>Ga0308420_1001070_pt1 | contig 14192 bp, 11 predicted proteins | sample HotsprSampleMS55_FD_203802 | JGI IMG/M metagenome (GOLD analysis project Ga0308420, IMG submission 203802) | Hot spring phototrophic mat microbial communities from Mushroom Spring, Yellowstone National Park, Wyoming, United States - 20090730_MS55 ... | reverse complement strand
ATCTGCTGCGCTACTACGCCGGCGAAGAGGAGTTCGACGTGCGCGAGATGCTGCGCCCGGCGGTGTTCGTGCCCGAAGCGAAGCGCCTCAACGTGCTGCTGCGCGAATTCCGCGCCAGCCGCAACCATATGGCGATCGTGGTGGACGAGTATGGCGGCGTCGCCGGCCTGGTGACGATCGAGGACGTGCTGGAGCAGATCGTCGGCGACATCGAGGACGAGTACGACTTCGACGAGGCGAGCGACAACATCCTCGCCGAGCCCGGCGGGCGCTGGCGCGTGAAGGCGATCACGCAGATCGCGGACTTCAACGCCGCCTTCGGCACGAGTTTTCCGGACGACGAACGCGACACCGTCGGCGGACTGGTGATCGCGCATCTCGGCCGTCTGCCGCGCCGCGGCGAGACGTTCGCGCTCGGCCCCTTGCGCGTGCACGTGCTGCGCGCCGACAGCCGGCGCGTCTACACGCTGATCGTCGAGAAACCGAAGACCTGAAACCGGCACAGCGCGCGAGCCGGCGGTTGCCGCGATGATTCCGCATGCGCAGACGTGGACCGGCGCCGGCGCCGCTGCGGCGGCGGGCGCGCTGGCGGTCGCGGGGTTCGCGCCGCTCGGTCTGTACGCCGCGCTGGTGCTCGCGCTCGCGGCGCTCGTGCACCTGCAGCTACGCGCGCGCTCGGCCGCGCACGCGGCCGGGCTCGGCTTCGCGTTCGGCCTCGGCTTCTTCGGCGCCGGCGTCTCCTGGGTGTACGTGAGCCTGGAGCGCTTCGGCGGCATGCCGGCGCCGCTGGCGGCGCTCGCGACCGCGCTCTTCTGCGCGCTGCTGGCGCTCTTTCCGGCCGGCGCCGCCTGGGCCGAGGCGCGGCTGGCGCGCCGCGCCGCCCCCGCGCTGCGCGCCACGCTCGCCTTCCCGGCCGCCTGGGTGCTCGCCGAGTGGCTGCGCGGCTGGGTGCTCGGCGGCTTTCCGTGGCTCGCGATCGGATATGCCGCCACCGACGACGCGCTCGCCGGATTCGCCCCGCTCGGAGGCGTGTACGCGGTCTCGCTCGCGCTCGCCTGCGCCGCCGGGCTCGCGCGGTGCGCGGCCGCGGGCGAGCGGCGCGCGCTCGCGCTCGCGGCGCTCGCGCTCCTCCTCGCCACCGGCTACGCGTTGCGCCGCGTCGAGTGGACGGTCGGCTCCGGGGTGCCGCTCACGGTGTCGCTCGTGCAGGGCAACGTCGCACAGGAGCTCAAGTTCAGCGAGGAACGCTACGAACGCATCCTCGAGACCTACGCCGCGCTCGCCGAAGCCTCCCGCGCACGCCTCATCGTGCTGCCGGAGACCGCGCTGCCGCGCTTTCTCGACCGCGTCGAGCCGGCGTACCTCGAGCGCCTTGCGGCCGCGGCGCGGCGCAACCGCGGCGACCTGCTGCTCGGCGTGCCGACGCGCTCGGGCAGCCGCTTCTACAACAGCGTCGTGAGCCTCGGTGTGTCGCCGGTGCAGGTCTACCACAAGGTGCATCTCGTGCCCTTCGGCGAGTTCACCCCGCCCGGCTTCGCCTGGGCCGCACGGATCCTCTCGATTCCGCTCTCCGACTTTTCGCGCGGGGCGCCCGGACAGCGTCCGCTCGCGGTCGCCGGCGAGCGCGTCGCGGTGAACATCTGCTACGAGGACGCGTTCGGCGCCGGTATCCGCCGCGCGCTGCCGGAGGCGACGCTGCTGGTCAACGTCTCGAACGTCGCCTGGTTCGGCGACTCGCTCGCGCCCGCGCAGCACCTGCAGATCGCGCGCATGCGCGCGCTCGAATCCGGCCGCTGGGTGCTGCGCGCCGCCAATACCGGTTTGAGTGCGGCGATCGCGCCCGACGGTTCGGTGCGGGCGACGATGCCGCAATTCGCCGAAGGCCGGGTCGAGACCGAGGTGCGCGGGCACACCGGCGCCACGCCGTGGGTGCGCGGCGGAGATCTCCCGGTGGTGCTGCTGGCGGCGCTGGCGCTCGCTCTGGCGGCGCTGCGGGCGCGCCGCCGCTAGAATCGGCGCCGATGCCGACTTTCCAGCAGCTCATCCTGCGCCTGGCGCGGTTCTGGGACCGCCGCGGCTGCGCGCTGCTCGAGCCCTACGACATGGAGGTCGGCGCGGGCACCTTCCACACCGCGACCTTCCTGCGCGCGATCGGCCCCGAGCCCTGGCGCGCGGCCTACGTGCAGCCCTCGCGCCGGCCGAAGGACGGCCGCTACGGCGAGAACCCGAACCGGCTGCAGCACTATTTCCAGTACCAGGTGGTGCTCAAGCCCTCGCCCGACGACATCCAAGAGCAGTACCTCGAGTCGCTCGTCGCGCTCGGCATCGAACCGCACGAGCACGACATCCGCTTCGTCGAAGACGACTGGGAGTCGCCGACCCTCGGCGCCTGGGGGCTCGGCTGGGAGGTGTGGCTCGACGGCATGGAGATCACGCAGTTCACGTATTTCCAGGAGGTGGGAGGACTCGCCTGCCGCCCGGTGACCGGCGAGATCACCTACGGTCTCGAGCGCCTGGCGATGTACCTCCAGGGCAAGGACTCGGTGTTCGACCTCCTCTGGGCGCCGGGGGTCCGCTACGGGGACATCTACCGGCAGAACGAGTTCGAGCAGTCGCGCTACAACTTCGAGCTCGCGAACACCGGCTTGCTGCTGCGCCACTTCGCCGACTTCGAGGCGGAGGCGAAGCGCCTGGTCGAGGCCGAGTGCGTTCTGCCCGCCTACGAGATGGTGCTGAAGGCCTCCCACACCTTCAACCTGCTGGAAGCGCGCGGGGCGATCTCGGTCACCGAGCGCGCCGCCTACATCGCGCGCGTGCGCGCGCTCGCGCGCGCGGTGGCGCAGGCCTGGCTTGCCGCGCGCGAACGGCTCGGCTTTCCGTTGCTCGAACGCAAGGCGGCGTAGATGGCCGAGCCGCTGCTGGTCGAGCTGCTCACCGAGGAGCTGCCGCCGAAGGTGCTGCGCCGGCTCTCGGAGGCGTTCGGCGAGCGCATCGCCGAAGCGCTGGTGCGCCAGGGCTTCGCCGATCCGGCCCCGCGCATCGAGGTGTTCGCCACCCCGCGCCGGCTTGCGGTGCGCGTCGCCGGCGTGCGCGAGCGCGCGCCGAACTCCACACAGGAGATCGAAGGGCCGCTCGCCGCGAACCGCAAGGCGGTCGAGGGCTTCGCGAAAAAGCACGGCCTGGCGGTCGAGGCGCTCGGTCGGCGCGAGGCCGCCCGCGGCGAGATCGTGCTCGCGCGCTACACGCTGCCCGGCGCCCGGCTGGAAGAGGCGATCGGCGCGATCGTCGAGGCGGCGGCGCGCCGGCTTCCGGCGCCGAAGACGATGCGCTGGGGGGCGGGAGAGGTGGAGTTCGTGCGCCCGGTGCACGGGCTCCTGCTGCTGCACGGCGCGCGCGTGCTGCGCGCACGGGCCCTCGGGCTCGAAGCCTGCGGGCGTACGCGCGGCCACCGCTTTCTCGGCCGGCGCGAGATCGCGCTCGCGCACGCGGACGAATACGAGCGCCGGCTGCTCGAGGAGGGCCGTGTCCTCGCCTCGATGGACGCGCGCAAGCGCGAGATCGAGGTCCAGCTCGAGGCCGAAGCCGCGCGCGCCGGCGCGCAGCTCGGCGACTGCGCGGCGCTGGTCGAGGAGGTGGCGGCGCTCGTCGAGTACCCGACGGTGTACGCCGGAAGCTTCGACCCCGCGTTCCTCGCAGTCCCGCAGGAATGTCTCATCCTGACGATGCGGCAGAACCAGAAGTACTTTCCGCTCTTCGACGCCGCCGGCAGGCTGTTGCCGCGTTTTCTCGTCGTCTCCAATATGCGCGCCGCCGATCCGGGCAAGATCGTCGCGGGCAACGAACGCGTCGTGCGCCCGAGGCTCGAGGATGCGCGCTTCTTCTACGAGCAGGACCGCAGGCGACGGCTGGAGGAGCGCGTGCCCGCCCTCGCCCAGGTGGTCTATCACCGCCGCCTCGGCAGCCAGCTCGAGCGCGTCGAGCGCCTACAGCGCCTGGCCGGGCGCATCGCGGGCGAACTCGGGGCCGATCCCGCGCTCGCCGGCCGCGCCGCCTGGCTCGCGAAGGCCGATCTGCTCACCGGCATGGTGGTCGAGTTTCCCGAGCTGCAGGGCGTCATCGGACGCCATTACGCGCTCGCCGACGGCGAGCGCGCCGAGGTCGCCGACGCGATCGAACAGCACTACTGGCCGCGCTTCGCCGGAGACCGGCTCCCCGCGGGACCGGTCGGCTGCGCGCTCGCGCTCGCCGACCGACTCGACGCGCTCGCCGGTCTTTTCAGCATCGGCGAGAAGCCGACCGGCGAGAAGGATCCCTTCGGGCTGCGCCGGGCGGCGCTCGGCGTGGTGCGCATCCTGGTGGAGAAGGCGCTCGGGCTGCGGCTGCCGGAGCTCGTCGACGCGGCGCTCGAGCCCTTCGCCGAACGCCCGCGCGAGGCGCTGCTCGACTTCGTCTACGAGCGCTTCGCGGGCTACCTGCGCGAGCAGGGCCACGGCGCGGCCGAGATCGAGGCGGTGCTCGGCCGCCGGCCGGCCGAGCTCGCCGCGGTGCCGCGGGTGCTCGAGGCGCTCGCCGCCTTCCGCGCGCTGCCCGAGGCCGAGAGCCTCGCCGCGGCGAACAAGCGCGTGGCGAGCATCCTGCGCCAGGCGGCTGCGCGCGGCGAGCGCTTCGGCGCGACCGATCGCGCGCAGCTGCGCGAGCGCGCCGAGATCGCGCTCTACGAGGCGCTCGCGGAAGCCTCGGGCCGCGCCGGCGGACTTCTCGCGTGCGGCGACTTCGCCGGGTACCTGCGCGCGTTCGCCGCGCTGAAGCGCCCGGTGGACGCGTTCTTCGAGGAAGTGAAAGTGATGGCCGAGGAGGCCGAGCTGCGCCGCAACCGGCTCGCGCTGCTCGCCGAGCTGCGCGAGGCGATGAACCGCGTCGCCGATCTCTCCCGGCTCGCGGCATGAACCGCGCACACCGGGCACGCGCATGAGGCTGGTGGTACTGGACCGCGACGGCACGATCAATTACGACAGCGACCAGTACGTCAAGTCGCCGGCCGAGTGGAAGCCGATCCCCGGCGCGCTCGAGGCGATCGCGCGTCTCAACCACGCCGGATGGCGCGTCGTCGTCGCGACCAACCAGTCGGGGATCGCCCGCGGGCTCCTCGACGTCGCGACGCTCAACGCGATCCACGCCGAGATGCAACGCGCGGTAGCGCACGCCGGAGGCCGCATCGACGCGGTGTTCTTTTGCCCGCACGCCGCCGACGCGGACTGCGAATGCCGCAAGCCCCGGCCTGGCATGCTGCACGAAATCGCGCGCCGTCTGAACGTGGACCTTGCCGACGTGCCGGTGGTCGGCGACGCGCCGCGCGACCTCCACGCCGCGGCCGCCGCCGGCGCGCAGCCCGTCCTGGTGCTCACCGGCAAGGGACGCCGTACGCGCGAGGCCGGAAACCTTCCGCCGGGCACCCGGGTGTTCGCCGATCTCGCCGCCTTCGCCGCGCACCTCGCGCCATGACGGCGTTGCGCTCGGCGCTCTTCTACCTCGCCCTGTGCGCCGTCACCGCGCCGTACGCGCTCTTCGCGCTCGCCTGCGCGCCGCTGCCGCGCCGAGCGCGCAACCGCGCGATCGCCGGTTGGACCCGCCTTGCGCTCGCGCTGGCGCGCCTGCTGCTCGGCATCCGCTACCGGGTGGAAGGCGCCGCGCGACTGCCGAGACGGCCGGCGGTGGTGCTCGCGAAGCACCAGTCGGCGTACGAAACGCTCGCCTTTCACGCGATCTTTCCGCCGCAGGTGTACGTGCTCAAGCGCGAGCTGCTGTGGATTCCGTTCTTCGGCTGGGGGCTCGCGCTCATGAGCCCGATCGCGATCGACCGCTCGCGCGGCGTGCGCGCGTTGCGCGCGCTCGCCCGCCGGGGCGCCGAGCGCCTGGCGCAGGGCTTCTGGGTGATCGTCTTTCCGGAAGGCACGCGCGTCGCTCCGGGAGAGCGGCGCCGCTACCAGCTCGGCGGCGCCTGGCTCGCGGTGCACGCCGGCGCACCGGTGGTGCCGGTGGCGCACAACGCCGGCCTGCTGTGGCCGCGCCGCTCCTTCCTGAAGCGCCCCGGCACGGTCACCTTCCGCATCGGCCGTCCGATCCGCACCGCGGGCCGCGCACCCGAGGAGGTGAACGCCGAGGTCGAGGCGTGGATCGAGGCCGAGCAGCGCGAGCTCTGCCCGGCGCGCGCCTGAACCGCCCGCCGCCGAAAGACGAGAGATCGGATTCAGCCGGCGCGGCGGGCTGCGATTCGCAGGTAGTCCGCGGCCGAGAGGTTCTCCGGCCGAAGCTTCGGATCGAAGCCGAGCGCGGCGAGCTCGGCGGGCGCGAGCCCGAGCGCGTTGGCGAGCGTCTTGCGCCGCGCGGCGAACGCCCGGCGCACCAGGTCGGCGAACGCCGGCGGCGGTTCCGGAGTGCCGAGCGGGCGCAGGCGCACCAGCGCCGACTCGACTTTCGGCGCGGGACGAAACGCGGCCGCCGGCACGGTGAACAGCCTGCGCATCGCGAAGCGCGCCTGCAGCATCACCGAAAGCCTGCCGTAGGCCGGCGTCGAGGGCGCGGCGACCATGCGCTCGACCACCTCGCGCTGTAGCAAGAAGTGGCAATCGCGCAGGCGCGCACCGAGCGCCGCGACGCGGAAGAGCAACGGCGTCGAGATGTTGTAGGGCAGGTTCCCCACCAGGCGGACGCCGGCAGGAAGCGCCGCGAAATCGAATTCGAGCGCGTCCGCGCAGTGGAGTTCGAGCCGCGCGGGCAAAAACTCGCGCGCCAGATGCGCCGCCAGATCGCGGTCGATCTCGATCGCGACGAGACGGGCGGTGCGCTCCAGGAGCGCGCGGGTGAGGGCGCCTTCGCCCGGCCCGATCTCGACCAGCCGATCGCCGGCAGCAGGCGCGATCGCCTCGACGATGCGCGCCAGCACCCGCCGGTCGTGCAGGAAGTGCTGCCCGAAACGCTTCCTCGGGCGGTGCGTCATCCGCCGGGAGCTAGGGCTGCTCGAGCCGGATCTCGACGTACGCGCGGTCGCGCAGCTGGCGCAACCACTCCTGGTAGGTTTCCTCCGCCTTGCGCTCGCGCAGCGCAAGCCGCGCCTGGAGCCTGCGCCGCTCGGGCGTGAGCGCGGCGCTGCGCCGCTCCAGCACCTGGATCAGGTGCCAGCCGAAGGGCGTCTTCACCGGCTCGCTCACCTCGCCCGGCGCGAGCGCGTCCATCGCGCGCTCGAACTCCGGCACGGTGTCGCCCGGGTAGACCCATTCGAGGCTACCCCCGCGCGCGGCCGACGGATCCTCCGAATGCCGGCGTGCGACCTCGGCGAAGTCGGCGCCGCCGACGACGATGCGCTCGCGCAGCTCGGCGAGCTTGCGCCGCGCCTGGGCTTCGGACACCGCCTCGCCCGCGCGCACCAGGATGTGGCGCACGCGCGTCTGCCTCACCGGCGCTTCGGCGCCTGCGCCACGCACCTCGAGGAGCTTCAGAACGTGGAAGCCGGCGGGACTGCGCAACACCTCGCTCACCTCGCCCGGCCGCATCGCGCGGAGCGCGGCGACGAAGAGCTCGGGCAGCCGCTCGGCGCTGCGCCAGCCCATCTGGCCGCCGGCGAGCGCGTCGGCGGCATCCGAATGGCTCGCCGCGAGCCTGCCGAAATCGGCGCCGGCGAGCGCCTCGGCCCTCGCGCGCTCGGCTTTGGCGCGCGCTTCGGCGATGCGCTCGGGCGTCGCTTGCTCCGGCAGCCGCACCAGGATGTGCGCGAGGTTGTATTCCACGCGCCCGTCGTCCCCGGCGCGCTGCTGCTCGAGGTGGAGATCCACCTCCGCTTCGCTCACCTCGATGCGCTCGTCCACCTCGCGCTCGCGCAGGCGCTGCAGCACGATCTGTGTGCGCACCTCTGCGCGAAAGCGCCGGAAGGCAATGCCGTCGGCCTCCAGCGCCTGGCGAAACTGCGCGAGCGTGAGGTGGTTGTCCTGCGCGATGCGCTCGATCGTGCGGTCGAGCTGCACCTCGTCGACGCGGATACCGTTCTCCTCGGCGAGCTGGAGCTGGATGCGCTCCAGGACGAGACGCTCGAGCAGTTGGCGCTCGAGCAGCGCGCGCTCGGGCAGCGGCGTGCCCTGGCGGCGCAGCTGGCGTTCGGTCGCCTCGACGCGCTCGCGCAGCTCGGAGGCGGTGACGACGTCGCGGTTGACCACCGCGACGATGCGGTCCACCAGGCCGACGCGCTGCGCGCCTGCCGCGCCGCAGGCGCCGAGGGCGAGGAGTGCGAGGATCGTGCGGCACGCCGCGCTCGCCACCGCTAGAACACCTCCTCGAACGGCAATCGCGGCCGCGCCCCCGGCGGCACGAGCGACGGTTCCGCCGGGTTGGTGACCGCATAGCCGGGCACGCGGCGGCGCAGGTAGGCCACCACATCGTCGGTGCCGATCTGGCCGAGGCCGTTCAGCTCGAGCTGGAAGAGAATCGCGGTCGCCGGCATCTGGGTCGCCGCCTGCACGCGCGACAGCACCGCGCGCACCACCCAGCAGCCGGCGTTGTATTCGATCCCGCCGAGCCCCTCGAGCAGCCGTCTTTCGCGGAGCGAGTAATGGTAGCGGCCGACGGCGTACCAGCCGGGCGCGAGCGGCCATTGACCGGAGAGATCCACCTGGCGCAGCAGATCGCGCCGGAAGCGGTACGAGGCGTTCAGCACCTTCGCGATCTCGGGCGCGTAGCGCAGCGACACGCCGTAGCGCTCGGCGCGCGCCTCGCGCGGGGAGTACTGCAGCGTCGCATCGAAGGTCCAGTCGCGCGCAAGCCGCCCGCCGACCGAGGCGAGGAGGTCGGATGCGTCCACGCTGCGCAGCGGCGCGGTGGCGGTGAGCCCGACCCGCTCGTTCCGGAAATAGTGCCGCTGGCCGAGGGTCGCACGCGCGAGCTCTTCGCCGCGCGCACCCAGCAGGCGCGAAGTGAGCGCGAGCGTGAGCTCGTTCGCGTCGCCGAAACGGTCGCCGCCGACGAAGCGGTTCTCGGTGAACAGCGCCGCGTAGTTGAAGTCGGCGAGCGCGGTGTCGAAGAGCGGGAGCCGGTCCTGCGCGCGGTACGGCACGTAGACGTAATAGGCGCGCGGCTCGAGCGTCTGGGTGAACGCGATGCCGAAGAGCTGCGCTTCGCGCTCGAAGACGAGCCCTCCGTCCACCGACAGCCACGGGATGCGGACCGAGGGGCGCGCCGGGTCGCCCGGCGCGGTGCGCGCGAGGTCGTAGCGCACCGCCCGCAGCCCGAGCTTCGGCGTGAGGAAGTAGCCCGGGGCGAGGAGCGGTGCGCTCAGGCTCGGGTTGAAGGAAAGGCGCGAGCCCTCGACGGCGCTGCGGTGCGAAAAGCGCACGTACTCGCCGAGTGCGCTCAGGTCGAGCCAGCCGCCGAGGTCGTTGCGCGCCGCGCTGAAGACGAGCTGCGGCAGGCGGTCGTAGGGCTCGGCGATCGGGGCGAGCGGGTCCTGCAGGGTCTGGAAGCGGTGCACGCGTGCCTGGAGCCCGAGCGCGGTCGCGCCGAAACTCGCGCCGTAGTGGAGCACGCCCTCGCGCTGGAGCTGCGCCACCGACAGCCGGCGCACGTGCGAGCGCAGGTCCACCAGGTAGCGGTCGTCGCTCACCCAGTTGAGGTCGAGCCGCCCGCCGAACGCGGGCGTGAACTGCTGCGCGTGCGCGAACGACACGCCGGTGCGACGCCGGCCGAGCTCGCGGTCTTCGGGCAGGTACTCGTGGCGCAGCTCGCCGGTGTAGCCGTGGCCGAGGTAGCGCAGATGCGAGCGCAGCTGCTCGCCGCGCTTGCTCATGTACACCGGCGTGAGCGTGAGGTCGTACTCCGGCGCGAGGTTCCAGTAGTACGAAATGCCGAGCTCCAGGCCCCGGCGCGTGGACTGTTCGTAGTAGGGGGCGAGAAAGCCGCTCTTGCGCCGCTTCTCCAGCGGGAACGACGCGTAGGGGAACGCGAAGATCGTGGTGCCGAGAAACTCCAGCCGCAGCGCGCGCGCGCGGCCCTCCTCGGCCTCGTAGTCGAGCTCCAGTTCCCCCGCCTCGATGCGCCAGTCGTCGCGCCCGGGCTCGCAGCTGGTGTACCAGCCGCGCTCCAGTCGGTAGCGGTCGCGGCCGAGAAACTCGAGCCGCGCCGCGCCGCCGCGCGCGGCCTCGCGCCGGCGCAGCACGAACGACGGCGCCTCGAACTCTCCGGTGTCGGTCGCGGTGTCGTAGCGCAGCCGCGGGCCGAAGACGCGGTCCGCACCGCGCTCCAGGCGCACGCCGCCTTCGGCCTCGATGCGCTCGAGCTCGCGGTTGTAGCGCAGCCGCTCGCCGAACACCGTCAGGTCCTCGCGTCGCAGCTCGGCGGCGCCCTCGGCGCTCAGTTCGAGATCGGAGACGCCCTCGATGCGATCGGCTTCGATCGTGACCGTCGGCTCTCCGCCCTGCGCGAGCGCGGCCGCTGCCGCGAGCGCAAGGAGGAAGAGCGCGGCGGACCGCGCCACGGATTGCCGCATCGGCGCCTGGATCGGGAGCGAAAACGGAAGGCGAAAAGTGGCACAATTCGGCCCGTTCCGCAATGGATTCCAGGCTCGCCGCGCTCGAGCGCTGGCTTTGCGCCGAGCTCGACGGCGCGCCGTTCGCGCTCGCGCCCGCATCCGCCGACGCAAGCTTCCGCCGCTACTTCCGCGTGCATCTCGCCGACGGCGCGAGCCGCATCGCGATGGACGCACCGCCCGAGCGCGAGGACTGCGCCGCCTTCGTGCGCGTCGCGCGCCTGCTGCGCGAGGCAGGCCTGAACGCGCCCGAGGTCCTCGCCGAGGACCGCGCGCAGGGCTTTTTGCTGCTCACCGACCTCGGCACCGTCTCCTACCTGGAGGCGCTGCGCGCCCAGGATCCGGAGCCGTTGATGCGCGATGCGATCGAGGCGCTCGCGCGCTGGCAGCGCGCGACGCGCGCCGGAACGCTGCCGCCCTACGACGAGGCGCTGCTGCGCGCCGAGATGGACCTCTTCGCCGAATGGTACTGCACACGCCATCTCGGCCGGCCGCTCGCGCGCGCCGAGCGCGAAGCGCTCGACGGCGTCCAGCGCTCGCTCGTGCGATCGGCGCTCGCGCAGCCGCGGGTGTACGTGCACCGCGACTACATGCCGCGCAACCTGATGCGCAGCGATCCGAACCCCGGCGTGCTCGATTTCCAGGACGCGGTCGAGGGGCCGATCCTGTACGACCTGGTGTCGCTGCTGCGCGACGCCTTCCTCAGCTGGGAGGAGGAACGCGAGCGCCACTGGGCGATGCGCTACCGGGAGCGGGCGCGCGCGGCCGGGCTCCCGGTCGAGGCCGACTTCGGCGAGTTCTGGCGCGCGCTCGAATGGATGGGGCTACAGCGCCACCTCAAGGTGCTCGGCATCTTCGCACGGCTGCACTATCGCGACGGCAAGTCCGGATACCTCGAGGACACGCCGCGCTTCGTCGCCTACGCGCACGCGGTCGCGCGCCGCTACCGGGCGCTCGCGCCGCTCGCGCGGCTATTGGAGGCGCTCGGACGGTGAAGGCGATGGTGCTCGCCGCAGGGCGCGGGGAGCGGCTTCGGCCGCTCACCGACCGCCTGCCGAAGCCGCTGCTCGAAGCCGGTGGCAAGGCGCTCCTCGCCTGGCAGCTCGAGCGGCTCGCCGCCGCCGGCTTTCGCGAGGTGGTGATCAACGTCGCGCATCTCGCCGAGCGCATCCTCGAGCGCTTCGGCACGGGCTCGGAGTGGGGCGTCGCGATCGCCTGGTCGCGCGAACCCGCACCGCTCGGGACCGCCGGTGCGATCGCGCAGGCGCGTGCGCTGCTCGGCGAGGCGCCGTTCGCGCTCGTCAACGCCGACGTCTACACCGACTACGATCTCGCGCGGCTGCGCCGCGTCGCGCTCGGCGAGCGGCTCGCGCACCTGGTGCTGGTGCCCAATCCGCCGCACCATCCGGCCGGCGATTTCGCGCTCGCGGGCGAGCGCCTCGTGGTCGAAGGCGCGCCACGTTACACTTACGCCGGAATCGCGGTCCTCGCACCGCGGCTCGTCGACGGCATCGCGCCGGGGACGCACTCACCGCTCGGCCCCCTGCTCGGCGCGGCCGCCGCGCGCGGCCTCGCGGCAGCGGAGCTCCATCGCGGCTACTGGTGCGACGCCGGCACCGCCGAGCGGCTCGCCGCGCTCGACCGCCACCTGCGCGAAAGGAAGGCATGAGGCCCGAAGACTTTCCGGCATCGGTCTACGCCGCGCGGCGCGCGCGGCTCGCCGCGGCGATGGGCGAGGGCGTCGCGGCGATCCCGACGGCGCCCGAGCGGGTGCGCAACCGCGACACCCGCTACCCGTACCGGCACGACAGCCACTTCTACTATCTCACCGGCTTCGCCGAGCCGGAGGCGGTGCTGGTGCTCGTCGCCGGCGCCGAGCCGAAAAGCGTGCTCTTCTGCCGGCCGCGCGACGAGGCGCGCGAGCTCTGGGACGGCGAGCGCTGGGGTCCGGAGCGCGCGCGCGAGCGCTTCGGCTTCGACGAGGCGCAGCCGATCGGGACGCTCGACGAGGCGATGCCGCAGCTGCTCGCCGACCGGGCGGTGCTCTACACCCCGTTCGGCGCCGATGCGGCGTGGGATGCGCGCGTGATGCGCTGGCTCGAGGCGGTGCGCGCACGCGCTCGTGCGGGCGTGCACGCGCCCGAGCGGCTGCACGACGTGCGCGCGCTGGTGGACGAGATGCGGCTCGTCAAGGACGCGCACGAGCTCGCACGGCTGCGCCGCGCCGCGGCGGTGAGCGCGGCGGCGCACCGGCGCGCGATGGCGTTCGTGCGCCCCGGGCTGCGCGAATACGAAGTCGAGGCGGAGCTCCTGCACGAGTTCCGCCGCGCCGGCGCTCAGGCCCCCGCCTACAGCCCGATCGTCGCTGGCGGCGCGAACGCCTGCGTGCTGCACTACGTCGCGAACGACGCCCTGCTCCACGAGGGCGAGCTGCTGCTGGTCGACGCCGGCTGCGAGCTCGACGGCTACGCCGCGGACGTGACGCGCACCTTTCCGGTCGGACGCGCCTTCCGCCCGGAGCAGCGCGATGTGTACGAAATCGTGCTCGCGGCGCAGCAGGCGGCGATCGCGCGGGTGCGCGCCGGCGCGGCGTGGAACGAGCCGCACGAGGCTGCGCTGCGGGTGCTCGCGCAAGGACTGCTCGACCTCGGGCTCCTCGCCGGAAGCCTCGACGAGGTGCTGGAGAAGGAGACCTACAAGCGCTTCTACATGCACCGCACCGGCCACTGGCTCGGCATGGACGTGCACGACGCCGGCGAATACAAGCGCGAAGGCCGCTGGCGCACGCTCGCCCCGGGCATGGTGCACACGGTGGAGCCGGGGCTGTACCTGCGCGCGGCGCCCGACCTGCCCGAGCGCTTTCACGGCATCGGTGTGCGCATCGAGGACGACGTGGTGGTGACCGAATCGGGCTGCGAGGTGCTCAGCGCCGCGGCGCCGAAGGCGGTGGCCGACATCGAGGCGATCCGGCGCGATGCGTTCTAGCGTCGCGGTGATCGGCGCGGGGCCGGTCGGCTGTGCCGCTGCGCTCGCGCTCGCCGACGCCGGCCAGGCGGTGGTGCTGGTCGCCGCCCCGCGTCCCGCGCCCGCGGCGTTTCGGCCGATCGCGCTTTCGCACGCAAGCCGCCTCGTCCTCGAGCGCATCGGCGCCTGGGGCGCGTTCGCCGCAACCCCGATCCGCACGATCCACGTCTCGCAGGCGCGCGGGTTCGGGCGCACGCGCATCGGGGCGGCAGAAGCCGGCGTGCCGGCGCTCGGCTACGTCGTCGAATACGGCGCGCTCGCCGCGGCGCTCGGCGCGCGCGTACGCGCGCGCGGCATCCCGGTCGAGGCCGAGGTGCGGCGCGAGTGCCTGCTGCAGGTGCACGCTGAAGGCGCCGGCGAAGACGCCGAAGAGAAGGACTACCGCCAGCAGGCGCTCGTCGCGCGCATCGGCTGCCGGCCGCGTGCGGCGGACGTCGCCTACGAGCGCTTCACGCCCGAGGGGCCGCTCGCGCTGCTTCCACTGGCGGGCGACTACGGGCTCGTCTGGGCGACCGGCCCCGATCGGGCCGCCGCGCTCGAGCAGGCGCCCGAGGCTGCATTCCTCGCGGCGCTCGCGCGCGCCTTCGGTGCGCGCGCCGGA
>Ga0308420_1001065_pt1 | contig 14206 bp, 14 predicted proteins | sample HotsprSampleMS55_FD_203802 | JGI IMG/M metagenome (GOLD analysis project Ga0308420, IMG submission 203802) | Hot spring phototrophic mat microbial communities from Mushroom Spring, Yellowstone National Park, Wyoming, United States - 20090730_MS55 ... | reverse complement strand
CTGATCTGTGGCCCCATCGCGACGCCGCCGTAGAGCGCGGCGCAGCGGATCTGGGGGAGGAAGCGCGCGTAGTCTCGGATATTCGTCTCGATCTGGGCGGCCAGCTCGCGGGTGGGGGTCAAGATCAGGGCTCGCAACCCTCGACCGTCCTTCAGTAAGTTTAAAATGGGCAGGGCGAAAGCAGCTGTCTTCCCTGTGCCCGTCTGCGCCGTGCCGATCAAGTCTTTGCCAGCTAAGATAGCAGGGATGGCTTGGGCTTGGATGGGGGTCGGTTCGGTATAGCCGGCAGCGCGCGCGCCGCGCACTATATTATGAGACAACCCTAGCGAAGCGAATGGCATGTCGCTGTATTATATCAGATTTTTGCCTCACGAGCACTCCGTGGGGTATACTGTGCTGTGACTTGGGAATTCTTTCTTCTCATTGCCCTCCTGGCGTTTGTCGCTGAGTATATAGACTCTTCGCTGGGCATGGGGTATGGGACGACGCTCACGCCGTTATTATTGTTATTAGGATTCACGCCCTTGCAGATCGTCCCGGTTGTGTTACTGTCGGAGTTCGTCACGGGCTTGGTCGCCGCAGGGTTCCATCACACGTATCAGAATGTGAGCTTTCGCCGAGATTCGTTAGACTCTCGAGTCGCCCTCGTGCTCATGCTCATCGGCATCGTCGGGGCGATCCTCGCCGTCTCCGTCGCCGTCCATCTGCCCGGCTGGGTGATCCGAGTCTATATCGGGATACTCGTGCTTGTGTTGGGAGTCTTCGTGCTCGTCACGCCCTCGGGAAGTCAGAGATTTTCGTGGGGGCGACTTGTGGGGATCGGGCTGCTGAGCTCATTTAATAAAGGGCTGAGCGGCGGCGGCTACGGCCCCATCATGACTGCTGGGCAGATCCTCGCGGGGCTCAGTCCGAAAGCGGCCGTGGGCATCACTAGTCTCTCAGAAGGGATCGTCTCGCTCGTCGGCGTCATAATGTATTGGGCGACGGTGCGTGAGCTGGAGTGGCAGCTTGCTCTCCCTATTCTCGTCGGCGCTATTATCTCGACGCCTCTCGCTGCGTTCACTGTGCAGAAGCTTCCCATGCGCTCGCTGAGATATTTGATCGCGCTCCTGGCGATCACCTTGGGGGTCGTGACCCTCATGCGGGCGATGTCCGCTAATTAGGGTGACCAACTTCCCCCAAGATCTCCCGCGCGTCTGCGCAACGCTGGAATTCCCTCGACGGGGGCATCTCCGTCATAGCTGGCCTTGCCAGACACGTTGTGCTGGGCGAAAAACGCCCTTGGCATCAAAGCTCTCTCACTCTAGCGGGGGGCGAATTCGACTTGACAACCCCCGGCGATCTCTGCTATGCTCTGCACACCTACCGGCACCAGGGGTTAGCGAACAATGCGATCAGAAGCTGTTTTGCGGGAACCGTCTGCTGTTGCCCCGACGCTGCGCCCTGAGTACACCTTCGAGCGGTTCATTCGCAGCCAGGGGAATATGCTCGCCTACGCGGCTTCTCTCGCGGTTGCGGAGAACCCCGCGCGCGCCTATAACCCGCTCTTTCTCTATAGTGCGTCGGGCCTGGGCAAGACCCATCTCCTCCACGCCATCGGCAACGAAGCAATCCAGCGCCATCGCTGGCTCAAAGCGCTCTATGTCACGTGCGAACGCTTCGCCACAGAGTTCTATCGCTCCCTGCACGAGGGCAAGACCACGCAGTTCCGCAAGATCTATCGTAGCGTAGATATGCTCTTATTAGACGACGTGCACTTTTTGCGGGAGAAAGCGGCGACCCAAGAAGAACTCTTCCACACGTTCAACGATCTCTATCATCACGGTAAGCAGATCGTACTGACGTCGGATCGTGCGCCGGAGGAGCTGCCCCACTTGCACGAGGGGCTGATCTCGCGGTTTCGGTGGGGGCTGGTCGCGGACATCCAGCCGCCCGATTTTGAGAGCCGGCTCGCCATACTGCGCGCCAAAGCCGCCGAACTCAACCTCGACCTCCCCGAGCCAACGTTAGCACTCATCGCGGGGCGAGTTCACTCCAATGTGCGCGCGCTCGAGGGCGCGCTCATTCGCTTGACCGCGACGGCAGCTCTCAATGGCCATGAGCTCTCACCCGCTACACTCACGGAGCTGCTGCCTCCTGAAAGGCCTAAGCCCTCTGCGTTAACGCCGGAGATGATCAAGCACCAAGTCGCGCAATACTATCAGATCTCCGTTGAAGATGTAGAGGGCAACAGCCGAGAGCGGCGCGTCGTCTGCGCCCGCCAGATTGCTATTTATTTAGCTCGTGAATTGACGGAGCACTCTTTCCCCGCCCTCGGGGTGATCTTCGGAGGGCGCGACCATAGCACGATCATGCACGCCTATCGCAAAGCGAAAGCTCTGGCCGAAAGCCCGCTCTTTGCCGGGGAGATCGCTCATCTGAAAGCCAAGCTGCTCGCATTGACCAGCCGATCAGAGTAAAATACAGGGGTGGGGAGACCTCTCCCTCAACCCCTCCCCGTGTCGGGAAGGGGGCCTAGAAGAATGAAGATCGAGCGTCTGGCGCTGTATAACTTTCGCAATCTCGTCAAGATCGAGCTTGTCCCCGACGGCGGGCTGAATCTCATCATCGGGAGAAACGCCGCCGGCAAGAGCAATCTCTGCGAGGCGATCTACTTTGCTGCCAAAGGATGGCCCCTCAAGGGCGAGCGCCAGCGCGATGTGATCGCCTTCGGGCAGCACGAGACGGCTCTCGAACTCTCCGTCAACGGCTCGGAGATCCGCGTGCATCTCAATGGACGGGCGCGGGCCAAGACTATCGAGCTCAACCGTGAGAAGAAGCCCCAAAGTGAGCTGAGCGCGCGCCTGCGCGCCTTGCTCTTCACACCCGACGAATTGCAGATCATCAAAGGCCGGCCCGACCAGCGCCGCCGCTTTCTCGATAGAAGCATCGCCGACGTCCTGCGGGAGTACCGGCACGTGCTGCTCGAATACGAGCAGATCATTCAGCGTAAGAACGCCCTGCTGCGCCAGGGCCGGCCTAATCTCGACGTGCTCGAGGTCTTCAATCAAGAACTGATAGAGCGTGGGAGCTGGCTCATCCGAAAACGCCTTGAATATATCCGCGATCTAAACAAGACGCTCACGGAACGCTATCGGGCGATCTGCGGCCAGGAGAGCGAGTTCGCGTTGATCTATGAAGGGCCAGCGGCTCCCCTGGCCCAGCTGGTCACAGACGCGATGCCCGAAGAGATCCGGCGCGGCATGGCCCTGGTCGGCCCGCACCGCGACGACGTGCGCTTCGCGCTGGACGGCCATGACCTGAGACGCTTTGGCTCCCAGGGCGAACAGAAATCTGCTCTTTGTGCGGTCTTGCTCGCCCAGCTCGACCTGCACTATCAGCGCTTTGGCGATTACCCCGTCTTCATCTTGGACGACGTGCTCTCCGAGCTCGATAGCGGGCGACTCCAGAGCTTCCTCAAACTCTTGCCCAAAGATATTCAGATATTTCTCACGCAGACCGCCACAGACGTGCGCGAGCTTCCCCCAGACGTGCGCGCCGTCGCACGGCGCATCTTCGCTCTCGAGGACGGAAGACTGTCAGTGATTTCGGAGCTACGCCCATGATTGACGCTTCGGTGATCGAGAAGGTTTTACGCAAGTATGGGCTGTTCGAGCAGTATCGCGAGCAGGAGCCGGCCCTGCTGTGGGAGCGTGTCGTCGGGGAGAAGATCGCGCGGCTTGCACGGCCGATCTGGGTGCAGAACGATGTGCTCTTCGTTGCTGTGCCCAATCACATCGTCCAGCACGAGTTCACCGTGATGCGCGAGGAGTTCAGAAAGAAGCTGAACGCGGCGCTAGGGGCAGAGCGTGTGAAGGAGATTCGCTTTCGTGTGGAAAATTTCCCGAAGGCACGCCCTGTGCTCGCGCTCGCTCCGCTGACCCCAGACGAAGAGCGCGAGATCGAGACTCTCGCGGCTGACGTTCCCGACGCACCCTTGCGCGCAGCTTTGATTCAACTCATGAAGAAAGCAAAGCAGATAGAGAGGGCGCGCCAGAAGCTGGGCTGGAAGCCCTGCCCACAGTGTGGCGTGCCCCGTGAAGAGACCTTCTGCCCGTTGTGTGGACAGATAGACGATAGATTGAAGACCTCTCCCCCAGCCCCTCCCCGACACGGGGAGGGGAGCTCCCCCTTCCCGCCTCGGGAAGGGGGCGGGGGGTTAGGTCATAAAATAGAGGAGTGATCGCTATGAGGATCGGAATTTTTACAGACACCTTCACACCGCAGATCAACGGCGTCACGAGCATCTTAGAAGAGCTTGATCGCGTGCTCAGGCGAGCCGGCCATGACGTCTATATCTTTGCCCCGGCGTACTCTCGCGCCCAACGGAACGAGAATGGGCGAATCTTTCGGTTCCCCGCCCTGACGGCGTACTTTCACAAAGACAGCCGCGTCGTCATCCCCTACGACCGGCGGGCGTTTGCCGCCTTCCCACAGCTCGACGTGGTCTACAGCCACACGCCGGTCTCGCTGGGGCTGTTGGCCCTGCGCGTCGCTCGGAGCTATAACCTCCCTCATGTGCATACGTATCACACGCTCTTTACAGAGTATCTGCACTATCTGCCCCGACTGATCCGTCCCACGCGCCGCATGGCCGAGCGCATCAGCGCGGCTTTTTGCAATCGCTGTGATGCGATCACCACGCCGTCGCACGCCATGCGCGAGGAGCTGCTCCGCTACGGCGTCCAGAAGCCCATCCACGTGCTGCCCTTTGGGGTGGACACAGATCCCTTCGAGCGCCCCCTGCGCACCGACGTGCGGGCGGTGCTAGGGCTGGCCCCAGAGGAGTTCTTCTTGCTCTACGCGGGGCGGCTGGGCACCGAGAAAAATCTGCACTTTCTCCTTCGGGCGTTTCGGGTACTCTTAGATCGCTGGCCCGGCCCACAGCCCATCCGACTGGTGCTCGCCGGAGGCGGCCCGCATCGCTCGCTCTTTGAACGATACACCCAAGAGCTTGGGCTAACCGAGCGCGTGCTCTTCACAGGGTTCATCCCGCGTGACGATTTGATAGACTATTATCGCACTGCGGATCTCTTCGTCTTCGCTTCTAAGACCGAGACCCAAGGGTTGGTCTTGATGGAGGCGATGGCCGCAGGGCTGCCGGCGGTCGCCGTGCGCGCCATGGGCGTGACGGATATAGTCTTTGACGGCGAGACGGGCGTGCTCGTCCCCGAAGATGAGAGAATCTTTGCCCAAACAGTGATAGAACTCCTGCAAGACCCCAAGCGCCGGAGTCAGCTACGATCCGGCGCCCAGCGCAAAGCTCACGAGATGAGCATCCAACATTCGAGCGCCAAGCTGGTCGAGATCTTTGAAAGCCTCAAAGCCCCGGTGCGGGTATAATAGAGTCTGAAATCTTCAGGGCTCTGTAGACATCCTCGGGAGCCGGATGCTGAAGCATCCGGCTCAGCAGGTGGAAGCCTGCTGAAGCGGGCTTGAGAGCGTGCTTCAGCACGCTTGCATCTGCTGAGCCGGCGGATTCATCCGCCGGTATCCAGGGGATGTCTACAAAGCCATCTTCAAAGCAAAGGAGGCACCATGCGTCATATTGTCAGTCTCGTGATAGCGGGCCTGCTCGTCACGATCGTCTTCGGGCAGATCAATCCCCCGGTCTTTGTCGCTCAGTGGGGCAAGCAGGGCAGCGGGGATGGCCAATTCAATGCCCTCGAGGCTATCGCCGTTGACTCCCAGGGCAACGTATATGTCGCCGACACTGAGAACCATAGAATCCAGAAGTTCGATATGAATGGGAAGTTTTTAACCAAATGGGGCTCCAAAGGGGTCAACAACGGGCAGTTCGAAAGCCCCGGCGGTATTGCCGTAGATAGAGAGAATAACGTCTATGTGGCGGATACGTTCAACAACCGCATTCAGAAGTTCGACGCCACGGGGAAATTTTTGGGGAAGTGGGGCACGCCCTGCGATCTCCAATCGGGCAAGGGCTGCGTGGACCCCGACGGGCCCGGCCCCTTAAAACCCGGCGACGGGCAGTTCAACTTCCCCATCGGCATCGCGTTTGACAAAGACGGCGCTCTCTATATTACCGATGCGTTCAACCATCGGGTGCAGAAATTCGACCCGACGGGGAAGTTTTTGGGCAGCTTCGGGGTTTTCGGTTCCGGCGACGGGCAGTTCAACATCACTGCTGGGATTGTTCTTGATAAAGACGGCAATCTCTATGTGTCCGATAACAAGAACGACCGCGTGCAAAAGTTCGACCCCACGGGAAAGTTTCTGGGCAAGTTCGGCGGCCCCGGCACCGCGGATCACCAGATGCGACGGCCGTATCACATAGCTGTAGACAGCTCCAATCGCCTCTACGTGACCGACCAAGGGCACAATCGCATCCAACTCTTTGACGCAGCGGGGAATCTCCTCACGCTGTGGGGCAAGGAGGGAAACGCTCCTGGCGAGTTCCAGGCCCCCAAGGGGATCGCGCTCTATCAGAGCTTTGTTTATATTGCGGACTCTGATAACCACCGGGTGCAGCAGTTCGAGCTGCGCTAGATCAGATTCTCTTTGAGCCTGATCTCGAACGGCTCGGCGATCTTGCTTAGGCTCTCGCGGTCGCGCAGATAGATCTTGGGGCCGTCGAGCTCGAGGTAGCCGCGCTCCTTGAAGGAGCTGAGGGTGCGAATGGCCGTCTCCGTTGAAATCCCCGCGAGCTCCGCCAGCTCCGACCGCGACAGGTCTACCCCAACGTAGACCCCTCTCTCTTCAGGAGCCCCATAGACTTGAGCCATCATCAGCAGAAGTCGAGCCAACCGCTCATCGCTCCCTTCGTAGCTGGTCTCGATCAAGCGGTCCTGAAAGGCTTTGATCTCCCGCGACAGCTTCTCAATGATCTTGAGCGCGACTTTGGGATATCTCTCTAAGAACGAGATGAACGGCTCCCGCTGATAAAAGTTCATCCGTGTCGGCTCGAGCGTCTGGGCGTAGGCCGTGTAGACCTCCCGGTCGAACATCGTCTTTTCTCCCAGCATCTCGCCGGGGCCTAAGAGCTTGAGAATCTGCTTCTTCCCCTGAGGGGAGTGCTTGGCCAACTTCACTTTTCCGGTGCAGACCACATAGAACCCGAACGCCGGCTCGCCCTCTTGGAAGATCAGCTCGCTCTTGTCATAGGAGACCGGCCGGGCCATCGCCCGCAGCTCTCTCACACCCTTCTCATCTAAGTCCGAAAAGATCCACGAACACTCACCGCGACACTCTGTTGGATGCCCGCCTGCCATAGTGTGCCACCTCCCTCTAGATTATCTCATAGAGCGGGGGAAAAGCAAATTTTTCGTTACTCTTCAAAGACGCCCAGGGCGCGGAATCGCTCCGCGCGCGCGCTCACCAACCGTTCTGCGGGGAGATCCTTCACAGCTGTCAGGTGGCGCTGCCAGGCTTTGCTTAGGGCTTGGGCAGCCTGCGGAGGATCGAGATGGGCCCCGCCGGGAGGTTCAGGGATGATCTCGTCAATGACGCCCAACTGAAGCAGGTGCGGAGCGGTGAGTTTTAGGGCGCGCGCCGCTTGCGGAGCTTTCTTGGCATCGCGAAAGAGAATGGCCGCGCAGCCCTCAGGGGTGATCACAGAGTAGATCGCGTTCTCCAGCATTAAGACCCGATCTCCCACACCCAACGCTATCGCGCCCCCACTGCCCCCCTCCCCGATGATCGTCACGATAATCGGGACACGCAGATGAAACATCTCGTAGATATTCTGGGCGAGCGCGCCCCCGATGTTGCGCTCCTCCGCGCCGATGCCCGGATAGGCCCCCGGGGTGTCAATGAGCGTGAAGATCGGAAAGCCGAAGCGTTCCGCAAGCTTCATCGTTCGCAGGGCTTTGCGGTAGCCTTCGGGGTGGGGCATGCCAAAGTTTCTGCGGACGTTTTCTGCTGCGTCCCGTCCCTTCTGCGTCCCCACGACAACACAAGTTTGGCCGTCAAAGCGAGCTACCCCCGCGACGATCGCCGCATCGTCCCCGAAGAGCCGGTCGCCGTGCAGCTCATAGAAATCTTCCATAATGAGCTTGATATAATCGAGGGCGTAGGGACGCTGGGGATGGCGCGCGAGCTTGACGCGCTCCCAGTCCCAGACTTCGTCTGGACTGTTCGCCTTCGCCGGCGAAGATGTATGGTCCAGGCAAAGCCTGGCGAGCTTCGCTTCGAGCCGCGCGATCTCCTCCGCCAGATCGAGCCCGTTGCGGCTCAGCTCCCTCAGCTGCTCAATCTGCTTCTGCAGCTCGGCGATAACCCTTTCGCTCATACGAAAAACTTTAATATTCTGATGAGTTCGTCGCGCAGGCTCTCGCGCTTGACCACGCGATCTACGATCCCGTGCTCGAAGGCGAATCGGTCGGTCTGAAAATCCTCAGGGAGGTCTTGCTTAAGGGTCTGCTGGATGACCCGCCTCCCCGTAAACCCGATGAGCGCCCCCTTCTCGGCTAATGTGATATCGCCCAAGCTGGCGATGCTCGCTTGTACTCCCGCCGTCGTGGGGTATGTCATAATCGAGATGAACGGGACTTTTGATTCGGCGAGCCTCTTGCGGCACGCGGAAGTCTTGGCCATCTGCATTAGCGACAGAATGCCCTCGTGCATGCGAGCCCCTCCCGTCGCCGATATCAAAATAAACGGGACGCGCTCGCGGGCTGCGATCTCCATGCCGTGACAGATCTGCTCGCCCATCACCGAGCCCATGCTCCCCCCGATGAAACGAAAGTCCATCACGGCGAGTATGACGGGCCGCCCGTCAATCCGCGCCCGCCCGACGATGATCTCGTTGGCCAGCCCCGTCTCTTCTTGGGCGCGCTTGATCTTATCCGAGTAGGAGTGGCCATCTTCGTCTACAAAGCCCAATGGGTCAGCCGCGACGATCGGCCGTGAGATGTCCTCAAACGAACCTGGATCGGCCAAGAGCTGAATGCGCTCCGGGGCCGTGAGAAAGAAATACTCCCCGCACTTGGGACAGATATTATTGTTCTCTCGGACTCGTTTCTTGAAGACGAGCTCGTTGCAGGCCTTGCACTTCATCCACAGGGCTTCATCGTCCCTGCGCTCCGCCTGATCCAGCTCGACTTTGAAGTACTTCTTCCCAAAGATCGCCATGACCCTTGCACCCGCCTCGTAAACTATTATATCATAAATCCGATGAGGCGAGTGAACTGGACGATCACGGAGCAGCAGCATCATGCTTTGAAAAAGCTCTCGCAGCAGACGGGGTTGCCCATCTCCGAGTTGGTGCGCCGCGCGCTAGATAAGTATATCGGACTGCTCGGTGAGCGCACGGAGCAGACGGAATCAGCACCCACGCCCGAAGGAGCATCGCATGAAACGAAAGAATAGATTTCACATCGCCAGCCCGGAAGAGATCACAGCGGGGCGCGTCACGGATGTGTATTTTCAGCGCGCCCAGCAGATCCTTCAGCAGAAGAATATAGACAAGCGCGTGCGCCTAGAAGTCACAATGAAAAAGCGCTTCCCCGAAGGATGGGACTGGGGCGTGCTCTGCGGGCTCGAAGAGGTCCTCACGCTTGTGCAAGGCCTTCCTGTGGATCTCTGGGCGCTCCCCGAGGGGACAATCGTGCACGTCCACGAGCCCGTGGTGCTCATCGAGGCGAGCTATCAAAAATTCTCGGTCTATGAGACAGCCGTCTTGGGGCTGCTCTGCCAAGCGAGCGGGATCGCCACCAAAGCCGCCCGGTGCGTCCAGGCCGCTCAGGGCCGGCCCATCTACAGCTACGGGGTGCGCCGCGTCCACCCCGCGATCGCCCCGATGGTCGAACGTGCTGCGTATATCGGAGGGTGTGCAGGGGTCTCCAGCGTCATCGGCGCGGAGCTCTTGGGGATCGAGCCGTTCGGCACGATCCCCCACGCGCTCATCCTGATCTTAGAAGACTCGACGACGGCGTCGCTGATGTTCGACGAAGTGATAGAGAAATCTGTGCAGCGCGTCGTCTTGATAGACACATTTGGCGACGAGAAGTTTGAAGCGCTAGAGAACGCCGAGCTGCTCAAGGGCAACATTGACGCCGTGCGCTTAGATACCCCGAGCTCGCGCCGTGGCGATATGCTGGAGATCGCGCGGGAAGTCCGCTGGGAGCTGGACACCCACGGCTACGAGAAAATAAAGATTTTTATCTCCGGGGGCATTGACGAAGACGTCATTCCCCACCTGAACGAAGTCGCCGACGCCTACGGGATCGGCACGGCGATCAGCAACGCGCGGGTCTGCGATTTTGCGATGGACATCGTCGAGGTTGAGCAGTCCGACGGCCACTGGGAGCCCACAGCCAAGCGGGGCACGCGCAGCGGCGCAAAACAACTCTGCTTCTGTGACGAGTGTGGCCATCGCGAGGTCTATCGCTGGGGGCGGGAGCCGCGCGACTGCCCCCGATGTCTCACCCAATGGGAACCGCGCCTCAAGAAATATCTTGAGGCCGGGAAGCTGATACGATCACTCCCTTCAGCCGAAGAGATTCGCGCTGCCGTGTTAGAGCAACTGCCCAAGCACACGTAACCCTATGGCGAGCGTCCGTTCGGCAGGCCCGAGAGGGGGGCCGGTGTTGGCTCCAGGGGTTTGGGTTCAAGCCCCAGCACCTTGCGCACCAGGGGGTTTCGCCTATCTAAGCGATACCCCTCGATCTCGCGACTCTCCCCCGGATAGTATTTGAGAATGAGCCGTCCGTCGCGCTTGATGCGCTCGAAGAAGTCGCGCGCCTCCGTCCATGCCGTGAAGCCCATCTCCGGCTCTTCTAGGAGTTTGTCAATCACGAGCTTCCACCCAATATAGTGATACGTCCCCTCCAGCAGCTCGCGCTCCAGCCGATCAAAGAGCTTGACGAACTTTTCCAGCCGCTCATCTACAGCCGTATCGGCGCTGAAGGGCACATAGATAGCGACATCCTTGAGCACCTGGGCGACCGTCCCCTCCAGCCCGCAGACGATCACTTCCCTGCCAAAATCGTTGCGCGCCAAGTTGACGACGTCTAAGAAGATCTTATCTCCGGTGAGCAGGACGTAGCGGGTGATCTCCTTGCGGAATGCTAACGTGCGCAGGACGTCTACAGCCATGCGCATGTCTATTTTGTTCTTCGTGGGGCGGCCCTCGCGATCGCGGTCCTTGGGGACGTTGATCGCTTGGACGCCCTCGTTATCGAGTTCGAGCTTAAAGAGTTCGGGATAGGTCAGCTCGCTGAAGTCCGCGTAGACATTGATGAACTTGACGCCGCCAAACGACCGAGCCTTCTCCACAAGTTCATCGGCGGTCAGTTCGCGTCCGTATTGATGCCGAAAACCGATATAGATGTTCTCCAAGTCTACAAAGACGGCAGTTTCGGGTTGTCCATTCATAAGGAATTCCTCCTTGGTATGTGCACAATGAAGAGTCTGTTCAGTTGTCAAAGACCACCTATTTACTTCATTATAAGAAGCGCGCACAAAAAGTCAAATGGCCCAAAGCTTACGCGGTGCGCGAGCCCGATACTGATGGGGTCAAGCAGCTCAAGCTAGCCACAGCACATAGCTATTTATTGATATGAGCTTGCAGCTCCCGGAGGGCTTGCTCTAGTGCCCTGATCTGCTCGTGGAGCCGCCGTATGGCCTGACGCAGGGATTCGATTTGCTCTTGCATCCTCAGCAAGGGCAGATGATCGAAACGCTCCCCAGTCTCGACATTATGCACCCACAGTGCAGGACGAACCCCGCTGGGGGGATTGCCTATATCAAACTGAAACTGCACATAGGCAAGATGGGTCTCATCGAGCCAGAGAGGGAAGAACCAGCCATAGAGAAGTTGGGTCAACTGTCGCAGCTGGTCCCCCTCTATCACATAAAGGGCTGACTGAATAGAGAACCCCACCCCCGCGTGATACCCCACGCGCGTCAAAGCCAAGCGCTGCCCCCCAGGAGCTGCGACCAGCTCGACGATGCTCCCCTCTTCCGGGGGAAACTCCATCAGCAGCTTTCGCGCTCCTGTGACAAGGTCCACGCCATACAGTCCCAGCCGAAGATCTTTGGCAGTCTGCAGGCGCAGCCTCGCCAGCGTCACGTAGTAGAGCGTCGAGCCATCAGGATCTAATGCTATGGGCCCAAGCCCCGGAAGATTTCTCCCCATCTGAGAGGAATTATAGAGCGCCACGTCCCTGACCAGAACCGTCTCATCCCCAGTAGTGATCTCATGGCGCACGATCGTCCCCAAGGGTATCTGCTGGTCACCGAGAGCAACGAAGCGCTCAGGGATTTCATGGGCTAGGAGCACCGCTTGGCCATCGGGAGTCCAAAGGACCCGAGGCAGCCAGACCGTCGGCAGCTCGGCGATCTTCTGGGCTGGCCCCTCCTCGACGTCCAAGACGACGACCGTGAATTGATTGTCGTATTCGCGCAAGAAAGCCAAAAGCTTCCCATCGGGAGAAGGAGCGAGCGCGCTGATGGCTCCTTCGTCCGTCCAGAGCAGCTCAGCATCTTCTAGCGTCAAGGGTGGCCAGCTCTGGAGAGGATCGGAGATGGCCCTCTCTATCTCCGAGAAGTCAATCGCAAGCCGGTACACCCTTCCCCTGTTGCTGATCCAATAGAGTTTACTGCTGTAAGGGGAAGCGCTCCAGCGCGGCCAGGAGAAAGTGCCACTCGCATCCTCGAGTATCGTGATCGTCGTTCCTAGGTGGGGATGGAAGAGCAAGAGCTTGTCGTCGTACCCGGCGTAGCTCCCATAGGGTTGGCTTGGCGGTGGGAACGGCGGCCTACTTCCCGTAAAGACGCCCCAACCCTGAGGGTGGACGTCCGCCCACAGGGCGGTCACCGGCGGAGTCTGGAAGCCGCAGCCGCTGAGCGCCACCGTTGCTATGAGTGTGCTGCTGATGATGAGCGTTCTCATGGCGATCCTCCTTTCATTCGGGCTTCACTCCCAGTGCTCGCAAGACTTTGTCTCCCAGCTTTACGAGTTGGCGAATCGCTCCCGTCGGCAGCCGATGGAGCTTATGGTACGCTGCGTCTATCGTCTCGAAGAAGTCCGCAATCTCGAAGACGCGCTCCTTGACTGTGGGGTCTAGGGAGCTGCGTGCTAGCTCTGCCACCGCCGCGCGCAAGAGCGCCAGCGTGGGATCGAGCTCGCGCCGCTTGCGCTCGGAGAGAATGATCTTGAACATCTCCCAGACGTCAGGGATCGTCTCAAAATAATCACGCCGATCTCCTGGGATGTGCACGACCCGTACCACGCCCCAGCCTTGAAGCTCTTTCAAGCTTGTACTCACGTTGGAGCGCGATATGCCCAAAATCTCAGCGATCTCCTCGGCGTTGAGCGGCCGCAGCGAGAGATAGAGCAGCGCGTGAATCTGCGCGACCGTGCGATTCAGCCCCCAGCGGGTGCCCATCTCCCCCCAGTGCAAGATGAATCGCTGCACAATCGGATCGAGCTTCTCCATAGCGATCACCTCTACAGCCATCAGCTCCTTGTCCATCTGTTGTCACCCATTTCTGTTATTTCAGAAATTTCTGTTTTTACTGAAATTATAGAACTCGGCGAGCGGGCTGTCAAGGGTTTTCGCCAAGATCGCGAACCATTGCGATTCTTTGACCCTCTGGGCTTGCCGGGCCAAGGCCCCCTAACTATAATCAACCAGACTTCGTCTGGACTGTACACCTTGCCGCTCCGCGGCAAGACGAATGGTCCAGGCGAAGCCTGGCAGGCGAAGTCTGGTATGCTTTCTGCTGATCTCATCGTGCTCAACGCGAATATTTATACAGTGTCATCGGGGCACGCCCAGGCCCTGGCGGTGCGCGACGGGAAGATCCTCGCCGTCGGAAGCACTGCCGAGATCAGAAAGCTCGCCGGGCCGAGGACGCAGATCGAAGACCTTGGGGGCAAGACCGTGCTCCCCGGCTTCATAGACGCCCACATGCACCTGGTGAGCGTGGGGCTGCGCGAGTCGGGATATTATCTTGATCTCAGCCAAGCATGCTCTCTTGAGGAGACGCTGGCGCTGGTGCGCGCGCGCGTGCAGCACACTGAAAGAGATCAGTGGGTGCTGGGGCGCGGCTGGGACGAGTCTCGCTGGCCAGAACATCGCTATATCACCAAAGCCGACTTAGATCGAATTGCCCCGGAGCATCCCGTGGTGCTCGTGCGCGTCTGCGGCCACATCCTCTGCGCAAACAGTGTGGCTCTCAAAAAGATCTCTGTGACGCCTCG
>Ga0308420_1001059_pt1 | contig 14256 bp, 9 predicted proteins | sample HotsprSampleMS55_FD_203802 | JGI IMG/M metagenome (GOLD analysis project Ga0308420, IMG submission 203802) | Hot spring phototrophic mat microbial communities from Mushroom Spring, Yellowstone National Park, Wyoming, United States - 20090730_MS55 ... | reverse complement strand
GGATGGGGCGGGCGGTTGAACACTGGGGAGGTGAGCGTGACGAGGCGTGGATGGCCGAACTGGCTCGGGATCTCACGGCGGAGCCGGCCGATACGGAACGGCTCCGATCGAGTCATTTGACCTTCCTAAGCCAGTGGGAGGGGGTAGAACCGACGGATCGGCGGGCCACGGGGAAGGATCAGGCGTTTGGCTGGAAGACCGCCCCGATGGCGGATCAGAACGAATATGGCAACATCATGCAGGGTCAGGTCTACCCCAAGCGCTTGGGAGCGACGCCAGCCGTTCCGGAACCGCCACCCCTTTTTACCTGGGCTGCGGTCCCGGAGGCCGATACATGGCGCGTTTGGATCTCCTATGTGGCCCTTCGGAGTTCTCGTCATCCCTTCCGCCTGATCCTCTCCGGCGCCAACGAAGGCGCCTGGATATTTGGTGATCTGGTTTGGGACGCTGTTCCCGGCCGTGAACTCGAGCAGCGCTTGCCTGTCCGATTCGAGACGGAGGCCGAACGAGAGCTTCCCTTCACCGGTCCGGCCGTCGTCTGGGAATTCAAGGATCTACCCCTCAAGGCCGGACCGACGCGGTTTGCGATCGAGGGCGAACGCGGCGCCCAGCCGGTGGTCGAAGCCCTGTTCATCACGCGGAGCCGCACGTTTCGGCCGGCTCGGCATATCGAGAAGGAGGCCAATACTCTGACCCGCCATTATTTCCGCTATCGGTACACCGGGGGAGAGGGCCGCGTGAGAAGCGTCCGCTTCAAGAGTTTTATCCGCTATCAGTGGTATCACTATCGCCCCGATTTTCCCCGTCGCCTTCACTACGGGTCGGTCGGCCCCATTCGGGCGGTGGGCGGGGGGGAGATTGTGCCTGTAGGCCAGTGGTCCGATTGGACCGATGCCACCGAGGCGATGACGAGTACGGGGCCCTACTGCACGGACTTCCTGACGGTCACGGATTCCGTCTCGAAGCGGCCCGTTTCGGGAGGGACGGTGGAGATCGAATGGGCCTGGCGGCCCGACTCCAACACCGTGCTCCGGGCGATTCGGTGCCCGATCTGGGCCGGGCAGACCTGCTACTCCCTTCCAACGGCTCATCTGACCTGGCGGATCGAGACGGGAACGAATGCCGAAACGGCGGCCTGGGGGATGCGGGCCGCCGACTACTGTCGCCTGTTCCGAAATGAGTCCGAGATGCTCGAACCGGTCTATGCGGCCATCCGGGAGGCGGCGCTCGACGATTCCGCGGCGCTTCCCGTTCGGATTCGGTTCATCACGGGATGCCACGCCTCCCCTGCAGTTTGGGACGAGTTGATTCCGCAACTCAAGCGCCTCGGATTCAACTGGCTGGTTCCTGTAACGGGCGAATGGGCGGCGCGGTTTGGCCTCCATGCCGGGGGATTTGCCTATTATCAGTCGCCGGGCCACGCGTCCGGAACTCATGACCCGCTGGATCCGACCTTCGAACGGGTCATCGAGGCGGCGCTGAAACAAGCCGTGGAGCGGAGGGTTCTGGCATCGGCCGATGGCGAGGGGGAGGAGGAAGCGGTGCCTCCGCCGGCGCCGGAGCAGGTCGAGTATGTCAAGATGGGTGACGAGATTGGGCCGGTCTCCTCGGCGCCGTTTGTCAATGGGCTGGCCGACCTCCGGCTGGCCTTCGAGGCGTTCTGCCGGGAGCAGGCGGCCGAACGGGGGGCTGGGGTGGAGTTCTTCGGCGTTCGGGAGTGGAGCGAGGTGCCCTGCCTCGATGCGCTTCCGCCCGATGCCGGACGTCTTCACCGGCGGGCCTTCTATTTCAGTCGTCTCTTTCATTGGGCGTTGAGCGATCGGTACTATGCCGCTTACAGCCGGGCGATCCGGAAGGTCTTTCCGAACGCGGTGACCTGGTGCAACTACACGCCGGGGTCGTTCATGCATGCGGGGCGTATGGAAACCTCCGATTGGTTTGCCCTGGCGCGGGGGGAGGGCGTGGGGCTGGCCTGGGGCGAGGATTGGCTGGGGGGAGAGCAGATGGCCGGCGTCCAGACGGTCGGGTATTATGCCGCGATCGTCGAATGCGCGGCGCGGAAGAGAAACCTTCCCAAGGGTTTTTTCATCGTTGGTCGGACCGGTTCTGTGGACCGGAAGGCGATGATGCTCGTGGCGCGCGGCCATACGTTGCTTTACTTTTATGACTGGGGGCCGGAGTACACGCGCGGGGCGGTGGATACCTGGAGCCATATTCCTTCCGTCTATCCCCAGATCGGGCGCGTCGTGAGGGCCGTGGGACCGGCTGACCGAATTCTGGCTGAAGGCCGCCGCGAGCCGGCGCGCGTGGCGGTCCTCTACAATCGAACGCAGGAGTACTGGCGCGGCTCATGGGCCGGCGCTCACTTCAACCGCCTGCTCCTCTACTTGGCGCTTCAACATGCCCATCTTCCGACGGATGTAATAATTGAGGAGGATTTGACCGCCGAGGGGCTGGCACCCTATCGAGTTGTCTTTGTTCAGGGACTGAACATGACGCGGGCCGGGCTTCGGGCGCTGCGCGAGTGGGTGGAGAAGGGAGGGATGGTGATCGCGGAGGCGGGGACGGGGTGGTACGACGAGTTTGATGAGCCGATGGAGGAAGCGGAAAACTTCTTTGGCGCACGGCAGCGGTTGGCTGGCCTTTCCGAGGGCGGCTTTGCACCGGCCGAAATTTCGGGGCATACGCCTATTGACGAGTTGACGGTGAGTGAGACGTCGTGGACGCCGGCGAGGGTTCTGCCCGTGGTGGGGCCTAAAGTGGTGCTCGAACCGCTCGAGGGCGCGGAGGTGGTCGGCCGCTATCGTGATGGTACGGCTGGGGCTGTGATCCGGAGGCAGGGGCAGGGGAAGACCCTGCTCTGGGGAGTGATGCTGGGCCACCTCTATCGACAGAATGCCCCGCTCGATGAGAATCGGAAACCTACCCGGTATACGGCGGAACGGCGGGCGTTGATCGTCAAGCCGGTGGTCGCCGAGGGGGGAAACGGACGGGTGGCCTTCTCGGAACCTCTAACGGAGGCCGTTTTGGTTGAACATGAGACGGGATTGGCAATCTGTCTGAGCGATTTCAGTGAGAGACCTGGGGCGGAGGCCGTGTTACGCATCAAGACGGATCGGCCCATAAAAGAGATAGTGAGCGCGCGGGATGGGCCTCTTTCCTGGCGGAGGGAAGGGGAGCAGGTGGTGATCCGCGGCCGCGTGCCCGCGCCGGTGGATGTGGTTGTGCTTTGGGAGTGAACGGAAGAGTCTGAAAAAAATAAAAATTTGACACCCGGCCCGTCTTGCGGTATGGTCATTATTGGATAGGGAAATAAGAATCCTGTCGCGGGAGCATCTGAAAAGAGGAGGGAGGCGAACATGAAAAAGAGATTGTTGGTTCTGGCGGTTATGGCAATGACGGTGTCATTGGCCACAGCGGATGTTGTCTCCAAGAATGTGGTCGGCTACTATACGGTCAAGCTGAACACCCCTGGATACAGCATGATCGGCATCAATTTCAACTCGATAGAGGGAACTGGAATACCGATCCAGGACCTCTTCCTCCCGAGTTCGTTGTATCCGGGGGAGGGTCTTTTGGATTTTGACAATTGCGATCAGGTAATTGTTTGGGACAATGATACCCAAAATTTCTCTACATATAGGTATGTTGACATAGGCACAGGACCTGCATGGTACGATGAGGATTTCGAGGTAGCGACATTATCGTTGAATCCTGGGGCGGCGTTCTGGTTTTATCGGCCCTCAAGCAATGGCGAGGAGGAGGTTAAAATTGTCGGACAGGTGGATGAGCGGCAGACCATAGATCGCTCCTTTTTGCCCGGTTATTCTATGTTTTCGAAGAGTTTTCCTGTTGAGAAGTTGATTGGAGATGAAATTGAGGGATATCCGGGGGAAGGTTTACTGGATTTCGATAATTGCGATCAGCTAGTTATATGGAATAATAATAGCCAAGATTTCAAGACTTACTATTACGTGGATATTGGGGAGGGTCCTAGTTGGTACGACGAGGTGTATGAACCGGTGAGTGAAGATTTTCTGGTCGGTATGGGTGCGTGGTATCTCTACCAGGGGTCAGGAACTCTGGAGTGGTCTGAAAACACCCCTTTGTAAACGGGAACTCATAACGGAGTGCATACTCAAAATCAAGGAGCCGAGAAATGAAGACTATCATTGGAGGGATTCTAGGGACAGTAGTGTCGATGGGAGTCATAGCAGCGCCTGTGCAAGTTACATATTCGACAGGTCCTTCACCAAGTTTGTTTTTGGATTCGACTTATACTACTCCTGTTCCGTCCGGGTCCTATGCCGAATTGATTGTGCTGACGTCGGCGACCTATGATCATGACCAGTTTGCAAGCTATGTCGTGCTGACAACCTGTGGTTATGGAACACCTTTTAATTTGGACCATTTCTATGTGGGGACCGGTGCGACAGGGGCAACTACTTTCGGGGATGGCAAAGTCGGAATCAAGTGGCTAAATACGCAGTATGGTACATCATACTACATTGCGATTCGGTTTTACAATAACCCTGACAAAAACTATGCAACGGCCTATGGCGTTATGACCCCCTATAAACTCACCAAGGATGGGTCACCCAGTGGGATCCCAACATTTGAATCGAAAGTATATTCCGCCCCTACCTATTTGTATTGGACGCAGTATCCTCATACGCCAATTCCAGAGCCGGCAAGTCTGGCGTTGGTTGGTTTGGGCGGGCTGGCGCTGGTTCTCCGTCGGAAGGTGCGAAAAGAAGCGTGACCACCGAGCGAAGAACAAAAAGCCCCGGATTTTTCCGGGGCTTTTTGTTTTTGGGCTACGAAAAAAAAAAAAAAGTTTGACTTTTTGCCCCTCGTCGCTTACGATAACAATAGAGTTTTAAGAACGAACGAGACAATAGTAGGAGGTCGAAGATGAGGAAGGGAATAATTGCAGCGGCAGGGATGGCGATAGTGTTGGCTTCTCTCGGCTTGGCTGACATAATCTCCAAAAATGTTGGAGGCTACTATACGGTCAAACTCAACAAAGGATCCTGGAGCATGATCGGTATAAACTGGAATGCCGGCGATGGCCAGGGCATTCCGTTACAGGATCTTTTTAAAAGCGAGGATCTCTACCCTGGCGATGGAGAGTGGGACCTTGATCATTGCGATCAGATTGTATACTGGGATAACGACATGCAGGATTATGTCTCCTTTTCATTTGTCCGAACCAACGAAACGGAAGCCCCTGTGTGGGTTGATGCGGAGTTTGAATTGGCAACTCAAAAACTGATGCCTGGAGATGCCATCTGGTTCTATCGGCCAAGTCAGAATGGAACTCTCAACGCCAAGATTCCGGGTCTCGTGGATGCGCGCGACGGAATCACCTTTACATTCCAGCAGGGGTATTCGATGTTTGCCTCGGGATTTCCGAAGGATCGAAAAGTTGGGGAGTTGATTGCGGGATACCCCGGAGAAGGAGAATGGGATTTAGAAAACTGTGATATAATGGTTCTTTGGGACAACGAGGCTCAGGGATGGGTCAATTACTACTACTGCGATATCGGAAATGGGCCCGAGTGGTTGGATGAAGGGTTCAGTCCCGTGAATATCAACCAGATGCTGAAAGTAGGTCAGGGAGGGTGGTACTTCCGGCAGGAGGCGACCCCGTTGGTTTTTGACGAACCTAATCCTGTAAATTAGAGGAGGGAGTGCGCGATATGAAAAAGGGCATTCTGAGTCTTGTGTTGATATTGACAGCCTGTGCGGTCATTGCGGGTCCCGTCACTGTTACCTTCCAGACGGCAGGCCCTGTTCCCTCGCTCTATCTTGATGAGGAGTTTGAGAACCCGGTCCCCTCCGGCTACTATGCCGAACTGATTCTTCTGACCACAGCCACATACCTTCATTCCCACTATTCGAGTTATGAGGTTCTGACGACTATCGGATATGGGACAGGACCTTATGATCAGAATTATGCATTGGTTGGGACAGCGGCGAATGGTTCAAGCGCCGGGGACGGCCATATCGGGCTGAAGTGGCTTAACACGAGCTACGATACCAGTTACTACATTGCCCTTCGTTTTTATAATTCCGAAACCAAATCGGCGGCCACCTGGTATGGTGTGACAGGAGTCTATAAACTTACAAAATCGGGCAGCACATCGGGTCCGCCCGACTGGGAGATCAAGACGTTCGCGACCAACACGAGCAACAACAACAACCGGTTTTACACCATGTATCCTATTCCCGAACCGACCACCCTGTTGCTGGTCGGAATGGGAGGACTTGCCCTTGGACTTCGGCGGAAGATGAGTCGGTTGATCTGATCCGCGCCCAGAGAGATCGAACCCGAACAGAAAAAGCCCCCTTTGTAGGGGGCTTTTTTTTGAACGTATGAAGAGGAAGACAACCCATCAGGCGGCCCGTTTAAGTGTTGCCGTGGCCGGTTCCCTTGTCGTTCAAGCGGAACAATCGTTGCCGGTTCAATTCACCATCGAACAGGATCCGTCCCTTTCGGGATGGGAAATGCAGGGGTCTTATAACGGTGACGGGGACGAGTTTCGCGGCGAGTGGAGACCAAACGGGGGTGATCGGGGGACAGGGAGTATGATCATTCGAAAAGGCGTTCTTCGAACCCCCCCCATTGCCGTTCAGCCTGATCAATTCCTGCGCCTTCGATTTTCCGCAAGGACCGAATCAGGGGGTTTTTATGCGATTCAGTTCATGACCGCTCAAGGAGACGAATCCAAAGGCGGCGATGACTACAACGACTTCCCGGGAGGAGGGGATTGGACGAACCACGAGTTTTTAACGCAGGTGCGCCATGATTCGGTGCGGCTACGGGTGTCTTTTATGGCGGGGACGGAGGTGGTGGAGATCGGCAATCTCGCCATAGAACCGATTTCTCCAGGGGAGGCGCTGGCCTGGAGCGATCGGTTTTGTGCGGCGCTTCCTCCCGTGGGATGGATACCACCGCCGGATCGCTGGCGCCATCTTCCGCGGACCCGGGAAAAGCTTCTCTCAGGAGACGAATTGACACTTCTTCTGCTTGGAGACAGCGTGGCTAACGACATGGGGAATGGGCAGCCCCATCTGCTCATTCAGAGATTCTATCCAAAGGCCCGGGTGCGGCTTGTGCGGTCCGTTCGTTCGGTGACAGGCGCCTGGCATTTCCAGCATCAGGTCGCGGACTGGGTGGTTCCCCACCGGCCGGATCTTGTCATTCTGGCCGGGATTTCTCATCGCGGCGATGCCCAGGCGGTTCGGCGTCTGATTGAACGGACGCGCCAGGCGCTGGGTCTGAAGGTGGAGTTTTTGGTGTTGACGGGGGCCGTGGCCGATCCAGGCTCGCTTTATCCGCCGAAGAAGGATCGTCCGGCCTCGGTGACGCCTGAGATGCGGCGGGAGGGTCTGGCGTGGGAAGCGGCCTATTTGCGGCGGCTGGAGGCGATGGCGGATGAGGTGGGATTTGCCACCTTTGACATGCGGCAGGCGTGGGAAGCGTATGTGGCCGAAAGTGGTCGGGAGCGCGAGTGGTTCATGCGGGACAACACGCACGCCAATGTTCGCGGCAAGCAGGTCCTGGCGCGTCTGCTGGCCCGCTTTTTCGAACCCGAGTTTCCCTAGGGGATATCTGGGGTTAGCTGCTATAAATTACCGTGGGGATGGTTTCTCCTTGATTCGGCCGCTTTCAAAGGAATCTCATCTTTAGGTGCTTCCCCATAGAATCGGTTTGCGAGAACGCGCGACGAGAGCGGTGGACGAGTCATGATGAGCACTCGTGATCCGTTCTTGTCGCCCGTTACTGTTCACCGATCTTGTTCTCTGTCCGTTTTTGGATGGGATCAGAGAACGACGACGAGAAAGAGTGGGTTGAATAGAATCTTTTGTCGGGTTATAGCTCGGAACAACGGGAAGGCAATAGGGCCATGAGGAGGGTTCCGGCCGTGCCCACGGCCGCGGCGTAGAGGAATCCGATGGTCGGATGGATGAGGGTATAGAGAAGGCCGACAACGGCGCTGGAAAGAAAGTCGCCGATCCCGTTGACGGAGCCCAGCAGGCCATAGCCGGTTCCGGCCATTTCGCCGCTGACGTAATCCCGCACCGCGACGCGCTCCATGGTGTCCTCCCAGGCGATGAAAACGCCGGCTAACCCGAAGAGCAGGGCGAACCATGCCCGCGAGGGGATAGCCAGCGCGAGGCCGAGGAAGGTGATAACAGCGAGTGCGTACCCGACGGCCAGATATCGGGTTCGGGAAAAGCGATGACTCATGGCGCCGATGGGAAAGGCGGCCATGGCATAGACGAGGTTTCGGAAGGTATAGAGCAGCGCGGTCCAGCGGGCCGCCTCGAGCGCCCCGAAGCGAGGGCTCAGAACGGCGGTGGCGCGTAAGATCATCAGGGAGGGAGCAAAGTCGGCCATGCCGAAGAGCCCCACTGCGAGCAGAAAACGGCGGTAGTCCCGAGGCATGGCCCGTAGCGTTCCCCAGAATTGCATGGTCGGATTCGGCGATCCTCGCTTCTCGCGGGTCAGGAAGACCAGGGCGGCGACGGCCAGTATTCCTGGAATCAAAGAGACCAAAAAGATCAGCCGGTAAAGGCCTCCTGGCGCATAGAAAAGATGGGGGAATGAGCGTTCGGCTAGACGGGAGATGGCGGGATTGTTGCTGAGGAGCGTCAGCAATCCGAAGGCCGTCAGAGGGCCAACGACCGCGCCGAGCGTGTCGCCGGCCCGGTGAAAGCCGAACGCCTTCCCCCGGTCTTCGGGCGCGATCGAATCCGCCAGCATGGCGTCCCGCAGGGGTCCTCGGATGCCGCGTCCTGTCCAAGCCAGAAGGCGCCCGATCAGAACGATGGGCCAGGCCATGGCGACCACGAACAGGAGGTGAGCGGCGGAGGTCATGAAGTAGCCGACCGCCGTCAATCCCTTTCGACGGCCAATTCGATCGCTATGGAACCCCGCCCCAAGTTTGAGAAAACTGGAGAAGGCGTCGGCGGTTCCCTCGATGAAACCCAGCGACGCGGCCGAAGCGCCGATGGCCTTCAGAAAAGGCGCCAGAACGGAGGTCGCCATCTCATGGCCGAAATCGCTGAAAAAGCTGGTCAGCCCGAAGGCCAGAACGTTTCGATTCAGCCAGTGAAATGGACGTAGATTAGACAAGACCTTGGTCCAGCATGGCGTCGGCGACCTTGACGAAGGCCGCAATGTTGGCGCCGACCAGCAGGTTGCCCGGCCGTCCATAGGCCTCAGCGGTTTCTCGGCACTGGCGGTGTATGTTCACCATGATCTCGCGCAGGCGGCGGTCCACCTCCTCCCGAGACCATTGGAGGCGCATCGAGTTCTGACTCATTTCGAGACCCGAGACGGCCACGCCGCCCGCATTGGCCGCCTTGGCCGGGCCGAACAGGACCTTGTGTTCCAGGAAGAGGTCCACCGCTTCCGGCGTCGAGGGCATATTGGCCCCTTCGGCAACGAGCTGGCATCCGTTCTTGAGCATGACCCGCGCGTCCTCGCCGGTGATCTCGTTCTGCGTGGCGCTTGGAAAGGCGCAATCGAAGCAGGTGATCTGCCAGGGGGTGGTGTCGGGGAAGTAGCGGGCCGATTTGAAACGTTCCGCGTACTCTCGGATCCGGCCGCGCTGCACATTCTTGAGATCCATCACGTAGGCCAGCTTTTCGGCCGTAATGCCTTCCGGGTCCAGAATGGAGCCATTCGAATCGGAGAGAGTAACGGGTCGGGCACCCAGCTCCAGAAGCTTTTCGACCGTGTACTGAGCGACGTTGCCCGAGCCCGAGATCGCACAGACCTTTCCCGCCAGAGAGTCGCCCCGGCTCTTCAGCATCTCCTCTGCGAAATAGACGCATCCGTACCCCGTCGCTTCCGGCCGGATCAGCGAACCGCCCCACGCAAAGCGTTTGCCCGTCAGTACCCCCGTAAACTCGTTCCGGATCCGCTTATACTGGCCGAACAGGAAGCCGATCTCTCGAGCGCCGACGCCGATATCTCCGGCCGGCACGTCCGTATCGGCTCCGATGTGGCGGAAGAGCTCCGTCATGAAGGATTGACAGAAGCGCATGACTTCATCGTCGCTCTTCCCTTTCGGATCGAAGTCGGATCCGCCCTTGCCGCCACCCATGGGGAGGGTTGTCAGGGCATTTTTGAAGATCTGCTCGAAGCCGAGAAATTTCAGAATGCCGGTATTCACACTGGGGTGAAAACGCAGGCCACCTTTGTAAGGGCCGATGGCGGAATTGAACTCGATCCGGAAGCCGCGGTTGACATGAACCCGTCCCTGGTCGTCCTGCCACGGCACGCGGAAGAGGATTTGCCGTTCGGGCTCCACGATTCGGTCCAGAATACCGGCGCGGATGTACTCGGGATTTCGTTCCAGAATGGGCTCCAGACTTTCGAGCACTTCGCGGACGGCTTGAAGGAATTCGGCCTCTCCCGCGTTCCGGTTCGCCACGCGTTCGAGAGTATCGGCAATCGCCTGCCTGGCTTGAGACATGGGTGCTTCTCCTGATAGAGTTGTTGTCAGACCGAGCGCATAGGTTACGAGAAATGGTGCCTGACGCAAGCACTATTTTTGGATCCTCCCAGGCCGGAGGGGATTGTCCCCTGATCGTCTCGGCCAGCCGTGCGACGGATTTGCCTGCCTGGCATGCCGAATGGCTCCGGGAGCGCCTTCGCCAGGGCTATGCCGAACGGCGGAATCCATTCAATGGACGTTGGTCGCGAATTCATTTCTATCGGACTCGGGTGTTCGTCTTTTGGAGCAAGAATCCAGCCCCCCTGATCCCTTTTTTGGAGGAGTGGGAAACGCGGGGCATTGGCACGATCGTCCATTTCACGCTCAACGACTACGAACGGGAGGGATGGGAACCAGGTGTGCCTCCGCTGGACAAACGGATCCATACCTTCGAGGCTCTCTCCGAGCGGCTTGGAAAGGGCCGGGTGATCTGGAGATTCGATCCCTTGATCCGGTCGGACCGCCTACCGCTCGAGGCGCTTATCGAACGGATTGCCCGGATCGCCGAGTGGCTGAAGGGACGGACGGAAAAGATGGTCTTCAGTTTTGTGGACCTGGCCTGCTACAGAAGGGTTCGGCGGCGGTTGGCACGCGTGGACCCCTCGGTGCGCGAATTCACGGAGGAGGAGATATTCGAGATGGCGGCCGCCCTGGCTTCTCTCAATCGGGCATGGGGATTCGAATTGGCCGCCTGTACGGAAACAGCCGATCTGACGCCATGGGGCATTGCGCCCAACCGGTGCGTGGATGATGTCCTGTTGCGTCGGCTCTTTCCGGACGACCGGATCTTGATGGAGGGTCTTGGCCCGCCCGGTTCCCCGCCGAAGGATCGGGGCCAGAGAGCGGCCTGCCGGTGCATTCCCAGCCGCGACATCGGGTCCTATGGGACCTGCCGCCACGGCTGTCTTTACTGTTACGCGCAGTGAAGGCGGGATTGTGATTGAAATGCTGGTGCGTGTATGGTACCACTATCCGGACGAAGGAGAGCACTGATTCCTTGTGTGCGGACGAGAACCAGACGAAGAATGATTCGACGAGTAGCCCTCTGGACCTGACGTTCGTTCCGGACTGGGTACGGAAACCGCCGGTTTCCATCCGGGGGCGGGAGCGTGGTGACACTGCCTCATCGGGGGGGGGGCCGGTCCTTCCGGCGGATGAACGGGACGAAAGTCTGGAACGTTCACAGGAACCCCGCCGTATCCGGCCCTCCCGCCCTCACGGGCGCGACGGAGGCGAAGAAAGACCAGCAGGCCGGAGCCGGAAAGCGGCGCCTCCTCCTCGTCGCCGGCCGGGTGGCGAGGGCGAGCCCGGTGGCGAGGACGTGCCGGCTGCAATCACGCATGAGCGCCGCGTTGAGGCAGGGGGGCGTCAACGGCGTGATCGACCCGCCTCTGCGGAGGAGCCGCTTCCGCCTCTCGCGGTCACCTTTCTTCCGGAACGGGCAGGTCTCCATCTGGTGGCTCGACGAATCGCCAGCGCCGGCTGTGCCTTCCCGCTGTTTCCGATCGCGGCCTTTTTCCTCAATCAGCCGGCTCATCTTTCCGTCCGCCTTTCCCCCACACCGGCCAGGACCGATGCCGAGGCGGAGGAAGACGCCGGCGGCTCGGCACAGTCCCCGACGGCGGAGCCCGCCTCGACATCACCGCTGACGCTCGTTCAGTGTCAGATCTGCCATCAGGTGTTCCGGGATCGGTCCCGCGCTGCGGCGCATGTGTTGGAGCGTCATTTCGACCGGTGGTATCAACGCCAGGAGAGGGATGTCGAGCCACCCACGGGACAGTTTTCCTCCGTGGCCCGGTGTCCGCTTTCCGGAGAACTGCTTGGTCCTCCCAACCATCATGCCTTCGAAGAGCGGCTTCTCTACCTCCATCGGACTCGCTTCTCTCATCTGACGCTGGAGGAGTATCGCCGTCGGATCGAGAACGTTCGGGATCCGGCGCTGATCGAGGAGTGGCGCAAGGGGGCGAGTCGGAAAGTCGTGTATACGGTGCCGGCGGCGCCCGATCAGCCTCCGCTGGACAGTTTTGAAAAGGTCGAACGGCATTTCCAGGAGCACTATCTGGCCGACACGCTCAAAGAGGGAACGACCGTTACGGTCCCCGGTCCACTGGCCCGCGAACTGGAAGATCCGATTTTGCGGCGGGTTGTTCAGGAGGCCTGGCGGCGGGAGACGCGCTTTCCCCTGGCCCTTTCGATTTCGCTCCGCCTCATGTTCCGGCACATGGGGTTGCATATCTTTAAGACGGAGGATGGCACTCATTATGTCACGGCGGTCATGCCGTCACCGCTGAATCCTGAGGGGACCGCGCCGGTTGTGCGGGAGATTCTTCAGTTTCTGTCGGATCATCCCCGGGCGACGCGGACCGAACTTCTCGCGGCCCTGCGTCCCGGCGTGGCGCCCGACGCTCCCGCGGCCCACGAAGTGACGACCCAGCTTCACTGGCTTCGTGACAAGGGGCATGTGATCGAGTTCACGGGGGGCGGTCTCCTCTTGCCGGGACCGTCCATCCGGCGGGTTCAGCCGGCCCATCGGGACGAGCGGCGGGAGGGTCGCCAATCGCGGGCCGATCGGAGCCATCAGGGAAACGGGGCATGAAAAGGATCGTGGACTCCCTGAAGGCGTTAATGGCTCTGCTGTTGCTTCTGACCACCGCCATAGTGGGGCGTGTTTCGGCGCAGACGGAGGGGCTTGGGGAGACGTCCACCCGGCCGAACGATCCGCTTCAGCGGGAGCTCGATTTCTGTCAGGGCCTGGTGGGGATGCGGTTTGCGGACTATGCCATGAAGATCCTGGATCACCTTGAGCGGGAGAGTCCCGACCAGAAAGCCAGGATCGCCCGTGTTCGGGTGGCGGCGCTGACGGCGCTCGGAAAAGCCGAGGAGGCCAAGGCGCTGATAGGAACCTTTCCGCCGGACAGGATCGAAACCATGGCGATGCTTTTGGCGTTGGCCGACCAGCTCTACGCCATGAACCGCCTGGCCGATGCCCGAGCGCTCTATCAGAGCTTTTTCAATCGGTTTTCAAAGGAAGGGCCTCCGCCCGACTGGATCGCCTTCTTCCGGGAGTCGGCATACAAATATGCCCAGATGATGCTGCTGGCCGGCAACGAAAAGGAGGCCATGGAGGCCTACGAACGGATTCTCAGAACAAAGCCAGAACCGGACATCGAACGGCGGCTTCAGATCGAAATTGCCGAATTGGCCTTCAAATTGGGGCAGGCGGCGCAGGGAAAGGAGCGGGAGGCCTATTTTGCACGGACGCGCGAACTGTGCCGTCAGGTTCAATGGGGCGGCATTGACCTGTGGTTTGGGCAGTCGGTGGTTCTGCTCGCCCATCTGGAGGTGATGGATGGCAAGCCGGAGAAGGCGCGCGAGACGATCCAGACCTATCTTCCCATGCTGCGCGAGCTCGATGAGGCGCTGCGGGCGGCGAACTATCCCATGAAGCTCAGTCCGATGGCCCAGTGCCGGTATATTCTGGGGACGTTGTACGAGGAGGAAGGGAGGCGTCTGCTGGCCGAGGGCCAGCGGGCGGAGGCTCAGAAGGCGTTTTCCGAAGCCCTCACCCATCTCTACAATGTGTTCGTCCGATATCCGGACTCCACCTGGGCGCCCGACGCCGGCGCGCGATCCGAACGGATGGCTGAGGAGCTCAAGACGGCGGGTTTCAAGGTTCAGCTTCCCCAGATAGACCTCAAACCGGTCATTGACGCCCAGGTTCGGGAAGCCCGCCTTCAATTTT
>Ga0308420_1001056_pt1 | contig 14261 bp, 13 predicted proteins | sample HotsprSampleMS55_FD_203802 | JGI IMG/M metagenome (GOLD analysis project Ga0308420, IMG submission 203802) | Hot spring phototrophic mat microbial communities from Mushroom Spring, Yellowstone National Park, Wyoming, United States - 20090730_MS55 ... | reverse complement strand
AAGGCAGTGGCGACGGGGGCCTCGCGACGCATCGGCCCGTGCGCGGCGGTCCAGCCAGCGAGCACGAGGAGGGGCAGCGCCGGTAGGATCGCCTGCTCGAGGAAGGGCGCGAGCGCCAGCGACATACCGTAGAGCGAAAGGGCGCCCGCACCAGGTCGGCCGAGGCAGGCGAGCGCGCGCATCGGTAGCATGCCGGCGAGCAGCGTCCATCCAAGGCCGGGGGCAGCGAGAAGCGCGGGGGAGAGGCCGAGAAGGAGGCCCCAGATGGCGGGATGGCGGGCGCCGAGGATCTGCAGGGTCTGCGCCGCGGTCCCCGCCGCCAGCGCCGCGGCGAGGGCAGCGGGCAGGAGCACCGCCCAGACGGCGGGCAAGAGGTGGGCCAACCCCTGGGCGAGGAGCGCGGGCAGGGACGGCCAGCCAGGCGCGGGTGGAACGGCCGCCCCAGCCGCGGCCATCGCCGCGCGTCCCGCCGCATCAAGGGTGGCAGGGTCGACGTGGCCGAGGAGGGCAGCCGCGAGGATGGGGATCTGGGCAAAGAGGGCTGCGGCAGCGGCAATGCGGAACGGGGTCATCCCTGGTTGGCCTTCGCGAGCTCGGCGGCGGTGTGAGCGGAGATGCCGTGCGGCGTCTTCTCCCAGTGGTGGGGCTTGTTGATGAGCTGCAGCACGCCGCGCCAGCAGCCGATGGAGGCGAGGATCCAGTAGGCGGGTGCCAGCAGCCCCCACAGCGCGATGGAGCGCAGGTTCGGACGCTTCATTGGCGCCAGCACCGCCATATAGACGAACAGGGCGTTGCCGACGAGCAGACCTGCGAGGTTGATGGGCAGCACGATTCCCGGGTAGAACGGGTCGAGGATCTTCGTTCCTGTAACGAGCCAGGTCAGGTAGAGGAGCCACAGCACGGGGCTGAGAAGGCAGGAAAGCACCGTGCCGCCAATGAAGGCCTGGAAGCCGAGGAATCCCTTCCAGCCGCAGGAGCGCCAGAGATGAACAGGCTTGCGCATGTGGACGAGCCAGGTTTGGACGTAACCCTTCATCCAGCGCGAGCGCTGCTTGATCCAGGGCCGTACCTTCGAGCAGGCCTCCTCCCAGGTTGTGGAGTTCACGACGCCGACGCGGAAGCCCTTCTGGGTAATGCGCACCCCGAGGTCGGCGTCCTCCGTGACGTTGTAGGGATCCCAGCCGCCGAGCGCGCGCAGGAGGTCAGTGCGGAAGTGGTTCGAGGTGCCCCCCAGAGGAATGGGGATCCCGAGCCGGTCGAGGGCGGGGAGGCAGTGGTCGAACCACAGGGCGTAGTCGAGGGCGAAGAGGCGGGTGAGCGTGTTTTCGTGGGCGTTGAAGTAGTTGAGGCGCGCCTGGATACAGGCGATCTTCTCCCCGCCCTTGCGGAAAGCGGCGACGACCTTGCGGAGTTGGTCGGGCTCGGGCTTGTCCTCGGCGTCGTAGATGACGCAGAACTCGCCGCGGGCGAGCGCGAGGGCGTAGTTGCAGGCCTTGGGCTTGGTGCGAGGCTCCGACGGTGGCACGCGCACGATCTGGAAGACCCCCTCAAGGCCGAGGCGGCGGGCCGCCTCGATGGTCTCGGCGTCGTCCTCTTCGAGAATGAGCTTGATATCGAGCTTCGAGATCGGGTAGTCGAGCCGGCGCAGGGCATCTGCCAGGATCGGCAGGACGTCGGGCTCCTTGTACATTGGCACCAGGATCGTGAAGGTCGGCAGATCCTTGTCTGGGATCGCGCGGGCCTCGGCGTCCGTGACGGCGATGTCGATCCCCTTGGTCGCGGCCCCCATGAGGCAGAGGAAGCCCTTGAAGGCAACGATCCCGAGAAAGATCAGGGTAAGGGTGATCGAGAGGACAACCGCGGTCCAGAGCGGCGCGAGCGCGAAGGCGCCAAGCAGGATCGCGGCTCCACCGCTAGCGACCGCCTTCTGCTGCGGGGTCATCACGACCTTGGCCGAGAAGGTCGGATCGCGCTGCCACAGCGCATCGACCGCCTCGGCGGTCATTTCGGCGCGGAAGCGCTCCTGCAACGCCAGCGACAGGTCGAGGCTGGTGGTGACCGCCAGCGCCCAGGGGATATCGATTCCTTCACGCCGCAGCGCCGCTTCCGTCGTTTGCGGATCCGAGGAGACGAACCACAGCGTCCCGTCTTTGCCGATCCGCCAGGGGATGGCGCGGGCGCGGACATAGTCAGGCAGGTCGGTGGCCGAGAGTAGGGCCGGATCAGCGGGCTCGGCGCGCAGATCCACGAAAGGTAGACCGAGGTGGTCCGCGAGCGCCTTCTGGACGTCGATGGGCCGGGCGAAGCCCTTGGCGGTCACGACGTCGCCCAGGCGCATGTGCCAGCGTCGTCCGAGTTCGAGCGCCTCCTCGAGGCGCTCGGGTGTGAGAAGGCCCTGGCGGACCAGAGCCTCGCCGAGGGTGCCGCTCATCTTAGCTCCGGTGACGCCAAACGAAGACGGCGAGACCGCCAAGCACGAGGCCGACCAGGCCGAAGGCCAGGCGCATCAGCCACGCCCCCCAGGACGCAGCGACCGCTGCGGGCGCGTCGGCGGGCGGCGGCAGGGGCGCCATGCGCGGGTCGGCGTCGGCCCGCGCCACCATCCCACGAGCGTCGAAGGCCGCCACTGCCTCACGGTGGATCCGACCCTCGGCAGGGCGGAATGCCTCGCGGGCGGGGAGGATCTCGAGGACGCCGTTGGCCAGCACCTGCATCCCGGCAGGCACGGGCACGCCGTCGAGGGAGAGGCGGGACGCGTCGGGACCGACGATGCGTGCGATTCCGGCGTCGGGCCGCAGGTCCAGGCGGCGCGCGGTCTCGGCGGGGACCCGGCCGAGGTGGATCGCAGCTTGCCCCTCGGTTGCTGCTGGCGGCACGATGGGGCGCAGCATGTCGCGCAGAACGAAGGTGGCCGCCGCCAGCGCTGGTGCGGGCCGTGCGAGGGATTCCGGGGAGACGGCCATGGAGGGCGCGTCGTGCAGCGCCGCGAAGGTCGCTGCGTCTGTGGCCTGGGCGGGAGCGTCCTCGAGGCGCAGCAGGCTGTCGGCGCGCCACTGGAAGAGCGCCGGTACGGGCATGGTTCGGCACGCGTCCGACGGTACCTCGCGCTGCAGTGTCAGGCGCAGCTGGTTCGATACGCCCACCGCCTCTCGCGGAAGGCGGAACAGCAGGCGTTGCTCGCCGCCTTGATCGCCAAGTGGGCGCACGCCGGCGAGCACGCCATTGATGTGCAGGTAGGCCAGTGTCGGCGCCGCTCCCTGGCGCGGGGGTGCCACGAGGGAGATTTCGACCGCCTCGGGCCAGCGCCCGGCGGGGAGGTCGCGCAGGTAGAAGGGCTGGGTGAGGGAGCCCTCTTCGAGGACCCGGATTTCGCGGTCGAAGAGGCCGAGATCGGCGAAGCGCCGTCCGCCGGTCCCGGCCAGGGCCTCGCGCACGCCGAAGGCCGGCGTGCCGCCGAGGCGCCGTCCGAGGGCCGTCAGCGCGCCCGGGACGGCACCCCCAGCGCCGACGAGCACGACGCCGTCGATGGCCGCGATCCCTTCCGCGCCCATCGCGCCGAAGGCGTGGTTGATGGCGTCGGACGCCCCGATGCGCCCAGCCTGCGCCGCGACCGCGACATGGGCGCCTGCCACATGCCCCTCCTGGAAGGTCACGCGGTGGCCGACACGCTCGAGCAGGATGGCCACAGCCGTAGCCGTGCGCATCTCCGTCTCCGTCGCTGGCGCCGGCACCGCCAGGCGGACATCGCGCGGCAGGGCTTCGAGATGGGCACCGACGTCGCGCGGGGGCACATACCGCGCCTCGAGGCCGCCCTCGCCGTCAATGTGCACGAAGCCGCGGGCGAAGCGCTCATCGAAGCACCAGTCATCGCCGAGGCCGCCGCGTAGATGCATCACAACCCGCAGACCCTCGGTGCGGAGATCCTGGGCCGTCAGCGGCACCTCGAAGACGCCCGCGCCGCCCGCCGCCTCGATCCGCCACACCCCCGCCGGCCGTCCGTTGAGAAACACCGAAACCATCGCGATCCGGTAACCCGGCAGCTGTGCCCGCCAGGGGAGCCGCAGCCGGGCATCCTGGAGCGTCAGGCGCTGGGGCAGCGGCAGCCAGACCTCCTGGGTGTCGTCCGCACCCACGAGCGTGAGGCCGTCCTGCGCGCCGCCGAAGGCCAGGGTCCGGATCCAGGTGGGCGTCCAGGCCGGGGCGGGCGCATCCTCGGCGGCGGGCGCCAGCTGGGCCGGAACGGGCGCGGCTAGCATGGTCCGAGACGCGCTTGGGCGCGCGGTTTGGGCCGCTGCGGTCGCGGCAAGGAGGACAGCGGCGAAGCCGAGCAAGATCGGTCGGAGGGCCATGGCGAGCGTTTCCCTGGAGGCGTCGATTTTTTTAGGATATTAGACTTCGGGTCTCTAAACCAAACAAAGGGAACCATGGCCTGAGATCGGCCTCTGGCCTGGGGATCCTCAGGGTAGTAGTAAAATAACGGAGCTGTCGAATGCATTGCCGGGAGATCGGACGGCGAGGCCGATTTCCGCCCGTTGACCCTTTGTTTGGGTTATCATCTCGTTAGACTTCCATGGTTTTGAAAAGTCTGGCCATTGTGGGCGGCAACGGGCGTGAGGCGTGCCCAAGGCGGTAGGAGAGGCGCGTGGCGGGCCGCGACGGCCTGGAGGTAGTGGGTGTCTCCTGGGGTTAGGCACGTCAGGGGAGGTAGGGGGGCGGTGGGGTGACAGGGGGAATGGCAGAGGGGCACCGCCGCCGCGGAGGATCCTGATCAGGCCCGCGACGTGGGGCGGCGGTGGTAGGAGGTTGGGGCCGGCGATGGGGCGAAAGAGGAGGATCCGGATTCCACCGGCCTCGAGGGCGAGGATTCCATCGGTCCAGGGAGTCTCGGCGCTGGGAGGGCAGGACGCGCCGGGCGAGAGCGTAGAGGCCGGCGATGCGCGACCTGATCGCTTCGTCCGGCCAGCAGGTGGGAGCCGACGAGGAGAAGGCAGAACCAGGATGCGTCCCCCCCGGGGGGGGGCGCCGGAGGTCGCCCCAATGGGGATCGAAGAGGGCGTCCTCAGCGGCAGCCGGGGGGATCCGAGCGCTCAATGGAGCCAGCCGGGACGCGGCAGCGTGTCCGGAGTCCGGTGGAGGACGGGGGTGGGGCCGGCGTCGAGGCAGAGGATCCGCCCGACGGCGATCTTGGGGGGGACGCCGGCGGCGATGGCGGGGGCGAAGTCGATGCGCCGGATCGGCCGTCCCATCGGGTCGGTCAGTACGGCCTCGGGGAAGGGGCCGTCGCAGACGTGGATCTGGCCTTCCTCGGGTCCGGCGAGGACGACCTCGGCGAGGGCGTCGAGCGCGTCTTGTCTAGCGGTCCAGTCGATCACGTCGGGCAGCAGGGACGGGGGCAGAACGGGCACGCCGGCGGCGGCGGAGAGGCGTTCGAGCAGGGGGGCGAGCCGTTTGCGGTCGACCCCGCCCAGGCCCCAGACGTCGGCACCGGGGAAGGGGATGCCCTCGCCCGTCGGTCCGGCGAAGGCGAGGAGCCAGATCTGGCGCCGGCGCGGCACAACGGGGGTTGGGATCTCGCGGTCCTCGATGAGGGCTTCGAGAGCGGCGCGCCAGGCGGGGGGACCGGCTTGGCGCAGGGCGGCCGCGTCCCAGGGGCGCGAGGCCAAGGTGAGGCTCCAGAGCCTCGGATCGGCGGCCTCGCCGAGGGCGGCCGCCAGGGCCTCCCGATCGGGGGGCCCTTCTGTGGGTAGGGCGAGGATCCAGCCAACCCCCGCGCCCTCCTCGTCGGATTCGAGGGGTGTGACGCAGGCGATGTAGGTAGCCAAGCGTAGGAACGTCTCGCGGCGCGCCTTGGGCAGCGCGGCGGCGGTCTGGGCGAAGGCGTCGGTGCGGCCCTGCCGGATCCACCGTTCCATCAGGCGCTCAACGACGGAGGGGCGGTCACGCAGGGCGCGTGCAATGCGCAGGGCAAGGGCAGGCTTCATCCTGGAGGAGATGGGCCCGCCCTCGACCGCCAGTCAGTCCTTGACGGCCGCGATCTGGCGGGGCGGAGCCTTCGGGGCTGGGCCACCCTGGAGACTCCGGATCTGGTCGGTGACCGTCGGTTCGGGGGCGTCGGGATCCAGTCGCGTATCCGCGTATCAGGCCCGGCGTATGTGCTGCATGGGACCATGCAGCGCCGATGGCAGGGATGGCGGCGTGCGCCTTGGGGCGGCGCGCGACTGCGGGTCTGGGCGCCTTGCTGGCGGTGCGGCCGCGGGCGGCGGCGTCGAGGTCGGTCAGGGTCGTCCTCCTCCTTGGCAAGGATCTCGGCGGCTTTATCGAGCAGGGTCTTGGGCTCGTCCGCGTGCGGGGTGGCACGGGTCTTTTCGATGAGATTCTGCGCGCGGACAAGGGTCTGCGAGGGGTATCGCCTACCGCGCTTGCTGTCTGAGATCGAGGTGCATTCGATGGCGTCGTTTTGTCCGCCGTGTCTGGATGTCATGCCGCCGCCCCCGAACTCGTTGGAGGCAGAGGGGTGTCCGCTGTTGCGGGAAATAGCGGAAGGGGTGGAATTCAACCCCATGTCAGAGGTTAGCCTGAACACGCTTTTCAAGCGTGCGCCTGAGACCGCGCGGCCACCCTTCCGGGCGTGGGGAGATAGAATCGCCTATCGGCGGATCCAGAGTCAGGCACGACGAAAAAGACGCGGATATGACCGGTCTGAGCCGTTGGCGAGGTTGTCGGATCGAGCAGCCTCGGGGCGTCTTGGAGTCTGTTCCCCTTTAGACGATCGGCTTCCAGGGGCGGCGTCCGCCGACGCGTCCTAGGGAGACGATGGGGGTTTTGGAGTGCATTGGGTGATTCTCAGTTGCGGACGGGGCGGCCGTCCTGACCGCAGGGGAGGCGTTCGACGAGGAGGCCGAGGGGGCCGCCTTGTGTGTCGAAGACGGGGCGAGAACGCCAGCAGGCGGGCTCAGGCAGGACGATCTCGCCGCCGCCGGCGATGAGGATGTTGGTTTGGCGCAGCGGTACGGGGACCTGGCCCTGGGGGCCGCCGGAGGTGACAATACCGGTCTGGGCACCGGCGACGCAGACGAAGACGGTGCCTTGGCGGGCGTCGATGAGGCCGATGCGAAAGCGGGCCGAGCCGAGGGCCTGGATTCCAACGACATGGGCGGGGCCACCGACGAACTGAGCAACGCAGGCGCGCACGGCCGGGGCGGCGAAGGCGGCGAAGCGAGCCCACTGGGCGTCGGCGGGCCACTCCTGAGCCTGGACAGGGGCAGTTCCGACGAAGGTGGCGGCGAGGACGAGTGAGGCGAGGAGGGCGCGCATCGGAGGTCTCCGGAGGACGGACGATGGAGGGAACCTAGGGCGATCTTTATCCTTCGTCGCCTCAGGCCCATTTACTCAAAACAACTTTTGTTTGGGTTATAATCCCGAAAGGCGTCTGGAGGTCTGAGACATCAGAAAGCCTCCTTCCGGGTTCTGCTTCGGCGGGGGGGGCTGGACCGTTCGCCTCCATGGGTCATGGTGGTTTCGGGACCGGCATGGACGCGTCGCCCGCAGGGCATACGACTGCGCACCATGACGACGATCTTGCCGAGGCGTGCGTTCCTGCTCGGATTCGGCGGTCTGGGTCTTGTGTTCTGGCAGCGCGGGCACGCCTGGGTCGAGCCCTTCGAAGAGAGCGGCCGAGAGGAGGCGATTGACCGAGTCGCCGTGGCGGCTGAACGCGGAGGGGGGGGACGGGCGGTGGCGGGGGTGCGACAGGTGTCTTGGCGTCTGGCGGAGGTCAATGCCAACATGGGGGGGTGTCTGCGGGCTGGAACGGGTGGTTCCTGCGGGACTGGCGGCATGGGAAGGTACGGGCCATCGATCCGAACGTCATCGACCTCGTGGCGTAGCGGCATGCGGTCGTCCGCACAGAGGCGCCGGCGCAGATCCTCTCGGGCTACCGGAACTGGCGGACGGAGTTGATCCTGCTCCCGTGGTGGTTCCCTGGTGGAGAATTTTCCCCATACAGCTAGCATCGCGGTCGATGCTGCGCATCCCCGGCGTGGCGTCCAGCTGGCTGCGCGATGTGGCCCTGGCGCTCGGCTGGGGAGCGTCGGGAACTATCGGATCGGCCTCGTCCATCTCGTACCGCCCGGGTATGCCGACGGGAGGCCTGACGGCGCTGGGGCGACGGGGGAGCGGGACCTAGTCTGGCGAACATGGCGGCGATCCTTCCCCGGCGCGCGTTCCTCCTGGGGGCCGGCGGCCTTGGCCTCTCAGTTTGGCCGACCGCGCCTTGGGCGTCGGAGGCGGAGGCCCCGACAACTCTGCCGACGACGGAGGCCGAGCTCGGTCAGACCGACGGCGGGCGGGCGGCGGCGCGGGTGCGCGGGCGGGCGATCCCCTGGCGCTTTGCGGCCTACAACCCGCACACGCGCGAGACGCTCAACGTCGTCTATCGGGTGGGCGACATCTACTCGCCAACGGCGATGCGCTGGATCTCGGTTTTCATGCGTGACTGGCGCCTGAACCGTGCGCGGCCCGTCGATCCGCGCCTCATCGATCTCCTAGCCTACATCCACGCCGCGTCCGGGGCGACCGAGCCGATCCTGCTGCTGTCGGGCTACCGCACGCCGCAGACGAATGCTGGTCTTCGGGCGGGGGGGTTCGAGGCGGCGACGAACTCGCTCCATCTCGAGGGAATGGCGGCGGATCTCCGGATCCAAGGCATCAGCACCCGCTGGATCCGCGACGCCGGACTCTACCTGCGCCAAGGCGGCGTCGGCTACTATCCGGGATCGGACTTCACGCACCTCGATACGGGGCCGGTGCGCCGCTGGGGCGCCTGAGGAAGGTCCCCTCCTCCCCCGGGGGCGGAGGGGACCCCGGCGCCTGGCCGACCCGTTGGGTCCTGCGGCTGGGCTGCTCCCGTCAGGGCCTGACCCGCTGGCCGCGGCCACCGTCCGGCGGCGCCGTCCTCGGAGATGGGATCTCAGGCTGCCTTAGCCCCGCCGAGCACAGTCCCGAGGACTCGGTCCTTGACCTCCCCCCAGGCTAGCAGGGGGCCGAGGCGGCGCAGCAGCAGCGGCTCTTCGGGCAGGAACGTCTCCCACAGCAGATCGCGCAGGATCGGATCTGCGGCCAGCGCGTCGCGCCGTCCGTCGTCGGAGAGGCGGGCATGCGCGATCGCGGGGGCCTCGAGGCGCAGCGGGCGTCCGCAGGGCGGCAGATGGATCCATCCTCCCTCCCTGCTGGCCGCGGAAGGTCTCGGGCGGCAGATCGGCCCGCAGGGCGGCGGCGAGGGGACTGTCAATCCCGTCCCAAGCCCTGTGGCAGAACGCGCGGTTGGTAGCGCGGTCGAGGAGGTGGCGGCGCCGTTCTTTTTGCTCCTGCCATAACGCGACGTGGGCGCTATCGCGCAGGGCGCCGGCGAGGATGCCTCGGGGCAGGAGGTCGAGGGCCCGGGAGAGCGTCCGGGACGCCATCTCCGGAGCTTAAGGCGTGGGCTCCCGGAAGGCTGCGAAGCCGGAGACCGTGCGCAGGAGGTGGATCCGAGCCGTCGTCCCCGGCACGCCGAGGACTGCACTGGCTTCGCCGTCGAACTCGGCGCTGGCGAGGATCTCGATGCTGCACGACTCCCCCGCCTTCAGCGTCTGCGGTCAGTTGATCGAGAAGATCTGGAACCAGGGTGCGTCTTGGCTTGAAACTGTCGGCGCGCCGACCGGCGAGGGGCCGGCGCCGACGTTGGTCAGCACGGAAGTGGTGGATTCATCAGACGAGACGGCGGAGGAAACGGCGGAAGGCAGCGCCGAGGAGAGGAACCGCTGGGTGCGATCGCCGATGAGCGTGACCGCGAAGCCGGCCGAGGCCGCGACGAACGCGACGAGAACGCCGTACTCGAGAAAATCCAGCGGCGCGGCGCCGACTGCGGACAGTCCCTGGCTGGAGGAGGCGAAACCTCTGAAAGGACCTTCGGGAGAGGAGGAGGACGGTCTGGCTGGACGCTCCAGGCCGCATCTAGAGCGTACCCGCGGCGCGTCGAGACGGACGGGTTGACCAAGCTCAGCGGACAGTTCAAGTTATCGGAACGGTTTGTTGAGGGAAGGAGGCGGACGATGGAGATTTCGGAACGTCCGGCGGAGGACATGGCCGCAGAGGCTCCCCCTCCCGGATGGCTCGCCCTACTGGCCCGTGACGGGGCGGGAGCGATCGCAGTCTTGCTTGACGGCGAGGGACGTCCTTCAGTGCCCTACGCCCCGGTGGCACCGGGCGAGAGTCTGCAGCGGCTGGGACGCCGCCTTCTGGCCGAGTCTCTAGGCGTCTTCCGTGCGGCTCTGGACGGCCCCTTCGCGGAGATACGCTTGCCTGTGGGGCGTTGCTGGATCTACGAGGTCGACGGGGTGGCGCCAGCCGAGAGTGCGCCGGCGCTGGCCATGGCGCCGGAGGTGCTGGCGACGGAGGCGGCAGCGGGACGGATCCCCGATGCCGTGACGCTGGCGCTACTGGCACGCGTAGGGCTGCGTCCGCCCTTCGAGGGATGAAAGGTTCAGGAGCCGCTGCGGCCGGCGGCGCCGCCGCTGCGCAAACGCTCAGAGGTCTCGGCCAGGGGGGCGCGGATCCGGTCGAGCCGTCCGCGCCAGCCCTCCGCCCCCGTGACCACGGGACGGCCAGGAGGTTCGGGGGGGGCGACTTGTTCGAGGTGGCGGGCCGTGGCGAGGCGTCCCACGGCGCCGAGATGTTCGGCCAGCACGGGGCGCAGCACGTCCTGGCCGATCCGTGACAGCCCGAGAGAGTCCTCGAGCGCGGGCGCTTCCGCGGCGAGCCAGGCGGCGCGGCGCTCGGCGGCGGCCACGAGCGCGCGCGCGCCTTCGGCGCGGAGACGGATCTCGGGGACGATTTCGTGGGGCGGCCGGCCGGAGAGGAGGAGATCGCGATCGGCCTGGAGGTGGCGGTCAAGATCGTCAATCATGTCGGCCACCGCACGCAGCTCCGCCCGAGGGCCGCTCGGCGAAAAGGAGGAGGGGACGGCCGTGAGCCAGGCGGGCCACCAGGGGCTGGTGAGCGCCGCGGCGAGAAGCGAGAGGGCCGCGATCGGGCCGACGGGAAAGCGCACCAGGACCTCCTGGAGGAAGGATGGGGGAAGGATAGGCCCGGCAACGGTCGCCGCAATGGTCTTCAGGGGGCGCCGCGGCGTATTTCTGCGGCCCGCGCCTGCCCAGCGAGGGCGCGGGCGCGCCGGTTGACACACTCCGCCCAGGCAGGACCGGAGGCTATGGCCGAGATCTCCGTTGTTGCCGCCGCGATCTCCGCCGGATCCGGGAGGCCCGTCGCGTCGCCGAGCAGCGTCGTCCAGGCCAGGGCGACGGCGGCATCGGCGCGGGCGTCGCTGCCGGCTATGGCACGGGCGAGGGCTGCGGAAACGGCGTCTTGCGAGGGGCCGAGGGCCTCGTCGGGAACGAAGGTGCGCAGTTCGAGCCGGATCCGCCCCCCGGGACGGTCGAGCGAGCTGGCCGGGGGGTCGATCTCCCGAGACGAGGGGCCCTGAGCCTGGTAGCACCGGATCTCGTGGTGGGCGTCGAAGGGACGGAAGACGCGCTGTCCGAGGAAGACGCCCCCGGGGGCGGGTACCATCACCTCCCCCTCCGCTGGCCAGGCCACGGCGACGAGGGCGCAGGCGGGCAGGGCCGCCAGCATCGTGTCGCAGAAGGCCTGGTAGCCGGCATCGCCCTGGCGCTGGGCAAAGCGCTTTTGGGCGTGCGCATGCACGAGGAGGTGCCCGTGCATGTCGAGATGGATCACCCGGCGACGATCGATGAGCAAACGATCGCAGGAGAGCGACAGCCATGGCTCGTCGCCGCGCCCGAGGTCGTGCTTCTCCGCGCGCAGGCCCGCGAGGAGGACCTGCGCGCGATCCCCGTCGGGGGCGAGCCTGCGGGCCTCGCGCACCAGGATCCCCGGCGTGTCGGCGAGGCTGGCGCGCACGGCCTGTACCGTCTGCCACGGGCCTCCGGGCGGCAGACGGCGGCCAGAGAAGAGGCGATGGACAGCCGCACGCACCACCGCCTTGGCCTGATCCATCGCCGCGTCCTGCGCGCGCGAGGCCGCCGCCCGGCCTTCGCGAGCCAGGCGCGCGGCACGGCGTGGATCGAGGACGGGCTCCATCGGTCTTTCCTTAACCTTTGACATTAGGAAATGAGCGCGGAGAGAGGAAGACCGGCATCAGGCCGCTGCGGCCTCCTCAGCTCTGGCTGCGAGGCCATTGAGAGCGCCAAGCCGGACCGCCTTCTTCTTCAGCTCGTCGTCCTCGGTCATGGGCTTGCGGTTGGCGACGGCGGAAGAGACTATGTCCGAGCTCGAGGCGGACAGTTCGAGCATCTCCCGCAGGCGATCGAGGGTCCCGCGGTGGCTTTCGGCGACGGACGCGCCGCCATGGACGAATTTCACGGCGGATATGCCGTCATGCGAGGCATCGGTGTCATTGGCGCTCCGGCGAGGTCTTCGAGCCGGCCCTGGTACGCATGCCTGGACATAGCGTCCGGCGGGACGGGGCATCTGCCGCTGGTGCCGGCGACGCTGTGGGCGCCGCCGATCGGTGGTGGCCGCCGATCTGGTCTACGGCCGAGGTCGGGGCCGCACCATCGAGGGCGATGAGGCGTTCGAGGCGCCATTTGCGGCTGCGCTGTCGCAGCCAGAGCAGCACCTGACGACGTAGACATCTGGCGCATGCACACCCTGTCCCGTAGCGTGCTAATCGCAGATCCGGCCGAAGCGGATCTTGCGATCCGGGGGGACGCCATGGATTGGGAAGCGCTGCGGCGCCTGGCGGCGGGCGAGTCGTCGCGAGTGCGCCCATCTCCCGGGCCGTGTCTGGAATAAAAAGGTGTTCGATGGTGATGAGGATCCTGGCGGCGCTGTCGCTGCCGCTGCCGCTGCCGCTCTTGTTAGGGGGCTGCCTAGCCTCTGACGCCCGTCCGGCGCCGCAGGAGATCGGGCGTCCGGCTTTGCATGCAACACTTGGCCTGGCGCGTGGCCTCTCGGTGCTCCCCATCGAGGTGCGGCGGGGGCAGGCTGAGGTGGCGGCGGGAGGTGGCGGCGAGATCCAAAGCGTGCTTGGCTCGGCGGGCGAGATCGAAGGCATCGGCCTGGTAACAGCCGCCCACACCACCCGCGGTTCAGGGGGCGTGCTACGCCTGCCCGACGGGCGGACGCGGCCCTTCGAGGTGATCGAGGAGCGTGGCGACCTGGCGCGCCTACGCGGCGAGGGACCGGTGCGGTTGCCGCTCGGTGGCTGTCCAGCGGTAGGCGACGTGGTGGGCCTGATGGGGGTGGTGCCGCCCTACATGCTGTTCGGGCGAGTCATCGAGATCCGACAGAGATGGACCACCGACGGACTGCCGGCGGAGGGCTTCGTGGTACGCGCGCCGTTGCGCCGAGGATTCTCGGGGGGGCCGGTGGTGGATGCGCTTGGCCGCGCCATCGGAATCAACTCAGCGTCGCGCCTGGACGAGGAACGTGCCTACGTGGCCTACCTGACGCCGCTCGGCGGCCCCGCCTGCGGGACGCGTTGAGAGCGCATCCTGCGGAGGAGCGATCTCAATCGTTGGCCGGCAGGCGGGTGCCGGTGAGCGCGGCCGGCTGGCTCCAGGGCTGACCGCCGTCCGGTCCGAGGCCCTGAGGCACATAGACGTTGCCGGAGGCCCCGAAGGCGCCGGGTTCGCGCTCGGTGCCAACTCCTGCACCACAGAATCCCTGAACGATGATGAAGGGACGACCTGCATCGTTGGGGTTCTCATAGATGCAGCGGTTGGCGTTGGTTTCGCCGGGACGGACAGGACGCAGCGTGACACGCGACGGCCCCCAGGCCTCGCCATTGAAGTCTTGGAAAAAAGCGCCCTGGCTTGGATCTCCGGGGCAGATGGTGGGAAACTGGTTCAAGTACTCCACTACGATAACCCACTGCCCCTCCGGATCGCCCGCTGCTTGGGCGGCGGCGATGGAATCGCTGTAGAGGGCGAGATCCTGGGGCAGCGGATTGTTGCTGTCGATGGCGCGCACGCGCATCGGCACGCTCAGGCGTTGTTCGGCGATGGCGGCGTTGACACCGTCCGGGTCAGGGCCTGGGCCGACGGCAACGCGGTAATAGACGTTGCCGTAGCCAGCACCGGCGGAGGGTCCACCGGGAGTGCCCTGTCCGGAGCCGGCACGCACCCAGGTCTCCCAGGGCATGGGCTGAGTGTTGTTGGCCGTCTGGAAGGAGTGGATTGTCGTCACGACGTAAGGCGTCC
>Ga0308420_1001054_pt1 | contig 14271 bp, 13 predicted proteins | sample HotsprSampleMS55_FD_203802 | JGI IMG/M metagenome (GOLD analysis project Ga0308420, IMG submission 203802) | Hot spring phototrophic mat microbial communities from Mushroom Spring, Yellowstone National Park, Wyoming, United States - 20090730_MS55 ... | reverse complement strand
CGGGGGCTGGCTCCGCCGGGTCGAAGTCGAGCTCCACCTTCGCCCCGTTCGGATCGTCGAAGAAGAGCTGCCAGGTGCCGTAGGCGGGAAGCCTGCGTAGCTCGTAGGCGATGCCGCGCGCTTCGAGCCGCGCGACTGTCGCCGCGAGCCCCTTGCCGGTGAACGCGATGTGGTCGATCACGCCCTTGCGGAGTTCCGCGCGCGGCCGCCCGGCGATCACGTGCAGGATCGCCTCGCTGCCGCCCTCGGCATAGAGCCAGGCGCCCGGAAAGGCGAACGGCGGGCGCGGACCGGGCCGCAGTCCCAGGTGCTCCTCGTAGAACGCGAGCGTCGCCGGGAGGTCATCGGTGAGGATGGTGAAGTGGTTCATGCCGAGCGCGGGCACGGTGCGCCCCCGCTACGCTCGCGCCGCGCCGGCCTGCGCCGGGCGCGTGCGCTCGAGCACGCTCACGACCGGGCGGTCGATCCCGTCGCGCGGCTCGAAGGTCTTGTCGAGCTCGATCTTGCCGACCTCGCTCCGCAGCGTCGTCTGCGCACGCTGCGCGATCGCGACCACCTCGTTCGCCGAGCCGTCGGAGGCCACCGCGAGCCCCACGATCGCCCGAGCGAGCGCCGGATCGAGGTCTTGCATGCGCCTACTTTAGAATCGGCCGACGATGCACGCAACCGCGGTCGCTGCGAAGCTCGCGGCGCGGAACGAGCGCGCTGCGCTCGCGCCGTCGTTCCCGAGCCGCGATCCGGGCTTTGCGCTCGCGCACCTCCGCGCCGCGGCGCGCAGTCTCCGAGAGCGGCGCCTCGCCCTCGGCGGGCCTGCGGCGAGGCGCAAGACCGGATTTACCCGACGCAGGATCTGTCCCCGTCGCATGGCGGAACCGATCCGGGACTTCGCCGACGATCGTACCGTCGCAGCAACGACCGGCCGGGCGCGAGTTTTGTTCGCCGGTCTCGAGATCGAGTTCGCCTGATGCGCCCGCTCGAGGGCGTGACGGTGGTCGGACTCGAGCAGGTGATCGCCGGCCCCTTCTGTACCCGCCAGCTTGCCGACCTCGGCGCACGCGTGATCAAGATCGAGCGCCCCGGCGAGGGCGACCCGGCGCGCGGCTACGACCGTACGGTGAAGGGGCTTTCCTCGCATTTCGTCTGGGTGAACCGCTCGAAGGAAAGCCTCGCGCTCGACCTCAAGCATCCGCGCGCGCCCGAGATCCTGGAGCGTCTGATCGCGCGCGCCGACGTCTTCGTGCAGAACCTCGCCCCGGGAGCGGCCGAGCGGCTGGGCCTCGGTGCGGCGCGGCTGCGGGCAAAATACCCGCGGCTCGTCTGGTGTGGCATCTCCGGCTACGGCCCCTCCGGCCCCTACGCCCGGAAAAAAGCCTACGACCTGCTGGTGCAGTGCGAAGCGGGTCTTCTGTCGGTGACCGGCACGCCCGAAGCGCCGGCGAAGGCGGGCATCCCCGTCGCCGACATCGCGGCCGGCATGTACGCGTTTTCCTCGATCCTCGCGGCGCTCCTTGCCCGCGCGCGCGACGGCGAAGGCGCGACGCTCGAGATCACGATGCTCGAAGCGCTCGGCGAGTGGATGGGATTCCCTGCCTACTACACCGCCTACGGCGGCGATCCGCCGCCGCGATCGGGCGCCCACCACGCGACGATCGTCCCCTACGGTCCGTTTCGCGCCGGCGACGGCGCCACCGTCTTCCTCGCGGTGCAGAACGAGCGCGAGTTCGCCCGTTTCTGCGAGCTCGTGCTCCGCGAGCCGGCGCTGAAGGAGGACGCGCGTTTTGCGAGCGGTCCGGCGCGCCAGCAGAACCGCGCCGCGCTGGAGGCCGAGATCGCGCGCGTGTTCGCGACGCTGTCTTCGGAAGAGGTGGTGCGCCGGCTGGAAGCGGCCGAGATCGCGAACGCGGAGCTGCGCGACCTCCACGGCTTCTGGCGCCACCCCCAGCTCGCGGCGCGCAGGCGCCATGTACCGATCGCAAGTCCCGGCGGCGAGATCGAGGCCCTCAAGCCGCCCTTCGACTCCGACCGCTTCGAGCCGCGCATGGATCCGGTTCCGGCGCTCGGCGCGCACACGCGCGCGATCCTCGCCGAGCTCGGCTACGGCGAAGCGGCGATCGCCGCCCTCGCCGCCGAGGGCGCGATCTCGCTCTAGCTTCTCTTCCCGCCCGGCTCGATGCGGGCCGCGCGCGCGAGATCGTGGTGCACGCGCGCCACCCGCTCGACCTCGCCCTTGGCGGGAAAGCGCTCGTAGAAGCCCTCTTCCCGGAACTGCTGTGCAAGCTCGCCCCAGGGCGCAAGACGCGCCGCCCAGCGCTCCGGCCGCCCGGCTTCGGGATCGGCGTCCTCGCGCGCGAGATCCGCGCAGACGCGGATCATCGCCTTGATGGTGACCGGCTTGGTCACCATGTACGCGTCGTTGCCCCAGACGCCCTCGCCGAACGCCGTGCGCGCCGCCACCAGGAAATCGCGCACCATCGCGTAGTAGCGTGGCAGCTCCTTCGGCGTGCCGCCGGCGAGCTGGATCGAGCGCCAGCGCCCGCGCACCCAGCGGTGCAGCTCGTTGAAGAGCTCGGCCTGCAGCACCCACTTGTCGCGCAGGCTGCGGCCCCCGAGGCGGTTGATGCGGTAGCGCAGCGGGCTGTCGGGTTCGCCGTACAGTTTTTCCACCAGCCGCGCGGCGAACTTGCGGTCCGGCGCCGCCCAGGACACGCGCTCGTAGAGGTCGATGAGGTGGCTCTTGTTGATGCGGGTCGGCGTCGAATTGATGATGACGAACATTTCGGCGGCGAAGTCCTCGCTGCGGCCGTCGAAGATGATGCACGGCACGTGGATCGTCGCCGCGTCCGCCGGACGCTCCTGCATGTAGAAGTGCAGCGCCGCGAGCCGGTGCTGGCCGTCGATGATCAGGAACTTGGACGCCGGTTCCGAGAGCGTACCGATGCCGTCGCTGTTCTCGGCGCGGAACTGCAGCTTCTCGTGGGTGAACAGGAGCACCGTGCCCGGAATCGCCGGCTGCGAGACCGCGGTCTCGTAGAAGTTGGTGAGCTGGCGCACCTTGGTGCGCGACAGCGCGCGCTGGAACGCGCGGTCGCTGCGCTCGATGCGCGCGATGAACTGCGCGATGTCGTCGTCGGCGGCGATCCTCGACGGGCCGATCTCGGTCTGCTCGCCATAGAAGCGGCTGATGAATCGCACCTTGGCGAGAAGGTCCTTCGCCTTGTAGCTGACGAAGTAGAACACCCCGTCCTTCTGCCGGATCTGCGTCGCGTGCATGCGCCGTCCCCGAGGCTCGTCGCTGTGGCCGGGCCGAAATATACCCGGGAACCGCTCTCTGCGCGCAGGCATGCGCCGGAGCGAGCGGCTGCACGGGGCTCGCCGGGCGCGCGGACCGCGCCGAAGAGGCTGCGGCCGTGACCCGCCGGCTTCGCGGGCGCGCCCCGGCTCCGCGGGCGCGTGCGGCCTGCCGCAGGCGCCTACCGCGCCGCCGCCCCCTCCAGCAGCTTCACCGCTTCGGCATACCCGCGCTCGCGAGCGTAGTCGAGCGGCCGCCTGCCCTCGCGGTTCCTGTCGTCTGGATCCAGCCCGAGCGAGAGAAAAAGCGCCAACAACCCGGTGTGCCCGCCGTCGGCGGCGGCATGCAGCACGGTGTTGCCCCGCAGGTCCTTCGCTTTCGGATCCGCGCCGCGTTCGAGTAGAAGACGTGCGGTCGCCTCGTTTCCGGCGAGCACCGCCCAGTAAAGGGGGGTCTCTCCCTCGTCGTTGCGTGCCCGCGGATCCGCCTTCGCCGCGAGCAGGAGCGCGGCGAACCACGGATCTTCGTGCAGCGCGGCGTAGTGGAGCGCCGTCTCGCCGGTCTGCGTGCGCGCGCCGACGCTCGCACCGCGGCGCACGAGAAGCTCCGCGAGCTCGCGATAACCCTTTTCGATCGCGCGATGAAGCGGCGTCTCCCGCTCCGCGTTGCGTGCGTCGAGATTCACCCGGCCGCGCTCGACGAGCCCCTCGGCGACGAGCGGCTTGCCCTCCTCGATCGCGGCGAAGAGCCGCTCTTCCGGCGACTGCGCCTGCGCGGCAGACCCCAACGCGAGGAGCGCCGCGAGCACAAAACCCTTCATGGGCCGATTCTAGTCGGCGTAGGATTCGGTCTGCCGAACGACGAAAGGAGGGAACGATGGCACTGAAGGTCACGCGGGTGGATACCTGGATGGCGACGGTCGAGGACCGTGCGGGAGGCGCGGCCGAGAAGTTCGAGCCTCTGGCGAAGGCGGGGGTGAACCTGGAATTCACGCTCGCCCGGCGCACCCCGGAGGACCCCGGCAAGGGAATCATGTTCATTTACCCCGTCAAGGGTGCGAAGGCGGTGCGAGCGGCGAAGGAGGCCGGTTTCGCCAAATCCGACTCTGTGCACTCGGTGAGGATGGAGGGGAACGACAAGCCAGGGGTGGCCGCGCGGGTCGCGCGGGCGCTCGCCGACGCAGGAATCTCGTTCCGGGGCTTCGCCGCGACCTCGATCGGGCGGAGGTTCGTCGCGTTCGTCGCCTTCGACAGCGCTGCGGACGCAGCGCGCGCGGCGAGCCTGCTGAAGAAGATCGGCTGAAGAGCCGCGGCCCGGAGGGGCCGGCTGGCTCTCCCGCTCCTCCGAGCCTCGCTCAAGCCGAAGCCGGCACCGCCTGCCGGGGGAGGGTGCGGGCGAGCGCTTCGGCGAGATGCAGCGTCGGACGGCCTGCGAGCTGCTCGATCTGCTCGCGGCAGGAAAGACCATTCGCGACGACGAGAGCGTCGGCCGGAGTCGCCCGCAGCCGGGGCAAAAGCGCGAGCTCCGCGACCCTGCGCGAAACCTCCGCGGTCTCGCGCCGCAGTCCGAACGAGCCCGCCATGCCGCAGCAGCCGGTGTCGGGTGCCTCGCTCGCGTATCCGGCCGCTTCGAGAAGTCGGAGATCCGCATCCAGGCCCCAGAGCGCTTTCTGGTGGCAGTGGCCGTGGACGAACGCCCGCCCGCTGCCTCGGGGAGGTTTCCAACCGCGCGAACCGAGCAGCTCGGCGAGAGACACCGCGAGCCTGCCGAGACGTGCGGCATCCGCGTCTTCCGGCAGCAGCCGGACTAGCTCGTCGCGGAAGACCGAAAGACAGGCGGGCTCGAGCACCACCACCGGCACCCCGGAACGGATCTTAGGTCCAACCGCCCGGACGATCGCCTCGAGGGCGGATTTCGCCTCCTCCAGCATTCCGGCCTCGTAGTACGGCCTCCCGCAGCAGAGCCCTGCGGCGGGAAGCTCCGGCCGCAGGCCGGCGGCTTCCAGCACCTCGGCGGCGGCGAGACCCGCCTGCGGCCGGAAGTGGTTCGTGAAGGTGTCGGGGAAAAGGATCACCGGCTCGCCGCCCTGCGCTCCGCCGCCCCTTCCGGCAACCCTCGACGCAAGCCGCTCCCGGAGCGTCCTCGGCGCAAGCCGCGGGGGACTCCTTTCCGGCGCGAGGCCGGCGACGCGCTTCGCGAGCGCTGTGGCGGCAAGGAAGTTCGCGAGGCTGGGAAGGCGCGCTGCGAGCGGAAGCCAGCGCGGCGCGCGCGCGAAAAGCTCCATCGCGAGCGGCCGGCGGCGCCCCTCGTAGTGGTGCGACAGGAACTCCGCCCGGTAGGCGGCGATGTCGGTGCGGGTCGGGCAGTCGCTGCGGCAGCCCTTGCACCCAAGGCACCAGTCGAGCGCTTCGCGCACCTCTTCGCTCTTCCAGCCACGGACGATCACCTCGCCGCGCAGCATTTCGGAAAGCAGGCGCGCGCGCCCGCGCGTGGAGTAGCGTTCCTCCCGAGTTGCGCGGTAGCTTGGGCACATCGTCCCGCCCTCGAGCGCGCGGCACTTTCCCATGCCGACGCAGCGCTCGAGCTCCCGGGCGAAGCCCTCGCCCACCTCGCTCCTGAAGTCGAGCCGCGTCGCGATCGCGGCCGGCCGGTAATCGGGACCGAACCGCAGGTGCTCGTCCACGCGGTAAACGGCTCCGTGCGCATCCACGAGCTTTCCGGGGTTCATCCGCCCCCGCGGATCCCAGATCCGCTTGAACTCGACGAAGGCCTGTACGAGCTCCGGCCCGTACATGATCGGCAAGAGCTCCGCCTTCGCCTGGCCGTCGCCGTGCTCGCCCGAGAGCGAGCCTCCGTGGCGCACGACAAGCTCTGCCGCCTCGACGAGAAAGCTTCGCCAGTGCGCAACGCCCGCCGCAGTCCTCAGGTCGAAGGTGATTCGCGCGTGCACGCAGCCGTCGCCGAAGTGGCCGTAGAGCGAGGTCCGGTAGCCGTAGCGGTCGACGAGACGCTGGAACTCGCGCAGGTAGTCGCCGAGCCGTGCGGGCTCGACCGCCGCGTCCTCCCAGCCGACCACCGGGTCGGGGCCGGGGGTATCCTTGAGCGCGAGCGCGGTGGCCGAGGCACCCGTCTCCCGGATCGTCCAGATGCGGTCCGCAAGCCGCTTGTCCTCGACGAGCTTTCCGCCGAGCCTCGCCTGGAGCGCTCGGGCGCGCTCGAAGGCCTCGGCCTCGGTCTCGGCCCCGAACTCGATCATGAGCCAGGCGTTCCCTTCGGGGAGCTCGGCGATGTCTTCGAGGCGGAGCCGCCGCTCCCGGAGCCCGCCGATGATTCCGGTATCGAGCCCCTCGCAGGCGATCGGGCCCGATGCGAGCACCTGCGGCACCGCGTCGGCCGCGGCGTAGATATCCGGAAAGCCCGCCACCAAGAGCGCCCGCCCGGGCGGACTTTCGACAAGGCGCACGAGCGCTTGGAGCGTGAGCGCGCAGGTGCCTTCCGAGCCCACCAGCGCCCGCGCCACGTGGAAGCCGTTCTCCGGAAGGAGCGCGTCAAGGTTGTAGCCCGAGACGCGGCGCGGGATGCGGGGAAAACCCTTCCGGATCGCATCCGCGTAGCGGTCGCGTAGCGCCCGGAGCGCGCGGTAGAGGTCCGCCTGCCGCCCCCCCTTCGCGACGATCGCTTCGAACTCGGCATCCGACGTCGCACCGCACCAGAAGCGGGTGCCATCGTAAGTGAGCACTTCCAAGGCCTCGACGTTTTCCGACGTCTTTCCGGCCATCACCGAGTGCGGGCCGCAGGAGTTGTTGCCGATCATGCCGCCCAGCGTGCAGCGCGAGTGCGTCGCAGGATCCGGCGCGAAGGTGAGCCGGTGGCGCTCGGCCGCGTTTCGGAGCGCATCGCACACCGCCCCCGGCTCTACGCGCGCGCGGCGCGCGCTTGCGTCCACCTCGAGCACCCGGTCGAGGTACTTCGAGGCATCCAGCACCACCGCGACGTTCACCGCTTGGCCGCAGAGCGAGGTGCCCGCCCCCCGTGCGAGCACCGGCACATCGTGCTCGCGGCAGACCGCGAGCGCCGCGGCGATGTCCTCCATCGTGCGCGGCAGCACCACGCCGATCGGCACCTGGCGGTAGTTGGACGCATCGGCCGCATACGCCGCGCGCGCGCCGGCGTCGAAGCGCACCTCGCCCGAGACCGCCGCGCGGAGCGCAGATTCGAGCGCTCGGAGATCGTTCCTCACCGCCTGTGGAACCTCGACCGCCCGGCCGATGCGAAGCACTGGCCCCCTGGGGCTCTACCCATGGCCGGATTTTCGCGGTTTTCCACCGATCGCGCTGCGCCGTCTGCCGCAAAGGAGCCTATCGCCGCCGCGCGGATCGCGCCTTCAGAAAGGGCTCTCCTGCCGCAACCGAGCGGAACGGTCCCGATTCGCCGCACGCGACCGCCGACCGACTCGCGCTAGCGAGCCAGAGGGACTTCGGTGATACGGACCGATGCGCGGCCTCCCCGAAGCGAGCGACCGTCTGCAGAGATGGGGCGGCATCGCATCGGGGTCTTACCGCTCTTCCGCTCACGCATGATCTCTGAAGGTCCTCGCCATCGGCCGCGCGGTTTCGGCGTCGGATTTGCTGAGCTGCGTTGGGGGTTCAGCGCTTCCACCTGCTCGCCGAAGCCGCCGTAATCGGCGCCTGCAGGATAGACGAAGCTCGTGTCGACGTGCTCGACGAATCCGCATCGAGCTCGATGCGGATGCGGATGCCATCGCCCGCAAGCGCCTGCGCGACGCGGCCTGCGTCACGTCCTGCCTGGAAGGACTGGTCGATCGAGCGCGGGATTTCGGAGCCCTCGCGCCGGACGACTTCGAGCGAAAGACGCTTCGGACTAGCCACGGCCGCCACGAAACGAGGGATGCGCCCCCGGCTCCGGGCGCAGGGTCCTTCGCGCAGCGCCGCCATCAGGGGGCGAGCTTCGTCGGATCGAGCATCTCGAGGAGCGGCGGAAGGGGGCAGTCGAGCACCGCGCCGACGAGGCGCAGGAGTTCGGCTTCGGCGACGCGGATCGTTCCGTCGTGCGTGGCGGCGGCGAAGAGGCCCCGCACCAGGATCGCTTTCTGGAGCGGGGCAAGGCGCCGCAACGAGTGCAGTGCGGCGTTGACCTTCTCGAGCGTGAACGCGACCGCCTCGAGCGCAGGCGGCGCGATTCCCATCTCGGCGGCGCCTGCGGCGATCGCTGCCGCGAGCGCCTCGGCGCGCTCGCCGGTGGCGTCCTTGCGGACCCCGGCGTGCGCGACGAGCGCGAGGAGGAGCGCGGCTTGCGGCTCCAGATCCGGAATGCGCAGCGGCCATCCGGAAGGTGGCGGCTGCGGCAGGAGCTCCTCGCGCACGAGCGCGAGCACCACGAATTCGTCGAGCGAGATGCGCCGGTCGGCCTCGACGAGCGCCTCGAGCGCCCGCAGCGCCTCGCGCCGGTAGTCCTCGGCTGCGGCCTTGAGAGGCGGGAGCGCGAGGTCCACGATCGGCAACCGATACGCCGGCCCGAGCGAGGCCGTGTGCCGTGCGGCCTCGAGCGCCTCGCCCGCGAGTGCGTCGAGGCCCGCCCTGTCGAGCGCCCCGATCTGGACCTGCCGCGCCCGCTCCTCGTGCGCGAGCACGAGCGAGAGGAGCGCCGCGCGCGCGCCGTCGCGCGTGCGAAGCCTTTCGCGGAACTCCGCGGGAAACGCGCCGAGGAGCCGGCGCGCGTGGTCCACCTTCTGCGCGTCGAGCGTGCCGACGAGCGCCGCGCTCTCGCCGGCCGAGCGTCTCCAGCGCACCGAGAGGTCGCCCGCGCGCCGGCCGGCTTGGCCGAGCACCGCCGCGGCCGTCTCCCTGCCCGAGACCGCAGGCTGCGGCGCGGCCGCTTCCGCCGGCGAGACCGCGGCCCTTCGCCTCTGCCAGGCGGCGCGGTCGAAGCGCGGGTGCACGCGCGCGATCCGTTCCTCGATCGGAGGGTGGGTGGCAAAAAGCCCCTCGAACCAGAGTTTCACGCTTTCGGCGAAGAACATGTGCGAGAGGTCCTCGGCGTGGAGGTTGCGCACGAGCGCTCCTTCCGCCTCGGTGCGGATGCACTCGAGCGCGCCGGCGATACCCTCCGGGTTTCGCGTGAACTGCACGGAGGCGGCATCCGCGAGGAATTCGCGCTGGCGCGCGGCTGCCGCCTTGATGAGCCGGGCGAAGAAAAGCCCGACATAGCCGACCACGAGCAGCCCCAGACCGACGAGGAGGAGCGGGCCGGAACCGCGCGAGCGGCCGCCCCCGCGCTGCGAGCGCAGCAGGAATTCGCCCACCTGGCCGACGAACACGATGCCGGCGAGCACCCCGAGCATGCGGATATCGAGCCGCATGTCGCCGTTCAGGATGTGGCTGAACTCGTGGCCGATCACCCCCTGCAGCTCGTCGCGCGTGAGCTTCTCCAGCGCCCCGCGGGTCACCGCCACCACCGCGTCGTGCGGCTCGTAGCCTGCGGCGAAGGCGTTGATTCCGGCCTCGCTGTCCATCACGTAGGCAGCCGGGACCCGCATGCCAGCCGCGATCGCCATCTCCTCGACCACGTTGAGATAGCGGCGCTCGAGGAGATCCGTGGTGTCCGGACGCACACGCCGCGCGCCGACCATCTCGGCCACCCTGCGCCCTCCGCCGGCGAGCCGCGCGACGTTCCAGAGGCTCACGACGAAAATCGTCGCCGCGGTGCCGAGCGCAGCCCAGAGGTACACGCCGCTCGGAACGTCGGCGAGCCGGGCTGGAGCACGCGGCCGTGCGCCAGCGAAATCGGTGACAGCGAGCCAGGCAAAGCCCACCACCAGCGCCACCGCCGAGATCACCGCGAGCACCGCCAGCGCGAAGAGCACGACCAGGATCTTCGTCCTGCGCCGCGCGGCGTCCTGCTGCTCGAAGAAGGTCGCCATCGCGCGCCGCTTCGCGCCGCGCGCGCGGTTACTGGAACGAGACCTTCGGTGCCTTGCGCTCCTCGGCCGACTCGGTCGCCTCGAGCAGCGTCGCTTCGGCGAAGCCGAACATACCGGCGACAACCGAGTCGGGGAAGCTCTCGCGCCGGGTGTTGTACTCCATCACCGAGTCGTTGTACGCCTGGCGCGCGAACGCGATCTTGTTTTCGGTCGAGGCGAGCTCTTCCTGCACCTGCAGGATGTTCTGGTTCGCTTTGAGGTCGGGGTAGGCCTCGAAGAGCGCGAGAAGCCGCCCGAGGGCGCCGCCGAGCGCGCCCTCGGCCTGCGCGAACGCCTGCATTGCCGCCGGATCGCCCGGGGCCGCCGCCGCGCGCTGTTCGGCGCTCAGCGCCGCACTGCGCGCCGCGATCACCGCCTCCAGCGTCTGGCGCTCGTGCGCGAGATAACCCTTCGCCGCCTCGACGAGATTGGGGATGAGGTCGTAGCGGCGCTTCAGCTGCACGTCGATCTGCGCGAACGCGTTGCGAAAGCGCTGGCGCAGCGCCACCAGGCGGTTGTACATCGCCACGATCCAGAACACGAGCGCGGCGAGAACGCCGAGAAAAATCCAGATTCCCATGCGCTTTCCTCCCCGGGTTGCGCGCTGTGCCGGCTACTATAGCGTATCGCGCGCGAGCGACGCTCGCGGCTTCGGCGCGCCTTGACCGGCGAAGCGGCAGCGGGGCACGATCGCGCGAACCGCGGCGACTGGAAAGATCGCGTGCGCCTCCTCGGTCCTCGGCGCGAACGAACCGGGATCGAACTCGACCCCGAAACGGCATCGCGCCGCAGCCGTGCGCTCGAGGCCATGCTGCGCGCGCTCCGCGCCCGCGGATCCGGAGCGGCGCGATCCGGCAGCGAAGCGAGGGTGGAGGCGACAGAGCGAGGTATGCGGACGCACCGGGAGCGGCGCACGCGCATCATAGGGCGCTCCGATTCTCCGTGAAGTCGCTTTTCGTCGCGCTGTTCTTCGCTGCGGCCAGCGCGCTGGCGCAGGAGGAGGGCGTCAAGGTCGAGAAGAGCCGGCTCCTGCTCCTGCCGGCCGCCACTGTCGAGCGCACCGCCGCACAGCAGTACGCGCAGCTCATGCGCCAGGCGGCGCAGAGAGGGCTACTCAACACCGACCGCCGGCAGGTCGAGCGGCTTCGCGCGATCGCACGCGCGCTCATTGCGCACTCGACGCGCTTTCACAAGGACGCCGGCCGCTGGCGCTGGGAAGTGAACCTGATCAGTTCGCGGACGGTGAACGCGTTCTGCATGCCGGGCGGCAAGATCGCGTTTTTCACCGGCATCCTGGAAGCGCTCGAGCTCACCGACGACGAGGTCGCGGCGGTGATGGGCCACGAGATCGCACACGCGCTCCTCGAGCACGGCCGCGCGCGCATGTCGGAGCAGGTGCTGAAATCGCTCGGCATCGCGCTCGCCGCCACCGTGTTCAACCTCGGCCAGCTCTCCACCGAGATCCTGGCGCAGGCGGCGAACCTCGCGCTCAGCCTGCCCTACGCGCGCAAACAGGAGACCGACGCCGACCTCGTCGGCATGGAGCTCGCCGCGCGCGCGGGCTACGACCCGCGTGCGGCGGCCGAGCTCTGGCGCAAGATGGCGCGGCTCACCGCGCGCACCGGCCGCGGCGAGCCGCCGCAGTTCCTCTCCACGCACCCGGCGCACGCGACGCGCATCCGCGAGATCGAGGCGAACCTGCCGCGCGTCGTTCCGCTCTACGAGGCGGCGCGGCGGCGTTGAGCGCGGGCTACGCCAGCCCGGCGAGATGCCTTCCGGCGATCCAGCCGAAGGTCATCGCGGGGCCGAGCCTGATCCCCGGCCCCGGGCAGTTCCCGCCCATGATCGAGAGCGCGTCGTTGCCGACGGCGTAGAGGCCGGGGATCGGGCGCCACCGGGCATCGAGCGCCTTCGCGCTCGCTTGGGTGGCGATGCCCCAGCCGGTCCCGAGATCGCCCGCTCGCCGCTCTCCAGCAGGAGGCTGCGAGCTCGGCGAGGCTCGCGCCGCATCGCCGCCGAGGCGAGATGTGGGCGGAGCGGCAGCGGCCTTGGCTTGACGAAGCCGAGGCCGTCGGCGCGGCCGATCGCGTACACTTCGCCGCTTCCTCGGTGCGCCGGTGAACCTCTCGCAGCACACGCTCGGCCTCGCCGCGATGCTCCTCTGCGCCGCGCTCTGGAGCAGCGCCGGCGTGATCCTGCGCGCCGCCTCGGTGACGAACGGCTGGGAGGCGAGTTTCTGGCGCTCGCTCTTCCTGTGCTTTCTCATCGCCGCGCTGCTCGGCGCCGAGTACCGCGGCGCCGCGCTCGCGCGCATCCGCGCGATGGGCTGGCCAGGAGCGGTCTCGAGCCTGTGCTGGGCGACCATGTTCACCGCGTTCATGCTCGCGATCTCGCTCACCACGGTGGCGAACGCGCTGGTGCTGATGGCGCTGCTGCCCTTCTTCGCCGCGCTCCTCGGCCGCGGCTTTCTCGGCGAGCGCGTGCCGGCGCGCACCTGGGTCGCGATCGCGGTCGCCGCCGCCGGCGTCGCGATCATGTTCCACGACGCCCTCGGCACCGGCGCGCTCGCCGGAAGCCTGGTGGCGCTCGCGGTGCCGGCCGCAGCCGCCGTCAACACCGTCACGGTGAAGCTGGCGCGCGGGCGCGTAGATCTGGCGCCGGCCCTGCTCGTGGGCGGTGCGATCGCGTGCGCCGCCGCTGCCCCGTTCGCGGCGCCCTTCGCGGCGGGCGCCACCGACCTCGCGCTTTTCGGCGTGCTCGCGCTCTTCCAGCTCGCGCTGCCCTGCCTCCTGCTGGTGCGCTTCGTGATGCCGCGGCTCTCGGCCGCCGAGATCGGGCTGCTGTCGCTCGCCGAGGTGGTGCTGGGTCCGCTCTGGGTGTGGCTGGCATGGGGCGAACAGCCGCGAGCCGCGGTGCTCGGCGGCGGCAGCCTGGTGCTCGGCGCACTCGCGGCGAACGAGACGCTCGCGCTCGCGCGCGAACGGCGCACAGGTTAGATCCGCTCGGCGATCCGCATCGCGAGCGGCTCGGCGGTGCGCGCATCGAGCACCACCGCGACCCAGGCTCGGCGCGCGCGCAGCATGAGAGCGCGTACCGTCTCTTCGCCTCGGCCGCTCTCGCGCAGGTACTCGTCGACCACCCGGGCCGCCGTCGGCTCGGTCGCCCGCAGCCGCTCGACCGTCTTCGCCCGCGCGAGCACTTCCGCCCTGCGCTCGGCGTAGGGCGCGTAGTACTTCGGAAAGTGGTGCAGGTCGATGCCGGCCAGCGCGAGCTCGACCAGACGGTTGCGCTCTGCCGGATCGTGCGGGAAGTCTGCGGCGGCGAGCGCCGGCCCCCAGAGGGGAAGGCTCCGAAAGCGCGGGTCGCGCGCCTCGGCGAGCGCTTCGGCATCGAGCTCGGCCGCGCGCGCGACCTCGAAGCGGTCTTTGACGAAGACGAGGTAGACCGGTCGCGCGAGGAACACCACGTGCATCCCGTAGGCGAGCGCCGCGGCCTGCAGAACGCCGATCGTCGCCAGGTCGAAGCGCAGCCCAGGCTTGCCGGCGCGGAAGACGATGAGCGTGACGAGCGGGCCGATGGCGACGTCGACGCCGACGAGGATCAGGACGAGCTCGCTTCCGCCCTCGGCCACGAAGAGCGGCGGCGGATACCAGACGAAGACCATCAGCGCCAGCGCCGATGCGCCGACGAGCGCGCTCAGTCCGAGATGCAGCCCTGCAGCCTTCCAGCGGCTCATCGCCCGCGGCGGATTCAGCTCCCCCGGCGCCCGATCACCTTGGCGAGCGCGGTGAAGTGCTCGTCGCCGAAGCCGGCGGCCGCGGCACGCTTGAGCACGACGCGCGCGTTCGCCGCGCCGCCGAGCTCCAGCCCCGCCTCGCGCGCGAGCTCGAGCGCGTAGCGGATGTCCTTGAGGGCGTACAGCGTCGGGAACCCCCCCCGCGGATGCCTTCCCGGAACGATCGACCCGAGCCCATAGCGACGCAGCGCGACGCTGTCGGAGAAA
>Ga0308420_1001051_pt1 | contig 14291 bp, 12 predicted proteins | sample HotsprSampleMS55_FD_203802 | JGI IMG/M metagenome (GOLD analysis project Ga0308420, IMG submission 203802) | Hot spring phototrophic mat microbial communities from Mushroom Spring, Yellowstone National Park, Wyoming, United States - 20090730_MS55 ... | reverse complement strand
AAATTTATTGAGTTTGAGTGGCATAAGTGGAGTGGTACTCGTCAATCGGCGCACCAGACCCTACTTCTATGCCATGGAGAACCTCTTAGATCGCACCAAGCAGATGCTAGCGCAGGGTCTGCTCCAGATTACCGAGAGCATCCCCGACACCTTTGACACCTTTAGCTTTTACTTTGCTGGTAGCTCAGTATTTATCTACAGACTAGGGCAGGGTACCCTGATGATTGTAATCACTAGCCCCGAACTGCGAACTGATGAGTACCAGCAGGTAATTGCCAAAATCATGCACCTAGTGACAGTCGATCCCTACAACACCATTGCCACTTTGCGCAGTCTGTTGGGAACTACCAGTAGCTCCCATCCCACGAGTACTGCTCCCTCCGCACGGCTACCTAGCACCCCTGCCCCCCCAGTAGCCCCAGAATACAAGCTCAGTGAGATACTGCAACAGCTCAACCATCTCAGCCAGTTCACAACCCAGTATCTAGGCAAAATGGTAGTTGCCAACTACTGGAAGTCCACCCGTCCTGAAACAGTCTGGCTGGCAGAATTTGAGATAGATCGCTACGCCCAACTATCTCACCCTAGAGCAAGCGATGGCTGTAGCCCCGACCAGCAGGAGCAAATCAAGCAGTGGGTTAAAGAATACATCAAGCGTTGTCAGCAGGTGATCCGCAATTTCGATCAGCTGGTACGCCATGAGTGTACCAAAACCAACCCACTCAACTTAATATTAGATTAATAATTTACTTTGGGGCAAAACCCATGGCTAAAACCATTCGCATAGAACCGATCGCCAAAACTGCGCAGATTGCCACCAATGGTGCTCTGCTATCTGCTCTGCTGTTTGATGAGTTGAAAATCCTCAAAGAATGTGGCGGGCGGGGGATGTGTGCCACCTGCCATGTGTACATCAAAGAGGGTATGCAGTCTCTAGCGCCCATGGGCAGAAGGGAACAACGCACCCTAGAAGTGATTACTACCTGCAAGCCCAACTCTCGCCTTGCTTGTCAAGCTAGGGTGATTGGTGAGGGGGTAGTAGTGGAGTTACCAGTGGGTACTTATGTCCAGTCCGTTGAAGATGTGGAAGCTTTGATTGGCAAACGCTGTACTACTCCTCTATTGCATCCTATTACTGGTAAAACCTTGGTAGAAGTGGGGCAGTTGATTACCCGCTCTCTAGTCAAGGAACTGCAGGAAACTACTAATTTCAGGATCAGTGATTACCTTTAATGTCCTGCCCTGAGTTTCAGTAGAAGGGGCGAACGATGGGATTCGAACCCATGGATGGTGGAACCACAATCCACTGCCTTAACCGCTTGGCTACGCTCGCCACACTGTGTTATGTCATTATAGTAAGGTTGATGCTCAAATTTCAAGCTAATCCCATGACCACTCACTTCATTTCTGCTGAAGTTCCCTTGACTGAAACTCCCCAAGAATTGGTGAAAGCTGTGGAGCAAACCATTGCCAAGGAAGGGAAACCCCTGCGCTGGGCGATCGCCAAAGTGGATCAAGTCAAGCAAACCGCACAGGTAGAAGCGGTAGTTACCCGCTAGATGCTCACTGTCATTTGGCATCGCCGTGACCTGCGCCTAGATGATCACCCCGCCATTGACTACGCTCAGCAGATAGGCGGGCAGATTATTGGCGTTTTTATTTTTGATCCCGCCATTCTGAAACAGCCCTCTGACCAGCTCACCACTGGCGGCGGGCAGGTGGAGTTCATGCTGGGCTGTCTGGCAGAGCTACAGGCAGACTATCAGCGATTGGGCAGTAACCTGTACTTTTTCTATGGCAATCCAGTAGAGCGGCTGACCCACATCGCCTTGACCCTCAAACCCGATCACCTGTGCTTCTGTGAAGATGTGGAGCCTTTCGCCATACGGCGGGATAGGGAAGCACGCCTTGCCCTACAAAGGCTAGGGGTCAAAGTACACAGTTTCATTGATCTGGGACTCCACGATCCCCAAGCCATTCGCACTAGTACGGGGGAACCGTACAAAGTCTATACTCCCTTCTGGCGCAATTGGCGCAAGCTAGAAAAGCCCCGCCCCTTCCCCCCACCCAGAGCACTGGCAGGGATTGTGCCTCCCCTAGAACTAGAGCATATCCCCCTACCCAGGGTCAGCGAACTGGGCTTTAGCCACCAGCAGAGTATTCCAAAGGCGGGTTCAGCGCAAGGTGTGCGTCTTCTGCAACAGTTCACCGAGTCTCAGGCTCTACTGCGCTATCAGGAAAATCGCAACTATCCCGCCATCGCTGGCACATCCCAACTCAGTCCTCACCTGCGCTTTGGCACCATTGGCATTCGTACAGTGTGGTCAGCCACAGTGAAGGCAGAGGAAATGGTAAGGAGTCAAGAAGAACAACAGAGTATTGAAACATGGCGACAGGAACTGGCATGGCGGGAGTTCTACCAGCATGTACTGTTTTTCTTCCCCGAATTGGAAACTTCAGCCTACCGCCCTGAGATGCAAAAATTCCCATGGAGCGATCGCTACGACTACTTCGAAGCGTGGTGTGCAGGGAGAACGGGCTACCCCATCGTCGATGCCGCCATGCGCCAACTCAACGCCACGGGCTGGATGCACAACCGCTGTCGCATGATTGTGGCTAGTTTTTTGACCAAGGACTTGCTGATTAACTGGCAGTGGGGCGAACGATACTTCATGCAAAAGCTGGTAGATGCCGATCTGTCAGCTAACAACGGTGGGTGGCAGTGGAGTGCTTCCAGTGGCATGGACCCCAAACCCCTGCGCATTTTCAACCCCGCTTCCCAAGCCAGCAAGTTTGATCCCGAGGCTGTTTACATTCGGCAGTGGCTTCCTGAACTTAGCCGCCTACCCACCGCTGACCTGCTGTCAGGAGAGATTAGCCCCTTGGATCGCCAGCGTTGCGATTACCCACCCCCCATTGTGGATCACAAACGGCAACAGCAAATTTTTAAGACTGAATACGCCAAATGTAGAAGCTAGTAGAATATAGCCAACACTTGACCAAGAAAACTGAGTTGCAAGCCCCGCCCTTAAGGGTGGCTTTGTGCTATGGTGTTAATTGAAGTGCGCCAACTTGAATATGGCGCAGTGTCAACAGGAAAAGTATCTGGGAGTTCATCCCAGTAGTTGGGGTTATGGCATCCCCCATCACTCGCAAGGGTGGTGTAGCTCAGAAAGTAGGAGTTGTCCTACAACCTGAGAAAAAATCTTTGCCCCTTAGGGCAGAGAGAATGTCAAGGTGAATCAGCTATGGCAGAAAGTAAACAGCGCTCCCAATTAGCTAATTTCAAAGTCGGGGTTGACAATGTAATTTTTTCCGTTGATCTAGAGCAACAGCGACTACTGGTACTGCTAGTGCGCCGTGATAGCGAACCCTATCGGGATCACTGGTGCTTGCCCGGTACCCTAGTGCGCCAAGATGAATCCCTAGAGTCCGCCGCCTACCGCATTGTGTGTGAAAAAATCAAAGTTAAAAATCTTTACCTAGAACAGCTTTACACCTTTGGCGATGTAACCGAAGGCGATCGCTACCTGTCAGTGAGCTACTTTGCCCTAGTACGGCTGGCAGAAGCGGAACTAATAGCCGATGGCGTGTCTGGCATTGCTTGGTATCCTCTGTCTCAAGTACCTGAATTAGCATTCCAGCAAAATCGTATTCTGGAATACGGACACCGCCGTCTCTGCAACAAGCTGGAATACAGCCCCGTTGCCTTTGATGTACTTCCTGAACAATTCACTCTGGGCGAGCTGTATCAACTCTATGTAACCGTTTTGGGTGGAAACTTCTCAGACTATTCCAATTTCCGCAGTAAATTGCTCAAACTGGGCTTTTTGTGCGATACGGGGGAGAAAGTATCACGGGGCGCAGGCAGACCTGCCAGTCTCTATCGCTTTGATCCCAAAGCATTCGCTCCCTTCAAAGATAAGCCACTGGTCTTCGTGTAGGGGGCATAGTTTTCTAAACTTGAGATGAGCTGTTCTATTTCCACCTAGAACCATACCGAAGTAGCAGTTCTCTTGGGACATTCAGTAAAACACTGTTATCAATGAACTAGGAGAATACTAAGGGCGATCACTCCCTTCCCATGCTTTTTCACGATAGAAGTTGGCGAATCCCCAGCGGGTTTGCAACTCATTTACCAAATTGTCTTGTGCTTTGTGAAATATCTCTATGTCCCCCGCCCCTTGGGTGAGAATAGCAAACCAGATAATTCCTTTGTCTCTAGTTTGAATTACACCTGCCAAGGAACTGACATCATCTAAAGTGCCAGTTTTTAAGATACTTCCTTGCGGTAACTCTCTATAGGCGATCGTGCCACAATTACACCGACCCATGGGAAATAAATCAGCTACTGTAAATCCATGGTTTTGAATTCTATTTTGCAAAGCAATCAACATAGCTACTACAGCGCGCGGTGAAATTTGGTTTGCTTTTTCCAGACCAGAGCCATTAATCAAGTTAATCTCCTCTAAAGGAACATTACTCAAAATCGCTGACCGTTCAGCTAGCTTCTTGCCACCGCCCAACTGCTGGGCTAACATGTCAGCAATCACATTATTACTGTAAACATTCATCCGCTTGAGAATGATCCACAGGGATAGGGATGGATAGGATATTAGCTCTTGGGTGGGCAAATTATTTGGGATACTTTGGTTTAGAAAGACTACATTGGGTTTGGGCGTACTTGTAGGCATGGTAAGGTATTGTGTGGCAGGTTCTGAGCTCCAAGCACTGCTGTTAATTGCTTCTTGAAAGAATTGGCGTACTCTATTACTGTCTTCTTCAAAATTCATGGCAAACTTGCCTTGAATAATTAGCTTGCCCCTTATTTGCTTGATACCCATTTGATTTAGTTTATTGCCAATAGCGATCGCATCTTCCCAGACAAACAAAGGATCACCACCACCTTGAATGATTAGATCGCCATCTAGTATGCTACCTTTTACTTTTCCATTAGTCAAAAATCTAGTAACAAAGCGATGATGTAGTCCCCAATGATCAATAGCTACTAAAGTAGTAGCAATCTTGGTCAAAGATGCCGCAGGAATGGGCTTGGTTGCTTGATGCTGTGCTAGCAATTCACCATTTTGGGTCTGTATCCAAATTCCCTGCTGAACGGGAGGGTATCCCCTTTTTTGTAATTCATTTAATAAATTAGTGCTTACCTTGTCATTAGCTTTGAGTGAAACTTCGGCAAGAGTAGGGCGGTAAAAGATGGTTATTAGCTGTTCAAAACTAAAGTTGATGTTTTCTAAACCTTGATTAACCGCTCCAATAAATAAGGCTGTCCAGATTTCCCACATCTTATTTCACCTTGGCAAACCCACCTGCTATGCCCATGTCTGGTCTGAGTAATTTTACCCTATTCTCTAGGTCTTCTGGAGTGCATGGTATAGGTGCTGACCAACAGCGATCGTCATTCTGGGGTATAGTGTACTTGATCCCGTCAGTTTCTTTGGTAAGCAAAATTTCTGGTTGCTTCAGGGGTGGTGGAACTAGCCAGTTAATTGCTCGCTGTCTGAATATCATGATCCATACAACTAGTAGCATTATCCACATAACAGGATTGGCGAGATACTTTGATACTGATTTTAGCCTTTTAGAAAAGTTAAGTATTTTATGATGAACTTTAGATAATAAAAGTGCAATTCCTAGAGCGGGAATTACTGTTAAATAACCCAGTCCAAATCGCCAAGTCGGAGCTTGCAACATCATAAATGTAATGCCTATACCACCAAGCAGAAAAATAAATGCATAATCAGCTAACTTATACCTATATTTCATCAAAACTAGAACAGTGATCAAAGATAACAGGACTTGAATAGTAGCCTTCATTTCTCGCCCAACCCACATGGGGAGCCAATTCCATTGATTTGCACCTACTGGTGTTGGTCCAGTCCATCTAGCCCAATCACGGATTATTTGGGAAATTTGATGTGCTGACTCTGAGGTATAAGCCCAAGGTAAATCTAAACATAAGATGCCCGATGGGAATAGGGGACAACCAGATACTTTGACTGCGTATAATAGGCTAGGCAAGATTAAAAGTATGCTTAAAATACTACCTAGTATCAGTTGTCTAATCAATTTTTGTCTGCGTATTATGACATAGAGAAATGAAACTATGAGTAATGGAATAGCACTGAGTTTGATAGCGATCGCTCCAGCACTGAGAATTACTAATATTAAACTTATATCTACCTGTTCTACTTCACTGAAAGCTAGCAGAAGCCAGCCAATGAAAACTGTTAAAACCATCACTGGAAAATCAGGGGAAAGGGATAAATCTAATGCTTCTTGATATGAAGTAATGAAAACCGCTAGATAAGCAATAGCAATAAAATAATTGTTAGTGTTATTATTCTTCCTACCAATCGTTTTGATGGTTAGTAAGAAATGGCTGATAATCAGTAAATCTACAAACCCATTTATTAACGAGCCTATTCTTGTTGCTAATAATCCATGATCAAATACAGCGCTTAGAGCAAACCAAGAGGAAGTGAAACCAAATCGAGAATGCACCTGAGCTAAGCCATCTACTGCACCAGTTTTAGCAAGCCACTGGGTTACTTGATAGTGGTAGAGACCTGTGTCGTACCACGAAATATCTCTAGGATTAAATATAGCAGTGAATAGTGTAATGCAAAATATGCCAAAAATTTGTTTAGGACTAAGTTGTTGCATGAGTTGGCTTAATTCTTGTCTGTTTCTTTTGGGGATTAGACTAAGGATTACTATGATTAGGGCAATGCTGATACTTACTATGGGGATTAGTGGTGTAAATAGGGAAATAAATAGAAATATGTCTGCTATTATAACTAAGCCTATCCATTGCGCAATAAAAAAGCGATCGCTAGTTGATTGGATACCATCTAGTTTCAATAAATTAAGCACTGCTGTCCCCAAACATAGACATACTAATCCTAGTAATAGCCAACTGATGACTAGAGTTAGCATAGCACTATTGAGTAAATTCCCCCTAATAGTATGCCATTCTAGGGAGAATTTGCTAGTCCACTAAATCTTTAACAGGGAAGCGATCGATCATTTGAGCGGCGAGACGGGCAGTTTGCTGGATGGCTGGATTGATCCCTGCAATGTAAGGCACTTGATTCAGTAAATCGAGTACGCGGCGACACAGGCGCACTATGTCTCCTTCATCTAGGCTAGTCTGGTGAACTAGGTCACGCCATTCCATGCCCAACGCCCATTGTTCCAATAAACCGACAAATTCATATTCCAAATTGATGGGAATGTCTATGTCGTAGCGGCGTTGTTCTTGCCAGAGACGGCGGCGCAGGGTTCGCAGACCTTCCAATGCAGATTCAGCGGCGGAGGACATACCCAAACTACAGTAAGCATCGGGGCGGGTAGGTTCACACACTAGGGCGGCACAGACTCCTGCTAGGTGTTGCGGTGCTAGCTGATCCAGTTCCCCTGAGAGAAAAGCCAGAGCCAACCACAGTTCATTGTCGCCTCGCAATCCAGCGGTTACCTTGCCAATTTCTGTAGGCACTAGTTGAGAATCACTGATCTGTTCCAAACAGTTAAAACGCTGAAGTACGGCTACTAGATTAAGAAATTCCTGCCAGTGGTGTCCCTGTTGTTCGCTAATTACCTTCTGCTGAAAGGCAATCTGCCGTTGTAGTTGTTCTATCTTGTCTGCTTTGCGAAATATCTCACTGCGATTACTCCATTGGCTCACAGGATGCTGTTGGAATCTTTGCTCTAGCGCAGAGATTTGCGATCGCTGTTGTTGCACTTCTGGGGTGGGTGGGGGGGAAGGCAAAATGGGAATCATTTCGGCGATAGGAGCAGTGGGGGGATCGCCTTTGAGGGTTTGTCCTGCCTTGAGAGAAAGAGCGGGAGGAAGTTCCAACTCTTGGTTGAAAATGCATTCTCCCACCTGATACACCTGTTTGTAATGTGCCACCCACCAAGTATTAGCTTTAGTCAGGCAGACCAGTAAGGGAAACTGCCCCGATCCTGCAACTTTGCTCACCAGCATAGCGGGAATTAGCTGTTTTTTGGGATCAATTAGGGTCAGCACAGTTCCTGAGAGCAAATGGGGAACATAACTCCACACTTCATGTAATCGCACTTCTTCTGCCTGCTGTTCTAAAATCTTGCCCAGTCTTTTGCTCTCTCGCAGGCGATCTCGCAGTTTTTCATAGTCCCGCACCAAGTTCATATCAATTTGCGCTAATTCTGCTTCCAGTTGTGCTAACTGTCGTTCCAAATCGTTGATATTCTGTTTCTGTGGAGCAGACTGCAATTCTGCCAGATACTGCCCAAAACTGCACTCCACTAACTTGCGGGCTTCTGTTAGAGAATAGGTTTGCAGAAGATTAGTAACCATACCGTAGCTGGGAGTGAATTGACTGACTAGAGGATCGGGTTCAGCTAGAGCAAGACGCACCGCTTCGCTTACCCCTTCGTAGGGAGTTGGCAGAGTAACTACATAGCCTACTTCGTCCATGCCTCTGCGCCCTGCCCTGCCTGCCATTTGCAAGAATTCCAATGCAGTTAAGCTACGATATCCATGATCGGTGGGCTTGGATAGGGAGGAAATCACAGTAGTTCTGGCGGGCGTATTGATTCCTGCCGCTAGAGTTTCTGTTGCAAAGACTACTTTAATCAATCCCTTTTGGAAGAGTTCTTCAATCAAGGTTTTCCAAGCGGGTAAAATACCTGCATGGTGTACGGCAATTCCCCGTTCTAAACTCGCCAGTTGTGGAGAATTTTGCAGTTCTGGATTGGCGGTGAGAAATTCCCTAATTTTAGATTTGATTACTTGCGCTTCTACCATATTTACTAGGGTAAGGTCTGAGAGTTCATTGACTGCACTATCACATCCTTTGCGACTGAAAATGAAGTAAATTGCAGGGAGCATCTGCCGCTGTTTGAGATGGGAAATGACTACAGGGATGGAAGGAATGTCTGGAGAATGATCCCACCTACCAGACATAGCACGACGCACTTCACTTTTCAATTTGGGATTCATGCGCTTGCGGGTGCTATCCAGTAGGGGAAAGAATCCTTTGGGAGAACAAAAGAAGAATTGCAAGGGAACTGGGCGGTGATCTAATTTGATGAGTACCGTATCCCCATGTACCTTTCTAATCCAATCAGTGAGTTCTTCGGCGTTGGCAATGGTTGCCGACAGTGCCACTAGCTGAATGTGGGAAGGACAGTAAATAATGGATTCTTCCCAGACTGTACCCCGTTGACGGTCGTTCATATAGTGACATTCGTCCAGCACCACATAGTCCACTTCTTGGAGAATGGCAGAGGTTTCGCCCATGAAGGTTCCATAGAGCATATTTCGCCAAATCTCAGTGGTCATGACCAAAATTGGCGCATGGCGATTGATGGCAATATCCCCTGTGAGTAAACCGACTTGAGCTTCGCCAAACTGCTGACGGAAGTCCCGCAGTTTTTGATTGGAAAGAGCTTTAAGAGGAGTGGTGTAGAAGGCGCGGTGTCCCCGTGCTAGAGCTTTATGGATAGCGTATTCACCGATGAGGGTTTTCCCTGAGCCTGTAGGAGCACAAACTACTACTGAGTGCCCTGCGTCGAGAGCAGCGATCGCCTGCTGTTGGAACTGATCTAGGACAAAGGGAAAGATAGGATTCACCTAGGTCTTGCGTAGGGTGATTATTTTAGCTAATCCTAAGCCTAGCCCAAAACAGAGCAGAGTGCCAATTACCCCTGCACTGCTGGTGGATAGCTGTTCTGGCACACCTTTAACTTTGTATTCCTCAAACACTTGGGCAAAGGGCAGTTTGCTGGCGGGAGGGTCTTTTAGTGCCTTGCTCTCAAACTCTAAATCTTGGGCAACTCGATCTAACCCGTCGGGGTCTTGGCTGGCAAGGGGAGCCAAAAATAGGGCGATCGCCAAGGAAGCGAACAATCCCAACGAGAGAAACCACCTGTTATTTTTCTGACTATTAGCGTTCATGGGAATCGCTCTCTAAGTTTTCGGGCAGTAGATAGGTAGGGGGATCAAAGAAGAGATCGGGTCGCCACCGCCAAACTATACTGACAGCTATCGCAGTAAGCAAGGCTTCTCCTACGCCAATCTGAATGTGCCAACCCAGCATCGCTGGCAAGACTAAATCCAAAGGCACAGTTCCCGACCAGCTAATTTGTAAGGCTGTGGCGATCGCTCCTAGGACTACGCTCAACCAAGAGGCAACCACTGTTCCCGTGAGCATTCCTGTCCAACCATTGCGACCCATGGCAAAGCGAATCTGGCGATAGAGCCAATAGCCCCCCAGCGTGGCAAGCAAACCCATGTTGCAGATATTTGCTCCTAAAACTTCCATACCTCCATCTTGAAATACAATGGCTTGCACACTGATTACCACAGCCATCACCACACTGGATGCCCAAGGTCCTAAGATAATTCCTGCTAGAGTGCCACCCAGCAAATGACCCGAAGTGCCGTTGGGGATAGGAAAGTTGACCATTTGGCAGGCAAAAATAAAAGCAGACATTACCCCCATCAAAGTAATTACTCGCTCTGGGTTATCTTGTCTGATTTTGATCACTGAGACGATCACCAAAACTATGGCGATCGCCCATGTAGCTAGATTCACAGGGAAACTGAGATAGCCATCGGGAATATGTAGTGCTAAGTAGATAGGGAAATGGAACATAAATTTTTTAGCTTTCTGAATCTTCTTCGGGATTCTCTAACCTTTGCAAACGGGCATTGGTCGCTATCACGAAGTCTCGCAATAAGCTGACCAACTCCCTAAACTCCGTGCGCCCTTGCTGTATGGCATCAGTAATGGTAACGATACTCTGCTTGATTACCTTTATATCTTCTGCATGATCTACGCTGTCTTCTTGCAAGTTGGCATGGGCAGACAGTAAGTCCTGCAGAACTTGTCGTATCTGTTCAATTCTGGCGTAGATGTCTTCTTGAAACTGAGCTTGAGAATTAACTAGGGATTGTACTGTTTCCTGTAATTGTCGATGTTGTGCTTGGATGTTTGCTTGAGACAGGGCTAGGGATTGCAATGTCTCCTCTAGTTGTTCCTGTTTGGCAGTGAACCTTGCCTCCCACTCCAGTCTGGCAGTTTGGGCTGCTGCTAGGGTTTGCTCTATTTGCTCTAGCCTAGTTTGAAACCTGTTTTCCCACTCCAGTCTGGCAGTTTGGGCTGCTGCTAGGGTTTGCTCTATTTGCTCTAGCCTAGTTTGAAACCTGTTTTCCCACTCCAGTCTGGCAGTTTGGGCTACTGCTAGGGTTCGTTCGAGGTGGTCTAGTTTGGAGTCATGGCGTTCTAGAGACGCTTGAAATTGTACTTGACGCTCTGCCAAGTTGTTCAAAAGGCTGTTTATCTGCTCAAAGGTCATCATAGTCCGCCTGCCAATTCCAGCCTATGATACACTAAGTTGGACAAGAGTTAGCAATGATTCCCGACCACTGCACTTTTTGCAGGTCTCCACGGCGATAGGAGAAAAAATATTCTGGATTTTTGTAGGTGCAAAAGGGAGCGATCGCAATTTGATTGGGAGCAATGCCCATTTCCACTAGGAATTGGTGCTGAACTGCCCGAATGTCCAAAAGGCAGTGGTTGGGTTTGGTATCTGGAGTTACCCCTACCCTCTGTTGCAGAATGGCAGTGACTTGATTTGCGACCTCTTGAGTTACTTGATAGACCGCTCCCGAAATAGCTGGGCCCAAGGCAATGCGTAGGTCTGGGAGACGGCTACCCTGTGCCTGCAGGATTTTCAACCCAACTCCTAGAATTCCCCCAGCGGTGCCGCGCCAACCCGCATGGATTGCCATTACCGTACCTAGGCGGCGATCGCCAATTAGCACAGGAACACAGTCTGCACTGCACACCCAGATTGAGTGATCCTGCTCATTGCTCCACAGCCCATCGGCTAGGGTTGGTTCTGTGTCGCTGACAGAGACACTGGGGACAATTACCACCCCATGCACCTGTTTTACTGTCTTGGCTGTGCCCTTTGGGGCGAGATACTGATGCAATACTGAAGGCGGTTGGGGATGTAACGCTTTGCTAAAGAAACCATGCCGCCACTCTGCCAGCAAATCGCAGGTTAAAAAATCTTTATGCCACTGCCAGCCATGGTACTGCATGATCTTTAGAGAAGAGATACCACAGATTCTAGTATGCAATTAACTCACCGTCCTCGTCGTTTGCGCCGCAGTGCCAACATTCGCTCTATGGTCAGGGAAACTTCCCTTTCCGTCAGCGATTTGATTTATCCCATGTTTGTCATGGAAGGGAGCCAAACCTGTGAGCAAGTCAGTTCTATGCCAGGGTGTTTTCGCTATTCTCCTGACCTGTTACTAAAAGAAGTCCATGAAGTGGCAGAACTGGGTATTCCAGCGATCGCTCTGTTTCCCGCCATTGATCCCAGCAAGAAGGACAATGCGGGCACGGAAGCATACAATCCCAACGGTCTGGTGCAGAGAACTGTTGCCAGCATCAAAAAAGCTATTCCTGAACTGCTGATTTTTACCGATGTTGCTCTCGATCCTTTCACCACTCATGGACACGATGGCATTCTCAGTGAGGAGGGAGTAATTCTCAATGATGAAACGGTGGCTGTTCTCCAAAAAATGGCAGTGTCCCAAGCGGAGGCAGGGGCAGACTTTGTGGCTCCTTCGGACATGATGGATGGACGAGTGGGGGCGATCCGCCAAGCCCTGGATAGCAACGGTTTCCAGCAGGTGGGAATTCTCGCCTATTCTGCCAAGTATGCGTCGGCTTACTATGGGCCATTCCGCGATGCCCTTGGTTCTGCTCCCAAATCTGGGGATAAGAAAACCTATCAGATGGACCCTGCCAACCGCCGCGAAGCTCTCAAGGAAGTGGAGCTAGACATTAAGGAGGGGGCGGATATAGTGATGGTGAAGCCTGCTCTCGCCTATCTGGATGTGATTAGCCTAGTGAAGGAACACACCAATCTACCAGTTGCCGCTTACAATGTGTCGGGAGAATACGCCATGATCAAGGCGGCGGCTCAACTGGGATGGATCAATGAGGAACAGGTGATGATGGAAACGCTACTGAGTATCAAGCGGGCAGGGGCTGACATCATCCTTACTTACTTTGCTAAGCAGGTGGCTAGGTTGTTATAGACCACCCATCCTTCCCCCGCCCTGTAGCAAAGCGCCACGACGCCCTGATATTCCCACTGGACTGGGTGAGAAACACCACCAATCCCAGTAAACAAAGCCCCGTGGCGATCGCAAAGGCATGACTTAGATTGCCATGGCGAATTACTGCCCCCACCGTGGGGCCTGCCAGCACTATACCCAGATCGAAGCCACTCCACACCATGCCGAAGACTATACCCCGTTCTTGAGGAGTGGTGCGATCGGCAATGATAGCAATGATGCTAGGAATTACTAGTCCTGCTCCCACCCCTTCGAGCGCCCCTGAGAGCAAAACCGTAGGAGAACTCTGTGCCCCATACATCAACGCCGTAGACAGGGCGTAGCAGATAATTCCCAAGGAGACAAACACCCCCCGCCCTAGGCGATCGCTCCAGCTTGCCAAAGGCAAGCGCACAGCGAAACCAGCGATCGCCGCTGATAGGTAAAACAGCCCAGGATTTAAGGGAATACCCTGCCGCTTCAGCAACAGGGGCATGAAAGCGGTTAGAGTACCAAAGGACAAACCCACAAGCAACAGCACCAAGGTAGGGATACGCACCCGTGGATGCCACCACATCCGCCACAGTCCATTGGGTTTTGCCCTAGTACCGCAGGGGGTAGGTAAACCTTCGGTCAAGCACAGGGTAAGTCCCAATCCCAGCCCTCCCAAAGCACTGGCGGTATAGAATGACACCTGATAGCCGAAGGTATCCTGCAACCATCCTCCCAGGGCAGGACCAATTGCCAAACCCAGGGGGTTGACTAGGCTCATGTAACCCACTATTTCTCCTCTGCGTCCAGGGGGAGCCAGATCAGCTACTAGAGCACTGTAGCCCGTGGTAAAGGCGGCAATGCTGATGCCATGCACCGCTCGCAACAGGATCAACAGGGGAATGGCAGGAAAAAAGGCGTAGTAACAGGGCATTACCGTTGCCACCAGCAAGCCCATGCGCATTACCTTGACGCGCCCCGTGCGATCCGCTTCCCTGCCCAAATAGGGACGAAACACCACTAGCCCCACCGCAAAGGCTCCCATCACCATCCCGATCTGGTCGGTACTGCCCCCCAAGCTATCCACATACAGGGGCATGACAGGCAATTGGGAAGCCATGCAAGACCAGAACAACAATCCCACCACAAAGCTGATCAG
>Ga0308420_1001050_pt1 | contig 14302 bp, 18 predicted proteins | sample HotsprSampleMS55_FD_203802 | JGI IMG/M metagenome (GOLD analysis project Ga0308420, IMG submission 203802) | Hot spring phototrophic mat microbial communities from Mushroom Spring, Yellowstone National Park, Wyoming, United States - 20090730_MS55 ... | reverse complement strand
TCGTCAACATAATCTACAATTAAACTGGCAATAACTATCATCTTTCCCTCCTTTTCTTTTCGTAGAACTTCCAGAATTTAATAATATCATCTCTTGAATTGTTGTACACAATTGTTTCATTGAAGTCTTCGATATAGAAGAATGCTAAATCTTCATATTTTACTTTGTAGAAATTTAATAAGATTAGCACTGGAATAGATATATTATAAACAGTCCATGTACTACCGTCATATGAAGTTTCAAATGTCGACAATCCTTTAAATCTACTATCTTTACATAGCATAAGATATTCTTCATCATCAAGATAAAATGTTCTCCTATCACATAAGCAAACCGAAGCAATTTTAGGCATCATACATTTTTTACATAATAATATAGTTCCAAATGGACTAAATGAACAAGCACTTCTTGTTGCAAATCCACATCTAGTTTCATCAAAATGTATTCCCGTCATTTGTAATGGAAACACTCTTCTCAATGTATTATTTATATTAATCTCCCTTTGTACCTCAGATTTTCCTGATTTATCAAAATAATAATAGTATCCATAAGCAACAGTTTTCCATCCGCCAATCCATGATTTAATTGCCAATGGATTAAACGTTGCTGGGATATTTTCAATTATAACTCTAGCCTTTTGACTGTCTTCTATTTTTGAAACATATCCATTAACTCCTAATAAGCTAGCATGTTTTTCTATTTCTGATTGCAAACTTGTGTGATATTGTGTTATAAATCCAATTGTCATTTTCCTTTCATGCAAATCTGGAACTTCACAAATGAATTTGAATAGCTCCTTCTCTATTCTTATCAGAAACTTTGGATAATTGTCAAATTCTTTAACTCCAAATCTATAAACGTAATAATTATCTTTCTTATAAACTGAACCAATGTGATTCAAATGCAAACTGTTTGTCTCAATTTCAACAAACAGGTCAAATGCATTTCTATCACTTTCATCAAACTTACGTACTGTCGGAATAATATTATTCCCTTTCCACCTGAAATCATTCAATGTGAATTGTGTTAAAATATCCATAGCTAGTTTTCCTTTCTTAAATTCTAGTCATCCACCCAGTTATTCATAATCGAGAAAAACGCTTCTCTCGTTTCTGGGGATTCAAGGATTTGGTAAACTGTATAATCAAGATGAATTTTTGAGAAGACATTTTCAGAATAGTAATTTAAAAATGATACAAGTGTATATATTTCACTTGGATCATTTGTGCGATAGATACCGCACATATTTCCTTGATCAGTCGAATATCTATCTTGAAACAGAAATACCAATTTCGGATCATATACATAAACAACGTATTTTTTTCCTGCACTTCTAAAACCCACATTGGAACAAGAACAAACATCTCCTAATTTTAAATGTTTGCATTTTCTACACCATGTGTAATCACATGATAGAAATTGAAATTCTGTCTTTGGTAATACTGGTATACTATCTCTACTTGTAGCCATTTCATAAAGAAATGGACCACAATATTCAATAAGGGTATCCAATAATGAATTCTCTGATGATACTAATTCAGCAAGATTTTGATCAACGTTATCCCAAAACTTTAACCAACCTACAATATTATACCACCATAAAGTTGATGGCATTAGTCTAATTTCAAAATGTTTTTGTAATGCATCTAATCTTGACCTACTATTTATCCATGAATAGTGGTCAAAGATTACATGCTGGAAATGCTCATAACTAAACTCAGATTTCATGACAAATAGTTTTCTTACATAATTCGTCTGAAATCTGTTAGCAAAAAACGACAAAAAAACCCTTTGGTATTTCTTTATGAATTCATACCAAAGGGTTGATTTATTTTCACTCTCGAAATGTACATGCAGTCCCGAACTTCTTAAATCCGGGATTTCTGCAATCCATTTCAATAACGCGGTTTTAATATTTCTCTCAAAAGTACTAGTTATTGGACGTCTTGTCCATAATTTGAACTCCATTCCTTCTCTTACACTAGCATCGTAAGTTGCCACTCCAAGATAATTCCCAACACGTGAATTAAACTCTAATTCAATTCCAAAGGCATTTCCTACCTTCGGATTGTGTTGGTAGGAATACTCTTTCAAAGAAACATACGCCGGTTTCCGATACTTCATCTTCATTTTTTTCGCCTTTCACTATTTAATTCTAGCTACAAATACGCTAACCAAATCCTAGTCCGCAACGCATACACAATAATATATCATATCACCGCAACGGCGTCAATCCCCTGAGGTCGATCGATGCATCTATATATATAAGGAAGGAAGGCCTCGCCCGCCGTTCCCGCCAGATAACAATAAAAGCCCCTAATAGGGGCTCATTTGATCTTCATGACCAGTAACACTTGCTACCCCATTTGAAGCGATTCTAGGGGCAATTTTACGCAAGCAATGGCCATTCCTTAGCTACCATCACTATTACGAAGGTTGCCGCTACAAACACAACAAGATGAATCATTAATTAAGGAATTAAGATGAATTTCATGTTCTGGACGGATAAGAATTATTGGATAACCATTTTTGATACACCATTCAACTTCTTTACAGTCAGACTTAAAATCAGCATTAACATACAGAAATCTCTTTTCTTCTGATTTCAAACGTTCAAAAACATTTATGTGATTATCTGATTTGATTACATGAAATCCTAGCTTTGTAAACATATGATGTCTTAAATAGAATGGTTGAATTACTTTTCCTTTATGCTCTTCCAAATACTCATCACTATTAATTAATGCTATTGGTGTTGCATTAAATTTAGCAGAATATTGCAATGCACTCATTATTAAATCAATATGACCAGCATGAAGCAATCTAAAACAACCAGTAATTACTACATACTTAATCATAATTTCTCCTCACAGTAATTGTGCTTTTTCTATTACAGGATTCTGTTTATTCAAAACATAATAAATTCCTGCAGGATAATTATTTAATATCTCATCAACAATTTGTGAAGCTTTATCTCTATATTCCCAAGGATCTTTTATTTCTCCTGGAAGTTTAACAACATAAACATTTGGATAATATGTTGACAATCTGGAACCAAGATAAACTGCTTTTTCTATTGCATCAGGATCAAGGCAAACACAAATTTTATTTGGTTTTACTTCTTCAATAAATTCATGAAATCTTAGCTCTTGTCTTAATGATAAATACTTGCCTAAAATTGCAACACCATTTCTGAAAGCCAAAGCATCAAATACTCCTTCAACCAAAACTACAGCATCTTTGTATGCTTCTGGCTTTTCAAAAAATAGAATTGTCTTTCTTCCTAAATCCTTGTATTTTACTTTGTTTCTTTCATCAATTGCTCTTCCTACAGCAAATACTAATCCACCATTTTCATACATTGGGAAATAAACTCTTCGTTCATTTCTGAACACAAATGGTTTTACTTTCTCAATTTGTTCTTCTGTTAGACCTCTTCTTTGCAAATAATTGTATGCTTCATTTGCTAATATGTCTGCCTTTCTTTCTTTAATTACTGAAATATGTTCCTGTATAAACAATCTTTTTTCAGAAAAACAAGGAACTGGCAATGGAAAATCAATATCAAGCCTTCCTTTTATATTGCAACGAAAACATAAGAACAATCCTTTTACACCAGCAATTGAAATATAAAGATGCCTTTCTTTTTTACAGAAAGGGCAATCTATTACAACATTGTTGTTTGATATTTCATAAGTCTTGTTGTAAATTGCTCTTAATAATTCTGTTGCTACAGTTTGAGCTACTTCATTTCTACGATAATATGGTCGATCAAATAATTTCATTCCGTTATCTCCTGAGTTTCAGTATTGCAATTTAGCATTACAAAATCAGATAATCTAACATCCCTACTCTTTGTTATATTTAGATAACATCTATTTTCTTCTACAGAAAATCCTAAAATTAAATCCGGAGATTCACATACAGCAAAGCTTTCTCCAATATCTGTCATTGATACCAATTGTTTTTGTAATCCGTCACGTCTAATTTGTTTTGCCGTCCAAATCAAGCAATTGTTTTTGTTGGCAATATTTTTCAATCCTTCTGCTATTTGTCTAAGCATAAATCTATATTCCATCATTTGAATGCCAATTCTATCAAGATAATCTATTAATAGCAAATCGGCATCCTTTGACAAATCATTTATCAATGACAATGATGGAGAATATTGTTCAACAACAGTAAAATCAATGTTACAGTTTTTGAAATATGAGACTGGATCTTTCAATATCTTAAGCAATCTTTGTTTTATTCTTATAGCCCCATCTTCACATGAAAGATAAATAACACATTTGTTTTTCAGATAAGCAGACTTTACTAAATTGCACAAAAACATTGTTTTGCCAACATTTATTCCTGCTAAGACTAAACATAAATCACCTATATTAAAAGAATTTGGAAGTATTTCATTTAATGAATCCCAAGGACTTAAGATTTGCTCTTTCTTTTCAATAACAATAGAATCTAGTTTTATTTTCTTTGGAATTATGTTAAACGAATTACAAATCTCATCAATCTTGTTTTTGATTCTTTCAGGTTCATCGACTTCGTTTAATATTCTCCTTATCCTTCCTTTCATTATTGGCGTAACAAGTATTTGCAAATCCTCTTGCGTTATTTCTACTGGGGAAAGACTTTCTAGTAAAATAGCAGCATTTATTGCCAATTCTCCAGCATCAATTTGTTTTAGCAAAAGAGTGCAAAGTTCTTTGCTGAGAATAATTCCTTTCTGTTTAAAACCAATTTTATAAATCTTAAATATTAGTCGCAATCTTGGATCAGCAAAATCATATTCTTCCAATTTATTCAATAAATAAAAGGAAGCATCCGTGCTTCCTAAGATTACTCTCATTAAATCTTTTTCCATGATTATTCACATTTGTTAGAAAGGAACATCATCATCAACCTTAATCTTATGACCAGCTTTAAGTTTCTTAACAATATCATTAGACATTTCGCCTAAACCAAGCTTTTCACATTGTTCTTCCAAGGTTGGCAATTCAACCTTAAAAACAAGTGATTTAAGCTCATTATCGCTCATTCCATGCTTAAATTTCTTTTTCGTTACATTTACTTTGTAACGTGTATTTAATCCTTGACCAGATTTCTTAATTGCAACAAGTTCAGATTCCCTTTCACAAAGACCTTTCCAATCATCAGAAAGCAAAAGACTTGTAATTTCTTGCATTACTCCTCCTGGAACACAGAAAAGTCTTACTTCACCCTCTTCTGCTGCAAGTAATTCATAAGCATAGAAAAGAAATCTTTTTCTTAAAGTTGCTCCTGAAACTGCACAACCAACACAAAGTTCATCATGCTTAGCAACCTTTCTGCAAAGTGTTACATTATTATTGTAGAAATGTGAATGATATTTGTAGAACAATGGATCTACATCTAGCAATTTAATAACTGTTATTTCTTTGTTCAGATAAGCAAATTGTCCACTAGATGTTTCTTGTAATAGTTGTCGCAATGCATTAATATCTACCATTTTACTCCTCCTCTTTAACTCTAGAACCAATAATTGCTTTTGTTAACTCAGACGTCATTCTCATACACTCACTCCTCAACTGATTTACCACTTCTTCATAATTTTCTACATTGCATTCAGCCTCCAATCCAAAATCAAATCTGAAACTTTGGTAATTACCAAGATTTAATGTTCTTCCACAACTAAAACTAGCTTTCGTCACTTTTATATTTTCTAAGCTCATACCAATTTTCTCCATACTTTACTTCTACTGTAAGTTTGCAAAGCAAAAATTTGTTTGGCAAATCCATACATTCTAATAAAAGTGCAACAGCTTCATCAATATACTCCTTTTTGCAATCAACTAACAAAGCATCATGAATATTTGCACATAACACTATATTTGGATTTTTATTTCTTTTAACAAATGCTGTTGCTGCCATTTGGCAACATTGATTTCCTGTTGAAGTTACTGGAAAGTTTATTGCTTGGCGTTTTGCTTTTTTATCATCAGGCAATAAATGTCGTCTTCTTCCAAATAAATCTTCAACATAACAATTCTCTTTTAAGCTCTTTAAGCATCTTCTTTGAAATTCTTTCACACCACGAAACTTGCTGTAATAAGTCTTAATAATTCTTTCTGCTTCTTGTTCTGGAAGATTTGTTCGTTTTGCCAATCCATGAGCAGTTAATCCATACATAATCCCCAAATTCATTTGCTTTCCAACATATCTCATCTTTACATATTGTTGGTTGTTATTTTGTATCTCTTCAACAAAATATTCATAATCTTTATGAAATACAAGACTTGCAACAAAGCTATGCAAATCCATTCCTTTTTCAAAAAGCTCCAACAATAATTGGTCTTCAGAAAGTGTAGCTAAAATTCGTGGTTCAAGCTGATTATAATCTGCCTCAATTAAAACACCTTTATCACCAAATCTAGAAACAAAGAATTTTCTTAGCAAATTTTTAGGAACATTTTGTAGGTTTGGATTTTGTGAAGCTAATCTTCCAGTTCTTGTTCTTGTTTGAAGATAGTTGGTATGTACCAAACCGTTTTCATCTCTTTTCTCAATATATTGTTTAATGAATTGGATGTATGAATGTATTTGCTTTATTTGGCCAACAATCTGGACCTTTTCATTTGGATGGTCTAAAAGAAATTTGGTTGTAAAACTATAATTTCCTTTTTCAGTTTTATTGCATTTAATTTGCAATTGGTCTACCAAATATGATTCAAGTGCTTTTCTAGACCGGACATTAAATCCTACTTTCTTTTCAAGATATTCAACAGCCCTTTCAAATTTTCCTAGCAATTCATAATCTGCTTTCAAATACAATCCATTTAATTCCATTACTGCAACACTTAATGCATAACTCGCAAATAAACGATAACTTTCCAACCTATCTTTAAGTTCTTCTTTTAGCTTGTAATAAGCAGTAAGTGTTACAGCAGCATCTATTGCATTGTATGTTAATAATTCTTCTGATTGCAAATCTTCTTGATTTGTCCAAAAGTCTTTTTTCCACTCAATTCCTAAACCACAATAATTTGCAAGAAATTCAAGATTTGATGGTGCTGTTTCATCAGCAAAATTTAGCATAAGCATTGTGTCTTCTAGAAATCTTGTTTCTCCAAAATTGGAAATATTTACCTTATGCTCAAATTTTGCATTATGGGCAACAAGACAATTGTGTGTAAGAACAAAATCTTTTAATACTTTCTTTAAAGTGTTCGTAATCCTAAATGCAAATGCTTTTATTGAGGGAGGTTTTCCATATGCAAGACCAACTGAAACAATATCTAGATTTTCAAGAGATGGTGTTTCATAGTCAATTGCAACAACTTCATCTTGCTTTAGCAATTTAAGAAAACTAATAAATTCATAAACATCTTCACATTGAATTATTTGGAAAGGTAAAGATAAGCTTCTGTGAAGATATGCATTTACTAAATCTCCAACAAGAAATAGATTTCTTAAATCTTGTTCTTTTGCTGTTTTCAATATAAAATTTGGTGAAATTGAAAAGAATACTTTTATTTTCTTTCCATTAACACATTCCCATTCCTGAGACTTACCTAAATCTATTGTTGGTTTATAATCAATAAATAAGCTTTCACCGGCAATTTTTCCAAGCAAAACAATAACATCAGGATTTATTTCTGTTATTGCTTTATAAACTTCGTATCTATATTTTTCAACTAATACTTTTGTTTCCTTTTCGCAATATTGAAAAATAACTGGGAGAATTATGACCTTCGCATTAATATATTTAGCAAAAGACTCTAATATTTTTGAAGGAACATATTCTCCCAGTGTTTCAGACTTAATATCTGCCTTATTTGTTAGCAGAAGTACAACCTTATCTCTATTGTGATTGCAAACATAAGGCTTCATATGATATAATTTGCAATTTTCTTAATGTCTGAAAGTCTAGCAACAACCAAATAATCCTTACCATACTTTTCTGCTAACACAAGCAATGGCGTTTTTTCAAACTTTTCTGACAATTCCTTTATATTTTTAAATAATGTAAAGATTGACCAATTCTTTCTATACTTAATTTCTATATATAATGAATCATGTTCAACATCTCCGTATTGTCTAATTCCACCAGAAAGATATGCCCTTTTACTTCCAAATTTCTTGGCAACATCTCTTTCTTTTAATTTCCAGGTATCGCTAGGTTTCTTGTTTTTAGGATGAACCATTTTACTTCCTTTAATGCATCTTCAATAGCACTGCTTAGGTCGATGCTTTCAAAATACCAACTATTAGTACCAAAGTTACAAACCAAAAAACTAGCATTGCTAAATTCTTTCTTTGTTTTCATTTTCCATACTAAATTATAAAACTTCAGCTGAAGAGGATCAGGTTTATACTTTTCTTGCTTCGTAAATTTGAAATCTATTAAATGTTTCCTTCCATTATCTTCCAAAACCAAATCAAGTCTAGCTTTAAATACAAGGTCATTCTTTGTTTCATAAAGCTCCTCTTCAGCTGAATGTACATTGCATTTTGAAATGTATTCTACAATACTGTTAATTACTTCAAGTTTTGGTAAAATTTCTGGATGGTAGAAAGTTATCTTTTGTATAACTTGTGTTATTGTAAAATTTTTTAAAGCAACTTCTTTTAGAAGATCATGTAAAAAGGTACCCAATTCCATTTCTGGACTAACATAACAAGGTTCCTTTAAAACATATCTCCTAATGAATTCTTTTTTTGATCTTTTTAAGCAAGCAATTCTGCTATAATCAATTATCACTGGAACAGCCCTTTAATAAGATCATCAACTTCCTGCTTAATCTTCTCATCACTTTCTTCTTCGTTATCTTCATCCTTAGGATCTTCTTTTACTTCAACTTTCTCTTCCTTCTTTTTTGGTTCTTCGCTTTTCTTGGCAACTTGTTTTACTTCTTTGTTAGTAGCAACTTCTTGAAAAGGTTGATCAGATAAAATTATAGAAATAATCAAAGTAACAACCTTCATAAACAAGTCTGGGTCTTTCTTATACAATTCTAGCAACTTATTCGCAATTTTATCATCAACATCGACTGGTGTGAGTTTTGCCAATTCGACAAATAATTCAAGAACATCCTCAATAGAAACATTTCTCTTCAACAACTTCAAGACCAACAAAACTAAACGATTCATTGAAAAACCCTCCAAATACTTAAAACGTTGTTCAAAAACTGTTACGACCCTTTCGCAACAGCAACTCTATTCTACACTTAGGTCAAACGGCGTCAATACCCCTTCTTCAAATTCCTGGAAAAACCTATCAATTAGGAACAGACTTAGTTCAAGATTAGGTTCCTCTAAATATGCATATAAACTTGAATTAGGATGTTTATGAAAGTTATAGTCACATAAATTTTGATATCTTGTTTCAAATGCAAGTAGAGGTGTTCCAGAATATAATGCAGCCCAACCAATTCCAGTATTTCCTGAAAGGACTAACTTGTGCCTTTTAATTTCACTGAAAAGTTTAGGGACAGATTCATGAGAAATTCTACAGGATTTTGAGAAACAAGAATATTTTCCTTCCTGTGCATTTATTGTAATTTGATAGCCTTTATTTATTAATTCCATTATTAGCATATCATGGAATTCTAATTTAAATAATGAATTGCCTTGGCATTTTTCAAAAGGTGCATAAAAAATATCATACTCTTTTTTTGGTTCAGTTATTGCTGAAGATAACTGAAAAACAGATTGAATTTTATAATGTAAGTCTTTTGTTGCTCTTTGACCATAATAGTAATATTCTATTGTTCCAGTTCTTCCTAAACCTTTTTCATGTCCACATAAGAAATGTTGTCTTGGACCACCTTCAAGTCTTGGATATAATTCATAATAAAGATCATATTTTTCACCATCATACATTAATGTATCTGCAATTTCATTCTCTAATTTTACCCTATCTTGATAATCAGATGTATCGACATATTTTATTCTTGCTTTTATGACACAATAAGCTAAGTATTGGAACAGCTGATTAAATTCTCCATTTGGGTGAAGTAATATTGTTATTTTACATGGAGTATATGCCAGATAAAGCTCATACAAAGCTAAGGCCATTGTTATTGCATCACCAAGAAATATTCCATATTTTTTTAATCCAATATATGAAACAATTATTTTCATATGTGTTGAATCCTTGCACCTTGAGGATAATTACAATATTTGCAAATTGTAGCAATAAATTCACCTCTACCCATTTTTTCTTTGTTGATATTTCTCTTTCCCAAAATTGCTTCTAAAGGTTCATCAAGCAAATTACCATAAACAGTTGTACTAAACCAATCATGAGGACAAGCTTTAACATATCCATCAGGTTCAATTGTAATCCCTTCAACATAATCACAATATTTCATTCTATCATTTATTGTATGCCCTAAACATTGGTTTTCAACCTTTTCACTTATCCTGATAGGAACTTCCTTTTTTTGCCTAAACAATCTAATCAGCTCTTCATCTTTTATTTCATTTAAGCAATGCTTTAATACATGAATCTCAACAACACCAAATGTTTCTATAACCCATAAAATGTTTGAATAAACATGTGTAAAATCCATTCCAAGCAATTGTTTATATCTTGAAGGATGAGAGTTGAAAGAACAGACTATTACAGATGCATTGATATTTTTTATTTTATTTCTGTTCAAAACTGGCCATGCACAATTTGTTGTTATTGAAAGTCTTATTCCAGTTTTTTCATAAAATCTGTTAATAATCTCTATGTATTTCTCACAATCTGGAAGATGAAGAAAATCTCCAACTGAATTAACAAACAAATGAGAAGCATGTCCATTTAATTTTGCTAGAATGGTTTCTAACCATTCTGGTTTCATTATCTTAATCGGTCTAACAAGATGATTTACACATGTAAAACATTTTGCTCCACAGTAGTTGGTGATTGTCAAGCCGACTTTCATGGTCTTCTCCTACAATAGGCCGTTGCTTGCGGAATTTTGGCCTTCTCTTGCATTCTTAAGCAAAGCAAGTGTTCCAGGCCATATTGCTGCTGCAACGCGTTATAAACGATTTTAGAGGCATTTCTGAAGCTCACCACCCAATAGTAGTATCTAGTATAGCTTCATCTTAGGAAATTCGATAGTTTTTATTTCACCAGAAATTGCACGGCTTAAATAAGAGTTTATTTCATCTATTAATATATTTCTTTGTTTGTTAACAATAGCAATCTTTCTTGCTGCATCAGCAACAGTTTTATCATTAGCTTCAGCATTATGTTTAATCTCTTCTAAATGCCATAAACGAATATTGCAGATTGTAAGTTTATCAACAAGATCACCAAATGTTTCCATCTTTCATTCTCCTAATAATTGAAATTACATCTTGTGGTTTTATCATTGTCATACAACGTCCAACTGGACGAATCATATTTACAATAGGATATTTACAAATTCTATTATTGTTTTGTGGAAATTTATCTGTTGGAACAGCTTTACTCATCCAACATCCACCATCAATACAACAATCAAGTAATCCTAATGTATGAAGTATATGTTGTTTTGGATAAGAAATCCATGTAGGACATTCTCTTCCACCAGCAATACAAATATATGGTTTATCAAAAGCTGCACAAGCATGCATTAGGAAAGTTATTGGTCCAAGCCCAAATATAGCTTTGTTGCATAAACAAAAGAATTCTCTTATTGTTGTATTGTCAAGCATGTCTACAACATTATGTAATTTAACATGATTGTGTTCAAGTGAACCAACTTGAACCCAATTTATCATATCTTTTGTCATATTGACAACTGTTTGATAGTATTCTACTGGCCATTGTTTAATTGGATAATCTTCCTTAACTCCTGCACAAATTAATGCATAAGGCAAATCTTTTGGAAGTCCTAATTTTTCTGTAAGAATATATCTTTCTTGTTCAATTTCTGTTAGCAATACAAATGGTTTGTTTATCTGGAAATCAATTTTAACATCAAGTATTCTGGAAAGATATTCTGTATAGCCATTAATAAAGCAATATGCACCAGTATCACTTCTGTGAATTGAAGGATAATGCATATCTATCATAACATCAGCTTCATGATCAGGAAAATCTGTAATAAAAGGATTGTTTTCAAAAATTTCTGGAACAGAAGCCCTTACTTTTGTAAAATATCTTGCTGGATGAGTTATATGAAGATTAAATAAAGCTGCTGTTCCTGTCATTAAGTCGCCTGGAGATAATGGAAATCTTAAAATTAATTTTGTCCATTCTGATCTAGGTTTCGGTGGTTTGTTCATATTGTTCTAATCCTTCTTCCAAGAACAATGCTTGCATTATTTGTAAGAACAATTTGAAATGTTGCAAGATATAATCTGTCGCTTTCAGAAAAAGGAAAATTCGATCCATATTCAAATATATATTTGAAATTGTATCCAAAATTATCATCAGTCCAAAGACTGTCTAATTGTAATTCATCAAAGATTACATTTGCTTTTGGGATAGATACATTTTCCCAATTAGGTACTGGTATTCTATCTCTTTCACGTATTTGAATTATGTTCAATTTAATTGAACTTACATCATTCTGTTTTAAGTAACCCCCAGAAGAATTTAAAATCCTTGCTAACACTATTGGAGAACTGTTAGCATAAATCGTTGTCATTCCACATAAAGCCATTTCGATTCTCCTACAAGATAAACATAAGTATCTTTTTGTATAGTAACGCCTGTATGTATTTCAAAATCTTCTGAATTCGCACAGACTATCTTTTCAACATGCTGTTTTACTGTTTCACCAGCAATTAGAAATATTTGGTTAAGATATAATCTTGATGTATTCCTTTCTTCAACTGGAGGAACATAAACACTTGAACTACTGCTAATACTACTTGAACTTATACTTGAAATACTACTGCTTAAACTACTGCTTGAACTACTGCTACTACTTGAACTGCTACTGCTTGAACTACTGCTACTACTTGAACTGCTACTGCTTGAACTACTGCTACTGCTTAAACTACTGCTTGAACTACTGCTACTACTTGAACTGCTACTGCTTAAACTACTGCTTGAACTACTACTTAAACTACTACTTGAACTACTACTGCTACTGCTTTGTGGTAATTCTGGCCTACTTTCATAAATTGGAGAATTTACTAATGTTAAATGTCGTGAATTTCCTGAATAATCAAGAGAATCTGAATCCAAAGGCCAATAAGCAAACAAACCATTGTCAGAATAAATGTTATAATTGTAAGCATCAGAAATCTCCCGGGCACTTAATTCTCTTGTATAAACTCTTAAATAAGCCAAACTGCATGGTGTAAAAAATCCTACTGCTCCGCTTCTTCTTATTGCTGCTAAAGTAATACTTTGTATTGTAGTTGTCTTTAGAGCTAAACCAAAAAGATTGTATGCTACATTATCAATATAAAGCTTTAGTGTTCTTTGAGATTTATTGTAAGTTAATGCAAAGTGATACCATCTTGAAGTTTCTATTGAACTTCCTAAAACAGTGTTTGCTGTTACATCATCAGTTATTCTAACACCTCTGAATTGATTTGATACTGCTTGACAAAAAACACCTCTATAATTTGTAGAAGTATAATTATCAAAACAAAAATACTCTGCTGGTGTACTTCCAATGCTTGAATTAAATTTAACATATCCTATAATGGTTAATTCATTATCGCTTATAGACTCATTTCTATAAGCATATTGATTTGTTCCATTAAATTTTAAAGCCATATTACCACTTTCCTTTTGGACAATGCTCTGTTGCCATTCTTAATTTGTTAAATTCAGCTATTTGAGATAGATTCAGCCTACAACCACAAACTTTACATCGGCTTTTATCTGCTTCATATTCTTCACACTGCTTACAAATTTCAAGCAAATTATAAACTTCTTCATCACTACGTATTGGTCTTCCAGACATATACCAATTTAATACTGCTTTTGTGTAATTTCCAAGTCTTGTCATTTCAAACCTCCATTATTCGTTAATAATGCACACAATTAAATACTCTTGGTCCTTGTTGACCTTGACATACTTCTTCAGGTGATAGTGCAAAGAAAGTTGGCGGACAAGCACAATCATATCCTCCTACCATACCACAATTATCAAAATAAGGTTCATAAACCCAACCATGTTCAGGATAAAAATCACACCAAACAGTACATTGTAATTCAACACAAACTGCTGGAGAACTACTAATTGAACTACTACTACTACTACTTGAACTACTAATTGAACTACTACTACTTGAACTACTAATTGAACTACTGCTTGAACTACTACTAGATTGACTGCTCAATGAAATACTGCTACTGCTACTACTGCTGCTACTG
>Ga0308420_1001046_pt1 | contig 14348 bp, 8 predicted proteins | sample HotsprSampleMS55_FD_203802 | JGI IMG/M metagenome (GOLD analysis project Ga0308420, IMG submission 203802) | Hot spring phototrophic mat microbial communities from Mushroom Spring, Yellowstone National Park, Wyoming, United States - 20090730_MS55 ... | reverse complement strand
CTCCCAGCCACCCCACAAGCTCTGTTCCCCGCCGCTTCTGCCGGAAGGCGCATCTTGACATCACACGCACGCACCTGATCACCAGGGGGCCCGTCTCATTTCTTCCCACCGCTGCCGCTGAGCGCCTTCCGCCGCCCAGCCCAGCTCTCTTAACTCTCCTGGTCGGCCTGACAGACGCGCCGCGTCAACACCTGGAAGTGGTAGCCCATGATCGCCAGGGTGATGGCCGTGCCAAATGACCTGCGGTAGCGGGTGGCCGCCTCCAGAAAGAGCTTCCAATAGCTGGTGCGGGCTTTCCCGAATACCCCCTGCTTCAGAATCGACCGGGCCAGCGCGAGATAGTCCGAGACCGCGTAATGCTGGCTGTGCGCGGGAGAGTATTGGGACAGAAATCGCCGGACCCGCTCGTAGTAAGCGCTGGGGTGGTAAATGCGCCGGAGGATCGACTGGTAGCCGGCAATCAACTTCTGCGCGTCCATCTTGGGAATAAAGTTCAGCCGCGGCCGCATGTTGTCGCCGTGTCCCTCGTCCAGAATGCGGCCCTCCCGCAGCAGGCGGCAGTAGAGCTGCGTGCCCGGCAGCGCCAGCAGCAAGCCTACCATCGCCAGCGGAATGGCGCTTTCCTGGATGAACTCCACCTGCCGGTCGAAGATGTCCGCCGGGTCATTGTCAAAGCCCACGATGAAGCCGCCCATCACCTCCATGCCGTAGCTCTGAATGCGGCGTACGTTGTCGACCAGGTCCCGTTTCGTGTTTTGCGGCTTGCCGGCCTCCTTCAGGCTCGCTTCCACGGGCGTCTCGATGCCGAGGAAGACCCGGGTGAAGCCGGCCTCCTTCATCATCCGCAACAGCTCCGCGTCGTCGGCCAGATTGACCGAGGCTTCGGTGAAGAAGGTGAAGGGGCGTCCGTGCCGCAAGTTCCACTCCGCGAGCACCGGCAGCATCTCCTTGACCTTCTTCTTGTTGCCGATGAAATTGTCGTCGACGATGAAGACCGAACCCCGCCACTTGCGTTCGTAGAGCTGCTCCATTTCGCTGACGATCTGCGCCGGCGTCTTAGTGCGGGGCACGCGCCCGTAAATCTTGATGATGTCGCAGAACTCGCAGTTAAACGGGCAGCCGCGCGAATACTGAACGGCCATGGCCGCGTAGTGGTTGGGGTTGATGAGGTCCAGCGCGGGCAATGGCGTTTTAGTCAGATCGGGCAGCTCGCTCGCCTGGTAGACCGGCTTGGCCGTTCCGCGCTCCAGATCGGCCGCCAGTTGACCGATCAACTCTTCAGCTTCGCCGATCACCACGTGGTCGGCATAGAGCGGGAGCTCCTCCACGCTGCTGCACACCGGCCCGCCGATCACCGTCCGAAGGCCGCGCCTCCGGCAGCGCGCCAGGATCCCCAGAAGTTCGCGCTTGTGCACCAGCATCCCGCTCAAGAACGCGACGTCCGCCCATTTCAGATCCGCATCGGTGAGCGGGCGGATGCTGGTGTCCACCAGCCGTTTCTTCCAGTGTTCCGGCAGCAGGGAGGCGACGGTGAGCAACCCCAGCGGCGGATAAGGCGAGCGCTTGCCCAAGAACGGCAGCGCGTGTTTGAAACTCCAGAAAGTATCCGGCCATTGCGGATAGATGAGAAGGATATTCATGAATTCCCAGAATCCCCGGTCACCTAAGTATGACGGAAAAACCTCGCTCAGCGCAACAACACCACTGCCGGCGCCGGCTGAATTCACCAGCAAGTAAAACATCGCCGGCCTTGCAGCGCTCGTCCTGAACGGAAAGGACTTCCGGACGCCTCCCGCTCAGACCTTTAGGCTCTTCAAGTACGGCGCGCTTTCTCGGAGGGCCTCCATATTCATCTCGACGTAGTAGTTCCGGACGCCGGCCTTGCGGGCAGCCTGGAAGACGGCCTTCCAGTCGATCGAGCCCTTGCCCACGGGCGCAGGCTTGCCTTCCGCAGTCCGGTCCGCGAGGTGCAGCGAGACGAAGCGGCCGACGTACTTCCGCAGGAATGCCGCCGGGTCCATGCCCGCCCGCGCGACATCGACGAGCTGGCACTGCATCTTCACCAGTTTCGGGTCCAGGCGGCGGATCAGCTCGTCGTAGATGAGCACGCCGTCCAGTTGCTGCAACTCCATCCCGTGGTTATGGAAGCCGAGCTGCAATCCTGCCTTGCGGGTCTGCTCACCGATGGGGTTGGCTTCCTCGGCGGCCCGCCTCCAGTCGTCCAGCGTGGCCTTTTGAGGCAGACCGAAAGAGGCGATGATCATTTGTTTCAGGCCCAGCTGCTTCGCGTAGTCGATCCGCTCCGGCAGATTCTGTTTCAGCTCGGCGAATTGGTAGTGGCTGCTTTCGCACACCATGCCTGCGTCCTGGAAACGACGCCGCAGCTCCGAGCCGCTCATCTCCATCAGGGGGCCGAACAGGTTCTTGTAGCCCGGCGGCGAACACATCTCAACCGAGCGGTAGCCGAGCGCCGCCAAGGCCTTCAACGTGCCCGGCACGTCGGCCACAAACTCCTTAGCGATGGGGTAGACCTGGAACCCGAGCGGCAGTCCGAGCGGATCCGCGGCCAAGCGGCTGGCGGCAGCGGCCCCACACACGGCGGCGAAGTTGTTCCTCAAAAATTCTCTTCTGGTTGGCATATTTGCTCCTGTCTTTGCGGAAAGCCCATGCACTGCGGAACTGAGTCTACTGCGGGCCCAGCCGGAATGCAACCTATAACTTAGGTTAAGAACACAAGCGGGCGCCCGGTCTTGGAAAACCGGTACGCCCGCTTGTGTCAGCCGTGCTCAGCCGGCTACCACCGGAGACCGACGAAGGCCCACATGAGCGGATGTCCGCCGTTGAGCGAAATGTCCTGCTCGCCGGTGCCCGGAGTGCCGAACAACCGGGCGTCGGTTGCGGATCTCATGTTCAGTGTGGTGGTCAGTCCGGTCCAGTTGAACCACTTGAAGGGGTTCTGGTAGTCGAAGCGGAGGGTGAGCCGGAGCTGTTCCTTGATCGGGATCTCCTTGTTCATGGAGATGTTGTGTGCAATGATCCGCTGCTTATGCCAGACGTTGCGGCCGTTGTTGCCGAGGCTGAATGGCCGGACGTAGGTAAAGCAGTCGTTGCCCCAGCCCGGCTGAAACTCGCCGCAGGCGATCATGGGGTTCTGATTAATCTGGGTATAGCGATCGCCGCCGATGTCTTGCCAGTTCTCGCGCAGACGAGGCCGCTTGAGCAGGAGGACATCTCCGTAGGTGGGCATCCAGCCGGGATACTGCTGAGTCGCGGCCGGAGAGTTGCTGATGCCCATTCCGACCGGGTTGGCGCTCCAGATTTGGTAATTCCAGGTCAGGGTATAGCCGCCCACCAGGCGGTTGATGAGACCGCCTTTGTTGAGGAACATGCGTCCCTGACCAAAGGGGAGGTCCCAGTTCATGGTGCCGACATAACGGTGCCGGACGTCGTTGCCGCCCCGGCCCCGGAACAGGCCCCAGTTCAGATACGGGTTGCCCGGACTCCAGTCGATCGCCTTCGAGAACGTGTAGAAGGTGAGGACCGTGATGCCGTAGGAGTAGCGCTTCTCAAGCTTTACGGTTCCACCATGGAAGATGGAACCGCTGAAGTTGGAGCGGTAGTTGACCGTGCCCCAGTTCGGCCAGGGGCGGCCGGCGCCCTGGAGCGCGCTGTTGCCGAGGAAGGTGGTGCGCCAGGCGGCGTTGACCGGATCGTCCAGATTCACCATGTAGCCGCCGGTGGGGCCGGGGAACATGGTCGTCGCCCACGGGCGCGCGTTCCACTGGCTGTTGCCGATCTGCTTCTTGCCAGCGCTGCCCTCGTACTTCACTTCCAGCAAATAGTTGCGGGCCAGTTGATACTGAACGCCGAGGTTCCAGTTCATGGCGTAAGGATTCTGGATGTTCTTGGGGACGATGACCGCGCTACGCGAGATGATGTTCGTGCCGGCAAACGGCACGGTGCCATCGGGACGCAACGCCGGCCATGAAATCGTCCCCGGGCCGTCGTCAATCCTGCCGATCGGCCTTTGATCTCCGGATGGCACGGATTTACTAAAGGACAGATCGTAGTCGTCCCGCTGGGTGTACCAGGTGAGGCTCATGTCTTGCGTCGTCAGCCCGAACCCGCCCCGGAAGACGAACTTGTCGAGCGGCCTCCAGGCCAGTCCAAAGCGCGGTTCGAAATTGTTGGTGTCGCGGTTGTACCAGGCGCCTTTCGGATGAGTCCACTGCCCTACGCAGCCGGTGACGTGGCAATAGGTGTAGCTCTTGGCGATGGCGATGTCATCGACCGCCTTCTCATCCCAGACGCTGATGGCGTTGTTGCGCGTAGTCAGCGGGCTCTCGGTGGTATAGCGGAGACCGAGGTTGAGGGTCAGGCTGGGCAGGATTTTCCAGTCGTCCTGGAAATACAAGCTGTGGACCGAAGCCTGCGGGGTCCAGGGAGGTCCCTGAACGCTGACCGAGTAAGAGCTCAGGTAACCCAACAAGAATGCGGCCCAACTGTTGCCCGTGCCTGTGATTCCCTGGCCATTGGGCTGCAAACCGCCCGTGCCCATGAAACTGAACGAAATCCTCGGTTCGGGGATGTTGCGGCTCACTTCATACCGGTAGAGGTAGTCGTAGCCGAACTTGAAGGCATGTTTTCCGGAGATCTTGGTGATGTCCTGCTTGAAGCTGAAGTTATTGCGGGTGGCTACGCTGGCCGTAGTATTGCCCAGGGCGCTGCCGACGCCGGGGCTGATGGTCCCCACGTACCAGTTCGAGGGGATGCCCGGCACGCCGGCTTCCTTGGTTAAAGTCTCGGTCATGGCCTGCTGGAAGGCCGCCTTGGGGTTGGCCGTGCGGCGGTACATGCCCACGCGGGTTTCGCTGATCAGCGAGGGCCCAAGGATCCAAGACAGACCCGTGGAAGGGGTGTATTGGATCTGCGGCGTGTAGCTTTGGTTGGGGTCGTAGGGCGCGTAGCCGATAGCCGCATTCTCGCTCTTGGTGTAAAAGTTGTTCCAGCTCAGCGTGACGTACCACTTGATGTTGGGGGTGAACTGCTGGTCAATGCGGAACGAATAGGCGGGCCACCAGAGCTTGAGCGCCTGATTGCCGATGATGTTGTTGCTGACGCCGGTGGAGGTCACGCTTCCGGTGGCGTTCGGGGGTCGCCAGGGATTGTGATCGACAATCGTGCGGGAGACCTTGCTCCACATGCTGCGCGGCACGATATTGCCCGGGATGGGATCGCGGTACCACAGGCCGCCGACCTGGCGGGTGGTGCCGGGATCGTAGATCTGCTGGCCGATGCCGCCGAAGCTGACGTCGCCCTGGAGCATGGCGGGCGTCGGAACGGTGTACTGCCCGTACTTGCTCTCTTTGGAGAACGGGATTTGCCAGGAGAACATGAAGAAGGTCCGGTTCTTGCCGTTGTAGAGCTTGGGAATCCACACCGGTCCGGTCACTACGCCGTCCGGAGTTTGATACAGGTACGGCAGTCCGTTGGGATAGCCCTCGCGCGGGGTTTTCAAGGTTTCCCGTTCAAAAAATCCGCGCGGGAACATGCTGCGGGTCAGGATCATGTGGCTGAGAGTGGCGTGCAGCTCATTCGTGCCGGTCTTCTTGACGATCGTGATGACGCCTGCCGGCGCATGACCGTACTCGGCGGGAAGCGCCGAGGTGAGCACGTTCACTTCCTCGACGCCCGCCATCCCAGTGCTGACGGAATTCCCATCGTACATGTTGCTGGCCAGCACGCCGTCTTCAAAGACTCCGATCTGGGTTCCGGGCAAACCGTTGATCCGAAAACCGGTCAGTTGGCCGGGCCAGCCGGTATTCGCCTGCTGCATGCCCGGCAGGAAGTACAGCGCTGTTCGAAGCTGGCGCTGGAAGATCGGCAGCGAGTAAAACATCTCGCCGCGCAGAACCTGACTGGCGGTGGAGGTTTCCGTTTGGAGCAAAGGCAGTTCACCCTTCACCTCAATGGTTTCCGTGAGCGCCCCCACCTCCAGCCGGAAGTCCACGGCCAACGTGTCGTTGACGCGGAGCTGGAAACCGTCGCGGATCTGCTTTTTGAAACCGGATGCCGAGACTTCGACGCGGTAGGGCCCCGGACGGAGAGCCTGCACGCGGTAAAGTCCTTCGTTGTTGGTCTGTGTCGGGTACTCAAAGTTGGTGTCCGTCCGGACGACGAGCACCTGAGCGCCGGCAATGACTGCCCCGGTCGGATCAGTGACCCGCCCGGTAATCGTGCCCGTGTCTAACTGCGCCATGGCAGGCACAGCCAGCAGGACGAGCATTAACCCTGCTGCTCGGAAAAGATTCATACTCTGACTCCTTCGTCTGATGAAAATCGTTCCCTGAACCAATGCACCGGACCGAAGTCGCGGTTTACGATAAACGAAGCTCGATATCTTCGACCCGTTGCTGAGGTAAATGTTACATCGAATGGCGCGGCGTGTCAATGAAAAATCTCGACCGGTGTAGGATGGAGTCTGTCGTTCCAGAATGCGGGACGAAAATTGAAGGTATGGCTCAAATGCGGGCGGACGCAGGCCAATTCCTGAAGTGTATCCCGGAGGAAGCCGGGCCAGCCGAAATCTTGTCTGTCAGAAAAATCCTACAAGGGGAGCACTTCCAGGCGGCGCGTGTCGAACCGGAGCCGCCTTTGCTCCTGGTAAGACTGCACCGCCAGCAAGGGCGGCAGGATAGAGATCGCCGCCAGCGCTACGTCGGCGTTGGGTAACTTGCGGGACTTGCAGCAGTCGAGGAAGTTGCGGACGTGATCCCGGGTGATGTCGCCCGGAATCTGGCGGACCTCCGGCTTGGCCCCGCGCCCGGCAGGAGTGAATTCCCACCGGTTCCGGTTCACAAACAGCCGTCCCTTCTCTCCATAGAAGGTAATCCCGTACTCGGGCGCCGCGCCATAGGCGTTGGACTGGAACAGAACGCTGAAGCCGTCGTATTCGAACAGGGCGTTGCAGGTGTCGGGTGCGGTGCGCCCATCGTTGTAATTGAAGAAGATTCCGCCGGCGAACACCGCTGAGTTGGGAGGCTTCTCTCCCATGTACATGTGAACCACATCCATCCAGTGGTGGCCGAAATCAGTCAGCTTGCCGCCGTTAAAGTCGAGGAAGTTGCGGAAGCTGAAGTATTGGGCCGGGTTCCACTCCCGGTAGCTCACAGCGCGGCAGAGCCGCAACCAAACAGGTGTGGCGGCATAAAAAATCTTCGCGCGCGGAAAAGAATCTACGGGCTAGTAGTACAGGGCCCAGGAACCGGATCCAGTCCAGATCCGGGGGCTTGACGGCAGGTTCGGTGCGCATAGGACCAACAACGCCGCCGTGCCAGACGGCGTCGATGTGCGTGATGCGGCCGAGCGCGCCGGACCGGACGAACTTGTCCAGGGGCTCACGGTAGATCTCGCCGGAGCGCTGCTGGAGTCCGATCTGGCAAATGCGCCCCGTGACCCGCGCCGTGCGCACCATCTCGGGCGCCTCGCTGCGCAAGCGGCACAACGGCTTCTCGCAGTAGACGTCTTTTCCCGCGTTCATCGCGTCGCAGGCGTGATCCTTGTGCCAGTGATCGGGCGAGCCGACCAGCACGATGTCGACCTCTTTCAGAGCCAGCAATTCGCGGTGATCATTGAACGTCTTCGCCCCCTGAGCCATGGACTTCAACTTTTCCATGCGGGGCGGGTACACATCGCACAGAGCACGGAGTTCCACATCCTCGTTGAGAAGGAACTGGCGCGCGACCTCCGTACCCCGGCTGCCGGTGCCGATCACCCCCAGACCCATGCGGTCGTTGGCGCCCGCAATTCTTGAGTAGGAGAGCGCCGTCAGAGCCGCTGCTTTGGCTGCCTCACGTCGGGTCATCATCACAATCACCTCCCGGATGGAATACAGTCTCATATCATACACAAGAGGCGCCACGGAGGGCGGTAAGGTTCCAGCAGGCTGGACGAAAAGACTTCAAGGCCAGGCAAGCCCTGCCTCGCCGGGAAGCTATAGCAAAGGAGGCAGCGGGACAGGACCGGCGGCGATGGCGGCCGCGCATTCTTTCAAGCGCGCCACGTGAGTTTCCAGCGAACGGAGGGGGATCTGGGAGACCGTGCCCGAGATGCTGAGCGCTGCCAGAAAAATGCCCGGCTGGCGGATGACCGGCGCCGCCACGCAACGGACCCCCAGCTCCTCTTCCTCATCGTCGATAGCGTACCCAGCCTTGCGCACGCGCGAGATCTCCTTGCGCAGCGCGGCGGAGGTGACGATGGTGTTCGGCGTGTAGCGCGCGAAGGCGCGTTTGGCCAGCACGTGGGCGACTTGCTCGGGCGGACTAAAAGCCAGGATGATCTTTCCCAACGCGGTGCAGTGCAAGTCCATTCGGCGGCCTAAGTAGGTGTCGAACTGGATCAGGCCGGGGGATTCGGCTTTCTGGATGTAGACCCCCTGGTCGTGATCGAGAATGGCCAGATGAACCGTCGCGCGCGACTGGAGCGCCAGAGCCTGCATGTGGGGCAGGGCGATCTCTCCCAATGACAGGGACCGGACCATCCGTTGCCCAAGCGCGTAGGTCTTGAGACCCAGCCGGAAGTCGCGGCCGTTGACGTCACGGCGTACGTACCCTAACCGCTCCAGGGTAATGAGCAGCACGTGAGTTGTGCTCTTGGGGATTCCCGTCTTCCGGCTGAGTTCCGAAACATTAAGGCCCCGCCGGCTGGCGTCCAGGCATTCGAGCAGCGCCATCGTACGCTCGACCGCTTTGGCGTTGCTCGTGAAGGGCGCATGGGCGTCGGCGGGCATATTCCTTCCAGTATTCTGGACAGAATTCCCGAAAAACTCAAGTCGGCATTGACGCGACACGGGAGGAGCGCTTAGCCTAAGGATCGGGCGGCAATGCGCGCCGTCCAGGGTTTTCGCCGCAGGAGGTCCTGAAATGAATAAGATCGCGTTGAGATGCCGTATTTGCCTGTTGCCGGCCGCGCTCGCGTTTGCCGCCGTGATGGCCGGCGCCGCCGACCGGGTCTTCTACCACGAAGTGAAGCTGGATTCGGCCGGGAAGATCGTGCCCTGGTATGGCAGCGGCCCGTCGGAGGCTTATGACCACGTCATCCGGCTCGTTTTCCACTTTTGGATCAACATGCGCAAATGCCCCAATGGAGTCCCCTACTATTTGCAGCACCAGGTTTGGCAGCCGGACCGCTGCGACCCCAGAGGCATCGGCGGCGACCAAATCCCCATGGCGCTCAGCTCCTGGAATCTGCTGTACGGCTATTTGGGAGACGAGGCGGTCAAAGAGAACATGATTCTCATGGCCGACTACTGGCTGGATCACGGCGCTTCCGGCCCGAAGGATCTATGGGCGAACCTGCCCTATCCGTACAACTTGGACGTTCATTCCGGCCGCTACGACGGAGACATGAGAGCGGGCAAAGGGTTTGTGCAGCCGGATAAAGCTGCCAGCTTCGCGGCGGAATTGATCATGCTTTACAAGATGACCGGCAATAAGCGCTACCTCGATGCCGCCGTGAAGATCGCCGATACCCTGGCGGCCCGCATCCAGCCGGGAGATGCCGACAACTCCCCCTGGCCCTACCGCGTGCATGCGGCCACCGGTGAAGTCCACCGGCAGGAACGGGCGGGCCGCACCTATAGCGCGTCCTACACCACCAACTACACGGGCGCGTTGCGGATGTTCACGGATCTGGCGGCGTTGAAGCAGCCGAACGCCAAGGCTTACCTGAGGGCCAAAGACATGCTGGTGCGGTGGCTCAAGACCTACCCTCTACGCAACAACCGCTGGGGCCCGTTTTTCGAAGATATCCCCACCAGCGACTATTCGGACACCGAGCACAACGCCGACACCCTCGCCATGTACATCCTGGAAAACCCGGAGTGGGATCCGCAATGGAAACAGCAAGCGCAGGGGATCCTGAGGTGGAGCTACGAAACGTTCGCCAACAAAGAATTCATCCGGTATGGAGTCGTCGCCATCAACGAGCAGACGGTTTACCGCGTCCCGGGCAACAGTCACACGTCCCGGCACGCCTCGGTGGAACTGTTGTATTGCGAAAAAACCGGCGAGTGCGGCGACAAGGACGCCGCCATCCGGCGTCTGAATTGGGCCACCTATATGGTGGACGTGGACGGCAAGAACCGCTACCCGCGCGATGATCACTGGCTCACCGACGGGTACGGGGACTACGTGCGCCACTATCTGCGGGCAATGGCAGCCGCGCCGGAGCTCGCCCCCGAGGATCAGAACCATCTGCTGCGAACCTCTTCGGTGATCCAGAAGATTTCCTACGGACCGAAGGAGATCACCTACGTCAAGTTCGACCCGCGCTCGACGGAGAAATTCAAGCTCGGGGCCTGGAGCCCGCGCTCTGTCCAAGGCGGCCGCATGAAGTGGGATCCCGCTGCCAAGGTGCTCATCGTGGAATCCTCAGCGCGCACCGTAAGGATTCAGGCCCGGTAGATTCGAAACAGAGGCGTTGGCGCCAGGTTCCGGCGGCAACGCCTCGGTAACGTTGTGAGAGTTCTGGCGCACTCTGCGCGGGACGGCGGGCAAGCGCTACGAGATGAATCTCCGCGTAAATAGAGCAAAGCGGCCCGAGCCCGGCAAGAGCGCCCTCGTCGAAAGGCCGCAAGAAATGCAAGGGGGATGGGAGGTGTGCTCCCATCCCCGCTGTACAAAGAGGAGTCTAGGCCGGGTTTAACCTTGGTTCTTCCGCGCGCGGCGCCTCAACAGGAATCCAAGGGCCAGCAGCGGAACGCCGGTCAGCACGAACGCGGCCGGCTCCGGAACGGCCTCGTAAGTGATGCCGCCGATTCCAGTGTGACCGGCATTTTCAAGCACCCCCAGCTTGGTCACGTATTCGCCCTTCGGCAGGCCGGCGATGGTGTTGAAGTTAAGCGTGAGCCCTGTAGTGAGGTTCTCCCACTTGAAGATGTAATCGGGACCGCTGGGATTTGTATTCGAAGCAAATTCGAGGTAGACCCAAGTCTCATCGTCGGCCGCTTTGAATCCTTGCAGCCTGAGAATGATCGACGATGGCGCCACCTTCAAGCTGGGATCCCAATTAAAGACGATCATTTCGTCCTGGTCTTTGCCTCCGCCGGAAATCCCTTCCGAACCTCCGCCTTTGGCGTTTCTCACCCCGAGTCCTGGGCACTGGGCTTTCGAAGGCGAAACGCAGGTGTCACCCAGCTTCCCCATGTCGCCCCAGTAAACTACGCCGGTCGACCCCATGGTGAACGGGTCCGAAGAAGGCGCGGCCGGGTTGGTGATATTGCCCATGGTCGTGCGGGCAGTAATGACAACCCCAGGGTTACCCAGGGTGAGCGAGGTCCCCCGGTTGCAGTCGTTATCGGTGCCTGATATCGGACACGTGCTTGTCACGTACCCGGTAGTGAAGTCCAGTGTCACCACGATTCCAGCATTCGCAGGGTTGACCAGCAGCATCCCAAACGCCGCCAATAGGACCACCTTCCAACTCAGCCGCCCGTTCATGTCCCTTTTTCCTTTCAGTCTGCAATCCGGCAGAGGCATTCCATCTCTTCCGTTAGTACTCCTTTATGCTAGGGCAAAAGTGGTCTGCGGTCAAGACAGAAACGCCTAGTTTTAGTACTAGTACCTGCTCCCACTTGAACCCCCTGCCGAAACGCCGTCGGCTGGAGGATTCGCCCCGCGGCCCGGTCGCGAACGAGTCCAACACCTCCCCTATAAGTTTTTGCAAATAAAAGAACTATTCCCAATCAGGGAACCGGCGGATGAGCATCGCGCCGCTGCCGTACCTCTGATTTCGGTTGGACCATGGACAAATCCCGCCATTGCTGTGGCGAGTGCTCACCTTGCTTTGGCCAACAGCTCCCGGATTTCCCTCGCCTGATCCGGCGGCGGATTCTGTTGCAGAGCGGCTCGGGCTTCAGAAGCAGCGCGCTCGGTGTCCCCCTTCAGGTAAAGGGCGAGAGCGTGCCGGTAGCGGAACGTTGGGTTGTTGGGTTGCTGCTGGATGAGTTGGCTGTAGACCTCGGCGCTGTTCGCCGGAAGTCTTTTCTTTAAGTAAACCCATCCCAACGTATCGGAGAATTCCAGAGACGCGGGCGCCATACGAGCGGCCCGCTGGGCGTACGTCAGGGCCCGCTCCAGGTCACCGCCGGTCTCAGCCAACAGGTAGGCGGCGTTGTTGAGCACGATCGGGTCGTTGGGCTGAAGCTTGAGAAGCTTCTCACAAGCGGCCAAGGCCTCCGCCTTCCGGCCCAGAGCCGTCAACGCGACGGTCAGCAGGTGCAGTCCGTTGGGGCTGTTGGGATCGAGTCCGAGAGCCGCCTGGATCTCCGCCAGCGCCCCGTTAGGATTGCCGGCCTCCAGCATGGTCTTGCCGAGCCGCAGGCGGAGTCCCAGGGAACCCTGATCAGAGGCCACCAGCCCTTGATAAAGGCTCAGCGCCTGGGAATGGCGCCCCTGCGCGGCGTAAAGGTCGGCCAGCGCGAGTTTGAGCTCCCGGTCGCTTGGACGCTGTTGGATCTGCTCTTCAAGCAAACGGATCCCCCGTGCCGCCTGCCGCTGGGCGGTGAGAACTTCGGCCTGCCCAGCGAGGCACGCCGCCGAGTGGAACTTTTCGGCGCATCCCCGGAAAGCCAGCTCGGCCGTCGTAAAGTCCTTGGCGCGGAGCGCGCCGTTTCCTAACCGAAGCCAGGCTTCTTGCCGGTCCGCAAAGCGCGCGACAGCCGCACGGAGTTGCTCCAAGGCCTGCGCAGTGCGGCCGGCCGCAAAGAGCGCTTCGGCGTGCAGCCAGTGAGCCCGGGGTTCCATGGGAGCCAACCTGATGGCCTCTTCGGAGTACTTCAGCGCCGAGGCGGCGTCACGCTCATTGAGAAAAATCTGGGCCAGAGCCATGCGGGGCCCGGCATAACCCTCCCCCAGCCGCGCGGCTTCCATCAAATGCGGCTTGGCCTGTTCGGTCTGCCCCAGGTCCCACAGCAGGCGTCCAAGCTGATACCGCAACGCCGGATTGCGGGGAGACTTCCGCACGATAGTCTCCAACTCGCGCACCTCGGCGGCCAGTTCACGGGCAGCCCCGGAAGAGATGGCCAGCGAAGCGCGCAGCGCCGCCAAATCTGGGTCCTTGGGATTCGCTTTCAATAAGGAGGCCAGCATCCGTCGCGCCTCCTCCAGGTTGCCTTGATCCGCGAGAACCTCCACCATGCGCCGCTCACAGGCTTGGCGTTCAGGGCCTTGGTTCTCTCGAATCCCGGCGCGCAGGTGACCGAGCGCCGTCTGAGGATCCCCCGATCTCCAGTAGAATTCGGCCGCCATCCGCCTGCCATTAGGGTAAAGATGGCGCGCAGCGAAAACCCGCTCAAAGGTCTTCGCCGTGAGTTCCGGCTTTCCGTAGACCCAATAATGTCTCGCGAGGGCTAAGATATTGCCGGCTTTGTTGAAGTTATTAGAAAGCTTTTCCTCCAGAACGCGGCTGGCATCGTCGATCCGGTTGCGGTCCAGATAGTAACGGTAAAGAAGATCGTAGACCGGCTCGAATTTCGGCTGCCGCTGGATGAGACCCCAGGCGATCTGCTCACATCGTTCGAACTGGTTCAGGGCGTTAAGCGCCTGGCAGGAGCCGAGCGTCACGTCCGGATCGCCGGGCTTGATCTTCTCCGCCGCCTCAAAATGGGCCAGCGAAGTCTTGTAGTCTCGATCGAACAAAGCTAATTGGCCCTGAATGCGAAAAGCATGGAAAGAGCCCGGGTTGCTCTTCAGAATCAGATAGGTAAGCCGCTGAATCTCCCCCCGGATCTCCTCCTTTTTGCTGGGGCTCACCGTGTAGCTGATGAGGTAAATATTGGCCAACTCCACTTTGGCGTCTTCGTTGTCCGGTTGGAGTTCAACGGCGCGGCGCAGGGCAGCAACCGCCGAAGGGATTTGCTGTCGGCGGATCTCGGCTAATCCCAGCCGGTAGTATGCCTCCCCGTAGCGCCGGTCCTTCTTCAAGGCGCTCCGGTACATAATCGACGCCTCCCGGTATTTGCCGCGGGCGAAGTACTTGTTCCCGTTCTCGAGATACTTGCGCTTGGCGGTGTCGGGGTCGAAGCTGCAACCGGCCAGCAGGGCCAAAATCACCCCAACCACCGCCAGAAGCCGCCAGAACCGCCTCCAGGATTCCAAGGCGGCAGAGCGCACACCCGCCCCGACAACGGCCTGGGGAATCGCATCGCTTTGCGCCCCGCCCACTGGGACGGGCGCCCGCCGCGGCGCACGGACTAAGGCAGGCTGCAACCCCTCCGCCGGCGTTGCTTTCCAACCACACTGTAACCCTGCTAGCATCAACTTCACGCTAGCACACAGCTTTCGGCGGCA
>Ga0308420_1001042_pt1 | contig 14377 bp, 11 predicted proteins | sample HotsprSampleMS55_FD_203802 | JGI IMG/M metagenome (GOLD analysis project Ga0308420, IMG submission 203802) | Hot spring phototrophic mat microbial communities from Mushroom Spring, Yellowstone National Park, Wyoming, United States - 20090730_MS55 ... | reverse complement strand
AACAACGGTGCGCAGAACATCTATGTTTTACAACATCATGACAAAAGACAAGTGCGGAGCAGTGTGGCGAAACCTACACATTCATTTGTCCACACGTTCTAGTTTTCTTGTTGGAGCATTGTCGTTTTTTACAGCGCGTTTCAAGATTGGACGAAAAAAATAGGTCGCCAAACTCTCGCTTGACGACCTTAAGGAGGTGCTCTATGAAAACAACCTCGCAGAAACCATAAACTGCAAGGCACTTGAACTAACGAATTGAGTTCAAAAAAAGTTTAGTTCTCAAACATTTTTTTGATGTTCTGCCTCAATTCGCCCCTTGCTCTCAATCCAAGTCTGAATTTCTCAATGTGCAACTTCAAAAGTAGTCTTGGATTTCCGCGCCGAGTTGGAAGCCGTTTTGATTGGCGATGGTTTGCAACGTTTCCATTATTGGTTGCGCCTCGTCTTTCACTTGTGGATAGGTATATCGCTCGCCTTTGAAGTTGCGCATGACGACTTCATCGTTATCCAGCTTTTCAATGTAGTGCGGAAGGAGCGGAATTTTTCCGCCGCCGCCGGGGCTATCGATAACGAAGTGCGGAATCGCCAATCCTGAAATGTGTCCGCGTAAGCCTTGAATGATTTCCAAGCCCTTTTCTACTTTGGTTCTGAAATGCTCTGTGCCTTTGACGATGTCGGCTTGATAGATGTAATACGGGCGCACGCGCATTTTGAGCAATCCTTTCATCAAGGCGCGCATGGTTTCAACATCATCATTCACGCCTTTGAGCAAGACGCATTGATTGCCCACTGGCACGCCGGCATCGGCAAGACGCTCACATGCTTGTTTGGCTTCGGGCGTGAGTTCGCGTGGGTGATTGAAATGCGTATTGACATAAACCGGGTGATACTTCTTGATGATGTTCACCAATTTTTTTGTGATGCGTTGCGGAAGCACACATGGAATTTTCGTTCCGATTCTAATGATTTCCACGTGCGGAATTTCGCGAAGCGATTTCAAGATGTATTCGATGCGTCGGTCGGAAAGCGTGAGCGGGTCGCCGCCTGACAGCACAATATCTCGAACCTCCTTATGCTCACGAATGTAGTTGATGCCTGCCTCTAAATACTTCAAACTGATTTTTGATGAATCGCTCACCTTGCGCTTGCGCGTGCAGAAGCGACAGTAGATTGCACATTCATGCGCCACAAGAAACAGCACACGGTCGGGATAGCGGTGCGTGATGCTTGGCACGGGCGAATCGCGCTCTTCGTTGAGCGGGTCATCAACACAACAGCCCTTTATCAACTCATTTTTGCTTGGCACGACTTGCTTGTATATCGGGTCGTCCTTTTCCTTGATAAGCGAAGCGTAATAAGGATTGATGCGAATGTTGAACTCTTTTTCAAGTTCCTTCATTGTCTCAATATCTTCGCCCCACTTTTCGTGAACTTCTTCGGGCGTTTCAATACTATTGTGCAAGAGATGCTTCCAAGCAGTGTCTTCATCTTCTTCAATGAGCGGCGGGAGCGTTGGATTGAGCAAATGTGGCTCGGTAAGTCTTATCTCGTGATGCCGATTTTCAGCGATGCGCTTGCGGCGATGTGGTTTGGTTTTGGTTTTCGCGCTCACAATTCCGTTGAGGCTGACGGTCTGAACAAGTTTTTGTTCGGTGCTTAATAACGACGACATAAACACACGTGTTTAGTTGATAAAGATGATTTCACTTTATCACTTTGCAAGTCGTGTGCCAATTTTTATCACCCATATCGATTCTTCATTCATCTCCTACGTCGTGCGATAAACACAAGCGATGTTGCCTCACTGATTTTCATGCGTGTATTTGAATCCGTTTTTTTTCTCACAATGAAAAAACATTTTTGAACGGCTCTTAAAAATCAATTCACTTTGAAATGATCTTGCGCTTCACATCGCTCAACTTGATGTAATTATTTTTTTCGGCGGGAAAGATGAGCAAGGTAAGTGTCTTCTTTTGCGGTCATTTCTTCTCTTTGGCGTGTAGTTTTATCGCTGTATCCAACAAGATGCAACGTTGAATGAATCGTAACGCGCAGGAGTTCTTCTTCCTCGCTCACCTTGTATTGACGGGCATTTCGGGCAATGGTATCGAGCGAGATGTAGAACTCGCCTTCAACTTTTTTGCCGTCGTTTAAGCGGAATGAAATGGTGTCGGTTGCGTAGTCGTGTTGCAAGAAGGTTCGGTTTATCTTTTTGATAAATTTATCACCGCAATAGACGGCGGAAATCATCTGCGCCTGATGTTTCTCACCTTTCAACACAGATTCAATCGCTTTGCGCAATTTCTCTGTTGGGAGTTTTCGCTTTGTGGTGTTTGAAATTTCAATCATAGGTGGTTTGAGTTGGGAGCGAGACGAAAAATGTCGTGCCTTTGTCTTTACCGTCGCTTTCAATCCAGACTTTGCCGCCGTGCATTTCTACGAGTTCTTTAACGATGCTTAATCCTAACCCCGTTGAAGTTTCTCCGCCTGTCGGTCGTGCTGAAAGTTTCTGAAATTTGCCGAAAGCATTTCGGATATCGTCCTCCGTCATGCCTAATCCTTCGTCTTTGATGGTAATGAGAAGTTTGTCGGTTGGTGCGTTGTTTTGTTGGAGCCTTTGAGCGCGTGCGAAGATTGCTTTTCCTTTTGGGCTATACTTTATGGCATTTGAAATAAGGTTCTCGAACACGTCGTAGAGCCTTGATGAGTCGATGTTTGCGGTGCAATCGCCTTCGGTTTCAGAATGAATTTCAAGGTCTTTTTTGCTGGCGTAGTAGCGTTGTTCTTCAACGACGAAACGTAAAAGCTCGGCGACATCGGTGAGCGTTTTTTTCAGTTCGAGCCGTCCCGATTCAATCGCCGCCGTTTTGAGCAAATCATCAACGAGTTTGAGCATTCGCCTTGATGCGTTGAAAATCGATTGTGCTTGTTTTGTTACCAGTTCTGTTCTTTCAGGTCGTTCTTTGATGAGTTCAGCGAAGCCCATGATGGTTTGAAGCGGATTTTTGAGGTCGTGTGCCGCAATGGAGAGAAATTCGTTTTTGAGTTCATTGGCTTTGACGAGTTCAATGTTTTTGAGGCGATAAATTTCTGCCTTTTGTTCAGCGGCTTTGTAATCAAACTCAATTTGCAAGGCGCGAATGCGTTTATCGGATTGCTCATTGAAGACTTCTTCGCGCACCTTCAAGAACTCTTCGTGGTGATACAAGGCTTTGGCGTAGTTCTTTCGCTTTTTGTAGCAACGGTAAAGCCCTTCGTGTGCTTCGTAAATACTTTCTTTCGCGCTTGATTCTTCACCAAGTTTCAAGGCTTTTTGGTAGTATTCAATCGCTTTGGAGAGTCTGCCCGTTTTGTAAAGCACATCGGCTAATCCTGACAGGTGCGAACAGATAATGTATTTATCTGTTGCATTTTCAAGGAGTTTGAGTCCGCGTCGGAAATAGCCTTCGGCTTCTTTCAAGTTGCCTTTAAGTTCTTCAACATTTCCGAGATGATACAAGGGATAGGACATTGCCGTAGGGTTGTTGAGGCTTTCGGCGAGCGCGAGGCTTTTTTTGAGATAGGATAAGGCTTCGTCGTAACTGCCGTTCTTTCGGAAAATCACGCCGATGTTGTTGTAGATGCTCCATAGCGCATTTACATTACCTTGCTTGTCGTAGATGTCCAACGCTTTGAAGTAGTAATCAATCGCTTTTTCAAAATTGTTTAGATGCAAATGCACCGCGCCGATTTGGCTATAAACTTGGGCGAGTTCTTTTGTTTCGCCCTTGCCTTCCAAACTATCAAGGGCTTTGAGATGAATTTCAAGGGCGAGGCTGTAATTGCCGATGCGGTCGTGCGCTCTGCCGAGCCAAAAGAGCACATCGCTGGTATCGGCGTGGCATTGTTCAAAAAGGTCAAGGGCTTCGGCAAGCACCATTGCCGACTTTTGAAAACTCGATAGCCGAAACTCCGCAATGCCAATATGCAAGAGACTTTGCGCTAACTCCTGCAATGCGCCTTGCTTTCGCGCTAACTCCGCCGCCCTTGTTGCAAGCGCGAGGCATTTTTCGGGCTCCGATTCTTTGAGTCGTGCCGCTTCTTCATTGAGCGATTTAATTTCACGGTCAAGTTCCGTCATGAAACTTTGGAATTTGTATTGTCGGGATTCTTTCGCTCGCGCCAGAGGCTTTGGGCGGATTCAACCGTGTGCCGTTTGTTCCTTGTGGCTTCGCTCGGTTGATTCAATTCAATCGGAACTTATCATCAAAAAGATTTTTGAACAGTGCGCGGTATCGCCCGTGATACTGCGAACTTTCTTTGCGCAAGTATGAAAGAAATTTATAGACGACAAATCCAATAAAGGCAAAGGTGCAAGTTGCCATTAGCATCAGCGCAAGTAAGTCGTAGGTTGGTCGCATGGCGAAGATAAAAGTAAATTGTTCAAATTTTGAAGCGTCCATAGTCCGCTGTTTCGGCTCAACTGCACGAGCGCACCGTAGTTCAAATGGATTGAAAACACGCGCTCTAATGGCACGCCGATTGCACTTGAAATTGCCGCTCGGATTGCGCCCGCGTGCGTTATCACCACAAGCATTTCGGCTTGATGTGCGGTGAGTGCGTTCAGTTGGCATGAAATGCGCTCCTGTAAGTTAACAAATGATTCACCTTCGGGCGGCGCAATCGTTACAAAATCTTTCGCCCACGCTTCGTAGTGCGTGCGGTCTTCGGCGTGAATCTCGTCCCAAGTCTTGCCTTCCCATTCTCCGAAATTCACTTCGCGCCACGCGCTTTCAAAGACGACATCAACCTTCACTTCCTTTGCCAAAGCATCGGCTAACACTCGGCATCGCGAAAGGTCGCTTGAAATCACCACACTTGGCGCAAGGGCTTTCAACTGCTCAACCAATGTCGCCACATCGGCCCTGCCTTTTTCTGACAGCGCAACATCGCTCTGACCAATGCACCGCCCCGCCGTTGCTTCGGTTTCAGTATGACGAATCAGAAACAGGTTCATATTTTTAATTAAGAGTTAAAAGTGAATAATTGAAAGTTGTAATTGATTGACATCATTGACTCTCAACTTTTTAACTATCAATTATCAACGGATATGGATTCTTTCTCTCTGCTTCGCTCCGTTCAGAATGACCGTGCGTTAAAGTTTAATTTTTTCAACACGACCTAACAGATACTTTCGTTCTGTGTCAAGATATGTTCATTAACTCCAAAACAGTCCGTTCAATCCGTGTTCCGTTGTTATCAATCCTTGTTAGATTTGTATATTTTGCGCCGCAACTTAAACCGCACTTCTTGTGAGCAACTTTGTTTTTTCATCTTACCGCGAGTTACGCGAAAAACTTCTTTCAAACTCCATCTCGGTTGAATCGGTCGTCTCTCAATACCTTTCACGCATCGAAGAAAAAGCGCATCTCAACGCCTACCTTGCCGTGTTCAAAGAATCAGCACTGGCACACGCCAAAGCTTTAGACGAAAAGCGCGCATCAGGTAAGCCACTTGGGAAACTGTTCGGACTGCCGATGGCTATCAAGGATAACATTGCTATGAAAGGCGAAAAACTCACGTGCGCCTCACGGATTTTGGACAATTTCATCAGCATCTACACGGCAACCGCCGTTGAGCGACTTTTAGCCGAAGATGCCGTGATTCTGGGCAAAACGAATCTCGATGAATTTGCAATGGGCAGTTCGAATGAAAACTCGGCGTTTGGTGCGGTCAAGAATCCCATCAATGAAAACTATGTTCCGGGCGGAAGTTCGGGCGGCTCGGCGGCGGCGGTGGGCGGCGAGTTAGCCCTCGTTGCGCTTGGTTCGGACACGGGCGGCTCGGTGCGTCAACCTGCCTCGTTCTGCAATGTTGTTGGACTTAAACCCACCTACGGACGTGTTTCGCGCTACGGCTTAGTCGCCTTCGGCTCATCGTTTGACCAAATCGGCGTGCTTGCCAAAACCGCCGAAGACGCGGCTCTCGTGCTTGAAGTGATTGCAGGCGAAGATGACATGGACTCGACTTCTTCCAATAAACCTGTCGAAGCCTACGCACAAGCAACCGTTGATGCCAAAGGCTTGCGCATTGGCGTTCCGAAAGAATTTTTTACCGACGCGCTCGACCCTGAAATCAACACGATGATTCAAGGCGTGCTGAAAAAATTTGAATCCCAAGGCGCAAGGCTGATTGAACTATCGCTCCCGCATTCTGAATATGCCCTCGCCACTTATTACATTCTCGCCACCGCCGAAGCCTCATCAAACCTTGCTCGCTACGACGGCGCGCGCTACGGCTATCGCGCAAAGGGCATCAAGGATTTGAACGATATGTATATTAAATCGCGCTCGGAAGGATTCGGAAAGGAAGTCAAACGCCGCATTATGCTTGGCACATATGTGCTTTCTGCTGGCTATTACGATGCGTATTATCGCAAAGCGCAAAAGGTTCGCCGCTTGATTCGCAACGATTATCTCAACGCCTTTGCGCAAGTCGATGTGATTATTTCGCCCACCTCGCCCGTGCCGCCGTTTAAGTTCGGCGAAAAAATGACCGACCCGCTTACAATGTATCTTGCCGATATTTACACCGTTCCGATGAACCTTGCCGGCGTGCCTGCCATTAGCGTGCCGATTGGCTTTAACGCGCAAGGCTTGCCGATTGGCTTACAACTCATTGGAAATTTGTTTGCAGAATCAACCTTAATTGGCGCATCAAAACTTGTGGAGGCACTGCGATGAAAAAGCGACAAATTGAATTCACGATTCAAGTCTTCAACTCGTTTGAAGAAGCCGAAGAGGCCGATTTAGATTACTATGCCAGTCTCTCGTCGCAAGAGCGATTAAAACACCTACAAAAAATGCGCGAACTTTGCTATGGATACGCAACCGCTACCGAACGACTTCAAAGAGTTATTGAGATTGCTGAACGAACATCACGTTGATTACCTCGTGATTGGCGGCTACGCGGTCGGTTTTCACGGTTATGTGCGCACAACAGGCGACATGGACATTTGGGTAAGAGCCTCTGAGGAAAACGCAAAAAATCTTTATCACGTACTTGTTGAGTTTGGTTTTCCTCAATCTTCATTCCAAAAGGAACTTACCTTGACCGAAAAAACGCTGATTCGCTTTGGGGTTCGTCCCATGCAAGTTGAAATCCTGACCACAATACTGGGAGTTACATTTGACGATTGCTATCAGAGAAAATCTCAACTCATCATTGATGACATTCCAATCAACTTTATCAATCTTGACGATTTGAAGATGAGTAAATCGGCAACGGGAAGATTGAAAGACCTGACCGATATTGATATGCTTGAAAAAGTAAACCGCAGAAAAAGAAGTTCATAACCAAAAACCACTTTTCACTAACCACAAAAACGCAGTTTTCAAATGAGCATTTTAGTTGGAAGAGAAACGCGCCTTGTCGTGCAAGGCATCACGGGCAGTGAAGGCACATTTCACGCCTCGCAAATGCTGGAATACGGCAAGCAGTTCGGCATCGATTACCTTGTTGCAGGCGTTACGCCGGGCAAAGGCGGCATGATGTATGAAGGCAATGAGAAAGATAAGTTCAATCGACCGATTCCGATTTTCAACACGGTTGCTGAAACGGTGCGCGACAAAAAAATCAAAGCGAACACGTCCATCATTTATGTGCCTGCCGCTTTCGCCGCCGATGCAATCATGGAAGCGGCTGACGCGGGCATTGAGGTCATTATTTGCATTACCGAAGGCATACCTGTTGCCGATATGATGAAGGCATTTGCCTTTGTGAAAGAAAAGGGCGCGACACTCATCGGTCCGAATTGTCCCGGCGTGATTACGCCCGAAGAAGCCAAAGTGGGCATTATGCCCGGCTTCATTTTCAAGAAAGGCAACATCGGATTGATTTCACGAAGCGGCACGCTCACCTACGAAGCCGTGAGCCAACTGACAAAGGTTGGGCTTGGACAAAGCACTTGCGTGGGCATTGGCGGCGACCCCATCATCGGCACGAAATTTATTGACGCGATTAAGATGTTTGCGAAGGATAAAGACACCGAAGCCCTTGTGATGATTGGCGAAATTGGCGGTAGTGCCGAAGAAGAAGCGGCGGCGTATATCAAAAAGAATTTCAAGAAGCCTGTGGTTGGATTTATTGCAGGAAGCACTGCCCCGCCCGGTCGCCGAATGGGACACGCCGGCGCAATCGTTTCCGGCGGAAAAGGAACGGCACAAGAAAAATTCGCCGCGATGAAAAAAGCAGGCATTCACATCGCTGAAAATCCTGCCCACATTGGCGATATGATGCTTCAAGCCTTAGGACGATAAGTGTTTAGGGCGTTCGGTGCTTATTGAAGTTCTTTCAGAAGGTCAAGGCGGATTCGGCGAGATACCCTTCGCACTTCCCTCTTGACCTTTTTTCATCGTATTTACTCAAATTGTTTTTGCAAGTATGAAAAGTCCATTTGATTCCGTTGAATCGGCGATTGAAGACATCAAGAACGGCAAGTTGATTATTGTCGTCGATGATGAAGACCGCGAGAACGAAGGCGATTTTTTAACAGCGGCGCAGAATGTTACGCCCGACATGGTCAATTTCATGACAAAGGTAGGGCGAGGCTTAATCTGTGTGCCCATGACACGCGAGCGCGTTCAGCAGTTGGAACTCGATATGATGGTGTCGCAAAACACATCGCTGCATGAAACCGCCTTCACGATTTCCGTCGATTCACGTTTGCCCGGCACGTCGACCGGCATTTCCGCCTTCGACCGCGCCATCACGATTCAACAACTGGCTGATGACCGAACCAAGCCGTCTGACCTTGCCCGCCCCGGACACATCTTTCCACTGCGAGCGATGGACGGCGGCGTGCTTCGGCGCGTCGGACACACCGAAGCGGCAGTCGATTTAGCGCGGCTTGCTGGCTTCAAACCGGTTGGCGTTATCTGCGAAATTCTTGCCGAAGATGGCTCTATGGCGCGCCTGCCTGAACTCATCAAACTCAAAGAAAAATACGGGCTGAAACTGATTACGATTAAAGACCTTGTCGCATACCGAATGCAGAAGGAAAAATTAGTGCGGCGTGCCGTAGAAGTCCGCCTGCCAACGCATTTCGGCGAGTTCAAACTCATTGCCTACGAAACATTGATTGATGATAAAAATCACCTCGCGCTCGTCAAAGGCAATGTCGCCGATGGCAATCCTGTTCTGCTTCGCGTGCATTCGAGCTGTGCAACCGGCGACCTCTTCGGCTCTATGCGCTGCGACTGCGGCGAACAACTCGCCACCGCCATGATGATGATTGAACGCGAAGGACGCGGCGCACTCATCTACATCATGCAAGAAGGACGAGGCATCGGACTTATCAACAAACTCAAAGCCTATAATCTTCAAGACCAAGGATACGACACCGTCGAAGCCAACGAAAAACTTGGATTCAAAGCCGACCTGCGTGACTACGGCATTGGTGCGCAAATCATCTGCGATTTAGGCATCAAAAAAATGCGCCTCATGACCAACAACCCGAAAAAGGTTGTCGGACTTGAAGGCTACGGCTTGGAAGTCGTCGAGCGCGTTCCACTTGAAATCAATCCAAACGACATCAACAAAGATTATCTTGAAACCAAAAAGAACAAGATGGGACATCTCTTCAACAGCGGCACCGCACACGACCGACTCATTTTCGGCAAACTCTTCGGCAGATAATTTTCCAACAAGAGTTTTAACAATCAGAAGTTTCACAGTGTCATGACCAATACGCCAACCTACAACGCCCCCGATTCACGCGGACACTTCGGCATCTACGGCGGAAAGTTCGTTCCCGAAACGCTCATCAAAAACGCTGATGAATTAGAGCGCGAATACCTTGCCGCCAAAAACGACGCTTCGTTCTGGCAAGAATTTCACGACCTCTTGCGACACTTTGTCGGACGTCCTACTCCGCTCTACTTCGCGAAACGGCTCACCGAAACACTTGGCGGCGCAAAAATTTACTTGAAGCGCGAAGACCTCTGCCACACCGGCGCACACAAAATCAACAACGCGATTGGACAAGTCTTGCTTGCTAAGCGCATGGGCAAACGCCGCATCATTGCGGAAACGGGCGCAGGTCAGCACGGCGTTGCAACGGCAACTGTTTGCGCGCTCTTCGGCTTGGAGTGCATCGTTTATATGGGCGAAGAAGATATTGCCAGACAATCACCCAACGTGGCTCGCATGAAATTGCTCGGCGCAACCGTTGTGCCTGTCTCATCAGGAAGCAAAACGCTGAAAGACGCAACCAGCGAAGCCATTCGCGATTGGGTTACAAATCCTGACGATACCTTCTACATTATTGGCTCGGTAGTCGGTATGCACCCGTATCCGATGATGGTGCGCGATTTTCAAAGCGTGATTGGCAAAGAAACACGCACGCAACTTCTTGAACGCGAAGGCAAACTGCCAACGCTCATTACGGCGTGTGTGGGCGGCGGCTCAAACGCGATGGGTATGTTTTATCCGTTCTTGAACGACGTGCCCAAAGTCAAACTCGTTGGCGTTGAAGCTGCAGGCGAAGGGTTGAACGGACGACACGCGGCAACGCTCACCAAAGGCAAACCCGGCGTTTTGCACGGCGCAATGATGTATCTCTTGCAAGATGATGACGGACAAATCGCCCTTGCTCACTCCATTTCCGCTGGCTTGGATTATCCCGGTGTCGGTCCTGAACACAGTTACTTGAAAGATTTGGGATTGGTTCGATATGAATCTGTTACTGATGACGAGGCAATGCAATCGCTCAAAGTGCTTGCGCATACCGAAGGCATTATTTGCGCGATTGAAACGGCACATTGCGTTCACTATGCGATTCAAACTGCGCCGACCATGACGCGCGACGATGTTCTTGTCGTTTGTCTCTCTGGTCGCGGCGATAAAGACCTCAACACGATTATGCAGTATTTTCAGATGTGATGATTTTCTCTGTCATTACGGGTGAAGCACAGTCTTGGAACACGGATTAGACAGATGGAACAGATTTCGCACCGATTCAACCACTGAACGCTCAATTCTCAATTCTCAACTATCAATTCTCAACTCTTAACTCAACACGCCAAATGTCCGCAACACATCAATTCACCAACCGCCTCATCAATGAGAAAAGCCCATATCTTTTGCAACACGCGCATAATCCTGTTGATTGGTATCCTTGGGGCGAAGAAGCCTTTGAGAAAGCACGCAAAGAAGGCAAGCCGATTTTCCTTTCTATTGGTTACTCCACTTGCCACTGGTGTCATGTGATGGAGCATGAATCGTTTGAGAACGAAGATGTCGCCAAACTGCTCAATGAATATTTTGTCCCGATTAAAGTCGACCGTGAAGAGCGACCGGATATTGACAAAGTTTATATGACCTACGTGCAAGCCTCGACAGGAAGCGGCGGCTGGCCGATGTCAGTTTGGCTCACACCTGATTTGAAGCCCTTTCTTGGCGGCACTTACTTTCCGATCGAAGACCGCTACGGACGCACCGGCTTCAAAACCGTTTTAGAACGAATTGCTGAAAAATGGAAAACAGAACGCGATGCGATTGTTAATGTCTCCGAGAACGTTGTTGCGCAACTGAAATCCTACACCTCGCAACTTGATACGGCTGAAAAGGTAACGCTCACGCCGAAAGTCTTTGATAAAGCCGCCGCTCAATTTGCAAATCAGTTTGATTCGGAATGGGGCGGATTTGGCGGCGCACCGAAATTCCCTCGCGCTGTGATTCTCAACTTCCTGCACAATTATCACGCACGCACGGGCGATACGCGCGTTCTTGAAATGTCGTTCTTCACGCTTCGCAAAATGGCAATGGGCGGCATTCACGACCACATCAGCGTTGAAGGCAAAGGCGGCGGCGGATTCGCACGATACTCCACCGACAAATACTGGCATGTCCCGCACTTCGAGAAAATGCTTTACGACAACGCGCAACTCGCCATCTCTTACCTCGAAGCCTTCCAACTTTCAGGCGATACTTTCTTTGCCGACATCGCCCGCGACATCTTCAATTATGTCCTCTGCGATATGACCGATAAAGTCCCTGGCTCGCAGGCTCTCGGCGGCGGATTCTATTCAGCCGAAGATGCCGACAGCCTCCCGACCTTCGAGAGCGACCACAAAGCCGAAGGCGCGTTCTACGTGTGGGAACAAAAGGAAATTGATGAGATTTTAGGCGAAAAAGACAGCGCGATTTTTTCTTACCTCTTCAACGTCAAGCCCAGCGGCAACGCACCAAACGACCCACACGGCGAGTTCATCAAGAAAAATATCTTGATTCAACTCTTCACCTTTGAAGAGGCTTCGGCAAAATTTGGTCTCCCCGTTGATGAGATTAAAACGATAGTTCAGACTGCCAAAGCCAAACTCTTTGATGCACGCACGAAACGCCCACGCCCACACTTGGACGATAAAGTCCTTGTCTCTTGGAACGGCTTAATGATTTCGGCTTTCGCCAAAGGCTATCAAGTTCTCGGTGATGAGACTTATCTCAACGCCGCTACAAAAGCCACCGAGTTTATTTTGAACACGCTCTACACTCCAAACACTCATCGCCTATTGCGCCGCTACCGACAAGGCGAAGCCGGCATCGATGGCAAACTCGATGACTACGCCTTCTTCGTTCAAGCCTTGTTAGACCTTTACGAATCTTCGCTCAATCCGCGATACCTCACGCTGGCGATTCGCCTTACTGAAACGATGCAGACGCTCTTTGAAGACAAATCGAATGGCGGATTTTTCAGTTCGCAGGAAGGTGATACTTCTGTGATTTTGCGCATGAAAGAAGACCATGACGGCGCAGAGCCTTCACCCAATTCCATTGCCGCGCTCAACTTGCTTCGCCTTGCGCAAATGACCGACCGCCACGACTTCCGAACTTCCGCCGAAAACACGCTTCTTTATTTCAGCCAACTGCTTGAAAAAGCCCCAAGTTATCTGCCCCAAATGCTTGTTGCGCTTTCGTTCTATCTTCAAAAGCCGAAGCAAATTATTTTGGCAGGCTCGCTCGAAACACCTGAAATGAAGAGCCTTCGCAAGGTGATTTACGAGAAATACTTGCCGAATAAAGTCTTGCTTCATGCCTCACCCGAAGCGGCAACGCATTTAGATTTTCTGAACACGCTCACAGTCGATAAGCCCACCGCTTTTGTCTGCGTCGATTATGCGTGCAAACTTCCAACAAGTGAGGCTCATGTGCTTCAAGAACAACTCAACCTGTAACATTTGAAATGATGTGTTCAATCAGCGTAGAAAATTCTCTTTGTGCGCGTTGAGCCACTGCTTGCACATCATCGTGCGAAAGCACCTCATCGGAAAGCCCTGCCGCTTTGTTGGTAACGAGTGAAATTCCCAAAACCTTCATTCCTAATTGCTTCGCTGTGATGGCTTCAAGCACCGTCGACATTCCCACCAAATCGGCGTGCAACGTTTGAAGCATTCGGATTTCGGCGCGGGTTTCGTAGGAAGGACCAAGCACACCGGCATAAACACCTTCACGCAACAAAATCCCGCACGCACGCGCAGAATTTCTTGCAACCTGCTGTAAACCCTTGTCAAATAAAGGCTCATGAGCCAGTGACGGCATTTTGAAATTGAGATTTGGCGCGAACATTAAGTTTATCACATCAAGAATCAAACACAGTTCGCCTGCATCGAAGAGCGGATTGACGCCGCCCGCCGCATTGGTGAGTATGAACGCTTTTACGCCAAGCATATTGAGCAGTCGAACATAAAACGTAACTTCTTCAACGCTTCGCCCTTCGTAAAGATGAACGCGCCCCTTCAATAGCACCACTGGCTTCGACTTCACCGTTCCGAAAATGAGCTCGCCGTGATGCCCCGCTACGCTTGGCGTTGGAAAGTGCGGAATCTCTTTGGTATCAATGACTGTCGGATTTTCCACGCGCTCAGCGAAGTTGCCTAATCCCGAACCGAGTGTTAGCGCAACGGTATGTTCTTGAATCGTGATGTGCGAGAGAATCCACGCTTTTGCTTCTTGCAGTTTCTCTTGAAGTTTTTTCATGGCGAAATGTTGAATGAAGAAAGATACAATCCTATCTTGCATTTCTTTTGTTAGCGTTTTAAAATCGAGAAGCAAACTTTGCAAAGCATGACCACACAACTTGTTCCACCGCATATTGAAAAGTTAGAGCCGTATAAAGCGGGCAGAAGCATTGAGGAAATCAAGTCGCTTTACGGCTTGCAGGAAGTCTACAAACTTGCCTCGAATGAAAATCCGCTTGGCGTTTCACCAAAAGCGGTTGAAGCCATGCAGAAGGCGATGTATGATGTGAATTATTATCCTGACCCCGCCGCGCTCAAACTGCGCTCAAAACTTGCCGAGCGATTTAAGTTGAAGATTGAGAATGTCGCCGTCGGCGCAGGCT
>Ga0308420_1001040_pt1 | contig 14389 bp, 14 predicted proteins | sample HotsprSampleMS55_FD_203802 | JGI IMG/M metagenome (GOLD analysis project Ga0308420, IMG submission 203802) | Hot spring phototrophic mat microbial communities from Mushroom Spring, Yellowstone National Park, Wyoming, United States - 20090730_MS55 ... | reverse complement strand
GGAGGAGCATTCCTTTGGCGGTGAAGTGGTAGGGATTGCTTGCGCGGCCTTGGCACTGTTTTTTATTGTCGCCTTTAGTTCGTACCGTGCTGGAGCCCCGCACAGCAATCAAGCGGGGTTAACCGGTTATGTCTTGGCCGATATACTCTGTCCGGCGCTAGGGAGAGCTGCGTATGCCGTGCCTGGCTTCCTCTTCTACATCGCAGCGGTCTTGTTTCACCTCGTGCGCTATCCTGCCCCCGTGGCGCAAACGGTCTCGTGGGTGGTGTTAACGCTGTCGGCGGCGGCTTTTTTCGCGCTGTGGTTTGAGGCCGAACGCCGTCCGGTCACTGAAGCTGGTGGGTGGATAGGCGGGTTGCTCGCGTTCCACTTGCAAAGCAGCTTGAACCGTGTGGGCTCCTATGTTGCGTTAGCCCCCGTGCTCATCGGGTCGTTTATGGGGTTCACGCGACTCTCCCTCCGCCGGGTGGGCGGCGGCATTGCTGTGGGTATTGCAGTGATGCTCAGGCGGTCTTGGACATGGCTTTGCTGCGTCCCGGGGTGGCTGCGCGGTCTCCTGTTGAGGGTGACGCGGGAGCGGAGTGCCTCTCCGCCTACGGCAGCTCAATTCCCTGCGGCTAAACGAGGAGCCCGACGAGACGGTGGGAGCAAAAAGGCGTCCGTGGTGCCTCTCGCACAGGAGGAGGCGCTCCCGCCGATCATTACCAGCCATCTGCCCCCATCACCTGCGTCCACGGAAATCCCTGTAGCGCAGGAAATCCCTGTAGCGCAGGCAGCATCTGCAGCGCCGGGTCAGACACGTCCGTATATCCTCCCCGCTCTCTCGCTGCTCGATCCCCCGGTGCGTCTAGCTGTAAGGGTTGACGAGGAGGCACTGCACGCAAGTTCTCGCATTTTGGAAAGTAAGCTGGGCGATTTTGGAGTTGACGGGAAGGTTGTGGCCGTCCGCCCCGGCCCGGTCATTACCACCTACGAGTTCGAGCCTGCACCCGGAGTCAAAGTCAACCGTGTGGTCTCTCTGGCTGATGACTTGCAGATGGCCTTGTGCGCGGTTTCGGTGCGCATTCTGGCACCGATCCCCGGAAAAGCCGTCGTCGGCATTGAGGTGTCCAACCCGCGGAGAGAGCGTGTGTGTCTGCGGGAGATTCTTGACAGCCCGGGCTTTCAACAGTCGGAATCCCCCCTCACCCTGGCTTTGGGCAAAGATACGGTCGGGAACCCCATCGTGGCAGACTTGGCACGCATGCCCCACCTCTTGGTGGCCGGTGCGACCGGAACCGGGAAGTCGGTGTCGCTCAACGCCATGATTATGAGCCTCTTATACCGGGCCACGCCGCGCGACGTGCGCTTTATCATGATTGATCCGAAGATGTTGGAGTTGTCGCTCTACGAAGACCTGCCGCATCAACTCTCGCACGTGATTACCAATCCCAAGGAAGCTGGTGCCGCCCTGCAGGAGGTGGTACGGCGCATGGAATACCGGTACCAACTCTTACGTGACAAGGGGGTGCGGAACATTGCGGCGTATAACCGGCTGTTAGATGTCCCGCCGTCAGGAGCGAGTAAGATCATTAAGCTGACCGAGGTGATTGAGGAGGGGAAGAGCCCAGAGGATGAGGTCCTCCTAGCCTCCCGCACGGTGCCGGGGCGCGAGCACGGCCTCAACCACCAACGGCTGCCCTATCTCGTCGTCCTCGTTGATGAACTGGCTGACCTGATGTTGACCGTGGGGCGTGAGATCGAAGAACCGATCACCCGTTTGGCCCAGATGGGGCGAGCGGCCGGCATTCACCTGATCTTAGCGACACAACGGCCGTCGGTTGATGTGATCACCGGTCTGATTAAAGCGAACTTCCCGGCACGGATTTCTTTTCAGGTGTCTTCACGTATTGACTCGCGCACCATCCTCGACGCTATCGGCGCTGAGCGGTTGCTCGGGGAAGGGGACATGCTTTTCCTACCGCCGGGGAGCGCAAAACCGCAGCGTATTCACGGCGCGTTTGTCTCCGAGCCGGAGATTCGCAAGGTGGTCTCGTTCATTAAGAAGCAGGGGAAACCTGTGTACGACGCCGAATTTATGGCTGCGCTGGAGAGAGCGCGCAGCGAGAAGATGGCTGAAGGGACCGACGATGAGCTCTACGACGAACTGTACGAACAGGCGCGCACACTTGTCATGGAGAGCCGCCAAGCGTCGATCTCCTGGCTCCAACGGCGCTTGCGCGTCGGCTACAACCGCGCAGCGCGGATGATCGAGCGGATGGAACGCGAAGGGCTTGTCGCCCCTGCCGCGGAAGCTGGCAAACCGCGCGAGGTCTTAGTGCAGGCAGGACGGGGGGAATAGGGGTGTACGAGCGTGGGGTCCGCCGGTCGTGGCGCGCCCTTCTCGTTCGTGCAATGTTTGGTATACTAATCCTGTGCGTAATGCTCGTTGGCGTTGCCTCCTTCTCTTGCTGGTACTGTGTGCAGGCGCATGGGTCCGCGCGTCGTCCGCCTGTACTCACATTGCCTCCGTTGCGGAGGTCGTGAAAAGGCTCCAAGAGCGCTACGACGCGACCATCGGATTCCGCGCGGATTTCGTGCAGGCGGTAAAGTCCGCCACCCTCGGACAGGAGGTCGCATCCTGGGGAATCGTTTTCTTTAAGAAACCCGGGCGCATGCGCTGGGAGTTCCACGAGCCGGAGCAGCTCGTGGTTGCCGACGGTACCTTTTTTTGGTTATACCAGCCGAAAGAGAAACAAGTCATCCGCATGCCCTTTCAGCAAGCGTTTCGTTCCAATGTGCCGGTGTCCTTTTTAACCGGAGTCGGTCGGTTAGACCAAGATTTTCTCCCCTCGCTCCGCGGGACGACGGACAGGACGTATAGTGTGCGTCTTACGCCCAAACGCGACGCCGAAGCAACTGGTCTGTTGGATCTTGAGGTTGACGCTGAGACGTTCGATATCCTGCAGGCGACCACGACGGATCCCCTGGGCAACACAACCCAGGTACGCTTTACCAATATCGATCGCCATACTCTCCCCGATGACGCCCTCTTTCGCTTTGCCGTTCCTGCTGGGGTGGACGTGATTGAAGCGGCGCCGGCTTCTTGATAGCCTCCGCGCGTCTGCAGTTTGACCTCCTGGGTGAAGGGGTGTATGGGGCTAAGAGACACCCGCTGTATCCCCAACCCACCAGTGAGGAGGTAGCTATGCGACTCGAAGGGAAAGTGGCATTGATCACCGGCGCCGGTTCTGGGCAAGGGCAGGAAGCGGCGGTGCTGTTTGCGGACGAAGGAGCACGGGTTATCGTCGCCGATGTAAATGAGGAGGGGATCAGGCAAACGCTTGAGAAGGTCAAAGCAGCTGGTGGCGAAGCAGTGGGCCGGTGTATGGATGTGGCGGACGCGGACCAAGTGCGGGATGGGATCGCCTACGCGGTACGGACATTTGGTATGCTTAATGTGTTGTATAACAACGCTGGGGTCTATCTGCGGGGTAAAGACGGACCCGTCACTCGCGTGGACACTGATATTTGGGATGTGACCCTGAGTATCAACCTCAAGGGTATGTACTTGTGTTGCAAGTATGCCATCCCCGAGATGATCAAAGTCGGGGGCGGGTCGATCGTGAATACCGCTTCCGCCGCCGGCCTTATCGGCACCAACTACCACGCTTACTCCGCGTCGAAAGGCGGCATGATCGCCTTGAGCCGCTCGATTGCGACGACCTACGCCCCGCAGAATATCCGCTCGAATGTGATCTGCCCGGGATTTATCGAGACGCCAATGACGGCGGAGATTTCCAGGAGCCAGCGATTGCTGCAGGCATATTTAGAGAATACCCCGCTGTACCGGGCAGGCAAACCCATTGATATTGCTTACATGGCGCTTTATTTGGCGTCGGATGAAGCGGCGTTTGTGACTGGTGGAGTCTTTGTAGTCGATGGGGGTGTCACAGCGCGGTAGACGTTGTGGACGCGCTAGCCGAAGACCGAAGCGGCAGGAGAGGCAGTGGGCGGGGGCCGGAAGACACGCGTTTGCAGCAGCCGTGGAGAGGAGGTAATATCATCGGCAATCGCTGGGAGACGGCGAGCGCACGAGCACAAAAGAAGAAAGGATAGTGTAATGGCTTCGCTTCGTGGCAAAGTGGCTATCGTCGGCGTTGCCGACACCGAGGTAGGGGTTGTGCCTCACCTCAGTGCCACGCAACTCTACGTCAAAGCGGCAAAGCTGGCGCTCGAGGACGCGGGTATTACCAAGGATCAGGTTGATGGACTGATCACCTGCAACTCGTTTGTCGAGCCGTATCTCTACCATGCCGAGATGATTGCTGAATACATGCAGATCTTCCCTCGCTACTGTCTCAACGTGGCGACGGGCGGAGGGACGACACTGGCGATCATGCACCATGCAGCGTCGGCGATCGCGACCGGCATCTGTAACACAGTGCTCATCACGATGGCGGATAACATGCTCTCCGGCCTGTCGCGCGATAAGGCGATCGAGGTTATGTCTACCGCCGGTCATGCCCAGTTTGAACGGCCGTACGGCCCGCCGATCCCCGGTTTTTACGCGCTCCTCGCCCAGGCGCACATGCATGCCTACGGGACTACGAGTGAACAGTTTGCTGCTGTGGCGGTGGCCTGTCGCAAGCATGCCGCGCTCAACCCTGCTGCTCAAATGCGCCAGCCGATAACCATTGAGGATGTCCTCAACTCGAAGATGATCGCGCACCCCCTACACCTGCTCGACTGTTCGTTGGTCTCCGACGGGGGAGCGGCCGTCGTGATGACCGCGGCCGAGCGAGCGAAAGATTTTCCCAAACAACCGGTGTACCTCCTGGGTGTGGGAGAGGGTCACTCGCACGAGCACATCAGCCAGGCGCGTAGCCTCACGACATCGGCGGCGAAGGAGGCGGGCGAACGGGCGTATGCCATGGCTGGCTTAGGGCCCCAGGACGTGGACGTCGCTGAGTTGTACGATTGTTTTACCCCTGTGGTGATTATCGAGCTGGAGGATTTGGGGTTCTGTGCGAAGGGAGAAGGTGGGCGGTTCGTCGAAGGGGGCCGGATCGAACTCGGTGGCGCACTGCCGGTGAACACACACGGTGGTCTCATGTCCCACTGTCACCCGGGGCACCCCGGCTCGTTGTTCTCGGTCACCGAGGCTGTGCGACAGTTGCGCGGGGAGTGTGGCCCACGCCAGGTCGCCGGTGCCGAGATCGCCCTCGTCCACGGCCAGGGCGGGATTATGTCCACACATTGCACAATGATCCTGGGAAAGGAGAGAAACTGATGGCGGCCCCAACAGGGAAGCCGGTTCCCGTTCCGACTCGTGAGACCCAACCGTATTGGGAGGGCTGTAAGCGACATGAACTGCGCATCCAAAAGTGTATCGCCTGCGGGCACTATCAGTTCTATCCTCGTTTGTACTGCACGGCCTGTATGAGTGAGCACGTCGAGTGGGTCAAAGCGTCGGGAAGGGGCAAGGTATTATCGTTCACGATTGTCTATCGGCCAGTGACCCAGGCCTTTGCGGCAGATGTACCCTACGTCGTCGCCCTGATCACCCTCGACGAGGGGCCACAGATGATGAGCAACATTGTCGGGTGCCCGCCTGACAAAGTGTATATCGGTATGCCGGTTGTGGTGACGTTTGAGGACTGGACCGAGGAAATCTCGGTGCCGAAATTTACCCCTGTTTAAGGTGTTGCGTCTCCCTCGCCGTCGTTTCTTTGCCTGCGGCGAGGTGGCGGATTCGCTGCTGGCCGGATCTTATCCGTCGGCACCTGCAAATTTCCTCGACGCTTTGACGTGTTATGCTACCGGGGGCGGTAAACTTTTCTCTGTTCTGCTCCCGCGGAATTCCTTTCAGTGCTGCTGCCGCTCTTTGGTGGGATTAGCCTCGTGATCTCCTGCGTGATTTTTGCTGCACGGTCGATGCTCGCCAAACTGGCTCACTATCAGTATCAGCCGTGCGGTATCATCCGTCTGATTGTCATCACCCTTGCTCCACCTCTACGCGGAACGCCTCCAATTGCTCGAACTTCCCCTCCTGCAATATGTGTACGACCCAGCGGTGTCCCTCCTTCGCATCACGTGCGACACGCCACTGCATTCCATAGAGCGGATGCACATCGTCGGCGATCTCCTCTCCTTGGAGGCAGTATACGGCAGTTCCAAACCGCGCGCCGCTCCCTCGTTGTACTTTAAGCGATACGTAAGGTGGGTACTGCTGGGTAGAAACGACAAAAGTTTGACCAGCCCATATGACGGTATCTTCCCAGCCGTGTGCCCGCCAGAACGGGTGAAACCCGTAATACCAGCTGAATACTCCGCTGAGGAGGAAAAGGATGGTACTTCCGAGCGACATGGGTAGCCCATAGGGAGAATCGTAGCTCCACGCGAGCAGGCCGAAGAACAAGCCGGCGAGGCTAATGACAACACCAGCGTGAGCCAAAATGGTAGCTGACCGCACTACAAAAAACCCTTTCTGCATGGAAGAAAGCGCGTCTATCAGCCGGTACACCCTTCATGCACTTGACATATCGTTTTTCCCGTTTCTTCACCACTCCCGTAGGAGCAATGCGGATGCCCACACAGGGTATGCATGAGGCGGTAGATCGCACTGTGAGTCTCGGTAGTGGGGTAGGGAGGATATTTGCGTATTTATGAAAATTCAGGTAAGAAAGGACAACATGCCCCCTTAGAGTGGGGAAATGGCAAGGATAGGGTTGACGTTAGGACAAGGAAGGAGGGGCAGTGATGAAACACAGATTCGGCTTCTGGGTACTGTGGGGCTCCGCGCTTGTCAGCCTCAGTGGCTGTGCCATGACGCAGAAGCAGCGGGACCTGGCAGTGTTGTGCGGAATGACCGGTGCCCTGATTGGTGGTGGCGCAGGTGCCGGGCTTGGTCCAGAGATTGGCGATAGTGATGACGACCGAGCCGCCGGTATTGCCATTGGTGCAACTGCTGGTGCGCTACTTGGTGGCATCCTTTGTGCCGCGCTCGCCCCGGAGGAACCCGCACCGCCGCCGCCACCCCCGCCTCCGCCTCCACCGCCACCCCCACCGCCACCGCCACCCCCGTCCCCAGCTGAAGCGAAGCGTATCGTGTTACGCGGTATCAACTTTGATTTCGATAGGGCCAACATTAAACCCGAGTTCGCACCCGTGCTCGACGAAGCCGCCCGCATCCTCGCGGAGAATCCGAATGTCCGTGTGCGGATCGAGGGCCATACCGATTCCATCGGCACCGAAGCGTACAACCTGCGCCTCTCACAGCGACGGGCCAACGCCGTGAAGCGGTACCTGGTATCCAAGGGGATTGCGGCCGATCGGTTAGAGACGGTGGGCATGGGCGAGGGCCAGCCCGTCGCGCCGAACACCAACCCGGACGGGAGCGATAATCCCGAAGGGCGCGCGATGAACCGGCGCGCTGAGCTCCACGTGATCGAGTAACGGTGCCCCCGGCGGGCGCCTGACACGGCACGTCCGTCCTTACTCACCTCATGGGTACCCCCTGATGGGGGTGCCCGCTGCCTGCCGCGCCTCGCCTCCCCACTTGCTGCAGGCGAACCTCGCCGCCTTTACCTGAGCTTCGGCTTGGTGACCCACACGCCGCGGACAGGAACACGAAAAAGAAGGCTGTCGAGAAGAGGGGATCAGTACTCACCTCTTGCACGTTGTGCGCCCAGGCGGAAAAAAAGATGTCGAATGTCATGGTGGTGAGCTTGAACACCAAGGGCGACGACCGCCAGCAACACCAGACTCCCTTGCACCGCAATCCCGTCACAGAGGTAATTGCCGGTCAGCATCATCCCAAAGGCGACGAAGCCGATCCCCACGTAGGGGAGGATCTTCCCGACCATAATTGCTGCCAGGGAGAGCGGGATCGCCAGCAGTTGCTCGAAGGTGCCCCGTTCCTTGTCCGCGACCAAGGACGCTGCCGCGATCATCAAGACAGATCTGTGTCAGCATATTTGCCGGCATAGCGGAGAGCAGGCCGAAGCGGTTCTGGAACCCAGGGTTGTACCAGGAGCGTTTTTCCAGGGACACCCGCGGGGTTGTCACACGCTGCTCACTGCGGTCCCACGTCGAAAGTTGGTCCGGCGAAAACGCGGCCGCCGCCTGGCTGATGTAGTTGCCTAGCCGCAAGGCGCTCGCGGTCTTCGCCCCGTTCAGCAGGACTTGCACGGTCACTTCCTGTCCGCGTGCGGGTTTGTTATCGAAGTTCTATGGAATGATCACGCCGGCGAGCCTGTCCCGGCGGTGAAGAACTCCAAGTTATCAGGTTCGTCAGGGTAATGATCGCCATGGCGCTAGCCATGCGGGAAGGCGGTTTGTCTCACCGCTGCGATGGCTCCGCCACCTGGACGGGCGGCGTATCCAAATAACCGTTCCCTCCATACCCGGTTTCAGGAGAAGCAACCACACCGCTGAAAGGGGTCGGCAAAGATCCTGTCTCTGTCGGACAGAGATTTCCCCCTTCTGCAGGCGTAGCAAACACCCGTCCGGCAGGAGTACGAAAAAACCTTCTCGTGGCTGATTGCACGGATGAGTAGGCGCAATTAAGAACTCGGGCGGTCCTGCTCGGTCCAGGCTTGAGAAAGTCGGAGGTGCGCGCGCTTCAGGCTGCGGATCGGGACACACATTTCTCGTAACTCCATAAGGAGAGGAGCCTCTATGAGAAAAGAAGGGGTATGCTGGGGGATTGCGGCGGCCGTCGTGGTCCTGATGGCTGCGATCGCGCGAGCTCATATCGTAGCGAATCTAGAAAACCCTGGTCCTGACGCTTCGGGTATCGATCAGGTATCGGGGTGGGCATTCACCGAAGAAGGTAAGCCGATCACAGTGAAACTCCGGATCGATGGAGCCACAACCGATGTCGTCATCCCCTGCTGCGGGCCTCGGCAAGATGTGGTTGACAGGTTCGGTCCAGGAACGCCGCTGAACTCCTCCTTCACTGTACTGCTCAACTTTGGCGAGCTGAGGCCAGGTTTTCACCGTCTTGGGGTCGAAATCAGCGCTCCGGGAGAGCAGCCGCTGGTTATTGACCGGGAGGTCTTGATCTCCAAGCCCGGAGGCAGGAGGGGGGAGGATCCGCTCTTATTCAGTTTCCTGAACGCCCTCGACCCCACGGCCGCTCAGGTTGCAGTCGATTCTGACACTGGGGAGCTGATCGTGGCGCCGGTGAGGGTTGAGGATAGCGGTGCGGGTGGGACGAGACAGGCAACGCTGCGGCTGCGGTGGTCACGAAGTACCCAGCGATTTTTGATCGTCTCAGCGGCTGCTGATACCAATTTCGATCCCGTCCAAGCTATTTTCTCCAATAGGTGCGCCTTGAGTGGTTGTCACACCGGTCCATCCCCGGCGCAGGGCCTTAACCTCAGCCTAGGCAGCGCTTTTCGTGAGATCGTGCCGATCAGAAGTACAGAAATCCCCTCGCGCTTCCTCGTCAATCCAGGGGATGCCGAGGCGAGCTACCTATTCCAGAAGGTCACAGGCGAGAACATTGTGGGAGCGAGGATGCCACTGGTGAATTGTTGTCTGTCTGCGAGTGAACTTGCTGCGATCGCGGACTGGATTGATAGCGGTGCAGCGCCACCCCAGTAGGCGTTCAACCCCAGTTCCTGTGTGAGTCGGTCCTGGAGAAGCGGTTAGAGACAATGGGGAAGTGTACTTTGCAGGTGGCTTGGCTTGTGTGCTTCCTTGTCCTGGGGACCGTGGTGGGAAAGGCGGGAGCGGAGAGACGGACCGAGCAGTTAGATACGGACCGCCCGGAAGCCTGGGCGCTGAACTATTTCACCTCGGTCGCGCTCCTCGCTGGCCTGGGGGCGCCGCGCAGTCGTGAGCCCGGCTCGGTCGAGATCGGCTTCGAACTCGATTGGATTCCCAAAATCAATAAGGCCAAGCGGCGGGTCGGCTTCAACGGCCTCAAGGAGGAGGATTTGAACAAAGCGCCGATTTTTGCCAGACCACGCCTCTCCGTGGGGTTACCCTGGCGCTTTTCTCTCATCATGTCTTACCTCCCCCCCATCGAGCTGTTTGGCGTCGAGCCGAACCTGTTCGCGTTTGCCCTCGAACGGTCGCTATACGAGCACAACCCTTGGACAGTGGGTCTACGCGCCTATGGCCAGCTGGGCGAGGTCGAAGGCGCCTTTACCTGTCCGAGCGACGTCGCGAAGTTTCCTCCCGGGTTGCCGCAGAATCCTTTCGGCTGTCAAAAGGAATCTTCCGATATCGCAACCCTCCGCTACGGCGGTGTCGAGCTGAGTGGGGCATATCGTATTGAGCGCGCAAGCGGACTCACGCCTTACCTGGCCGTCGCCGGCAACTTTTTCGACACCCGCTTTCAAGTCGACGCGCTCACCTTTGGGCTACGCGACCGCCGTCGCCTGACCGCCGGAACGTGGACTTTCTCCGCCAGCGCCGGCATCGTCCATCCCTTGACCGAGAGATTCAGCTTAAGTGTCGGTCTGTTCTACAGTCCGCTGTGGGTGACCCGACCGCCGGCCACATCGAGTCGCAACGATGCACTATTGAACGTGCGTGCGCTCCTGACGTTTCACTTGCGCTAGAGGCGCAAGTCTGATGGGTACGTTCAAGACAAACACGGACGTCACCGCCGCCTCTTGGCCCGTACGGTGGTCCGAGCGAGGAAGGAGTCCTCCTACCGGACCGCGGGTCCGTCGTTGAGATGCTGAGAGCGGTGAACGGAAGAGCGTGGCTTTCATCTGCATTTGCGATCTCTGTCGTCGTGCAAGGACGATAGGGGCAAGGAGGGAGATAATGCGTGTGACAATGCTATTCTTTGCTGGATGCTTGATGCTGTCGGCTGTTGACTCTGCCCTGGGCGATGAAGGGGCAGTGCGCTTTCAGGTTCCGTTAGACAACCTGGGTATCCGATCAGAACCGGGATCAGGGCACGCAGAGATTATCCTGGCGGAAGGACGGGGGGAGGTGGAGGTCGAGGGACTGCGACTTGTTCCTCACGATGACCCCTTGGGCGCCGGTCGTATTATGGGCTATGCGGTCTGGCTGGTGAACTCAGAGAACGCACTGGGGAAAATCAACCTGGGGTTCCTCTTCCCGGACACCAAAGGGCGGGCGCGGCTCACCTTCAACATTTCCGATTCTCGGCGTGCCAACCTCGGCTCGCAGGGATTCAACATGGTCGTCATCACGCTGGAAACGGAACTGGACTTAGCGCGGCCGCAGCCCTCCGGCCCGCCGATCATTGCCGGTCATATTCCCGGGACGCCGACGCCGGTGACTCCTCCGCCCGCGGCGGAGGTCTTCATGGGCAAGCTGACTGACGACGTCTTCGGGTTTCAGCCCGAAACCGTAACAATCTTCTCCGGCCAGACCATCCGGTGGACGAACGTGAGCCCTGAATATGTTATTCCTCATACGGCGACACGTACCGAGGCGTTTGACGGCACCGCGTTTGGCCCTGGACAGGAGTTTGATAGCGGGCCTGTGCCCTTTGGCCAGTCTTTTTCTCGTACCTTCACCCTACCCGCAGGAGTCCCGGCTGGCGTCTTTAACTATCACTGCATCCCTCACGCGGAGTTAGCCCCCTTGGGCATGACTGGCCGTATCGTTGTAGTAGCGCAACCGACTTTCTGCACGGCAACACTCACCGGGGCAGAAGAAGTCCCGCCGGTCACAACTGCGGCGACCGGGTCTGCAACGCTTGAGTTGAATCCGACCCTTGGGACACTCACATACATGGTAACAACGAGCGGTTTGAGCGGCGTGGCCGCGCATATTCATGAAGCACCTGCTGGAGTCAACGGCCCTATAGTATTTGGTCTTGAGGGTGGGCCGACAACGTGGTCTGGGAAGACGGCTCCGTTGAGTGCTGGGCAGGTGGCCACACTCAGACGCGGGGGCTTCTACGTTAATGTCCACACTGCGGCAAATCCAGGAGGGGAGATTCGCGGGCAGATTCAGTGTCAGTAACTGCTTTCCCTTGCAGTGAGATAGCGAGGTAGGGGTACTCTTCTCACAGTTCTGTGGAAAGAAAACGGGAAGGACTGTTCCTACGGACAAACTACAGCTTACTGTTGAAACTCCCCCCGTGGCAGGGAAGCGCACTCGTGCTGCGTGAGCCTGTCGCGGTCCTGACCTTCCCTGCCCGGTAACGCTGTTCAGTTAAAAACTGCAAATTTTTCGCTATCATACAGCGGTCAAATTTTTGCCTAACGGCGTTCGCTCGTTTACTCCGTGCAGGGAATATGGTAACACTAACCAAAACCCTCTATCGCGAGCTTGGAGGACTTATGTCTGGCCATTCCAAGTGGAGCACAATTAAGCACAAAAAAGCACTCAAAGACGCCCGGCGGGGGCGTATGTTTACCAAACTGATCAGAGATCTCACGATTGCTGCACGTATGGGCGGGAGCGACCCAAGCTCGAATCCTCGCTTGCGGACGGCGATCGCTGCGGCAAAGGCGGCGAGTATGCCGAGCGATACGATCGAGCGGGCGGTCAAGAAGGGGGCGGGTGAGCTTGCAGGAGTTACTTACGAAGAGGTAGTGTACGAGGGGCATGGTCCAGGGGGGGTGGCGATCATGCTGCAGGTGCTGACCGATAATAAGAACCGCACCGTTTCAGAGATGCGTCATCTCTTTTCTAAGCATGGTGGCAGCTTGGGGGCCCCTAACTCGGTGGCTTGGATGTTTACCAAGAAGGGAGTCATTACAGTAGACAAGAGCCAGGCCGACGAGGACCGGTTGATCGAGTTGGCGCTTGACGCCGGGGCCGAGGACGTCAGTGCCGGGGACGAAATGTTTGAGGTCGTTACCGCACCAGAGGACTTTGAAGCTGTGCGAGAGGCGCTGGAAAAAGCAGGGATTGCCATGGCTTCGGCTGAGGTCACGATGGTGCCGCAGAACACTGTCTCCCTGTCTGGGAAAGAGGCCGAGCAGACGCTCAAATTACTCGACGCCTTACAAGAACATGATGATGTCCAGAGTGTGTCTGCGAATGTCACGATTGCGGAAGAAGAAATGGAGCGGCTGAGCGCGGCCTGAGAGCCGAGGGAGGGAGAGGGTGGACATGGGGGTGCAGCGCGCTGCACTGCGCGTCCTTGGGGTTGATCCGGGCACAGTGCGAACCGGTTGGGGGGTTGTCGAGCGGCACGGGCGGACGATCAAGTTCTGTGCCGGAGGCGTGCTGACTACGAGGGGGTTTCATTCGCTGCCGGAACGGCTGCGGATAATCTATGCTGGCATTGTCGAGGTCATTCACACGTGGAGTCCACAGGTTCTCAGCTTGGAAAAAGCGTTTCTTGCCTATAACGTCCAAAGTGCATTTCGTCTTGGCGAAGTGCGCGGGGTCGTGCTCTTGGCGGGGGCGCAGACGGGGGTACGCCTAGTCGAGTATAGCCCGGCGGAGATTAAGACTGCCGTTGTCGGCTATGGGAGGGCGGAAAAAAATCAGGTGCAAAAAGCTGTATTGACCTTGCTTGGGGGGGCACCCAGGCCAGGGGTATTAGGCCTGCCACTCAGTCAGGATGCGGCTGATGCAGTGGCTGCTGCGATCTGCCATTTGCATACGGTACAATTTGCAGAGCAGGTGCAAGCAGTCGAGCGGCAGATGAACCGCTAACTTCTTCACAACGTGCGAGGTGACAAAATGCATACCACTGGCCTATACTCTTTGTTACGCTGCATCCGATAGTGTGTGTCTCATGATCGCTCGTCTGACTGGGATTCTCGAGGAGAAGACTCCGGAACAACTCATCGTTGACGTGAATGGGGTCGGCTACCAGGTCTTTGTCTCTCTGCAGACCTTTTCTCGTCTCCCGGCGGTGCACGAGCGGGTCAGCCTGTACGTGTACACCCACCTGCGTGAGGATGCGCTGCAGTTATACGGCTTTTTGGAAGAGAAGGAGAAAACGCTTTTTCTGTTGTTGAAAGGGGTTACCGGAGTCGGTCCGCGTTTGGCGTTGAACGTGCTCTCAGGGATTCCGGTAGACGAGCTCGAAAGTGCACTGCGCACGAGTGACGTCACGCGGTTGTTGACCGTGCCAGGCATAGGGAAGAAAACGGCCGAGCGTCTGATCGTCGAGCTGCGAGAGAAAGTTGGGGCCTTGGACGATGGCCATTTCCCCAGCACGGGGCAACTCACCCCCCTTGCCTCCGAGGCGGTTTCGGCGTTAGTCAACCTTGGCTACCGGCGGGGAGAGGCGGAGAAAACCGTCAGAGAGGTGGTACAGCGCGGCGTCACTACTATTGCTGAAATTATTCGCGAATCGCTGCGGAGTTTAAGTGCATGAGTCGGAAAAAGAACCTCTCTCCCCAGGTGCCAGAGCGGGTGGACCCGCTCTTGATGTCAGCGGCGGCTGCTGTTGAGGGAGACCGACAAGAGGAGTGCCAGGTTGAAGTTTCCCTACGGCCGCGCA
>Ga0308420_1001037_pt1 | contig 14411 bp, 13 predicted proteins | sample HotsprSampleMS55_FD_203802 | JGI IMG/M metagenome (GOLD analysis project Ga0308420, IMG submission 203802) | Hot spring phototrophic mat microbial communities from Mushroom Spring, Yellowstone National Park, Wyoming, United States - 20090730_MS55 ... | reverse complement strand
GTTCAGCTCCGCGGCGAGCGCCGGATCGGTATGCACCCGCCCGGCGAGCGCGCGGATCTCCTCGTTCTTGCGGCGAATGCGTAGCGCGAGGACGATCTGCGCGAATTCTCTTTCCGCCGTCTTCTCGTCCATCTCCGGCCCGATCGCCGCAGCCATCGCGTCGAACACCGTGCCTTCGAGCTCGGTGCCCTGGAAGCGTTCGATCAGCATCGCTGCCGAAGCACCCGCGAGGGGCCCCTCGCGCAGCGCGCGCAGGACGGCGCTTTCAGGCTGCGCAGGATCCAGCAATTCGGTCTCGATTCGCGGAACGAGCGCCGGGTTCGACAGCACGCAGCGGAGCAGGTTCCGCTCCTGCGTCGCGACCGGGGCAGGTGCAGGCCGAGGCGGCGCCGCGCGCGCCTGGCGTAGCGTAGCCGGCGCGGCCGCCAGCCGTTCTACCTCTTCCGGGGCGAGCGCCGCCAGCCGCGCCACCTCGCGCAGGAGCTGCAGCCGGAGCACGCGCCCTGCGACCTTCTGGACATGGGGCAGCGCCCGCGCGACAAAACGCGAGCGCCCCTCCGCGCTCCCGAGATCGATTCCGGAGCGAAGCTCGGAGAGCAGCAGCGCCGACAGCGGCTGCGCCTGGCGTGCCGCCGCCTCGAAAGCCTCGGCGCCGTGCCGACGCACGAAACCGTCGGGATCCTCGCCCTCGGGGAGAAACAGGAAACGGATCGTCTTCGCGTCGGTGGCGAGCGGCAAGCTCACCTCGAGCGCGCGCCAGGCGGCTCTGCGTCCGGCCGCATCGCCGTCGAAACAGAACACCAGCTCGTCGGCGAAGCGCGCCAGGCGCGCCACCTGCAACGCGGTGGTCGCGGTGCCGAGCGTCGCCACCGCAGCGCCGATGCCGAACTGGGCGAGCGCAAGGACGTCCATATAGCCCTCGACCACGATCGCCCGCCCGCTCGCGCGGATCGCCTCGCGCGCCTGGGCAAAACCGTAGAGCTCCCGACCTTTCTCGAACAGGGGCGTCTCCGGAGAATTGAGGTATTTCGGCTCGCCCCCGCCCAGCACTCGCCCGCCGAAACCCACCACCGCCCCGCGCGCGTTCTGGATCGGAAACATGATGCGGTCGCGAAACCGGTCGTAGCGGCGGCCCTCGTTCTGGACCACCAGCCCCGCCTCCACGAGCGCCTTGTCCTCGTAGTCCGGGAACACCGCTCGGAGCGCCTGCCAGTCGTCGGGAGCGTACCCGAGCCGGTAACGCGACGCGATCTCCCCGGAAAGGCCCCGCCCCTTCAGGTATTCGATCGCCCGCGGCGTGCGCTTGAGCTCGGCGCGGTAGAACCCGAGCGCCACCTCCAGCGCCGCGAGGAGATCGGTCTCGCGCCGACGCCGGGCCGCCGCCTGCGCCGAGCGCGGCTGCGCCGGCGGCATTTTCATGCCCACCGAATCGGCGAGCGCCTTCACCGCCTCGACGTAGCCCATGCCGGCATGGGCCATCAGAAAACCGATCGCGTTGCCGTGCGCACCGCAGCCGAAACAGTGATAGAACTGCTTCGTCGGGCTGACCGTGAACGACGGCGTCTTCTCGTGATGGAACGGGCAGAGGCCGAGGTAGTTCGCGCCCGATTTGCGCAGCCGGACGTGGCGCGAGACGACCTCCACGATGTCGACGCGGGCGAGGAGATCCTGCTTGAAGCCGTCGGGGATCACGGGCGCCGGCCGCCTTGCGCTCGCGCGATTGTCCCGCGAAACCGGAGGGCGCAGAACGCCGGCGGACCCGCTCCTTCAGCCGCCCAGGCGCGCACGCACGAGTGCGGAGACGCGGCCCATGTCGGCGCGGCCGGCGAGCCGCGGCCGCAGGAGCGCCATCACCTTGCCCATGTCCTTGAGCGCGCTCGCTCCGCACTCGGCGATCGCCCGTGCAACCGTCTCCTCCAGCTCCGCCTGCGCCAGCGGCTGGGGCAGATAGGCCGACAGTAGCTCGATCTCGAAGCGTTCCTGCTCGGCGAGATCCGGGCGCGCGCCTTTTTCGAACTGGGCGAGCGCCTCGCGCCGCTGCCGAATCATCTTTTCGAGCACCGCGACCACCGCCGCATCGTCGGGCGGCGCGCGCTCGTCCACTTCCTTCTGCTTCAACGCCGCCGCGAGCAGGCGCAGCGCGCCCAGCCGCCGCGCATCGCGCGCCCGCATCGCGGCCTTCACATCCTCCTGGATGCGTTCGCGAAGGGTCACCGTCTGCCCGAAACGCAGCGCGCGCGGCGCGCGGCCCGCAGCCGGGGGCGGCGCAGCAGCCGGCTCAGTAGAGCTTCGGCGGCAGCATCTGGCTGCGCAGCCGCTTGTGGTGGCGCTTGATCGCCGCGGCGAGCTTGCGCTTGCGTTCGGCGGTCGGTTTTTCGTAGTACTCGCGGGCGCGCAGCTCGGTGAGTAGCCCCGTCTTCTCGACGGTGCGCTTGAAGCGGCGCATCGCGACTTCGAACGGCTCGTTTTCCTTGACGCGGACGGTCGGCATCCTCGGATATCCGTCTTCCCGGCAGTGCGAAAAGCTGCGAATTATATACCTCGTCCGGCCGCGCGCGGATACCATCCCGGCATGCTGATCCTCGGTGTCGAGACTTCCTGCGACGAGACCGGCCTTGCGCTCTACGACGCGCAGCGGAGCGCCCCCGGCCGCGGTCGCCTGCTCGCGCACGCGGTGCATTCGCAGGCCGCGATGCATCAGCCCTACGGCGGCGTGGTGCCAGAACTCGCTTCGCGCGATCACCTGCGCCGGCTCGTGCCGCTCGCGCGCGCGGTGCTGGCGCGGGCGAACCGCAGCCTCGCAGAGCTCGACGCGGTCGCCTACACCCGCGGGCCCGGACTCGCCGGCGCGCTGCTCGCCGGGGCAGCCTTTGCGCACGGCCTGGCGTTCGCGCTCGGCGTGCCGGCGCTCGGAGTGCACCACATGGAAGGACATCTGCTCTCGCCGCTGCTGTCGGCGCGCGCGCCGCAATTCCCCTTCGTCGCGCTGCTGGTCTCCGGCGGGCATACCCAGCTCCTGCGGGTGGACGCTCCCGGCTGCTACGCGCTGCTCGGCGAGACGCTGGACGACGCCGCCGGCGAGGCGTTCGACAAGACGGCGCACCTTCTCGGGCTCGGCTATCCCGGCGGTCCCGCCCTGTCCCTCCTCGCCGAGCGCGGCGTCGGCGGCCGGGTGCGGCTGCCGCGGCCGATGATCGGGAGCGGCGATCTCGATTTCAGCTTCTCCGGACTGAAGACCGCGGTGCTCGCGCTCGTGCGCGAGCGCCCCGCCGATCCCCAGTTCCGCGCCGATGTGGCGCGTGCGTTCGTCGACGCGGTGGTGGACGTACTGGTGGCGAAATGCGTCGCGGCGCTCGAACGCACCGCGCTCACGCGCCTCGTCGTCGCCGGCGGCGTCGGCGCGAACCGCCAGCTTCGCGCCGCACTGGATGCCCGCGCGGCCGCCTGCGGCTTCGACGTCTTCTACCCCGAACCCGAACTCTGCACCGACAACGGCGCGATGATCGCGCTCGCCGCCGCGCTGCGGCTTGGCGCCGCGCGCGCACCGCGGAAGCAGGCGGCGCACGCGTTCTCGGTCGAGCCGCGCTGGGCACTCGCTGCGGCGGCGTAGCGCGGGCGTGTTGCGGGTCTCACGGTTTTTTCTCCCCGACTCGGCTCTCCTCGCCGCGCAGCAGACGCGCGATGTTGTCCCGGTGACGCCAGACGAGGAGCAGCGCCATCGCGAGCACCGTCGGAACGAGCGGCCTCGTCCCGAAGAGCCAGAACGCCCACAGCGGTGCGAACAGGGCGGCGACGATCGACGCGAGTGACACCGTGCGGAAAAACGCGAACACGATCGCGAAGGTGGCGAGCGCCCCGAGACCGAGCCAGGGATCGAGTGCCAGCAGGACGCCGGCGGCGGTCGCCACCCCTTTGCCCCCGCGAAAGCCGTGCCAGAGAGGCCAGAGATGGCCGAGAAACGCCATCGCTCCGGCGATCGGTGCGAGGGACCCTGCTGCTGGCGGCTCGCCCGTCCACAGCGCCGCCAGCCCGACGGCGACCGCCCCCTTAAGCGTGTCGCCGGCGAGCGTGAGCGCCGCCGCGAGCCGGTTCCCCGCGCGCAGCACGTTGGTCGCACCCGGATTGCGCGAGCCGTAGCCGCGCGGGTCCGGCAGGCGCATCGCGCGCGTCACCACGATCGCGAACGAGATCGAGCCGAGCGCGTAGGCGGCGAGCGCGATCGCGAGGGCTGCGATCTCCGTCGGCATCGGAGCGGATTCTATAATCGGTCCATGGACGCGATCCTGGTGCGCGACCTGCGCGTCGAGGTGCTGATCGGCATTCACCGGCGCGAGCGCCACGTCCTGCAGACCGTGTCCCTCGATCTCGACATCGGCCTTCCGGGCGAAGCGGTGTTCGCGAGCGACCGCCTCGCCGACACGATCGACTACGAGCAGGTGGCGAACCGCATCCGCGCGCTCGCCGCGAGCGGCCACTTCCGGCTCATCGAGAGTTTCGCGGAGCGCATCGCGCAGCTCCTGCTCAACGAATTCCGCGCCCCTTGGGTGCGCGTCGGCGCGGCGAAAGTGGGCGTGCTCGCGAACGCGAAGCAGGTCGGTGTCTCGATCGAGCGCTCGCGCGCTGTCGAGGGCACCCTGCGGCATCCCGAGGGCCGCGGGCAGCCTCGCGGTTGAGCTCCTCGCCTGCGCGCGGCGCCGTCCTCAGCCGCGCGGGTGGTGTCTGGCATGCAGCGCTTTGAGGCGTTCGCGCGCGACGTGGGTGTAGATCTGCGTGGTCGAGATGTCGGCATGCCCAAGGAGCATCTGTACGGCGCGCAGGTCGGCGCCGTGATTGAGGAGGTGGGTCGCGAACGCGTGCCGCAGCACGTGCGGCGAGAGCCGCTTTCCGGGGATCGCGCGCTCGCCGTAGCGGCGCAGGTTGCGCCAGAACGCCTGGCGCGTCATCGGCGCACCGCGCGCGGTGACGAAGAGCGCATCGGAGGTGCGCGCCCCGAGGAGCGCGGGCCGCGCCTCGGCGAGGTAGCGCCGCGTCCATTCGACCGCCTCCTCGCCGAGCGGCACCAGACGCTGCCTCGAACCCTTGCCCGAGACGCGCAGGAGCCCCGCTTCGAGGTTCACCTCGAAGGTCCGGAGACCTACGAGCTCCGAGACGCGCAACCCCGAGGCGTAGAGCACCTCGAGCATCGCCCGGTCGCGCAGCCCGAGCTCGGTGGCGGTATCGGGTGCCGCGAGCAGGGCCTCGACGTCGGCTTCGGAGAGCGTTTTCGGAAAGCGCGGCGCGCACCGCGGCCGATCGATGCGCAGCGTCGGATCGGCAGCGACGATGCGCTCGCGCACGCACCACCGGTAGAAGCGCTTCAGGCTCGCGATCCGGCGCGCCGCGCTCGAGGCGCGGCCGCGGCACGAGGCGAGAAAGGCGAACAGATCGTCCTCGCCGGCGCGCGCGAGTCCCCGGCCGCGCAGGAATGCGGCGAGCTGCACGAGGTCGGCGCGATAGGCCGCGAGTGTGTTGCGCGCAAGCCCGTCCTCGAGCCACAGCGCGTCGCAGAACCGATCGAGCAGCGCGGCATCCGCCGCGCCCGTCGTCGCGGCGCCGGTCTTCATGCGTGCGCGAGCGCGGCGCGGCGCTCGCAGCCCTCGCGCGCGAACCGCGAAACGGCGCCGACGGTCACGCGGGCGATTCTATACAATCGGTGCTCGTTCATTCTCGGAGCCTGCGCATGGGCAAGACGATCGAACTCGTGGCCACGGACGGTCAGCGCTTCGGGGCGTGGCTCGCCGAGCCGCCGGGCGCCGCGCGCGGGGCGGTGGTGGTGATCCAGGAGATCTTCGGCGTCAACCGCCACATCCGATCGGTCGCCGAAGGGTACGCCGCCGACGGCTATCGCGCCCTCGCACCGGCGCTTTTCGACCGCGTGCAGCGGGGTTACGAGACCGGCTACTCGGCGCCCGAGATCGAGGCCGGCCGCGCGCTCATGCAGAAGCTCGACTGGTCGCAGACGATGCTCGACGTCGGAGCAGCGATCGCGGAGGCGGCGAAGGCAGGCCGGGTCGGCATCGTCGGCTACTGCTTCGGCGGCACCGTCGCCTGGGTCGCCGCGGCGCGGCTCGCGGGGCTCGCCTGCGCGGTGGCCTACTACGGCGGAGGCATTCCCGACTTCATCGGCGAAAAACCGCGCTGCCCGACGATGTGTCACTTCGGCGAGCTCGACCAGTCGCCGAGCCTGGAGCAGGCGCGGGCGATCGCGCGCGCCCACCCCGAAATCCTCGCGCACTTCTACCCCGGTGCAGGGCACGGCTTCAACTGCGACCTGCGGCCCTCCTGGAACGCCGAGGCCGCGAAGCTCGCACGCGCGCGTACGCTCGAATTCTTCCGCCGACACGTCGGATAGACCGGCGCGGCTAGCGGCGGTCCCCGAGCAGCGATTCGCCCGGGCGCACGCGGGTGAACGCCACCGGCTTCGTCTCGACGCGCAGCGCCCCGCCGACGCGCCGCAAGCTCGTGTACGCGGCCGCTTCGGGCGGGCTCGGCTGCGGAAAATCCTCGCGGAAATGCGCGCCGCAGGAGTTGCGGCGCGCGAGCGCGGCCTGCGCGATCGCCTGGCTCACCTCGACGAGGTTGCGCAGGTTGAGCCATTCCTGCCACGCGAGGTCGAACGCGCGCCCGCCCTCGGGCACGCCGGCGGCGGCGAGCTCCGCGTCGAGCGCCGCGAGCTCCTCGAGCGCTTCTTCGAGCCCCTTCGCGTCGCGCACGATACCCACCTTCTGCCACATCGTCTCGTAGAGCCGCTCGCGCAGCGGCTCGAGCGCGCCGGCAGGCGCACCGCGCCTCGGCTCGCAGCGAGCGATCGCCGCTTCGAGCGCGTCGCGGTCCGGTTCGCACCAGGCGCCCTCGCGCCTCACCCACGCCGCCATGCTCTCGCCGGCGATCGCGCCGAACACCGTGGAATTTACGACGCCGTTTCCGCCGAGCCGATTCGCGCCGTGCACCCCGCCCGAATCTTCGCCGGCGACGTAAAGCCCCGGTAGCTCGGTCGTGCAGTCGGGCGAGAACTCGACACCGCCCATCAGGTAGTGCGCGGTCGGCACCACCTCCACCCGCCCCGCGGCGAGATCGAAGCCGCAGTCGGCACAGCGCTCGACCATGCCGCGGAACTCGCGTCGCACCCGCTCCGGCCCGAGGTGCGCCATCGACAGAAAGAGCCCGCCGTTCGGTCCGGTGCGCCCGGCGCGGATCTCGCGGTACATCGCGCGCGAGACGACGTCGCGCGTCGCACGCTCGGCCAGCCGGTCGTAGGCCGGCATGAAGCGCTCGCCGGCGCCGTTCAGGAGATGGCCACCGGCGCCGCGCAGACCCTCTTCGAGCACGGTGCCGGTCATGCGGGTGTGCGTGCCCGCGAGCAGCCCCGTCGGATGGAACTGGACCATCTCGAGGTCGCGCAGCGCCAGCCCCGCGCGCAGCGCCATCGCCAGCCCGTCGCAGCTCTTGTCGCCGGAAGGCGTGTGGTAGCGGTACATCGTCGGCCCGCCACCGGTGGCGAGCAGCACCGCTTTGGCGCGCGCGAACACGTATTCGCCCGAGCGCATGTCGATCAGGAGCGCGCCCGCGACCCCCGAGCCGTCGCGCGCGCCGACGAGCTCCACCGCGCGGTGCTCCTCCAGCCGTGCGATGCCGCGCGCCCAGACCTGCTCCGCGAGCCGATTCATGATCTCGATTCCGGTGAGGTCGCCCTTGTGCACCGTACGGTCGAAGCTCTGTCCGGCGAACGCCTTCTGGTGGATCGTGCCGTCGGGGTTTCGATCGAAAAAGCAGCCGAGCTCGTTCTCGAGTTCGCGCACCCGCTCGACCGCTCCGGTCACCAGCGTCCAGGCGAGCTCCTGGTCGCAGAGCCACTGCCCTCCCACGATCGTGTCCATGAAGTGCCGTTCGATCGAATCGCGCGGATCGAGCGCGACGTTGTAGCCGCCCTGCACCATGCGCGTGCAGCCCGATTTGCCGAGCAGTCCCTTCACCGCCACGGTGATCGCAAGCGAAGGGTCGGCCCGATGCGCATGCAGCGCGGCGAAAAGTCCCGCCCCGCCCGCGCCGAGGATCAGGATGTCGGTGTCAAGCGAGCGCACGCCTTCGGCCGAGGAGCTGCACCGCCAGCGCGATGCCGAGGAGCGCGAAGCCGACCGCCCGCGACGTCGTCGCCGGATAGACGAGCAGTATGCCGGCCGCGATCAGCATCGCGCGCACCGGGGCAGCGGCGCCGCGCACGAGCCAGCCCTGGAAGCCGGCGGCGAGCGCCGCGATGCTCGCGGCCGCGATCGCGGTCGTGGTCGCGATCGCGAGCCAGTCGGCGTTCGGCAGGTTCTTGAACGAGCCGGTGAGCAGCAGCCCGCTGCCCTGCGGATCCACCACGAAGAGGATCGGCACGAGGAAAGCGGGCGTGGTGTACTTCCACGCCTGCAGCGTGGTGCGGTACGGATCTCCACCGGTGATCGCCGCGGCGGCGAACGGCGAGAGCGCGGTGGGCGGCGAGACTTCGGAGAGCACCGCGTAATAGAAGATGAACATGTGCGCGGCGAAATCGGGCACCTTGAGCGCGATCAGCGCCGGCGCCGCGATCACCGCACAGATGATGTAGCTCGCGGTCACCGGAACCGCGAGGCCGACGATCCAGACGATGAGCGCGGTGTAGAGCGCGGTGAGCAGCAGCGATCCTCCGGCATAGTCGAGCACGATCGAACTGAACTTCAGACCGAGGCCGGTGAGCGTGACGACGCCGACGATGATCCCGGCGCCAGCGCAGGTCGCGGCGACGTTGAGCACCGCGAGCGAGCCGTCCTCGAGCGCACGCACGAGACCCGACTCGCGCACCCGGCGCACGAGCGGCTTCGGCCCGCGCAGGAGCTCGTAGGAGAGGAGCGCCGTATCGCGTCTGAGGAAGCTCGTCGCGAACGCGACCACGGTCGCCCAGAACACCGAAAGCTCGGCCGAGAAGCCGATCAGCATGAACGCGATGATCGAAACCAGCGACAGGAAGTGGAACCAGTACTTCCTCGCGAGCGACCACGCGGATTCCACGCGTTCGAACACCGCCTGCCGCACGCCGAACTTGCGCACGTCGATCTCGACCATCAGGAAGAGCGCGAAATAGTAGAGTCCGGTCGGGATCGCCGCCATCAGCAGCACGTCGAGGTAGGAGATCTTGAGGAATTCGGCGATCAGGAACGCGGCGGCGCCGAGCACCGGGGGCGAGATGATCGCGCCGAGGCCTCCGGCGGCGAGCAGCCCCCCCGCCGCCTCGCGGCTGTAGCCCACCTTGGCGAGCATCGGCGCGGCGACCGAGCCGATCGTGACCGTGGTCGCCACCCCCGAGCCCGAGGGCCCACCGAGGAGAAACGAGGCGAGCGTCACCGTGCGTCCGGCGCCGGTCGGCTTTCCGCCCATCGCGGCGAAGGAAAAGTCGATGAAAAAGCGGCCGGCGCCGGAATGCTGCAGGAAGGCGCCGTAGATCGTGAACAGGATGATGAGCGTGGAGGACACCGCGACCGCGGTGCCGAATATGCCCTCGAGCGTCATGTACATGTGGCCGACGAGCCGGGGCAGCTCGTAGCCCTTGTGGGTCCAAGGCGCCGGAAGCCACGGACCGAAGAAGGCATAGGCGAGAAAGCAGGCGGTGACGATCGGCATCACCCAGCCGGTGGTGCGCCGCATCGCCTCGAGGATGAGGACGATCAGCACCGTGCCGAACACCACGTCCGCGGTCTCGGGCAGAATCGAGCGGTCGAAGAATTCGTCTCCGCCCGCGATCAGGTATCCGATCGCGGCGAGCGCCGCCGCCACGAGCAGCCAGTCCCACGGCATGATGCGGTCGCGGTAGCGCCGCGCGACCGGGAAGACGAAGAAGGTGAGCAGCAGCACGAAGCCGACGTGGATCGCGCGCAGGTGCTCCGGGCGCACGATCGCGTACGCGGTGTAGAGGTGAAAGAGCGTCATCGCGAGCGCGAGGGCGGAGACGAGGCCGGCGCGCCAGCCCCACAGGCGGTTGTGGACGCCCTCCTCGCGCTCGATCATCTCCTCGGCGCGCGCCAGCGCCTGCGCGCTCACCTCCGCCGCAGGCCGTTGCAGGCGCGCGATCTCGTCGCTCACGGGACTGCCTCTCCTCCCGGTCCCCCAAAATCAAAGGGCCCCGCAGGCTCGGCCGGCGGGGCCCTGCCGCGCGCGGCCCATTCAGTTGACCCGGATGCCCCGCTCGGCGTAATAGCGGATCGCGCCCGGATGCCAGGGAAGCGGCGACGCCTCCTTCTTCTGGTTCTCGAGCCGGAAGTTCTCCGCCTCTTTGTGCACGCGGATGAGCTCGTCGCGGTGATCGAAAATCGCCTTGAGAACGTTGTAGACCGTTTTCTCGTCCATGTTCTCGTGCGCCACCAGCAGGTTGGTCACCGTCGCCTGGCGGTTGTCGGCGTCCATACCCTTGTACGTCTCCTTCGGAATACGGTCCTCGATGTAGAGGTTGCCGTATTTCTCGTTCATCTTCGGCACGAGATGCGCGTGATCGATCAACCGGATCTTGACGCCGGGGCTGTTGGCGAGGTCGGTGACCGCCGCCGTCGGAAGCCCGCCGACCCAGAAGAACGCGTCGATCTTGCGATCCTTGATCGCCGCCACCGATTCGGCCACCCCCAGGCGCTCGCGCCGGATGTCGCGGTCCTTGTCGATGCCGGCCGCCTCGAGGACCCGGAAGGCCATCACTTCGGTCGCGCTTCCTCCGGAGCCGGTGGAAACGCGCTTGCCCTTCAGGTCCTCGATCTTCGCGATCCCGGTCCCCTCGATGGTGACGACGTGCATGCGGTTGGGATACATCACCATGATCGTGCGCACCGGCACCGGCTTGCCGGCGAACTTGTCCTGCCCCTTGAGCGCGTCGAGTGCCGCATCGGCCATCGTCATGCCGAGGTAGGGCTTCCCGGTGCCGATCAGCTGCAGGTTGGCGACCGAGCCGCCGGTCACTTCGGCCGTGGCCTGCATGCCCGGCACGTATTTCGAGAGCACCGCGGCGATCCCGCCGCCGAGCGGATAGTAGACGCCTCCGGTGCCGCCGGTGCCGATCGAGAGGGTCTGCGCCTGCACCGCGAGCGCAAGGCTTGCGGCGAAGAGCGCGACTGCACGCGCGAACGTTTTCATGCTCTCCTCCTTTTGTCCGATGCCCCGCGATTCTACCGCACGGTCCGCGGCGCACCGCGTACGCCGAGCGCCTGGAGCGCGGCCGCGCGCCGCGCCCGCGCCCGCGCCTGCACCTCGGCGTAGAGGCTCGCACCGTGGCTGTCCATCGCCACCAGCAGCGGGCCGAAGCCCTTCACCCGGAACTTCCACAGCGATTCCGGGTGGAGATCGTCCAGGTCCACGTCCTCGATCGCCTCGACCCAGGTCGTCTCGAGCGCCGCCGCGCCGCCGACGATCGCGAGGTAGGCGCCGCCGAGTTCCTGGAACGCCGCGGCCGAATCCTCGCGCAGCCCGCCCTTGCCGACGATCAGCCGCACGCCGTAGCGCGCCATCAGCGGCCGGGTGAAGCGCTCCATGCGCTCGCTGGTCGTCGTGCCGACGCAGACCGGCGCATAGCCCACCGGATGCCGCGCGCTCTTCTTCACCCGGCGCACGTTGGGCGCGGTGTGGATCACCGCGCTTCCGGCGAGGTCGAAGCGCGTCCCGCGCCCGCGGTCGAAGAGATGGATCAACGTCGCATCGCGGATGCCGTAGAGCGTGCCCTCGAGGCTGACGGTGTCGCCCGTGCGTAGACGCCGCGCCTCCTCCTCCGACACCGGCGGGGCGAACACGTGGTGCGCCACCTCAGGCCCCGTATTCGATGCCGTCGGCGCGGATCGTCGCGCGCGCGCGCCGCGCCGAATGGCACTGCATGTTGACCGCCACCGGGTTCATCGTGATGTGGGTGGCCGCCACCTCGACGTGCACCGCGAACGCGGTCGAGTCGCCACCGAGTCCCTGCGGCCCGATACCGAGCAGGTTCACCGCGCGCGTGAGCTCTTCCTCGAGCCGCGCGCCTTCTGCGTCGGCCGAACGCGTGCCGAGCGCGCGGGTCGCCGCGCGCTTCGCGAGCCGCAGGCAGAGGTCGGCGCTGCCCCCGACGCCGACGCCGACCACCGTCGGCGGGCAGGTCTTGCCGCCCGCCTCGAGCACGCAATCGATGACGAAGGTCCGGATCGCGTCCACGCCGTCGGCCGGAAGCGCCATCCGCAGCCAGGAGTTGTTCTCCGATCCCGAACCCTTCGGGATCATCTCGATCTCGAGTACCTCTTCGGCCTCGGAAAAATCGAAATCGATCACCGGCACTCCCGGCCCGCACGAAGTCTGCTCGTTGACCCGTGTGATCGGATGCACGATCGAGGAGCGCAGCGCGTATTCGCGCGTCGCCCGCGCGCAGCCGCGCCGGATCGCCTCGCGCAGTCCCGGCCCGTCGACTTCGACCCCGCGACCGATGCGCACGTGGTAGATCGGGATACCGGTGTCCTGGCACAGGAGGGTGTCGGTCTGCTCGGCGACGCGGATGTTCGCGATCATCGTGCCGAGGACGCGCCGCGCGCCCTCGTCCGTTTCGCTGCGCGCAAGCCGCTCGAAGCCCGCCTGGATGTCGGGCGGAAGGCGCTTCAGGGCCCGGACGTAGAGCTCCTTCGCCGCCTCCTCGACCCGCTCGAGTTCGACCTTCACTGCACCGAGATCTTGCGCTCGCGCACCACCCGCGCCCAGAGTTGCGATTCCTCCCGCATCTCGCGCGCCATCTCCTCCGGCGTGTTGCCGACCGGCACGAGCCCTTGCACGTAGAAGCGCGCCCGAAGCTGCGTGGACTCGAGCGCCTTCTTCGTGTCCTGGTACACCTTGTGCACGACTTCCTTCGGGGTGCCGGCGGGCGCGACGATGCCGAACCAGCCGACGTTCTCGAACCCGGGCAGCGTCTTCGCGATCGGCGGCACGCCCGGAAGCGCCGCGAACTCGGTCCGGCTGGTGACGCCGAGGGCGCGCAGCCGGCCGCTGTTCACGTGCCCCACCGCGGCGGCGACGTTCGCGAGCATGAACGTCGTCTCGCCGCTGACGAGTGCGGTGAGCGCCGGCCCTTCGCCCCGGTACGGAACCTGGACCGCGTCGATTCCGGCGCTGTTCACGAAATTCTCGGACGCGAGATGGACCTGAGAACCGATTCCGGCGTGGCCGAAGGTGAGCTTGCCCGGCTGCGCCTTCGCCGCGTCGATCAGGTCCTTCACCGTCCGGTAGGGCGAGTTCGCGGGCACCACCAGCACCTGCGGCCCCATCACCACCTTGGTCACCGGAACGAAATCCTTCTCCGGGTCGTAGTTGAGCTTGGCGTAGATGTGCCGGTTCGCGGTCATCACCGAGCCCGAGGGAAAGAAAAGCGTGTAGCCGTCGGGACTGGCACGTGCGGCCTCCGCCGCACCCACTCCGCCCGCCGCACCGCCGCGGTTCTCGATCACCACCGTCTGGCCCCAGATCTCCTGGAGCCTCTCGGCGAGCAGCCGCGCCGAGATGTCGGTCGCCCCGCCCGGCGGGAAGGGCACGATGAACTTCACCGGTTTCTGCGGCCAGGCCTGCGCCTGCGCGCTGGTGGCCGAGAGCGCGAAGAGCAGCGCCACGCCGAGGGCCGCGGCAGCGGATGCCGCGGCGAGATTCTTGAGCCAGTCCCGCCAGGGAAGAAATTCGATCATGAGCACCCTCAGCCCCCCGAAAAGATGGAACGCCAGCGCGAGCACGATTGCCCACTCGAGTGCCTTCACGAGCGGCTGCTCGGTCCAGCGCAGGAACGATTCTAGCGCTCTTTCTCCTTCGAGCGCTTGCCCGAGCGCCCAGAAGTGAAGCGGAAGAAAGACCGCGAGCGCGACACCGGAAATGCGGTGCGCCGCGGCGTACCAGCGCCCGGGTGCCGTCATGCGAACACCGCCCAGGCGGCCCGCAGGCCCGTCGCCGCGAGCAGCACCGCGAACGCGACGAGCGCGGCGTCGCACAGCGGCCCGCGCCAGCCGGCCCATTCGGCGAGCACCGCGCGCAGCCCGACGGGCGCGTGCACCGCGGCCGCCAGCACGAAGAGCGAATAGAACGCGAGCCCGCCGACGCTTCCGCGCGTGCGCGCGAGGATCTCGGCGGCGCTCAAGCCGCCTTGCACCGCGTAGACGATCGTCGCGAGGTGCACCGCGACGCACGGCGCGAGCAGCGCCGCGCTCGCCCGTTGCGCGATCCAGAGCCACGTCTCGCCGCGCGCGCCCATTCGGGGGGCTAGAGCCTGCCCGCGAGCGTCGCCGCCGCCACCGCGCGCTTCAACCCGGCGATCGCCGCCGTCGGCGCGAGCGCCTTCGGACAGCGCTCGGTGCAGCTCATGTGCGTGTGGCAGCCGAACGCAC
>Ga0308420_1001033_pt1 | contig 14427 bp, 13 predicted proteins | sample HotsprSampleMS55_FD_203802 | JGI IMG/M metagenome (GOLD analysis project Ga0308420, IMG submission 203802) | Hot spring phototrophic mat microbial communities from Mushroom Spring, Yellowstone National Park, Wyoming, United States - 20090730_MS55 ... | reverse complement strand
ACGGTCACGACGGAGGACGTCGAGCGCGCGGCGGCCGCGCGCGACGCCGCCGGGGAGCCGCTGCGCGGCATGCGCCGCGCGATGGCGCAGCGCATGGGGCTCGCGCGTGCCGAAGTCGTTCCGGTGACGGTGACCGACGATGCCGACGTCGAGGCGTGGGCTCCGGCCAGCGCGCCGATGGGGCGGCTGGTGCGCGCGATCGTCGCCGCCGCGCGCTCCGAGCCCGCGCTCAACGCGTGGTACGAGGCAGCAGCCGCACGCCGGATACTCCACGCCGAGGTGCACGTCGGCATCGCGGTGGACTCGCCCGAGGGGCTCCTCGTGCCCGTCCTGCGTCACTGCGAGCGGCGCGATCCCGCTTCTCTCGCGGACGAGATCGAGTCGCTCGTCGCGCAGGCGCGCGCGCGTGCGCTCGCGCCCGAGGCGCTGCGCGGTGCGACGATCCTCCTCTCCAACTACGGCGCGATCGCCGGCCGCTACGCGACACCGATCGTCGTGCCGCCCGCCGTGGCGATCGTCGGTGCAGGCCGCATCGCGCGTCGCCCGGTAGCGCTCGCAAACGGCACCCTCGCGGCCCACCGCCTGCTGCCGCTCTCGCTCACCTTCGACCACCGAGCGGTGACCGGCGGCGAGGCCGCACGCTTCCTCCATGCGCTCGTCGCCGATCTCGACCAGCCCGACTGATCTCCCTTATCCCGCCGGCGGCGCACGCCCGCTCTGCCGCTGCCGCAGGGATTCGGTGCGTAGTTTCTCGGGCGCGGGTTCTACTCCGCCTTGATGTTTCCCTCGCGGACGATCCGCGCCCAGCGCGGTGTTTCATCGGCAATCAGCTCCGCGAGCTGTCCGGGGGTGCTCGATTTCGCGACCATGCCGAAACTCCGGAACTTTTCCTGCACCTCGGCAAGCGCCAGCGCCCGGACGACCGCGTCGTTCAGCTTCGCGATCGCTTCGGCTGGTGTGCGCGCCGGAGCGAGCAACCCGAACCAGACGTCTACGTGATAGCCGGGCAACACAGATTCAACGGTCGGTACGCCGGGCGCGAGGGGAGTCGGTTCGCGGGTCGATACCGCGAGAAGCCTGACTCTGCCGTCCTTGATGAAATTGTTGAGTGCTGCCGAAGACGTCGTGATCAGAACTTTCACCTCGCCGGTGGCGATCGCGTTTGTCGTGGGCGCCTGACCTTTGTACGGCACGTGCACCATCCGAATTCCGGCCATGCTTGCGAACAGCTCGGTGGCAAGATGTCCGAGCGATCCGATCCCTGCCGACGCGTACTCGAGCGCGTTCGGCTGCCGTCGCGCGTACTCGATAAACGAGCGTAGGTCTGTAGCCGGCACCGCGGCGTTGACCATGACGAACAACGGCGTCGTAGAGACCTGTGAGATCGGAGCGAAATCCTTCAGCCCGTCGTAACCCGCGTCCTTGACCAGCAGCGGCGTCGTGGACGACGGGCCGTTGTTGGAAAAGAGGAGCGTATGGCCGTCGGGGTTCGCACGCGCGACCTCGCGCGCGCCGATGGCACCGGCCGCGCCTGCCCGGTTTTCGACCACGACCGGCTGGCCGAGCGTTTTCTGCATCGGCTCCTGCAGGGTGCGAGCCATGAGGTCGGTGGTGCCGCCCGCAGGATACGGAACGATGATCCGGATTGGACGCGTGGGAAAACCCTGCGCAAGCACGAATGTACAGACACTCGCAAGCACCAGGCCGGTCATCAGCTGTTTCGTCCACATAGCTCCTCCTGTTCACGGTATAGGACCTTCGCATCGAAAAGCCGCTTCAATTCTGTTGCTCCGAGGCCGAGCCGTTCCGTCAACACTTGCGCGCTGTGTTCGCCGAGCGCCGCCACCCAGTTGCGCGCACCCGCATGGCCATTGCGTAACTTGAACGGCGTGTCGGGTACGCGGAACGTCCCCGCACGGTCGGCAACCGTGGCAAACGAACGGCGCTCGCCGGCATACTCGCTCGCCATCGCTTCCCGGACGGTGTAATAGCGAGAGCACGGTACGCCGGCCTCCAGCAGAATCGTTTCGCATGCCTCCGCGGACCGCGTTTGTGCCCACTGCTCGACCAGCTCCATCAGCTCACCCCAGTGCCGCTCGCGCGCCTCGGCCGTGGCGAAGCGCCGGTCGCTCGCCCATTCCGGATGACCTACCGCCCGGGCCATCGCGGTAAAGTTGTGGGCACTCACCGGGGCAACGATCAAAAAACCGTCGCGGGCCCGTATCGGCCGATAAAGGGGCCGGCCCTTTGCCACCGGGAACTGTGCCTCCGCGCATTCGTACACCATCAGCGTGAACATCGCATCCATCAGCGACAGGTCGATATGTTCCCCCTCGCCGGTCGCGGATCGGCGCACGAGCGCGGCGGTCACCGCCCCGAAAGCCACCGCACCGGCGAGGACGTCCGCAACGAAGAGGCCGGTTCTGAGCGGCTGCTCGAGACGCTCCTGGTACGCCATATTGGCGAGGTCGTAGCCCGACGCGGCGTGGACGATCGGCGCATACGCCGAGCGCTGCGCTGCACGTCCCTGCTGTCCGAATCCCGAAATCGAGCAGTACACCAGGCGAGGGTTGCATACGCGCACGCTCTCGTAGTCCAGTCCGAGACGCTTCATGACACCAGGCCGAAAATTTTCGACGATGATGTCGGCGGTGGCGGCGAGAGCGAGGGCGAGAGAGCGCCCTTCCTCGGTGCGCAGATCCACGCATAGACTGCGCTTGCCGCAGTTCAGGCTACCGAAGTAGGCGCTGCAGCCGTCTCGTAGCGGCGGACGACCGCGTATGTGGTCGCCCTGCGGGGGCTCGACCTTGACCACATCCGCCCCCAGATCCGCAAGAAGGCGCGTACAGTACGGCCCCGCCATCATCGCGGAAAAGTCGAGTACGAAACAGCCGTCGAGCGCGCCGCTCACCGTCTGCGTCCGTATGCCGCGAGGTGCGAGCGCTGCAGGCGCTTCATCAGCGATTCCATTTCGGCCGCTGCTGCCCGTGCGTCGCGTTTCTCCAAGTAGCCGATGAGGCGCCGACGGGAGGGGAGGACATAGCGGTTCGGGCGATATCCGATTTCTTCCACGAAATATCGTGTCATTTCGAGCAGGGCGTCCGTGAGCACGATCAGCACCGGATTTCCGGTCGCCCGCGCGAGCAGGCGGTGGAAGTGGTAGTTCAGCTCGGCCCGCTGGGCCAGATTGCCCCGTCGGGTCGCTTCGGTCGCCGCTTGCACGTTTGCCTTGAGCGCCTCGAGATCGCGCGCAGTACATCTCTGGCACGCAAGCCGTGCCACCTCGGTACCCACGATGATGCGCGCCTCGGTGAGATGCTCGGGCCGGATCGCGCCAAGCCGATACAGATCGGACAGGCTCGCCACCGCGGCTTCCCCTCCGCCCTGTCGGACGAAAATGCCGCCGGAAATGCCTTTCCGCGTCTCGACCAGCCCGGCCACCTCGAGCGATCGCAACGCCTCGCGCAGCGTGTTCCGGCTGACACCGAACTCTTCCGCCAGCTCCCGTTCGGGCGGCAACCGGTCGCCGGGCTTCAGCGCCCGTCGCGCCAGCTGATCGCGAAACTGCCGCGCGATCTCTTCGAATGCGCGCCGGGTCGATACCGGCTGGAACGCAACCATCGCCGAATCGCTCAATCGATCCCCAGAAGATGGCGCGCGATCACGATGCGCTGAATCTGGTTCGTGCCCTCGAATATCTGGTTGATCTTCGCGTCCCGCATGTAGCGCTCGACCGGATAGTCCTTCATGTAGCCCGCACCGCCGAACACCTGAACGGCGTCCGTCGTGACCTTCATCGCGACGTCGCTCGCGAAGCACTTGGCCATCGAGGCCATCTCGGAGAGTCGAGAAAAATCCCCCGCGTCCACGAGCCGCGCGCACTCGTAGACCAGCGCGCGCGCGGCCTCGATCTGCATCGCCATGTCGGCGAGCATCCACTGCAAGCCCTGGAAGTGCGCGATCGGCCGCCCGAACTGACGGCGCTGTTTTGCGTATTCGACCGCTGCATCGAGCGCACCCTGCGCGACCCCGACGGAAGCGGCCCCCACCGTCGGCCGATTCATGTCCAGGATACGCATACACGCGATGAATCCGCGGCCTTCCTCGCCCACCATGTTTTCTTGCGGAACGTACACGTTGTCGAAAAAAACCTCGACGTTGGGTACCCCGTTCAACCCCATCTTGCGCTCGTTGCGACCGATCCGGAAGCCCTGCGACTTCGTATCCACAAGGAAAGCGCTGATCCCCTGGAATCCCCGCTCGCCGCTCGTGCGAGCGAACACCAGCAAGTAATGAGCGATGTTGCCCCAGGTGATGTAGCACTTGCGGCCGCTCAGTATCCAGCCGTCCCCTTCGCGCCGCGCGCGTGTCGCCATCGACGCGACATCCGAGCCTGCTTCCGGTTCTGTGATCGCGACGCCGGTCCATGTCCGCCCCTGCGCGACCATCGGCAACCACCGACGGCGCTGCTCCTCGGTGCCGAAGTGCAGCAGCGGCAACACCATGCCGATCGAGTTCATTCCCGCGAGCAGGGCACACGCTTCCGAAACGCGGGCGATCTCTTCGCGTGCGAGGCACACCGCGGTGAGATTCCCCCCAGGCCCGCCATATTTCTCGGGGACCCAGAGCTGCAGCAAACCCATGTCACCGAAGAGGTGAAAGATTCGTTCCGGGATACGGTCGGTCGCGTCGATCTCCGCCGCGATCGGCCGGATTTCCTTGTCTACCATGCGCCGGATGGCGTCGCGCAACGCGAGCTGCTCCTGGGAGAACTGCGGCATCGGCCGAGGCTTGTGTTGATTGGTTGAACCAATTACACTCTTGTTTCGCGAACCTGTCAAGGTGGCCCATGCCTGCAACACCCGACTACACGCGCTACCGGTGCCTGAAAATCGAGAAACGGGACTCGATCGCCACGGTGTGGCTCGATCGCGCGGAAACGCGCAATCAGATCGATCGCGAGCTGCACCACGAATTGCGGGACATCTGGCCTGTCCTCGGTGCGGATCGCGACGTGAACGCGATTCTCCTAACTGGCGCGGGCGACTATTTCAGCGTCGGAGGCAACGTCAAGGCGATGCTGACACGCCCCGGAGGCGACGTTTTCGAGGAAGGCGAGATGATCGAGCCGCGAAGCGCACGGCAGATCGTTCGAAACATTCTCGACTGCGAAAAGCCGATCGTGTGTGCCATCAACGGCGACTGCGTTGGCCTGGCAGCGACCGTCGCGCTCTTGTGCGACATCACGATCTGCGCAGAGGACGCGCGCATCGGCGATCCCCATGTACGCATTGGCCTCGTTGCGGGAGACGGTGGAGCGGTGATCTGGCCGCTGCTCGTCGGCCCGAACCGCGCCAAGGAGTTCCTGATGCGCGGTACCCTGCTCCGCGGAGCCGATGCCAGTCGTATCGGTCTGGTGAATTACGCGGTACCACGGCACCAGGTGCTCGAAAAAGCGACCGCGATCGCCCATGAACTCGCGGACGGTCCTCCTTGGGCGATCCGCTGGACCAAGCTCGTGGTGAACAAGGTTTTGAAAGAAATGGAAAATCTGGTGCTGGACGCCTCGTTCGCGCTCGAGATGGCGACTTTTCGGACCGAGGACCATCGGGAAGCAGTCCAGGCCTTCATCCAAAAGAGAAAACCGCGCTTCACCGGCCGCTGAGGATCCGCTGCCGCCACCGCGCCTTTTGTCGGGTGCGTTACGCGCGCAGAACGGCGAAGGACCACCGGCTCCAACCGATCACGGTCAAGACGCCGGTGCCGGGAAGGCACATGCACTACTCCTTCCCCGCCCGCCAGATCCCGTAGAGGATCCAGATGCTGTTCAGGAACGCGATCAGGTAGCCGAGGAAGCCGATCGCGGTGAGCACGTTGATGCCGAAGAGCTCGGGGCCCTCGCGCACCGTCATCACGATCGCCGAGCCGATGACGAGCGAGGCGGTCATGATGCCGACAGTGACGCGGTCGAGCGTGCGGTCGAGTTGGCGGCCGAAGTGGTCGAGGCGCTTCAGATCGAGGTCCACGCGCGCCTTGCCGCGGCGCGCCTCGCGCAACAGGCGCGCGAGATCGCGCGGCACGCTCGCGACGAGACCGAGGAAGTCGCCCATCGCGCCGCGCCCCCGGCGCACGATCTCGGCGGGCTGGTAGCGTTCGCGCAGTGCCCGGCGCAGCATCGGCACGAGATGGTCGGTGATGTGGAAGTCCGGGTCGTACAGGCGCCCGAGCCCTTCGAGCGTGATCAGCGCCTTGAACATCAGCGAGAGATCGGACGGAAGCACGATCGAGTGCTCGCGTACGATCGCAGCGAACTGACGCAGCACGTTCCCGATGCGGATATCCTTCAGCGGCACGCCGTCGTATTCGAACGCGAGCTCGTTGACGTCTGCGGCGAGCTTCGCCTCGTCCACCCACGCATCCCCGGCCCAGTCGAGCAGCACGTCGAGCATCGGCTCCTCTTCCATGCGCGAAAGCCCCGCGAGCAGGTCCACGATCTGGCGGCGGCGCAGCGGTGAAAGCCTTCCCACCATCCCGAAATCGACGATCACGATACGGTTGCCAGGAAGGTAGAAGACATTGCCCGGATGCGGGTCGGCGTGGAAAAAACCGTCCAGCAAGATCATCTTGAGGAACGCGTCCGCGCCACGTGCGGCGAGCAGTTTCCGGTCGAGGCGAGCGGCTTCGACCGCCGCGAGATCGGTGCCCGGGATGCCCTCCACGTGCTCCTGCACGAGCAGCGTGTCGCTCGTCCATTCGGGATAGACCTTCGGGATGACGATGTGCGGATCGCCCTCGAAGTTCTTGGCGAAGCGCTCGACGTTGCGCGTCTCGGCTGCGAAGTCGAGCTCGCGCTCGAGCGAGCGCGCGAACTGCGCAGCGATCTCGACCGGCCGGTAGCGTCGTGCCTCGGGGATCTCGGATTCGATCAGCTCGGCGACATGACGCAGCAGCCGCAGGTCGGCCTCGATCTTGGCGCGCACGCCCGGCCGGCGCACCTTGAGCACCACCGGCGTGCCGTCCGGTAGCTTGGCCCGATGCACCTGCGCGATCGAGGCGGCGGCGTGCGCGGTCGTCTCGATGTCGCGGAACACCTCGAAGGGGGAACGGCCGAGCGCGCGCTCGAGTTCGGGCAGCAGCGCCTCGAACGGCACCGGCGCGACATGCGCGTGCAGCTTCTCGAACTCGGCGATCCAGTGGGGCGGGAAGAGATCCACCCGTGTGGCCATCACCTGGCCGAGCTTGACGAAGGTGGGCCCGAGCTCCTGCAGCGCCAGGCGCATGCGCTGCGGCGGATCGAGCCGGACCGCCTCCGCAGCCGCGCTCCAGTGCAGGATCTGCCCAGCACGCTCCATCAGCGTCGCGAGCCCGATGCGCTGCACGAACTCGCCGAGTCCGTGGCGGATGAAGACCGAAGTGATCTCGTGCAGGCGCGGCAGCTCGCGCATCACGCCGATCGTCTGGCGCAGCACCGGCGCCCCCTACGTCTTGTCCTTCGGTGCCCCTTCCTTGTGGTTCGCCCTTTCGCCTGCCGCAGCCTCTCTCGGCCGCAGGGCATCCGCCATGCCGGCGAGCACTCCGCCCGCGAGCGCGGCGAAGCGCGCACCGAACTCGGTCGCCGCCGCCACGCCCGCGAGCGCGAGGTCCAGCGAGGCGACCGAAAGCCGCTCTGCGATTTCGGCCATCGTCGCGCTCACCTTGCGCCCGGTTTCGGTGCCGCTTGCGCGCGCTTCCGAAAGGATCCGGCGCAGCTCCGGCGCGACCTTTTCGCCGGCCGCCTCGGCCACATGGCCGACGGTGGCGAGGAAGTCCTCCTCGAGCTTTCTCAGGTTCGCCAGCGCCTGTTTGAGCTCCGAATCGGAGAAGTCGCGCCCGGCGGCCACCATCTGTGCGAGGGCGGTGCGAGCCGCTTCGGCCGAGCGGCTGAGCGCCTCGTCCATGCCGCCGAAGGCATCGGCGAGCGCCTTGCGCACCTCGGTGCGGCTCGCCTCGGCCCCGAGCGCCGCCCCTTCGGCCACCGCGCGCAACACCTGCCGGATCCCCTCGCGATCGAAGCGCCGGTGCCGCAGCGCTTGTAACGTGAGATCGTGCACCCGGCGGCGGATCTCCTCGCCCGCACGCATCGCCTCGCGCGCCTCGTCCCGTGTTTTCTCGTCCGAGAAATTCTCCTGCCCGCTCATCGCTGCCCCCCTGCGCTGCCGCCCTGCTGCCGTCTCGCTCGAGCGGAAGTTAGCGCACCGGCGCAGCGGTGGCTAGGCGGTACCGCATCTCCGCCCGCTCCGGGGCGTTTCCGACGAGGTAGGATTGTGCGCTGCCATGAACGAGCTCGCCCGTTCGCGCACCGACCACGTGGGGAGTCTTCTCCGGCCGGAATCGCTGAAGCGCGCCTTTCTCGACTACGGCGCCGGACGCATCCCGCGCGAGGCGCTGGTCGCCGCGCAGGACGCCGCGATTCGCGCAGTGGTGGCGAAGCAGGAAGCGCACGGACTGCCGGTCGCGACCGACGGCGAATACCGGCGCCTCAACTGGCAGGTGAGCTTTTCGGAAATCGAAGGCTGGGATCTGTGGGAAGGTTCCTGGCGGCGTTTCCTCGCCCATCCCTCGGACCGGTTACCAGAAGAGAGGCCGCTCGCGCGCGGGCAGGATGCGGTGGTCTCCTATCGCGTTCCGGCGACCGCGCGCCTGGCGCTCCGGAAGAGTTTCCCGCTCGAGGAATGCCGCTTCCTGAGGGCGATCGCGCGCGGCCCGATCAAGGTGACGCTGATGGGGCCGGATCGCGTCGCGCAGATGTGCGACCTCGAGCGCTCGAAGCCGTGGTACGCCGACGCCGACGAGTTCCTCGCCGACGTGGTCGCGATCCAGCGAAGGATGGTCGAGGAGCTGGTGGCGGCAGGATGCGACTACGTCCAGCTCGACGAGCCGAGCTACACCGGCTACGTGGACCCTCCGACGCTCGAGCGCATGCGCGCCCGCGGCGAGGATCCGCTGCGCCGTCTGCGCCGCGCGGTCGAAGCCGACAACGCAGTCATCGAGGGTGTTCGCGGCCGTGCGGTCTTCGGGCTCCACATCTGCCGCGGCAATCGCGCCAGCATGTGGCATCGCGAGGGAAGCTACGACGCGATCGCCGAGACGCTTTTCGGCGGGCTGCGCTTCGACCGCCTGCTGCTCGAATACGACAGCGAGCGCGCCGGCGGCTTCGAGCCGCTGCGCTTCGTGCCGAAGGGAACGATGGTGGTGCTCGGGCTCATCACCACCAAAACCGGCCGCCTCGAGACCGTGGACGGGCTCTGCCGGCGCATCGAGGAGGCGGCGCGTCATGTTCCGCTCGAGCAGCTCGCGCTCAGCCCGCAGTGCGGTTTTGCCTCCGGGATCGGCGGAAACCTGCTCACCGAGGCCGACCAGTGGGCGAAGCTCGACCGGATGCTCGAGACCGCACGCAAGGTCTGGGGAGAAATCTGAGCGGTTCGGCTGACGCGCGTCGCCCGCCGTACCCTACCGGCCCGCGAGCTCCGGGCGGTCGCGGAAATGATCCAACGCCTCGGGGTTGGCGAGCGCTTCCAGGTTCTTCACCGGACGGCCGTGCACCACCTCGCGCACCGCGAGTTCCACGATCTTGCCGCTGCGCGTGCGCGGGATGTCGGGCACCTGCAGGATCTTGTCCGGAACATGCCGCGGCGTAGTGTTCTCGCGGATGCGCCGGCGGATTTTCGCCTCGAGCGCGTCGTCGAGCCGGACGCCCTCCTTCAGCTTGACGAATAGCACCACGCGCACGTCGCCCTGCCATTCCTGCCCGATGACCAGGGATTCGAGTACCTCCTCGATCGTCTCCACCGGTCGGTAGATCTCGGCAGTACCGATGCGTACCCCGCCGGGGTTGAGCACCGCATCGGACCGCCCGTAGATGACGAATCCGCCGTGCGCGGTCTCCTCGCACCAGTCCCCATGACGCCAGACGCCGGGAAAGGTCTCGAAGTAGGCCGCACGGTAGCGCGAGCCGTCCGGGTCGTTCCAGAACCCGACCGGCATCGAGGGGAAGGGGCGCGTGCACACGAGCTCGCCTTTCTGCCCCTTTACCGGACGGCCCTCGTCGTCGAACACCGCGACCGCCATGCCGAGCCCTTTCGCCTGGATCTCACCACGCCAGACCGGCAGCATCGGGTTTCCGAGTACGAAACAGGACACGATGTCGGTGCCGCCCGAGATCGAAGAAAGACAGACATCGGACTTGACGCGCGCATACACGTAGTCGAAGCCTTCGGGGAGCAGCGGCGAGCCGGTGGAAAGAACGGCGCGCAGGCGCTCGAGCCGGTGCGTCTCGCGCGGCGCGAGTCCAAGCTTCGCGATCGCGTCGAGGTATTTCGCCGAGGTGCCGAAGTGGGTCATGCCCTCGGCGTCGGCCAAATCGAAGAGGATGCGCCCTCGGGCGGCGAACGGAGAGCCGTCGTAGAGCAGCAGCGTCGCGCCGGAGGCGAGCCCCGAGACGAGCCAGTTCCACATCATCCAGCCGAGCGTAGTGAAGTAGAAGAGCCGGTCGCCCGGCTTCAGATCGCAGTGCAGGCGGTGCTCCTTCAGGTGCTGCAGCAGCGTGCCGCCATGGCCGTGCACGATGCACTTCGGCGCGCCGGTGGTGCCGGAGGAGTACAGGATGTAGAGCGGATGGTCGAAAGCGAGCGGCTCGAAGTGGGGAGGACGCGCGGCGAACGGCGCGATGAATTCCTGCAGCGTCTCGCCCACCTTGCCGCCCGCACCGAGGTAGGGAACCGTCACGCAGCGCGCGACCCCCGGCAGTTTCGCGAGCACCGCACGCGACTTTTCTAGGCAGTCGAATTCGCGTCCGCCATAGAGGTAACCGTCGGTACAGAACAGCACCTTCGGCTCGATCTGGCCGAAGCGGTCGAGCACGCCCTGGACGCCGAAATCGGGCGAGCACGAGGACCAGATCGCGCCGAGGCTCGCGGTGGCGAGCGCCGCGGCCACCGCCTCGGGCAGGTTCGGGAGATAGCCCGCGACGCGGTCGCCCTTGCCGACCCCAGCCGCACGCAGGGCCTGCGCGATGCGCGAGACGAGCGCGGCGAGCTCGCGCCGCGAAAGCCGGCGTCGGAAGCGATCCTCGCCCCAGAACACCACCGCGTCGGCGTCGTCCGCGGCGCGCAGCAGATTCTCCGCGAAATTGAGGCGCGCCTCTGGAAACCACCTCGCTCCAGGCATGCGGTCGCCGTCCACCAGTGTGCGGGTGCCGCGCTCGCCGCGCACCTCGCAAAAATCCCACACCAGATTCCAGAACGCTTCCGGCGACTCGACCGACCAGCGGTGCAGCGCCGCGTAGTCGCCGAATCCGGCGCGCGCCATGAAGCGCGCAAGGAGCGTGTCCGCCGCGCGCTCGGGCGAAGGCGTCCACAGCGGCCGGTCGATGCTCACGGCGCTGCCGCGCACTTCACGCCGCAGCTCCCGCACCCTCGAGGCGCGCGCGGACCGCGTCCGAAATGCGCTCCGGCCTGCGCGTCGCCATATCGACGAACACCCATGTTGCCACGTCGTCGGCGCGGAGCTGCGCTTCTTCCTCGCGGCGCAGCTCGTAGCCGGTCGGCACGCCCGAGCCCCCGGGCGCGCCCACGAAGAGCCGGATCTCCACCGTGCCGGGATACGCGAGCGCGCGCCGGTAGTCGCAGGAGGCGTTCGCGATCACGATTCCGATCGAACGCCTGGCGTCTTCCGGCATCCGCAGACGTCCGAACCCGCAGATGCGCGCTTCTTGCATGAAGCGAAAATACACCGTGTTGTTGACGTGGTCCATCGCGTCCATGTCGCCCCAGCGGATCGGGATGCGCTCCACATGCGCCCGCCTGCGCGTTTCGGTCATCGCGTCGCCACCCACCACTACCAGACCGCCTCCAGATGCGGCACGCGGCGCAGCCGCCGGTCCGCGCTGACGAGCTTTGCGCCGAGCACGATCGCGGTCGCCGCGATGATCCGGTCGGCCGGATCGGGGGGGACGGATTCGTCGAACGAGCCCGCGAGCAGGGCGATCTCGGCGCTCACCGGTTCCAGCCGGAGCTCCGGCAACAGGGCGATGTCGGCGACCCAGCGTTCGAGCGGCGGGCCGAGCCTGAGCCGGCCGCGGCGCACCGCGGTTGCGATCTCCAGGACGCTGATCGCCGAGGCGGCGAGCACGGCACCCTCCACCGCGCGTCGCGCCCGCGCCGAAAGCGGCGGTGCCCCGTTCACCCACCACACGAGCGCGTGAGTGTCGAGCAGGATCAGCGGTTTGCTTCCCACTCCCGCGGCTCGATCACCGGCTCGAGCGCCCGATCGTAGCGCAGCACGCTGCCGCGCAGGCGCTCGCGCGCCGATTGTGCCTCGCCTCTGCCCGTGGTGGCCGGGCCGATTTCCGCGATCACCCGGCCGCGCGAAGTGACGCGCAGGCGCTCGCCGCGCTGCGCCTTCGCCAGATACGCCGGCAGGTTCTGGCGCAGCGCGGTCACGTTCACACTCGAGGTCCGATCCATCTGTACAGAACCACTGTACAGATTCGGGGCGACCCCGTCAACCGACCGGTCCGTATCGGCAGGCTGCGCTCGCGCAGCACCCTCGCAAGGCGCTATGATCCAGCCGGGGCGTTTCGGTTCATCGGGACGATCGAAGGCAAGAAGCGGCTGCGAACAGGAAGCGCAAGGCTGATGATGGACCCGCACGGATCGCACGCGATGCAGCGCGAATCGATGGAATACGATGTCGTCGTCGTGGGCGCCGGCCCCGCGGGGCTTGCGGCCGCGATCCGCATCCGACAGCTTTCACCCGAAACTTCGGTGTGCGTGCTCGAGAAGGGGTCCGAGATCGGTGCGCACATTCTCTCCGGTGCGGTGATGGATCCGCGCGCGCTCGCCGAGCTTTTCCCCGACTGGAGGGAACGGGGCGCCCCGCTCGAGGTGCCGGTCACCGAGGACCGGTTCCTCTTCCTCACTGAAAAGCGTGCGCTGCGCACGCCCCCCTGGCTGCTGCCCGCCTGCTTCCGCAACGACGGCAACTACATCGTGAGCCTGGGCGAAGTGGTGCGCTGGCTCGGCAAGCAAGCCGAAGCGCTCGGCGTCGAACTCTTCCCGGGCTTTGCCGCAGCCGAGCTGCTGTACGACGAAAAGGGAGCGGTCAAGGGCATCGCCACCGGCGAGGTCGGGATCGACCGCCGGGGCGAAAAAACCGATGCCTGGCAGCCGGGAATGGAGCTGCACGCAAAATACACCTTCTTCGCCGAGGGCTGTCGCGGCCACCTCGCACGGCAGCTCGAGGCGCGCTACGGCCTTCGCCGCGACGCCGACCCGCAGGTCTACGCCCTCGGCCTCAAAGAGCTGTGGGAGCTCGCGCCGGAGCAGCATCAGCCAGGGCTGGTGCTGCACACGGCCGGCTGGCCGCTCGATCGTCGCACCTACGGCGGCTCTTTCTTCTATCACTGGCGCGACCGCATGGCGGCGGTCGGATTCGTCGTCGGTCTCGGTTACACCAACCCCTACCTCAGCCCGTACGAGGAGTTCCAGCGCTACAAAACACATCCGGCGATCCGTCCCTTTCTCGAGGGCGGACGGCGCATCGCCTACGGCGCGCGCGCGATCGCGGCGGGCGGCCTGCAGTCGCTCCCACGAACGGTGTTTCCGGGCGGATGCCTCGTCGGCGACGACGCCGGCTACCTCAACGCCGCGCGCATCAAGGGAAGCCACTGCGCCATCAAGAGCGGAATGCTCGCCGCGGAAGCGGCGGTCGAAGCGCTCGGCGCCGGGCGCGCGCGTGACGAGCTCTCTGCCTATCCGGACGCGTTCCGCAAAAGCTGGCTCTTCGATGAGCTCTACCGCGCGCGCAATTTCAAGCCCTTCATGGCGAAGGGGCTTGTCGCCGGCACGGTCCTGTTCGGCATGGACCAGATTGTCTTCGGCGGCAAGGCGCCGTGGACGCTGCACCACCGCCACGCCGACCACCAGACGCTCGTGCCGAAAACTGCGGCGCGCCCGATCGCCTACCCGAAGCCCGACGGGGTGCTTACCTTCGACCGGCTCACGAACCTCGCCTTCGCCAACGTGAGCCACCACGAGGACCAGCCGGCACACCTGAAGCTGAAAAACCCGGAGGTCGCGATCCGGATCAACCTCGAACGCTACGATGCGCCGGAGACGCGTTACTGCCCTGCGGGCGTGTACGAGATCGTGCGCGACGGCGAACGCGAGCCACGCCTGCAGATCAACGCCCCCAACTGCGTGCACTGCAAAACGTGCGACATCAAGGATCCGACGCAGAATATCGTGTGGGTCGCACCCGAGGGTGGCGGCGGCCCGAACTACGCCAGCATGTAAGCCGTCCGGAGGATGCGATGTGGCCAAGCGTGCTCGGCGACGGGGGGAGGGGAAAGACATGCTGACCGGGCCGATCCGGTTCTGAGGGGGCAGC
>Ga0308420_1001031_pt1 | contig 14431 bp, 19 predicted proteins | sample HotsprSampleMS55_FD_203802 | JGI IMG/M metagenome (GOLD analysis project Ga0308420, IMG submission 203802) | Hot spring phototrophic mat microbial communities from Mushroom Spring, Yellowstone National Park, Wyoming, United States - 20090730_MS55 ... | reverse complement strand
CGCTGTTCGTTATAACCCCCTCGCCGACGGGCTTCCATTTCTTCATATCGGTCATATTCCGCACGACCGAAATCCGTGCGTCTCTCTGCAGCGCACCGAACCCCAGCGCGTGCCAGGTGATGCTACCGTCGCGCGCTTCCTCGATCCGCTCGATCTGCCCGCGCCAAATCGTTTTCGAGAGTTGCGTACAGTAGACGATTAGTTCGTCGCCGATTTGCGTCATCACGCCGGAGCGTGCGAAGGTCGGCGGCAGCGTGACGCGCCCGCGCTCGTCGCCGTCGTCGCTTGTTGAGAACTCGTAGTCGGCGACGGTGAGCGAGACGGGGAATTGCTGATGCGGTTTGGTGATGGCAATGAGCATCGCTATCTCCTTACGCGAAAGATGCCGGTTCGATCTGACTCGAAAGGATGCTCAACGTTGCAGACGCGCTTGTGATTGTCGGTGCCATAACACCGTTGAACACCGCGACGTAGCGACTTGAAACAAACCACGGCGGGCCGTAGATGGTTCCGGGTGGGGTTGTGTTGAACGGACTCCAAGGGGAGCGGTTCGGGTCTGCCACTTCAAACTTCTGCAGCGTCGGCTGCGTAATAACGTTCCAGACCGCAGCGCCGTCGGTTGGAATCAAAACGAGCGGCATCACCAACGTGTTGGTCGGTACGTTTTGGATGTTGAGGGTTAGTTGCGTAGCCACTATGGTATTGCGTACAAACAGCGCAGGCGTATACCACGAGCGATCCCCGCTGATTGTTTCGGCGATCTGCGGTTGTCCGTCCCAACTTATGGTATAACGTGCGTTTGCCGATGGTGTCGTGGGGCAGAAAATCTCGATGAACAAGCGGTATACGTCGTAAGGAGCCGAAGTTACGGAATCTGGGATCGTGTACGTAATTGTTCCGTCTATTGCAGACGTGAACTTCGCGCGCGTCAACATCTCCCCGCCCACGGTCCAATTCTGCAGCTCAATTCCGCTGGTGGCGGATGCCGGGCTAATTGCTCGAATGCGACTTGACGCCGTCGCGCTCTCCAGCGCCTCAACCGCGATCAACGCGTTGTAAAGTCCCGTCATATTTGCGACCTCATCATAGAGCAGACCGCTCTTGTAGAGATACGCATCGTTCGATCCCATCAGCGTGATGATGCGGCGCTCATACGGGCGCATTGAAAACAGTATAGTAGATACAACCGGAAAAACGAGAAACGGATTGCTCAATATCCCCGTTACCCGCACCCGCGCAATCACACCGGTTGCGGTCGCCTCGACGCCCAGCAGCGTCACACCGCCGTCGTGCAGCAACGCGTACATTGACTTGCCTCCGGTTGCGTCCTCCGCGAACACAACCGCGCCGCCCGCAATTGCGGGAAACCCCCGCCGCCGCTGCGCATAACTGTACAGTTCACGCGCGAGTTTGCTTACCGCGTCCAGCGCCTGCTGGCGCGTTGTGCGGCGGAACGCGATCTCGACCGAAAACGGTTGCGGGTCGCAGAGTTTGCTAACGCGAAACCCGATACCCGGCGCGTCTTGATTGGTTGCGTCCACAATGATATTTGTATCCGCATTAAAATCGAACGACCCGATCTGTCGTATGCGCATTATACCCTCCCGAACCTCGCTAACCGCGTGAGGTTATCGATTTCGCTGCGTACCAACGTCGCAACCCGCCGCTCGTCCATTCCCGGCGCGGCGTTGACGGTGATGCCGCCGACGTTGACCGTTGCCGACGCCGGAGGCGGTTGCGTCACCGCGTCGCGCGTCAGCAGCGGGAGTGGGACTAACCCTTCGGTCAGCCCGCGTAGGACGCCTTCCGCAAGCGGCATCCCCACTTCCTTCGCCGCAACGCGCGACGGCGAGCTGATGCCGAGCGCCCGCTTCGCCGCATCGAGCGCAGACGTTACTGCATTCACCACCTCCTCTACCAACCTGCGCGCCGCGCTCTCCACGCCGCTGCGTATTCCGTCGATCAGCGCCGCGCCCAAAGACGCCGCGCCCTCGATTGCCGAACGGAACGCCGCTTCCAAACGCGGGTAGAGCGTCTGAAACAGAGACGAGAGTGTATTCATTAGATTTTCCGCAGACGCTTTTATCCCGTTCCACAGCGTTTCTGCAATATTTTTGATTGCTACCCACGCTGCGTCCCAGTCGCCGCGTAACAGTGCGGTTCCCGCTTCAAATAGTCCGCGCAGCACAGTAAGCGCGGTATCTGTCAGTATCTTGATCTGGTTCCACGCGAACTTCGCGATTGTGGTAATCTCGTTTCCGAAATTGCACCACACCCACTGCGCCGCCTTCGTCAACGCCTCAATCGCCGCCTGAACGAACCGCGCCGCTGCGGTGACGACACCCATAATCCCTTCCCACGTTCGTTTCGCAAACGCAAGAATATCCGCACCGTGCGCATTCCAAATCTTCACCACAAACGAAGTTGCGGCCTTCACCGCTTGCTGCACCGCTGCAAGCGCGGTCTGGGCGGTAGACTGAATCGCGCTCCACGCCTCCTGCGTAGACGGCGCAAGCGCGGCGCTCAGCGTGCCCCACGCTGCGAAGATCGCAGCCGCAGCAACGGCGACCGTCTGCTGCACGCTGCCGGTAGTCACCCCGACCAACCCGATCTGCGCCGCCAACGCCGCGACGGGATCGGCGGCGTTTAGAATGCCGGAAGCCCAGGCGGTGAAGGTGTTGACGCCTTCCGCCGCAGCCGCGACTAACTGCGTGAGATGCGGCAACAGCGCGCTGCCGACGGTGATTTGCAGCGTTTCAACGGCGGCGTTGAACTGGTCGAGTGTGTAACCGTAGCCTTGTTGCATTATCGCCGCAGCAGCCGCCGCGCCGCCCGCGTCCTTCATCGCCTGTCCCATCTCGTTGTAGCCTTCCGCGCCCGCGTTCGCAATCGCCGCCGCTGCGCGGATCGCGTCTGTCCCAAAGATGGTGTTCAACGCCAAAAACTTCTGCTCGTCGCTTAGATTTTTTGTTGCGTCGTGCAGCAGTTTCGCCGCCTTCTCCATTCCGATAAACGCACCTTTGGCGTCGAAAAACTTCGACTTCCCGTCCTTCGTTGCCAAGCCCAACTTGATCATCATTTCCGTCGCGTCTTTAGTCGTTGGGATCAAGCGCTGAAGGAAGGTTTTGAGCGACGTGCCGCCGTCGGCAGCGCTGCTGAATGAGGGCGCGATCAGCGCCATCGTCTGAACGGTTTCTTGAAATGACAATCCGGCGACTTTTGCGCTTCCGCCGACGTTCGCCAGACCGAGCGCAAGTTCCTCAACGTCAACCGTACTCGCGTTTGCCGCAGACGCGAGAAGGTCGGCGACGTTCGCGGCGGTTACGCCGGTTTCGCCCCAGACGCCGAGTTGTTTTGCCACAATCGTCGCGGCGTTCGCGAGGTTGAGTTGCGCAGCGGCAGCGAGTGCGAGCGTCGCATCCGTCGCGCCACCCATTACGTCTTTAACGTTGACGCCGCCTTTTATCAGTTCCGTCATTGCGTCCAGCGCCTGTTGTGCGCTGAACTGCGTTGACGAACCCAACGCAAGCGCCTTCGCCTTCACGTCATCAAACGACAGCCCCACCTTCGTCAACGAATCGCCTGCGACCGCCTGGAACTTATAGAGCGCACTCTCGAACGTCGCCGCAACGTCAATGCTTGAACGCAGTTGATCGCCAAGCGCGGCGATCCCCGTTGTGGCGAGATTGACCGCCGCCGCGCCGATCTGCCGCAGCGCGCCGACCGCCACCTGCTCCAGCGCGCCGAACGCACCGTGCTGCGCGCTTGCGGCTTGCCCGACGCCGCGCACGTTCTGGGCGACGCGCTCCAAAATACCGCTTGCGGCGTCAACTGCGCTCAGTTTGATGACGACATCACTCATCAACGTTTCCGCCGATGCGCCGCGACCAGCGCCTGATACCGCCGCTCTGCGCGCAGCGCAGCAAGGTGCTGCGCCACGCGCCGAAGCGGTTGACGGTCAAGTACGTCGGGCGGGCAGTGGTAGATGTCTCTGCACAGTACCAGTTCGGTATACGCGACGGGCAGCGGCGCGAGGTCGAGCAACCCCAGCGCCGTCGCCCGCGCTACTCGTTTCCCTCGTCGCCGATTGCGTCGAAAATCTTTTTGAGCAGCAGCGCGGCAGCGGCATACGGTTCTTCTAGAACGCCTTCGCCGTATGCTTTGACGAGTAACGTTTTGGCGACTTCGGGAAACGCGACCTTCCGTTCACTCGCGTCGAGAAACTCGTGATACTCACCGAGGGTGATCTCGCCGACTGCGGGAACCAGCCCCGCCACCCGCGACCGCACCGCCTCGTTTGGCTCGAAAATCTGCGGCAGCACCCGTTCGTACACCGCCTTCAGCGCCCGCAGTGGAAACCGATCCGCCTGATCCCCAATCGCCTTCCGCACCAGCCGCGCAACGACCGGCGCAGTCAACTCGTTGTTGAGCACACTTGTGGCTTCACGGATTGTCAGCGCGTTGCGGTCTACGCGAATTGCCTCGATGTCGTAAATCTCTGCCGGTGTCGTCATATTGTCCTCCTTTTACGGCGCTGGATTGAGGTTGGTCGGGCTTGATCCAAGCGTGTACCGGCGCAGCGACGGTGTTCGCACCGTCACCATTGCGACGTAGGGTTCGGCGTCGCTTGGGTCAAGAGCGCTTAGTGTGACGTTGGTAATCACCCCCAAGCCAAACGACGTTCCGCCGTCGTTGCTCGTTCCGTATGCCCGCGCCGAACCGACAAGACCGCGCGGCGACCAACGCACACCGAGGCGCGGCGAGGCGCTTTGGAACTGATCAAAGATCGTATTCGCCGCAGAATTCGTATCCTCGTTGTACAGAAACGTCAGCGTAATCTCGATCGGTTCGCGTTTACCGACGGTCACCGTCGCATAATCGCTTGAACCGCCAACGTACGCCTCACCGCTTGGGCGCGAAAGCTCAACGTCGTCAATTTTGACGTTCGCGTTTGAAACCGCCGTCCAGGTTGTGTTGTCGGTCGAAATCTCGACCGCGAAGTTCCCCGCGTAAAGCCCGGCAATAACTCCAGAGTGTGACATCTACGAACCTCCTACGCCGACGGCGCGCGGATGAGATGCGCGAAGCGCGTCGTCATCGCAACGCCCTCATACGCCCGCTCGCCGTATCGTACTACGTCCACTATTCCGTTCACGTTGAGCAACTGCACGTCGCCGCGTGTCAACCACGCGAAGCGCAGCCGTGCAACGTAGTCTTCGATATAGTCAACCAGCGCCGTTGCCGTATCCGCAACGCCGCGCCCCATTCCAACGTCGCGCACGAGTAAAAGATCGTCAATCTCCCACACCGCCCGCGTCGCGCGCGTGGGGGTGTACACCCCGCCTTCCACCAACCGCAGCCCGCCGAGCGTCGGAATAATCCGCACCGGCAACTGCGCGGCGTCTGACCAATTCGGTTGCGTTGATAACCGCCGAACGGGAACGACGGCGTTGTTGTACTGCACCTCCAGCCCCGCCAGCAATTCGATAACGTCAACAACCGTACTATACGACATCGCGGTAGCGCTCCAGTATCGCGCGTACGTCGTCCGGCAGCGCCGACGGCAGCAGCACCAATCCGCCGTCGGCGACCGTCGGGCGATCCGGGTCGTTCGCCGTCCCCCGCTGGCGGTACATCCACGCCGCCAGACGTATCGTCGCGTGAACAATATCGGCGGGCGGGGTGATACTGTAGCCCCAGCGCGCGGTGATCGTCGCTTGTTGTGATGCGCTGCACCAGCGCTTATCGCGCCGCGCGAGGACGGTGTACGGCGCGTCGGGCGGGTGCGTGTCGATTTCGGTAAGCGGGATCGCTACACTGTCGCCGTCTGCCGCGCCGACGAGTTGCGCGATGTAGACACCCGACGGCAACAGTAAGTAATCCCGCTTCAACTGCGCGTCCCACAGCATCACCGCGCGTCCGAACGTCCGGGATGTCGCCGCCGGTGCACTAAACGTCTTGCGCGTCATCTGGTCGATTACCGCAGTTGCGCGTGTGAGCAGATCGGTCAGAAGCGCATCGTCTGCGGTTGATGTGACGGCGAGATACGTCTTGAGTTGCGCCAGCGTCGCGTACATCCGTCACCTCACAACACGCGCGTCCAGCCGGTCGGCAGCGTAGCCGGAATGTCGCGCCCGGGGAACGCCGAAATCTCAATCGCAATCTGCGCCGTACCCGTTCCGGCGATGCGTACAAACATATGCGATGCGTGCGTTTTCGCTGCGTATGCCTCCGCACCGGTAACGAAAATCTCGTAGGTGCGGTTAGACGCCAGCGTTGCAATCCCCTTATCCGTCAACTGCGTCGAGTTGTTTGTGTTGTTTGTGTCGTTGACGTGCACTTGCAACGACGCGGTGTCGGTCACCGTCCCGGTGTGTGCAACGATACGCACCGCCTGCGCATTCGCGATGCTGACAACCGGCGTATCCGCCCCGGAAGCCGCTGCGTTGAAGTAACGCAGCAGTGGTTGGATGGTCTCCTGAACAAGCATCGTATGCTCCTCCTCTCGTGCGCCGTCACAACACCTGCATCTCTTTTATTTATAGAGCGTGTTGTGACAGCGCCCGTTGTGTGTTCAACCGTTGTTCCGTAACCGCCGTCACAACACCGCATCTTCTTTTATCTCTATGCAGTGTTGTGACAGTCCGCCTCACCCAAACGTAGTACTCCCCGCCGCCGGTGTCTTTCTGCAGTGTCACAACACAGCATCTTCTTTTATTTCTATACTGTGTTGTGACAGCCCCGCTTACTGCGACCCGGCAGCAATCTCGACGAACGGACTAACAGTGTTGTTCCCCTCGCCGTCCGCCAAAATCAGCGGCGCGTTGACGAGCGGCGCGCCGTCGATCCGCACCCCGAACAGCCACACCGATTGTCGCTTGAGGAAGCGCGCGTGCTCACTGAACGCGACGCTGAACGATGCGCGTTCCACCATTGCGTAGTACGAGAGATCGGCGAGGATGAGCGATCCGGCGCTGGTCACCTTCGGCAGATGCTCGCTGTAGGCAATCGGGATACCGGCAAGCGTATCGCCGTACACCAGCGACTGTCCGTTGACCGTATAGAGCAGCGTTTCCGCAAGCCGCGTCGCCATCAACCGCGCCCTCCAGAACGGATGGGCGATCCAGACGGCGGTTGCGCTGCCGGGCAGCAGGCGCTGGATCATTTGCAGAATAGTGTTTGTGTCGTTCTCGACTTGCGTACCGCCCGTTGCTCGCGTCACACTGATCGCCGCCGGGTGCCCGACGATCCCGCGCGGTTGCCCGACGCCGGTGCCGCGCAGCATCACGCGCGCTTTCAGCACCGCGTAGGCGCGCCCGAACAGCGACACCAGCGTATCCTCAAGCGCTTGCGGCGCGTCGGTGATGAGTTCCGTCGCTGCGGCAACGTAGGCGTCTGCCGCGTGCGGGCGGAAAATCCTTTGCTCAAACTTCGGCTCGCTCTCCTGAACATTAGCGCTCTGTTCGCGCCAGACCAGCCGCACGCCGCCCACCAGCGCGCTGCTCTCGACGTTCGGTGCTTGGTCTTGCTCCAACACCGGCAGCGCTAATTCGGCGGCATTGGTGCGCAGCACCAGCGGACCGCGCCCGGCGGCGACCAACTGGTCGAACAGCATCGGCGCGCCGACGGCGCGGATACGCTCCTCGAACTGAGTGGGCACCAGAAACCCACCGCTTGCGCCGGAGGTCTCGTCAAGCGCCTTGCTGCTTTTGTAGACCGCACGCAATCGCCGAACGTCGTTGGTTGCAACACACTTCAAGAAATCGCCGAACGATGCGTCGTCTTCCGCTGCGGGTGCGCTTGTTGCCACCCCGACGTTCTGCGCCTTGACCGCAGCAGCCACTTCCTCACGCAGTCGCGCGGCGATCTCGGCAGCGAGTTCCGACTGGTTCATTACGATTTCCGTCATCTCCTTCGTCTCCTCCTACTTGATGACTAACCGATACGTATTCCTCAGCATTGTGCGTGGCTCTGCGGGCGTCGGCGTAATACTCGCGTCCAACCCCAGCAACCAGCGTTTGATGAATGTCGCTTTTCCGACCGCTTCACGTATTACCAGATGCGCCGCCGTCCCGCTCGACCAGCCCATCTCCGGCGCGATCTGGGCGAGGTAGCGATATTTCGCGTCGAGTAAACCGCGAATGATAACGCCCTCATCGGTGATCTCCAGCGCGCCGTAGCCGATTGGCTCTTCAACGAGAATCACCCCCGACGCGGTTTTGACGGGTTGCGCGTGGTTGAGCCAGATCGGGGTTTCGCGCAGTCGCCCGAAGTCGGTATCTCTCGTGAAAAACTCGTTTTCGAGATCGGTTGCGTCGGGATTGCCGAACACCACCAGCAACCCCTCAACGTCGCCCGTCTCGACCGCTTTCAACGCCGCGCCGGGCGCGGTCTGCCACTCCATCTCTCACCTCCCCCTCTCCTTCAGCACCGCAAGCGCTTCCTTCTTCGCCGCTTCCGCCGCGTCCCGCACCGACGCCCAGCGCCCGCGATGGACGCGCGCTTGCGGCATTCCGTACACAAACCGCGCGTAGGATGCGGTGTTCTCGACGATCCTCGATGTTTTCGACAGTTTCTTGATCCGCAACTTCTGCCGCAGATTGCCCGTCCTTCGATACCGCGATCCGGCGGGCGGGGGCGGGTAGACCTGCATCACGCCGTGCGCCGCAGCCGCACCCGCGTCAAGCGCCGCCTCAATCTGCGCCGAACGAGGCAGCAGTTTGCGCAATGCGTTGTCGAGATCGACAGAGACGCTAACCCGCATTTACCCGCTCCAGTCTGACGCCGCACCGACAACGCGGGTGCGCCGGGGGCCCGCTCCGCCCGCCCCACTCGTCCTCGCGCTTGCCGTGGAGCGCGCCGCAGATCGGGCACACACGCTCGTCGTTGGCGGTCTCCCAAATCATCACATACTCCAGATTATGCTCTGCGCGCATCCCTTCACGATACGCCCGCACGCCCGCGGTCGCCGCCTCGGTCGCGGCGGTGATGGCGACGGTCTCGGCACGCTTCGCTCCAACGACCGGTTCTATCATCTGGATGAGTTCGGCGCGATCCGCCCCCGGCATCCGTCGCCAAGCAGCAACCGCGCGGGCGATATAGTCGCGCGTGTACGGATAGAGCAACTCTTCCACCTGGCGGCGCGTCGCTTCCTCCGCCCAGTCCGCAAGCAGCGCATCGACGTTGACCGCAACACCAACCTCAACCCGCATCTCGTCTGCAAACAGCCGCGCAATCGTCTCGATATTGCGGCGCATCGCCGGATACAGCGCTTCGTTGAACATCTGCGCCGTAATCTCGTCTGCACCGTCGAGCATCACCTGGCGTAGTTGCTGAAACGCGCGCTTGAGATCGCGGTACAGTTGCACCTCGTGCGGCATCAGTTCCGGTTCGGCATCGTCTTTCTTCAGCGCTTTCGCTGCGTCTTCCTCCGGTACCGCGCCGTTGACGCCCGCCAGCCGCAGCGCTGTTCTCACATCGAGACCGGCAGCAACTGCTTCCCGCGCAATCGCCAGCCGGTTACGCAGACGAAGCAAGTCTTGATCCGCTTCGTCTTCGACGAATTGCGGGAGGTCAAGCCGCGCCCGCGCTTCGTTCAGCGTCAACACCGGCTGCCCGGTCAGGCGCTGGATCGCCTCTGCCTTCTCCAACTCCGAGTTCTGCACCGCGTCGATGCGCGCCTCGTTGCAGCGTAAAATCTGATTGTACGCGGCAAAATGCGGTTGCAGCATCGCCGCAATTTCGCGCGCTCTGGTCAGTATTGTGAGAAGAACAAACGTTTGGTAGTCGCGCAGCGCGGTCGCGTAGTTGCTGGCGTTGCTGAAGACCAACGACATCGGAACCTGGAACGCAGTCAACATCAATTCCGCCGCGCGCTGGAGCAGTTCCGGCTGAATAACGTCGGAAAGTTTGTCTCCCAACGTCACCGTCTTTATCTCGCTCGACAGCGCCAAATGCCGAAACGCATTGCGAATGCCGCTGACGAGTTGTCGCAACCACTGCTCGAACCGCGACCGCTCGGCGTCGGTCGGGCGCTGGGCGAACATCCACACCGTCGGGCGCACAGCGCCGCGCTCGAAGTACGCCGTCTGGTAGCGCTCGGCAGCCAGCAGTGCGCGGGCTTGCGTCAGTGCGGTCGTCACCAGCCCGACGCCGGGTTCGACTTCGCTTCTTACAGACGGTTCCCAGATGTGCAGTAGTTCTGTTTCCGGTTCAAGCCGCACTTCTGTGTTGTTCACGCGGCGGGTGAACCCGACCAGCCCGCGCTTCGCGTCGGTGATGGGCGAGATGGTGCGCGGGTGCAGACGGCGGAGACCAAGCGGCGCTGCCGGATCGCGCAGCAGATACGCTGCGCCGTAGAGACACAAATCAATCTCAATCCCGCGAATGAGCGCAGCCAGTCGCTCGGCGTCGAATGCGACCAGCGTACCGCGTCGCGTCGTAATCTCCCACGGCAGCGACGCCAGCGCGTTGGCGCGCAACGTCACCGCCGTCCGCACCACCGCGACGCGCTCATACGCCGTCTCCGCATCGACCGCTTCACCGTCGCCGGTAAATACGCCCGTCCACGCGGTTGGAAGAAAATCCTCAAGATTGAGCGCTTTGATGTCGTAGCGCTCGCTCTGCGACAGCACCAGTTGTGCAACCGCTTTAGACATCAAACAACACCTCGGCGCCGCGCGCCGCGCCCCAGACCGCCAGCGCCAGCGCGATCACGCCGTCGTCGTGACAGCCTTCCGGCGCACTGTAGCGGGCGCGACCGGACGCGGAAATATCGACGCTGAACATCTCTAACTCGTTGAGCAGCCACTCCAGCGCAGGCAGCACAATCGTTCGCTGCTCCAGCGCCAGCGCGAGGGTGTCAATCAGCAGCGGTTTTGTCGCTGCGGTCGTCGTAAACGCCTGGACGGGCAGCCCGGCGCGCTGCAACTCTTCGATGTTCGGCGCGCCGATACTGTTCGCTTCGGCGATCACCGCGCCGCCGCCGTTGCGCTTCCAGAATGCGACCAGAGCGCGGCGCTGCGCTGCGAAATCCACATCAACCAGACGCTCAACGTCAACAACGCAGCGCGTCTGCGGATCGAGCGCGGCAAATACGGTTGCGTCTTCGTAGCGCCCCCAGTCAACGCCGATAATCGCCGCCTCGCCGCTGCGTGCGATCTCGCCGACACAACTGCGAACGTTGCGGAACACTGCGCCGCCGTCATCTAAGAACTCGGCGTCGAGTTCTTGACGAGCGGCGCGTTCGGTCATTGCAGATCGCAGCAGCGCAATATCTGCCGGATCGAGACGCGGGTTGTCGTTGGTCGAACGCCGAACCGTCGCCCAGCGCGGGTCGTCAAGCGCGCTCTGGTGGATACGCCAGAAATCCCCTCGCCCTTTCGGCGTCCCGGCGAGGATCGCGCGCCCGCGCCGGTCAAGTAGTGCGGGGATCAGATTTTCGCGCCAGATTGTTTCGAGATTGCGCACCAACCCCGCCTCGTCCACCACAATCAGATCGTACCCGCGCGACCTTCCCGCGTTCTCGTTGTCGAGCGACCAGAACTCGACGCGCCCGCCGGTCGTTGTGTCAATCCGCCGTTCCGCCTTGTACTCTTCCGCAACCGGCACGCGCAGTACGCGGCGCGTCTGCTCCCACACCGGCAGCATCAGTTTGTAGGTCGGCGCGAAATACCCGACCGTCTGTCGGTGCACCAACGCCGCCTCGACCAACATTCGCGCCAATAAGTGCGATTTCCCCCACCGCCGCCCCGCGCGCAGATGCACAAACCGCGCGTCGCGGGTCTGTTCCACAACGGCGCGCTGGTCGGCGTGCAATTGGGGCAAGCGTATCTCATACCGTTTTGACGAACGCCGCCTCATCAACGATCACCAGTACGCTCTGATCGGCGTTCGGGTGTTCCTCGAACTGCGACAGAAACAACCGCGCCGCAGCGACGCGCGCGCTTGCCGGCTCGTTGTCGTTGACAACGATCATAAACAGCGCACGCAACACCGCAGCGCGGGCTTCGTCTGTCAGCAGTTCGTCAACGGTCATTTGCGGTAGAACGTCTGAGCGATTGCTTTAGCCTCAACCTCACTTAGCGGAATGTGATACGAGACGACGTAGCCGAAGATGACCGCCAGCGCCGCCTGTACCTCTGACGGCAAGTCGATCCCTACGAACTCACGCAGCGCCCACGTGAGAATGATGACGGTTGCGGCGGCCAACGCGCCGTAGGTGATCTTATCCAGCGGTTGCGAAAAGGGAAGGTTCATCTCCTCCTCCTACTCCTCTTTTTCTGCGAGCGATGTGTACCCGCTCATTCTAATTATACCGGTAACGCGCCGCGTTTTCGTACACCAGATCGCGGCGGCGCGGGTGTCACAACGCCGTATAGAAAGAAAAGAAGACGAGGTGTTGTGACAGCGGCGCGGCGGCGGAGGAAACAAAAACCCCGCGCTTCGCGGGCGCGGGGTTTGAGGGTTGTGTTGGTCAGATGAGGTTCATCCTATGAAGCGCCGGTCGGAAATCCCGCGCCGCATTTTCCAGATCTTCGTACCAGAACAACGACGCGCGGTCGATCTCTCCGGGAACGTCCGCCCGGTCGTAGACGTGGACGAGTATGTTGCCGTTCGCCTTCCGGTATACGCGGTAGATGAGACTGCGCCGTTCGCCTCTGTCCACGTACTCTCCGAGCCTCTCGGCGCGGATTTCGAGTATCTCGTGTTCCTTATACTCTTCCCCGATCCAGATTTCATACCTCGGTAGTTTGCGCCGCATTTCGAGTCTCCTCTATCGTCTGTTACGCGCGCTTCGCGTCCTCGTAGCGCAGCGCCTCAACCAGTCTGCGCGCTTCCGCCTCGGTCGGTCGCCAGCCGACCGGCTCGCCGCGGTACTCGACCGCGTAGTCGCGCGTCTCGCGGTCGAACAAAATGCGGTAGTCTTGACCGGAGGCGATAACGATTTCACGCGCCGGTTGGGGCTTTGGTTGAGATCGTCGTTTCGACATCGGTGTACTCCTTTCTGATTATCGACTACGCCGCCAGTATACCACACGCGCGCCGAATCGTCAAACCCGCGCGCCGTCGTCACAACACATTATCTTCTTTTCTTTCTATACGGTGTTGTGACACTGCTGAACAAACAGAAACCGCCGGACGCGCGTCCGGCGGTTCTGGCTCTTGCGTTGGAGACTAGTCGCGCTTGACGAACGGAGTGATTGCGAACGTATAGCCCAACTGATCGCTGAACGCCAACCACCCGTCTTTGCTTCGCCGCACGATCAAGGATGAGTGCTTCCCGAACAGTCGAAGCCCGCACCGCAACTGGGCGACGCTGTACCAGTGTGCGTCGTCGATGTTCCTCAAGCGAAAGAGTTCATACCCGCCGTGCGGGCTATCTACCAACGCAACGTAGTCTTTCGCGTTGGCTTCTTTCAGCGTCTTCAGTTTCGGATTGCTTGAAAGAGGAAGAACTTCCCATCCTAACGCCTTGTCGTCTAGCACCTCGACCATTCGCTTGATCGGGATTTGACGGCAGTAGAGTTCCGGCAACGTCACTTCTCGGTACCCGCCCGCCACTTCCGCCCCGGCTTTCTCATCATACCACGTACTCTGGGCGGTTACGGTCATCCGGTTGCCGTTCACTTCAATACTTCCGATGTACGTCGCCTCCACCAGCGCAACGAGCACCTTCGCCGCCTTCGGTGAGATAGCGCCCTTGCCTCGGAGGAACACCTTGTCGTCAAACCTCTTGGTGACCAGCATTACACCGTTGCTGGCCACCATCAATCCAAAGTCAACGTGAATGCCCGGATACGGCGGCGCTTGAACGTCAAGCGCCACATCCAAGAAGCGCGCAAGTTCCGTGCTCGACATAGTGTCTCTTCCTTTCGTTGTAGTAGAAGGCGCGGCGTGCAAGGGTTCGCAGCCGCGCCTGGCGCTCGTTACGCAAAGGGATGTGTGGTGCAAATCTCAAACTCGGTGATGTACTCTTCCAAAGTGTATGAGTATATACGCGCGGTTTCGGGGTCGATGTGATGCGGCTCGCCGAAACTTCGGCTTGTTGCGTCGAGGTTATTCAGTTTTACGTTGAAGTTCACGCACGCATCTTCAACGTTCGTGTAGAGGTAAATAATGCTTTGGTCGTATGTATAACCGCCTTCGCTCCACGTCCCACGCTGGACATCGTGAACCACAACCATACCGTTGTCTGCTTCGTAGAACGCGCGCTCGCAAGCGCGCCCGTTCGCCGTGTATATCATTCCACCGAGAAACTTTCCGTCGAACTCGACCCACCGAACACGAGCGTCAATGGTCGAAACGTAACCGCTCCATACACGTACAGTTGCCATCTTGAGCCTCCTCATAAGTGAGTGAATATCGATTACAGTTACACTATACCACAACCCGCGCGCGTTGTCAAGCCCCAATTTCAGTACGTTCCCAC
>Ga0308420_1001028_pt1 | contig 14446 bp, 7 predicted proteins | sample HotsprSampleMS55_FD_203802 | JGI IMG/M metagenome (GOLD analysis project Ga0308420, IMG submission 203802) | Hot spring phototrophic mat microbial communities from Mushroom Spring, Yellowstone National Park, Wyoming, United States - 20090730_MS55 ... | reverse complement strand
CGGGTTCCTACCTTCCCACGCCGCGGGCAGCGGAAGGGGGCAGTTACGGGGCCTGGTTTGCCAGTGCTCAGGTTGCGCCGGAGGCCGGCGCCCAGATTGCCGAAGAGTCCATACGCCTGATTAACCAGTGGTTTTGAGGAACAGGGAGGAAAAAACGGTATGCGCTATACCATGATGAGTTACACCGTGGCGCGGCACGGGCCGGCGGTCTTCGATCTGGAGCGGATGTTGCGGCTGGCGGTGGAGTTGAAGATGGCGGGCGTGGATTTCGTAACGCTCCATGGGTTCGCGCCGGAGGAGTTGAAAAAACGGTGCGACGGTTACGGGCTGCCTGTCGTGTGTTATACGATTCCGGCGGGCGGTCTGATCAGCCCGAATCGGGAGGAGGTGGAACGGGCCAGGGAGGCGCTCCAACGGGGACTCGAGGAAGCGGCCGCGCTGGGGGCGCCCCTCATCATGGCCGTCACACCGGGGCGGAGCGATCGGACTCGCGACGAGTCGCGGCGGCGTTATGTGGAAGGGCTGGCGCCGGTGGTGGAGGCGGCGCGGCGGTTGGCGATCCGGGTGACTGTGGAAAATTTTCCGGGAAAGCATAGTCCGTTTGTCACGGCGGCGGATTATCTGGCGGTCCTGGCGCAGCTGCCCGATCTTGGATTAACCTTCGATAGCGGCAATGCGGCCGGGGGGGAAGAGCCGGCCGCCTCGTTTCAGCGGGTCGCCGGCCGTGTCTGGCATGCCCATTTTAAGGATTGGGTGGTGTTGACGGCGTCGGAGCCGGGCGGACATGAGATGCTCAACGGTCTCCGGTACAAGCCGGCGCTGATCGGGGAGGGTGTGATCAACCATCGGGCGGTCCTTGAGGCGATGGCGAAGGCGAACTATACGGGAGGCATCAACATCGAGTACGAGGGGCCTCAGGACCCCTATGAGGCCATCCGGAAAGCGGTGGCCTATTTGAGAGGGCTCGAAGCGGAATTGGGCCTTTGAGCCGAACCTTGGCGTACCTGGCAGGAGTCGAACCTGCAACCCTCAGATCCGAAGTCTGATGCTCTGTCCAGTTGAGCTACAGGTACGGCGGAGGTCGGCGGAGCAAAACGGCTGGCGTACCTGGCAGGAGTCGAACCTGCAACCCTCAGATCCGTAGTCTGATGCTCTGTCCAATTGAGCTACAGGTACGCGTTGCGCATCAACGAAGCCATACTGTAAAATATGCTCTGAAGAAAAGCAAGCCTGGATTACGGATGGGGAGTCGTTTTCAATTGGAATCGCCCTTTACGCCGACCGGCGATCAACCCGCAGCGATCGCGGCGATTGTGGAGGCCTTTCAGTCAGGCCGGAGGTACCAGGTCCTGGAGGGCGTCACAGGATCCGGCAAGACCTTCACCATGGCCAACGTGATCGCCCGCCTCGGGCGGCCGACGCTGGTGATTTCGCACAACAAGACTCTAGCGGCCCAGTTGTATGCCGAACTGAAGAGCTTTTTTCCCCGGAATGCGGTGGAATATTTCATCAGTTACTACGATTACTATCAGCCGGAGGCCTACATTCCTCAGACCGATACGTACATTGAAAAGGACGCGTCAATCAACCGGCAGATCGAACGGTTTCGCCTCTCCGCCACTCATGCCCTCATGAGCCGCCAGGATGTAATCGTGGTGGCGTCGGTCTCCTGCATCTACGGTCTGGGGTCCCCGGAGGATTACCGGGAAATGGTGGTGGCTGTCGGCCGGAACGATCGGATGGACCGGGATGCCCTGCTGCGCCGGCTGGTCGAGATTCAGTATGAGCGGAACGATTGCGAGCTGGTCCCCGGCGCCTTTCGTGTCCGGGGCGACGTGGTCGAGGTGGTGCCGGCTTGGGAAGAGCAGGGGATTCGCCTCTCCTTTTTTGGGGATTGCCTCGAGCGGCTCGAGGCGTTCGACCCACTGACTGGGCGGACGGCGGGCGTGCTCGCGCGGGTGTTTCTTTCCCCGGCGCATCATTTCGTCATGCCGGCCGATAAACGGGAACGGGCGATCGGGGCGATTCTGGAGGAGTTGGAGGAGCGCATCCACGAGCTGGAAGCCGCCCGCAAGCTGGTCGAAGCGCAGCGATTGAGACAACGGACCCTGTACGATGTGGAAATGCTTCGGACGGCGGGGTATTGTCCTGGAATCGAAAACTACTCCCGTCATCTCAGCGGGCGGAAGGCCGGCGAGCCGCCCGCCACGCTCATGGACTATTTTCCGCGGGACTTTTTGACGATTGTGGACGAGTCGCACGTCACGGTTCCTCAGTTGCGAGCCATGTACAACGGCGACCAGGCCCGGAAAACGGTGTTGGTCGAACACGGTTTCCGCCTGCCCTCGGCCAAAGACAACCGGCCGCTGAACTTCGATGAATTTCTGGACCGGGCGGGACCGATTCTCTTTGTGTCGGCCACGCCGGGACCGTTCGAGCGGAGTCTGGCCGATCCGGTCCGTCAATTGATTCGTCCGACCGGTCTACTGGATCCCCCGGTCATCGTTCGTCCGCTGAAGGGGCAGGTAGACGACCTGATGGCGGAAGTTCGCGCCCATGCGGGCCGGGGAGAGCGGGTTCTGGTCACCACGCTCACGAAGAAGACGGCGGAAGACTTGGCGCGCTACTTGCAGGAGGCGGGATTGCGGGTTCAGTATCTCCATTCCGACATTACAGCTCTGGAGCGTGTGGATATTCTGCGACGGCTTCGGACCAAGGAGTTTGATTGTCTGGTCGGGGTGAACCTGCTGCGGGAGGGGCTCGATCTGCCGGAGGTTTCGCTCGTGGCCATTCTGGATGCGGACAAGGAGGGGTTTCTGCGGTCGGACACCTCCCTCATCCAGACGGCGGGGCGAGCGGCACGTCATGTGAATGGAAAGGTGATCCTCTATGCGGATACGATGACGGATTCCATGAAGCGGTTGATCGCGGTGACCGAGGAGCGGCGGGCCGTGCAGATGGAGTACAACCGGCGTCACGGCATTACCCCGCAGAGCATTCAGCGCGAGCGGGACTGGGCGTGGGCGGCGGAGACGACGGCGCGGGCGATCGAGACGTCGGTGGTTCGGGAATCCGGTTCGGCATATGAGACGCGCGACTTGATCGAAGCGTTGAAAAAGGAGATGTGGGAGGCCGCGGAGGCTCTGGAATTCGAACGGGCGGGGCGGATCAGGGACGAACTGGTAGAGCTGATGAAGGCCGCCGGCATGACGCCGCCGAAGGAGTGGCGGAGGCCGGCGTCCGGCCGTCCCGTCCGTCGGCCGGGTTTTGGGCGGTCTCGTCCCCGAACGACGAGGAGGCGATGAGATGCCGATCTACGAGTTCTACTGTCCCCACTGTCATCGGATTTTTTCCTTCTTCTCGCGGCGGGTCGGAGTGACGCGCCAGCCGGCCTGTCCACGCTGTGGCGGGTCGGAGATGCGCCGGGAGGTCTCTCCCTTTTCCGCGCTCCGGAGGGGCGAGGCCAATGGCGAGAACGCGGAGGGTTCGTCGGCGGGCGGCGAAGAGGGACCGTCGCCTGGGGACGAACGCGTGGAACGCGCGCTGGAAGCCCTGGCCTCCGAAGCGGCGGACCTGGGGGAAAACGAGGATCCCCGCCAGGCCGCCCGGCTGATGCGGCGCTTTTCGGAGATGACGGGGATGCCGCTCGGGGAGGGGATGGAAGAGGCGATGCGGCGTCTCGAAGCGGGCGAAGATCCTGAGGCGATCGAAGAGGAGCTTGGGGAGAGGATCGAGAAGGAGGATCCCTTCGAGATGGCTCCTCGGAAAGGGAGCGGCCGCCGCCGTGTGCCCCCCTCCCGTGATCCCACGCTCTACGACCTGTAGGGACGAGGCCGATCCCTCTACTTTTCCCCCGCCAGGACTTCCGCGACATTGAAGGCGTGGTCCCGCAAACGGCGGAAGGCGGTCAGCATATCGGTGTAGACCAGGCTCATCAGCGGGTTGTGCGACTGGCGGGCGAAGGTTTCGAGGTGTTCGTGCCGGAAATCCTTCATCACCTTAATCACCTTGGCGGCGTCGGGTTGAAATTCCACCATCAAGGAGGGATCGGGAATCGTCTCTTCGACCAGAGGGCGGTGCAGCTGTTTCAGCAAACCGGTCACCAGAACATGAAGTTCCTTCAGGTGGCGGCGTTCCTCGGCCGGAAGTTCGAGCCGGTTTTGGACGAGTTTGATATTCAGTTTGACGAGCGCCATCAGATAGTCCCCCAAGGATTCGTATTCATGGGCCAGGCGAAGCTGGCGGCGGCCGACCTCCATGACCTCGCCGGGCACGGAATCCGAGAGAAGCCGCGAAAGGAAGACGGTGACCTCCCGCTGGATGTTGTCGAGGACCTTTTCCCGGCGGATGATCTCATCTTCGGCCCGGGTGTCCCGCTCGGGATAGGGCAGGCTGAGCACGGTATCGAGGGCGGTCGTCATCTGCAGGACGTGCTCGGACATGGCCACGATCTCTTTGTGCGATTGTTCGATTCCAAGGGCGGGATGGGCGAGGAAGCGGACATTGAGGTACTCCAGCCGGTAGGCCTCGCCGGCCTGACGATCCGGAATGAGCCAGGTGATCAGTCGCGCGAAGGGTTTGAGCAGGGGGAGAAAGACGACGGTGTTGAGGACGTTGAACATGGTGTGCACCATCGCGACGCGGGTCAGGCTGGTCTGAAGCAACTGAGCCGCCTCCTCCCCATGATTGGGGACCAGCCATTCAATGAACTGGAGATAGCGGGGGAACAGAGGAATGATCCAGGCGACGCCCAGAACATTGAAGAGAATGTGGCCCAGCGCGGCGCGACGGGCGTGAGCATTGCCGCCGATGGAGGCCAGCCAGGCGGTGATGGTGGTCCCGATGTTGAGACCGAGAACGATCGAGGCGGCGGTCGTGAAATCAAGCAGATCCGTCTTGAGCAGGCTGATCACAATCCCGAGCGTGGCGGAGGAGGATTGGATGATGGCCGTGACCACTAAGCCGATCAGGGCGGCTCGCATCATTCCGGCAAAGGAGTCGGCCTGAAGGGAGTGGAAGAGGCGCAGGATAGAAGGATCGGAACGGAGGGGCCGGAATCCATCGCTCATGAGCTCCAGGCCAAAAAAGACCATCCCAATACCCATCAGGAACATGCCCCAGTAGCGGAGTCGTTCACGCCCGGCGAAAAGAAAAACCAATGCGGCCAGGCCGAGCGTCGGAAGGCCGAGGTGCGAGATTTTGAGGGAGAGAACCCACCCGGTGATGGTTGTGCCGATATTGGCGCCGAAGATGACTCCCAACGCCTGGAGGAGGGTCATGAAACCGCTGTTGACAAAGCCAACCACCATCACGGTCGTAATCGAGCTGGATTGAATGAGACAGGTGACAAACGTTCCAATCAAGACGGCCAGCACGCGGTTGTCGGTGACGCTGCTGATCAGACGGCGAAGGCGGGGACCGGCCAGCGTCTGCATCCCTTCCGACATGTATTTCATGCCCAGAAGAAAAATCCCCAGCCCTCCCACGACGGTCATGATGATCTGAAGATAGCTGCTCATAGGCACCCATCATAAAAGAGGAGGTCCTTCGGGTTCAAGCTTTGTGAGCGGCGTGTTTAAATTGAGCCGAGACCGTCGGCTGATGTATGATCGTTCCGGCGCATGAAAACCATCCGTTTAGGCTGCCTGGCAGCCGTTCTGGCCCTGGTCGTGGCGGTCGCGTTGCCGAGTCGGCTGGCCCTGTGGCGGTCGGCCTTACGCCCGCCGAGCGAGCCGGATCTGAGTCGGGTTCCGCCTTCTGTGGCGTTGGTGACGGTGGTGCTGGGGGGTTTTCGTGGACTGGTCGCGGATCTTCTCTGGTTTCGCGCCTCGTCGCTTCAGGATGAGGGCCGTTTTCTGGAGATCGTGCCGCTGGCGGATTGGATCACGAAGTTGGAGCCGACCTTTCCGGAGGTCTGGGCGTTTCACGCCTGGAACATGGCGTACAACATCAGCGCCCTTTTTCCCGATCCGAAGGATCGGTGGCGGTGGATCGGCAACGGACGGCGCATCCTTCAGGAGGAGGCGCTTCGCTATCATCCGGCCTCTCCTCGCCTGCATGCCGAACTGAGTTGGCTCTATTATCATAAGATCGGCGGCTATTCCGATCCAGCGGCCGATCGCTATCTAGCGCTGTTTTTCGAGGAGATTGCCTCGCAATTGCCCGATGGTCAGATGGAAACGGCTCCGGCCGATGCGGTCGCCCGGTTTATCGAACGGTACCGGCTCCGTCCGGAAACGTTGAACACGCTTTCGGCGCAATGGGGCCCTTTCGATTGGCGGCTGCCGGAAACCCACGCCCTGTACTGGGCCTTCGAAGGCGTTCGCGTAGCGGGAGCCCCTCCCGACATCCGGGCCGACCGCATGGTCTACCTTGCGCTGATCGCCTCGTTTCTTCGGGGACGGGCGGCGCTGGCGAGGCCCGGCGCACCGCCCATCCGGGGGCTTCGACCCGAGTTGGCCGAGGCGGTGATGGACCGCCTGTCTGAGATGGCCCGGCGCTATCCCGATCCGGAATACCGTTGGGACGAGGTTGCCGCCTTTTTCCTCAAGCGGGCGTCGTTTTATCTCTATTGTTATGGGTATGACGAGTTGGCCCTGCGTTTTTTCGAACGCGCGCGTCAGGCCGGATCGGCCACGGAACCTTCGATCGAGGCGATGGCGGTTCAAGCCGCGGAGTCCGCCGCCATGGCCGGCTCGGACTATTGGGACCAGGCGATGGCCCTTTTCACCGAAGCTGCGCGGCGGCGGCAGCACGGCGATGAGGCGGGGGGGCTTCGGTGTGAACGGATGGGCCGGCTCTTTTATGAGGGAGTTCGAAAGCGCCTGCTCGACATGGGGGTGGCCTCGCTTCCGTCCACCGACGCGCTGGTGGTGGAAGGAGAGCGTTTGGTCCGCGGGGACGAGCGGCAGGAGAACCGGCCGTGAGGGATTGGCGACGGTTGGGACTTGGGCTTTTGCTTTTGGCGGGGATTCCGGCATGTGGACCGTCCCGGCCTCGAACGGTGGTGCGGGAATTCCCCGGCATGGGGACGTTGGGGAGCGTGACCGCGCTTTCCGATGAGGAGGCCTTTGCCTGGGCGGCCCAATGTGCCCAGATTACGCGTGAGTGGGAGAGTCGACTCAGCCTTTTCCAGGCGGATTCCGAACTTGCCCGCATCAATGGGGCCGCCGGGCGGGAGGCGGTGCCTGTCTCGTCTGAAACGATTCGACCGATTGTGACCGCGCTGCGGCTGGCGGAGGAGAGCGCAGGCGCCTTCGACCCGACGGTCGGACCTCTTATGCGTCTGTGGGGTTTCCGCCGGGATGGGGCGATTCGGAAACCGTCGGCGGAGGAGATTGCGGCTATTCGCGAACGAGTGGGGTATGGGTTCGTGCGCGTGTCCGGTCAGACGGTCCTTCTGGAACGGGAGGGGATGCAGCTCGATCTGGGGGGAATTGGGAAAGGGTTTGCCGTGGATCGCTGTTGGGAGGCGATCCGCCGAACGGCCGGAGACCGGCCGTTTTTGGTCAATCTGGGCGGCAACATGCGGGTCTCGGGAAGGCCTTCTTCAGACCGGCCATGGCGGATCGGAATCCGGCATCCGTTTCAACCCGACGCGTTGATAGGGACGCTGCGGTTGGACGATGGGATGGCGGTGGCCACCTCGGGGCATTACGAGCAGTTTGTCGAGGTCGGGGGCGATCGGTGGTCGCACATCATGGATCCCCGCCGGGGGGAGCCGGTTCGAGGCATGGCGTCCGTCACGGTGGTGGCGGATACGGCGGAAGAGGCGGACGGACTTTCCACAACGTTGTTCGTGCTGGGGCCGGAGGAGGGCGAGGCCTTTCTCCGACGGACGGGCCGAACGGCGGCCGTGCTTTATGTTCCCGATCGCCAGCCCCTCCAGCTGATTCCCAACCCGGCCATGGCGATCCTTCTGCAAAAAACAGATTGATGCTGCTCGCGTTATGATCATCATGACGTTAACCTACAAAGCTAGGAGGCGCCATGACGCGTGAGAGGGGTAATCGTGGTGGTCTTGTTTCTCTGTTTCTCGTTTCCCTGATGGTGTCGCGGGGGGTGGCCCAAACGGTGAGCGTTCTTGTTCCCGAACGCGTCGTCGAGACCCGCTCCGAATGGATAACGGGCACCAGCGTTGTGGTCAAGACAGGCGGGGGAACCGTCTGGCTGATTCCGACCGATGCGACCAATACCTATACGGGGACGACGACAATTTTGGATGGGGTTCTTCGTGCGGAAGGAGGCCGAGGCCTGCCTGCGCTCTCCACCCTGTACCTGAATGGCGCCAATGTCGCGACCCGGGCGGCAGGTGTTTACGAAAGCCGCGGCACCTTTGCCCGCAATGTAGGGACGGGGGCGGGACAAATATACTGGAACGGAACCTACGGAGGCTTTTCCGCGTTTGGAGGCGATCTGGTGGTCACGTTAAACGGCGGCGCTGATCTGGTGTGGGGGGCTGTCAGCGGGTTCAATGGGAAATCCCTTTCGCTGGGGAGTTGGGCCGCCGATGGTGTGGTCGAGATCCAGAATAACATCGGCCTCGGGGCCGATCGAGTGGTGGCGGTTGATCTGAACACCAACAATCCGAACAACCTGGCCCTCTTTTCGGGGATCATCAGCAACGGTGCGGTAAGCGCCTGTGGCCTTACGAAGCAAGGGAATGGTACCCTTTGGCTTCGCAACACCAACACCTATACGGGGGCTTTGACCCTTAGGGGAGGGGCGGTTCGGGCGGTGGATGGCGTGGGATTGCCTGCCGCGGCTCGTCTCGTATTCGGGGGGACTTATGGGATTCTGGAGAGCGTAGGAACATTCACCCGCACCATCGGCACAGGTGCGGGTCAAGTATCCTGGTCCTCGGCGTCGGGCGACAATGGCGGCGGGTTTGCGGCGTGGGGAGGTCCGTTCAGTGTCACGCTCAACGGCGGCGCGGTCCTGTCATGGGCGGCCGCCGACGGGCTCAATGGGCGCGTGTTGGCGCTGAACAGTCTGACGGCCAACGACGTGGTCACGCTTAACAATGCGCTCGAGATGGGGGCGGCACGGACGATCTACGTCTATGACAATCCGTTCGTTTCGACCGATTACGCGCGGATCACGGGCGACATCCGCGGCAACAATACGGGGTGGAATCTGACGAAAAGCGGGCCGGGCCTTTTGGAACTCGCCGGCTTCAACTCCTATCGCGGCAACACGCTGATTCAGGAGGGGACATTGCGTGTGACGGGAGCGATCGCTAGTAACAACTATTGCCAGGTGTCTGCGCCGGCGGTCCTGAGCGGAACCGGTCTGGTGATTAACGCGCCTGCGAACGGGTTGCTCTGTTATGGAATGGTTTCTCCCCGTGACGCAGCGGGGGCGGGAACGCTGGGAGTGACTGGAAATGCTACCTTCTACACGAACTCCGGCATCGAGCTGGCGCTGGGCCCTTCCGCGACCCCAGGGACTCTGGCGATCAGCGGCAATCTGACGATTCAGACCAATTTCATCATCCGACTTCTGGATTTGGGCGGGCGTTGCGAAGCCAGCGATCAGTTGACACTGATTACGTACGGAGGCACCTGTCTGTCGTTTCCCACCAATGCGTGGTCGTTGGATGGTTCCCTGGTCTGTCATTCGGCCCGTTGGATCTGGACGAATGCGACGCTGGTGCATGATCCGGCTGGCAAGCGGATCTATATCACCGGCCTGCGCGTGGATCCACCGACTCCGGATACCGTTCTGGTCTGGAAGGGCGGCGTCGGCAACTGGACGGATGAGAACTGGGATGGCCCGCTTCCCTATCCGGATACCAAGGCTGAGGCGCAGGTGACGGCGGCCGATTCGGACATTACCGTGGCCGGGCCGCAGGACACGCATACCCTGACCCTTTCCGATGGTCTCGTCCAGATCTCCGAGGGGTCCTCGTTGCGGAGCTATGTGGCGGATATTCAGGGCGGCGAATTGAGGGTGGAAGGGGCCTTGACGGGGTTTGAGCGTCTCCGCGTTCGTCCCGGGGGACTTCTGCGGGTGTCTGGAACGTTGAGTGGGGCCGATGTTCTGGTCGAGGGGACGAACCGGTTTGATTCCGGCGCACTCCTCCAGGTTCGGGACTGGAGTTCATCCCAGAATCAGGCTCTGACCAATGTGACGGTGATGGCACGTGCGATCGCGGTGCCCCCCGCCCTGATCGTCGGAGCAGGCAGTGTGGTGAGCGCCGAGACATGGACCGTTCGGGGACCAGCCGAAGCCGTGGAATCCGCTCAGGTGGCCGGAATGATTCGTCTGGGCGCGGATGGCGAATTGACGCTCCGCGGGGACTCGGCGGCGAATGCCGTCATTCGCTTCGAAGGCGGTGTTCTGCGGGCCGCGGAGGCGACGCGGGTCGGCGGACTGGATTTTACGCTTGGCGGCGTCATTCGGCGGGAGGGAGCGACCGATCCTTTGCGCGTGACCGGCCCCCTGATGGTTCAGGGGCAATCATTGGATCTGGATGCCTTGAAAATGGACACCGCCGAGGCCACGATCGTGGCCACCAATGGGTTTGGAGTGACCACCACCGGAGATTTCCAGGCCGTCTCGCTTCGGATGACCGGATCTCTCGTTCAAGCGGCAGGAGTGTGGTCGGTCAGCAACGTCCTTTCGGTCGAGGACGTGACGATTACCAATCCGATTGTCGGAAATGCCCTGGTGATGGTTGGCGAGAGCCGGACGCGGGACCAGCTGGTTTGGCTGACTGCCTCGAACAGCTACCGGGGCAAAACCGTGATCGAACGCGGTACGTTCCGGGCAGACCCGGGATGGGGGCTTCCGGATGACGAGGGTGCGGGCGCGTTGGAGTTCTCCGCCGATGCCGATGGCTGGCATGCCGTTCTGGAAGGGCGGGGATCGCTTTCGCGAAATGTCGGACTAGGACCTCGTGGTGTTTTTTGGAGCGGCCGGGGCGGATTTGCGGCATGGGGCGGCGATTTGGATGTGGTCCTCAGTGGGGGAAACCCTCTCACCTGGACGGCGACGAACGGTTTTCAGGGGTTTCAACTCTATCTCAATAGCCCTTCCGCGACACACGCCGTCACGCTTCACAACCCGATCCATATCACGGCCAACGTTGGGCTTCGCGTGTTCGATAATATCCGGACGAATTCGGACGTCGGAAGGCTCACGGGAACCCTTTCCATGGATACGGCGGCCCGCGTTCTCCAGAAAGTGGGCGAGGGGATGGTCTGGCTGACGGGGACCAACACCTTCGTGGGGCGGCTTCAGATTGACGACGGTGTGGTTCGGGCGGTGGACGGAATCGGACTTCCTGCGGCCGCGGTGCTCTACTTCAACGGCACCGCTGCGGGCAGCCGGTCGAGCGGTGTGCTCGAAAGCAGGGGCATGTTTGCGCGTACCATTGGAACGGCGGGCGGACAAGTCTACTGGAACAACCCCGGTGGCTTTTCGGCCTTTGGCGCTCCGCTCCAGGTCGTTCTCAACTCAGGAGCGGCCATAACCTGGAGTGCGGCGAATGGGTTCAATGCCAAAGCCCTGGTCGCGGGGAGTCCAACGGCCGACGACGTGGCGACGCTGGTCAATCCCGTGGATCTCGGCGCCAATCGGGCGATCTACGTTTGGGACAACACGAATTCGGCGGTGGATGCTTTCCAAATGGCGGGCACGATTGCCAATGGCGGGGCAGGAACTTTCGGACTCTGGAAATATGGCGACGGGGTATTGTGGCTGACCGGCACCAACACCTTCACGGGTGGGGTGACGAACTTCAACGGGGTGGTGCGGTTCGAGGAGGGGGTCGGGATTCCGTTGGTCTCTCCGATGCGTCTGTCGGGCGGGAACGTCTATCCCTGCGTCTTCGAGAGCCGCGGCCCGTTGACCCGAAATCTGGGAACCGCCAATGGTGAAATCTCCTGGAGCGGATCGGGCGGATTTAGCGCCTGGGGCGGGGATCTGGATCTTTTGCTCCAGGGAGGCGCGGAATTGATCTGGTCCTCACTGACGGGAGGGTTCAACGGTCAGGTATTGCACCTCGGCTCGCGGTCGGCGAATGGCCGGGTAACCCTCGCCAATGCGATTCAGCTGAATGGCAACAGATCTCTATACGTCTGGGACAACCCTTTTGCCACGACGGATGTGGCACGAATTTCAGGTCGGATCGCGAATGGTGGAACGGCCAATTCGCAGCTGCTTCGGTATGGTGACGGGCTGCTGGAACTGACCGCGACGAATGCCTATACGGGGGCAACCTCCCTCTATGATGGAGACACGCGCGTGCTGGGCGTCATCTCCGGAGGGGTGGTGGTCGCGGTGAATCACACCAATGGCCCTCGGACGACACTCTCAGGCAGCGGAACGGTGGGGACCCTGACCGTCAATGCCAATGGAGTGGTGGCGCCTGGCAACGGGGCGGTGGGAACGCTGACCGTCAACGGGACGGCGACCTTTCTCCGCGGCAGTGCCATCGAGTGGGAGATCGGGCCGTTCAACCAGTGTGACCGTCTCCATGTGGCCAGCAACCTTACGCTCAATGCGGAGTGGGTCGTGCGCGTGCGGGATGCCGGCGGAACGCCTTCGGCGGAGGATCGGTTGCCGATAATCACCTTCGACGGCTTTCTCGCCAGCAATACGACGGCGGTGCTCGACGCCTCCCTGCTCGATGACGAGGTGTGGGATCTCTCCCAAGCGACGGTGTACTACGACCCGACGAACAAGCAGGTTGGCCTGACGGGGCTTGCGTATACGGGACCGCGCGTCGAGGTATCCGATGCTATCGTGCGGGAAACCGATGAGGGGACGGCCGAGGCCGTGTTCCGGGCAACGCTTCTGGATGGATTTATGGGGGATGTGGATCTCTACTTTACCACGGCCGATGGCACTGCCCAGGCGGCCAGCGACTACACGGCGACATCGGGGATGGTCACCCTGACCATGGATTGGCCGACGGCGGAGATCAGTGTTAGGGTTCATGGGGACACGGTCCCCGAATGGCCAAGCGAATATTTCTGGCTCACCCTCGCGGTGACGGGAGGAAATGCCCGTCTGGTCACCTCGGCGGCCCGGGGCTGGATTGTGGACGATGATGGAGCTCTTCCGTACAAGATGCCCATTACGTTCAGCGGATACAGCGGTTCGGAGACATTGACCAATTTCCCGGCGCTGATCACCTTCCGCGAGGGCGTTCAGGGCTTCAGTTATGGCATGATGGGCCATACCAATGGATGGGACCTCCGCTTCTTGGATGCCGATGAAACTGGGGAGCTGGCCTATGAAATCGAACGTTGGGATCGGAACGGCACCTCTTACGTCTGGGTCCGCCTGCCCGAGCTGAAAGGAACCAACACCCGAATCTGGGCGGTGTGGGGCGATTCCACGGTGACAGAACCGCCCGCCTATAGCACCAACGGGACCGTCTGGTCGGATGGCTACTTGACGGTTCATCACTTCAACCCGCCCAGCGGGGGGGTTCTACCGGGACTCTTCCCCCAAGGCCAATCATGGGGTCAATGAAGGTGGCCGGATATCGGGTGGCGCGATTGGCGCGGGTCTGGATCTCCTGGGCGCGACCAATAACGTCAACCTGACCGGCATGTCTTCAACCGAACAGAGTTACACCTTTGAAATGTGGGTCCGCTCGCCATCCCTGACCCTCAACCAGTTTCTGTTCGATGCCCAGTCGGGCCGTCATCTTATTTCCTTCAACCAGATGACGCTCGGATCGGTGTCGTACTATGATACAACGTGGCGCAGTTTCCCGTTTCAGGCGCTCAACAACGGTGCGTGGCAGCATTTGACCGTCGTCGCCGACAGGGATGCCGCCCGTGTTGCGCTTTATGTCAATGGGACTTTTCTTGGCACGAATACGTACGCCCCCAGCGGTCTGGGCGGCCAAATCCGTCTTGGCTCTCTATACAACGCGCCGGCCACCCAGCACTACGATGGTCAGATGGACGAATTCCGGGTTTCGACGCGCGCGCGTTCGCGGGACTGGATTGCAGCCAACTATTGGGCGCAGAATGCGCCGGACATCTTTGCGCGGAAAGGGGCGGTGGTGACGGCGGATGGTGCGCCGCTCGCGGACGCTCCGCTGGCCGTCGGAAATCGGCCTGCGACCGCTGTTGGTGATGGAAAAGCGACGTTGAATGGCGTTTTGATCGGAACGGGCGGCGGGCCGACCGCCGGGCTGATCGTATGTTGGGGCACGACGGATGGGGGGACTGGTTCGACGGGTGATTGGGCTTATGCCCAGGAGGTCGGGACCGACTTTGGACCTTCCGCATGGGTTTCGGTGGGCGTGTCCAATCTCAGCGCCGGACAGAGCTATGCCTTCCGTTTTCTGGCCACGAATGCCAGCGGCATGGCCTGGGCCTCACCAGCCGAATGGTTGACGATGTCCCGGGGATGGTATGTGGCGACTACGGGGGACGGGACCGACGGCCAAAGCTGGGCGACGGCTTATACCAACATTCAG
>Ga0308420_1001020_pt1 | contig 14484 bp, 13 predicted proteins | sample HotsprSampleMS55_FD_203802 | JGI IMG/M metagenome (GOLD analysis project Ga0308420, IMG submission 203802) | Hot spring phototrophic mat microbial communities from Mushroom Spring, Yellowstone National Park, Wyoming, United States - 20090730_MS55 ... | reverse complement strand
GTCGTCGCTGCCCCACTCCGCCACCGTTAGGACCTGGCCGCTCAGGTCGAGGCCGTTCGGCCCCTGCGGCGGGACGTCGAAGCGCAGTTCCTCGTAGCGGGGGTGTTGGGTATGGATGACATAGACCGTGTTCCGGTCGGTGGCGGAGAGCAGCAGGCGGTGGCCGCTGAAGGCGGCGAAGGCGTTGAGGAAGCGCACGCCGGTGGCGGACAGGTCCAGCTCGAAGACCTGCTTGCCGTCGCTCATGCGCCAGCCCAGCACCCGGTCGATGTCCGCCACATAGAGCACGCCGTTGTGGGCGATCATGCCCTTGGGGGCGTTGAGCCCGCTCTTCCACTTCAACTCGCGCACATTACCCTGGCGGTCGAGTCTGGAGATGAAGCCGTCGCCATCCTTGGCGAAGGGTTCCAGTTTCTCGCCCACGTTGGAGACATAGACGTGCTCGCCCGCCACCACCACGCTCTCAGGCGAGGCGAAGCCGGCGATGACCTTGTCGACGACGGCCTGGGCGGCCTGCGCCGGGCTGGCCAAAGCGAGGGTCACAAGCAGGAAAGAGGCTCGTGCGATACGCATATTCAACCTCCTGGATCGGACGCACCAGGCTGCCGACCATGTGGCCAGCAGGATTCACACCACCGCGCCGCTTTCCTGTTTTGGCGGCTTGATGAAATCCTCCCGCGACACGCCCAGCCACATCACCACGGGGCTCGCCACCAGCACCGAGGAATAGGTGCCGACCACGATGCCGATGGCCAGGGCCATGGCGAAGCCGAACAGGATCTCGCCGCCCAGGAATAGGATGGACAGGACCATCATCAAGGTGGTGCCGCTGGTGATGATGGTACGCGACAGGGTGGCCGTCTTGGCATTGTCCATGATGGCGGCCACGTCCGTCATGCGCGTCTTGCGGAAGTTCTCGCGGATGCGGTCGAACACCACCACCGTGTCGTTGACGGAGTAGCCCAGCACAGCCAGCACCGCTGCCAGCACCGTGAGCGAGAACTCCCACTGGAACAGGGCGAAGGCCCCGAGAACGATGAAGACGTCGTGCGCCGTGGCGAAGATGGCGCCGACGGCAAAACGCCATTCGAAGCGCAGGGCCAGATAGATGACGATACCGATGGCCACCACCAGCAGAGCGAGCGCCCCGTCCTCGAACAATTCCTTGCCCACCTGCGGGCCGACGAACTCGACCCGGCGCAACTCGACCTTGGGTTCCTGTGCGCGCAACACGACGAGCACCTTTTCCGACAATTGCGCCGAGGTCACGCCTGACTTGACCGGCAGGCGGATCAGCACATCGGTGGAGGCGCCAAAGGTCTGCACCTGGGCGTCAGCATAGCCGTTTCGTGCCAGGTGGCTGCGGATGGCGGGGATGTCGGCGGCGCTGGGATAGCCCATCTCCATCACCGTGCCGCCGGTGAAGTCCACGCCCAGATTGAGGCCCTTGTAGGCGAGCAGGGCGATGGAGACGAGGATGAAGGCGACCGACACGAAGATGGTGGAACGCGCCCAGCGCATGAAGGGGATGTCGCGCTGGAGGCGGAACAGTTCAAGACTCATCGGCATGCCTCCTCAAATCGAGACCTTGGTCAAGCGCTTGGCCCGGCCGTAGGTGAGGTTGACCATGGCGCGCGAGACCATCACCGCGCTGAACATGGAGGTGAGGATGCCCAGACAGAGGGTCACGGCGAAGCCGCGCACCGGGCCGGAACCGAGCCAGAACAGGGCAATGCCGGCGATCAGCGTGGTGACGTTGGCGTCGAGGATGGTGTCCCAGGCCCGGTCGTAGCCGGCGGCGATGGCCGCCTGGGGCGACATGCCGTTCCTGAGCTCCTCGCGGATGCGCTCGGCGATGATCACGTTGGCGTCGATGGCCATGCCCAGGGTCAGCGCGATACCGGCGATGCCGGGCAGGGTGAGGGTGGCCTGCAGCATCGACAGCAGGGCCACCAGCAGGAACAGGTTGCTTGCCAGGGCCAGCACGGCGATGACGCCGAAGAGCTGGTAATAGACCATCATGAACAGGGCAATGGCGGCGAAGCCGATGAGGGTGGCGTTGAAGCCCCGCTCGATGTTGTCCTTGCCCAGGCTGGGTCCGACGGTGCGCTCCTCGACGATCTCCATCGGTGCCGCCAGGGCGCCAGCGCGCAGCAGCAGGGCCACGTCGCGCGCTTCCTCGGTCGAGTCCATGCCGGTGATCTGTACCCGCCCGCCACCGATCTCCTCGCGGATCACCGGCGCGGTGACCACCTCGGTCTTCCCCTTTTCGATCAGCAGGATGGCCATGCGCCGGCCGACGTTCTCGCGCGTGACGTTCTTGAAAATACGCGCCCCGCGTCCGTCCAGGTTGATGTGCACGGCAGGCTGACCGTTCTGATCGAAGCCGGCCTGGGCATCGGTGATGTATTCGCCGGTGAGGACCACCGCCTTTTTCACCAGGATGGGCTGGCCGTTGCGTTCGAAGTACAGTTCATCGCCGAAGGGGACCTGGCCGCTCGCCACCGCCGCCTGCACGCGCGCCGGGTCCTGCATCGCCTCCTCGTCCACCATGCGCACCTCCAGGCTGGCGGTGCGGCCGAGGATCTCCTTGGCCTTGGCGGTGTCCTGCACGCCGGGCAGCTGGACCACCACCCGATCCACACCCTGCTGCTGGATCACCGGCTCGGCCACGCCCAGCTCGTTGACCCGGTTGCGCAGGGTGAGCAGGTTCTGCTGCAGGGCGCTTTCCTGGGTCTTGAGCTGGGCCGGCTTGCTCAAGCCGACCATGAGCAGGAATTCCTCGCCGCTCGCACCCTCACGCAGCTCCAGCTCGGGATAGGTCTCGGCGATGATCTTGCGCGCCTCGTCGCGCAGGGCCGCCTCGCGGAAGCGCAAGACGACCACGTCCTTGTCGCGGCTGATGCCGCCATAGCGGACCTTTTTTTCCCTGAGCAGGGTACGGAGGTCACCCTGATAGCGATCGGCGGCCTTCTCCAGGGCGCGGGGCATGTCCACCTGCAACAGGAAATGCACGCCGCCGCGCAGGTCCAGGCCCAGGTACATGGGCAGCGCGCCGATGGCGGTGAGCCATTCCGGCGAGGCCGAGAGCAGATTCAGGGCCACCGTATGACCCGGTCCCAGGGCCTGCTGCAGGGCCTCCTTGGCCTTGAGCTGGGTGTCGGTGTCGGCCAGCCGCACCTTGACGCTGCGCTCGTCCATGGCCACGCCCAGGCTGGCGATGCCCGCCTGGGCAAGGGCGGCCTCGACCCGTTGCATGAGCGCCGTGTCCACCTTCACGGTGGTGCGCATGGGCGAGACCTGCACCGCCGGCACCTCGCCGTAGAAATTGGGCAGGGTGTAGAGAAAGCCGATCAGCAGCGCGGCGGCGATGACGACGTATTTCCAGAGCGGGTAGCGGTTCATTTTTCGGTGAGGCGTGAGGGGTCAGGGGTGAGGGGGAGCGAGGCGTGACGGGCGTGCGCCCTCAACTCTCTCTCCTCACCCCTCACAGATCTTTCATCGTGCCCTTGGGCAGCACGGTCTGGATGGCGCCGCGCTGGAAGATGCTGTGCACGCCCTTGGCCACCTCCAGCGTCACGTATTGCTCCTTCAGATCCACTACACGACCGAGCTGGCCGCCGGAGGTGACGACCTCGTCGCCTTTCTGCAAGGCCTCCTGCATCTGGCGCTGTTCCTTGGCCCGCTTCATCTGCGGACGGATGATGAGGAACCAGAACAGCACGAAGATGACGATCAACGGCAGGAAACTCAGAAAGGGATCCGGTTGCTCGGCCGGGGCGGCATAGGCGGGGGGGATCGGCATGGGGCAACTCCTGCTATAAATCTTGCAATTTTAGCACGGGTACTCGGCGCTCGCCCGGCGACGCCAATAACGCATCGGCCGCGTCGGTCTAGGCGAGCGGGGGATCAGTCCTGTCCCCTCGCAGCATGGAAGGCCGCCATAAACTCCGCGAGCCGGCCCGCGGCGATCGCCTGCCGCAGCGCCCGCATCAGCACCTGGTAATGGCGCAGGTTGTGCAGGGTCATCAGCCGCCCGGCCAGGGTGTCGCCGGCGCGGAACAGGTGGTGCAGGTAGGCACGGCTGAAGTGTCGGCAGGTGTAGCAGTCGCAGCTCGGGTCGATGGGCGCGGTGTCGCTGCGATGGCGGGCGTTCTTGATGCGCAGCTCGCCGGTGCGGGTAAACAAAACGCCATGACGGGCGTTGCGGGTGGGGAGCACGCAGTCGAACAGGTCGATGCCGTGGCTGACGGCAAAGACGATGTCCTCCGGCGTGCCCACCCCCATCAGGTAACGCGGCCGGTCCGCGGGCAGACACGGCGCCGCGTGGGCGATGATGCGCTGCATGTCCGCCTTGGGTTCCCCGACGGACAGCCCCCCCAAAGCATAGCCATCGAAACCGATGTCGATCAGGGCCGCGAGCGAGCGTTCGCGCAGGTCCTCGTACATGCCGCCCTGGACGATGCCGAACAGGGCGTTGGGGTTGCCCTCGTGTGCGCGCTTCGAGCGCTCCGCCCAGCGCAGGCTCAGCTCCATGGACTGACGCGCGGTATCCCGATCGGCCGGATAGGGCGTGCATTCGTCGAAGATCATGACGACGTCCGCATCGAGCACACGCTGGATCTGCATGCTTCTCTCGGGGCTCAGCATGAGCCGCTGGCCGTCGACCGGCGAGGCGAAGCGCACCCCCTCCTCGGTGATCTTCCTGAGATGGGTCAGGCTCCAGACCTGAAAGCCCCCGGAATCGGTGAGGATGGGGCCTTGCCAGCCCATGAAGCGATGCAATCCCCCATGTGCGGCGATCACCTCCAGACCGGGGCGCAGCCACAGATGGAAGGTGTTGCCCAGGACGATCTGCGCCCCCAGCGCGACCACCTCCTCGGGGGTGACGGCCTTGACCACGCCATAGGTGCCCACCGGCATGAAGGCGGGGGTGTCGACGACGCCATGGGCAAGATGCAAGCGGGCGCGGCGGGCTTGGCCGTCGCTGGCGAGGTGTTCGAACAGCACGGTGTGATGGGCCTCAACGGTTCCCGCCGGAACGCGGGTCGCCGCCTGATCGGCGGGCGTTGACAGGTGACCCGGCATGAGCGCCGGGTAGCCTTGGAATTATCCGCTATTTCCTGCGCGCGCGCTGCGCCGCCGCGCGTTCGCCATCAGGCGGCCGCTCGCTCCAGCCCCACGGTGTCGCGACACGACCAGCCCGCTCGCAACAGGGGCTCCAGGTCCTGCGCGGGCACGGGTGGGCTGACCAGATAGCCCTGGATGCAGGGGCAGCCCAGCGCCTGCAGGATGTCCGCCTGCGCCCGCGTCTCCACCCCCTCGGCCACGAGCGCAAAACCCAGGCTGCGGGCGATGCCGATCACGGCCCCGACGATGGCCCGGCCCTCCCGGTCAGCAGTCAGCCCCGAGACGAAGGCGCGGTCGATCTTGATGGTGTCGATGGGTAGCCTCTGCAGCCTGGCTAGGGAGGAATAACCGGTGCCGAAATCGTCCAGGGCGATCCGCACCCCCAAGGCGCGCAAGTCGTTCAAGACCTGATCGGCGCGCTCGGCCTGGCGCACGACGACCCCCTCGGTAAGCTCCATTTCCAACAACTCCGCCGGCAATCCATGCTGCGCGAGCTGCACACGCAGGCGCTCGACCAGGTCAGGATGCCAGAACTCCACGTCGGCGAGATTGAGTGCCACCCTCACCGGCGGGAGCCCCGCGTCGAGCCAGGCGCGCAGTTGCCGGCAGACCTTCTGCGTCACCGCGCAGCCCACCTCCCACATGAGGCCGCATGCCTCGGCCTCCGCCAGGAAGGCCGCGGGCGGCAGCAGCCCGCGTTGCGGGTGCTGCCAACGCACCAGGGCCTCCACGCCCGTCACGCTGCCCGTTTGCACGTCCACCTGCGGCTGGTAATGGACCACCAGTTCATCCCTGGCCAGGGCCTGGTGCAGGGCCCGCCTGAGCTCCAGCCCGCCGTCGTCGGGGGCGGCCTGCGCGGCATCGAACACCTGGTAGCCGTTGCGGCCGCGCTCCTTGACCCGATACATGGCCGCGTCGGCGTGTTTGACCAGGGCCTCCCGGCTCGTGCCATGCTCGGGGCAGACGGCGATCCCGATCGAGGCCCCGACGTAGACCTCCTGCCCATCGATCAGGACCGGTGCCTGCACGGCCTGCAGGATGCGCTTGGCCACCGGGATTGTCTCCTCCGACCGGGCAATGTCCTCCAACAGGACGACGAACTCGTCCCCAGCCAGGCGGGCCGCGCGGTCGCCGGCACGCAGGCAGCCCTGCAGGCGTCGGGCGATCTCGATCAGCAATTGGTCGCCCGCCTTGTGTCCCAAGCTGTCGTTGACTGCCTTGAAACGATCCAGATCGATGAACATCACCGCCATGCGGCCCTGACGCCGCTGTGCCCGTGCGATGGCCTGTTCGATCAGGCTCTGGATGAGCAGGCGATTGGGCAGCCCGGTCAGGGCGTCATAGGTGGCCTGACGCTCGCGTTCCAGGCTGCTTGCCCGGATGCGCCGGAACACGGTATAGGCCACGGCGAGGGCGAGCAGGGTGACGAGGCCGGCGACCAGGAGGATTAGGCGCTTGGCCTCGTCCTGCAGCGCTTCCGCCTCGGCACCCAGACGCCGTGCGCGTTCTTGCTGCAAGGCATACAGCTCGTTGAGCGTGGCGAGCACGGCATATTGTGTGGGCAGCAGCGACTCGCTCAACCTGCGCTCGGCCTGTCTTACCTCGCCCTGCTCTAACAGGTCGAGCACCTCTAGATGCGTGGCGTGGAAACGTCGCGACAGCTCGCCCTGACGCGCCAGCAGGCGACGCTCCTGCGGCTGCAAGGGCATGGCGAGCAGGGCCTGGCGCGCCTGGATGAAGGCTTGCGCCTGACGGCCGAATTCCTCGCGCTCGGCCTCCCGTTCGAAGGGGTCCTCGACCAGGAACAGACGCTGCAGGCGCAGGATGCGCTCGCGTCCGGCGGCGTGCATGCGGCCAACCAGCTCCAGTTTGGCCATCCCGTCCTCGAGGATGCCCTTGAGCTGGGTGCGCTGGGACTCGAACTGCCGCAGACTGATGAGCGTCTGCACCAGCATCAAAACGATCAGGACGGCAAAACCCAGTGCGAGCAGACCCTGTTCGCGGCCCAGGGCGGACGGCCTGGACTGAGCTACGCGCCGCCAGACGCCGACCCATGCGCCGAGCCTGTGTATCCCCTCTCCGAGCAAAGCCATCCCCCATCCCTCCTCCATGCAGACGGCCAGTCGCCACCGGCCGGACACATCATTAACGGTCGAGGTCGGTCGGACTTGAGCCGGCGAGGCCAGCACGGGGATGTCGAGGAGGCCATGCCAGAAACACGCCGGGCCGCCCGTCAGGTAGGGGCGGTTCACGAACCGCCCGACTGCCACCCCGGCGGGCGGGTAGGGCGTAGCCCCACCCAGGAGGCGCTCATGCCCACACGGCGTCAACGCACCTGCAGACCATGCTCCAAATGGATAGGCGGGGTGTTGGCGCGCTGCAGGCTCAGGTAGGCGATCCAGGCCCCCGCATCGAGTGGACCGAGCGTGGCGTGATAGCCCGACTCGCCATCGCCTTCGAGACGCACCGGTGCGGAAGGCGGCTGACCCGGCCGACCGGTGGCGAGTCGGACGTCGATACCGTCCACGCCGCGTCCGCTCCGGTCCAGGACATGGACGCTCACGGGCAGCGGCCGGTCGGGTCGCGCGTCGCTCAGGCCGCCGATTTCGAGGCGCCAGCCCTGCTGCGCCAGCCTGTGCTCCATCTTCAAGTGATGGGATATGCCCTTGGCGGCGCCCCGATCGTGCTCGACGACGCCGGCAAAGCCGGTATAGACCGCCTTGTCCTTGGCGCCGGGCAAGAGCCAGCCGGCCAGGGTCGGCGGTAGCCCCTCACTGGCGATGTGGACGAAACCACCATAGAGCACGGCGAGCACGGCGAAGAACCCCAGCATCAGCTTGGGCGCCCAGTGCATGGTGACGCTGCGCCTGGCCTTTTCTCCGTAGAGCTGATAGAGCAGCACCGACACGGTCGGATAGGCCACCAGGTGCAGGGTGATGACGTCCAGGCCGGGCAGACCGGCCACCAGGCCATGCGCCACATAGGCGAAGCAGGCGATGCCGCCGGCCGACAGCGCCGCCCAGAAGTTGGTGAGCCTCAGGCGTCGGCCCAGCGCATAGAGCAGGGCGGTGACGAGCATGCCGCCGAACAGGCTGATCAGCAGATTCATCCTGATCTCCGGGTGAAGAAGTGTGCGGTATCGACCACGGTCTCGCCACGGCCGTTGCGGATGACGAACTCGAACTCGGTGATGCGCGCGGCGGTCTCGGGATCGAGCCTGACGCTGGCCTGCAAGGTCACGCTCTTGCCGTTGCGGATGGTGACCTTGTCGAAATTGCCCAGGTCCAAGGCCCCCTCCGGCAGGCCCCGCACCGAGACGGTGAAGCTGTCCTCGGCACCTGAGAGGTTGGTCAGCCTGATCTCATAGCGGTTGCGGATGCTGCCGTCCGAGAGCACGACATAGAGCGGCTGGCGCACCTGCTGGATGCTGTGTTCGAAGCTCTGCCTATGCGTCAGGCCATAGACCAGGTAGGCGCTCATCAGCACCAGGGCGAGACCATAGCCCATGACCTTGAGCCGCTTCCATTCCAGGCGGGGTGGCGCGGGGGTCGGGCGGGCCAGGTTGGTCTCCGAGTCGTAGCGGATGAGCCCGCGCGGAAAACCCATCTTGTCCATGATCTGGTTGCAGGCATCGATGCACAGCCCGCAGGCGATGCACGGATACTGCAGGCCGTCGCGGATGTCGATGCCCACCGGACAGACCTGCACGCACAGGCCGCAGTCGATGCAGTCGCCATGGCCCTTGGCCTGCCGCTCCTCGCGTGTGCGCAAGCCGGTGCGCGCGGCGACGCGACCGGCGCTACCCTCGCCGCGGCGGCGGTCATAGTGCACGGTGAGCGTCTCCGGGTCGTACATGGCGCTCTGGAAACGGCCATAGGGGCAGATGAACATGCACACGTGTTCGCGCAATACGCCGGCGGCGAGATAGGTGGTGACGGTCAAAGTGGCCACCGTGATATAGGCCGCTGCCGCGGCCTCGCCCCGGAAGAAGCGTGCGATGAGGTCCGGCGCATGGCCGAAGTAGAGCACGAAGGTCATGGCCGTCCAGAAGGATAGCCCGAACCAGAGGATGCGGGTGCTGCCCACCTTGAGCAGCTTCTCTGCCTTGCTCCAAGGCGTTTTCATCAACTTCAGCCGCTGCGGCCGTTCGCCCTGCAGCCAGTGCTCGATCCAGATGAAGGCGTCGGTCCACAGGGTCTGGAAGCAGAAATAGCCGCAGAAGGCGCGGCCCAGCAAGGCGGTGACGAAGAAGAGCAGGGCCGCGGCGATGAACAGCAGCAGGGAGAGCAGGAAGATGTCCTGCGGATGGATGGCCAGATCGAAGATCAGGAAGCGGCGGCCCGGGATGTCGAACAGGACGCTCTGGGAGGGACCCTCCGTGCGTGGCCAGGGGAGCCAGGGCAGGCCGAAATAGACGGTGAAGCCGAGCAACAGCACGGCGGTCTTGAAGTTGCGGAAGGCGCCTTTGATCGAGCGGGGCGTGACAGGGACACGCTTGGCGTAGAGCTGGAGTTCCTGAGGCTTGACCTGTTCCACTGCGCCTGCCTTCACGATCCGTTCACACGCCGTGGCTGGCACGGCACATGTGCCGGCAATGCAAGAAAAAAACGCCGGCGGACCGGGGTTTGCCGCCTCATCCCCCAACGGGGCTACTGTCCGCCGCCCAACTGATGGACATAGACGGTGAGGACCTTGATCTGTTCCTCGCTCAGCCGGTTGGCAAACGCGGGCATGATGCCGCGGTTGAGCCCGCCGGCGATGATCTGCCTGACCAGGGCCACCTTGGCAGGGACATCGGGTGCGCCGGGGACATCGGCCCACAGCCAGATGCGATCGACCAGATTGGCCGAGCCGATGTCGGTGCGACCCTTGGCATCATCGCCGTGACAGTAATAACAGGCCCCGGCATGGCTGTGGAACAGCGCCTTGCCCTGGGCCGCCTGCGCCGCATCGTGCGGTTCGCCGGCCAAGGCCAGGACGTAATGGGCCAGGGCGTCGATCTCCCCTCGGCTCAGCGCTTCGGCGAAGGGGGGCATGTAGCCTTGGCGCCCTTTGACGATGGTCTCGCGGATCTTGTCGTAGGTGCCGCCGTAGATCCAATCGTCATCGGTCAGGTTGGGATAGTGGCCGATCTTGCCGCCGCCGCCGACTTGGTGACAACCGGCGCAGTTGTCGTTGAAGATGGCGCGCCCCGCCGAATTGACGAACCCACGCAACTCCGGGTCCTGCGCGATCTGCTCGTAGGGTAGATTGGCGATGCGCTCGAACCAGGGTTTCTGCTGTTCGGCCGCTGCCTGCGTCTCGGCGAGCAGCTTGGCGCGGCTGTTCCAGTGCCAGCGCTCTTGCTGCCCTTCGGCATTGGTGTAGGCGATGCTGTTGATCCCTTTGAGAAATCCGTCGCCCACGGGCCAGGACGGGTAGACCACCCAGTAGACCAGGGCGAACAGGATGGTGATGTAGAAACCGTAGATCCACCACTGCGGTAGCGGGTTGTTGTACTCCTGCAGGTCACCATCCCAGACATGGCCGGTGGTCTGGGGTTCTTGGGAGGTCGCTTTCTCGTCTGCCATGCTTGTCGTCCATGCCGGGAACGTCGCGTCAGCGACGCTCGAGGTCCCCTTCTGCCTTGGGGAGAAAGGTTGGGGGTGAGGGAACGTCGTCCGCCTCGTCCAGGAAAGGGATGTGCTTGTACGCCTCCAGCCGCGCGCCTCGCCTTCTGCTGCCATAGACCCAGAGCACGATCAGGCAGAAGGTCACGAACAAGATCACCAGCCCCAGGGGCTTGGCGTTCTCGGCATGGGAGAGCCATTCCAGCATCGTGTCTTACCGGAACTTCACCAGTTCTTCTGGCTTGACCTTGCTGAAGTCCACCATGGTGCCGAGCACCTGCAAATAGGCGACCAGGGCGTCCATCTCGCTCACGTTGGTGGGATCGCCGTCATAGTTGCCGAATCTGGCCTGTGCGACCAGGCTCTCGCGCGCATTGGGAATGTGAAACTTCGCCGCCATCTCGGCGCCGAAATCCTTCACGTTGCGTTCGTATTCCTCCTGGTTGATGGAGTAAGGCACGCCCACCGCGCGCAGCGCGCGCATGCGGTCACCGATGTCGGCATAGTTCAGGCGATTTTCCAACAGCCAGGGATAGTTGGGCATCACCGACTCGGGCACCACGGAGCGTGGCGCGATCAGGTGTTGCACATGCCACTCGTTCGAGTATTTGCCACCCACGCGGGCCAGGTCGGGCCCCGTGCGCTTGGAACCCCATTGGAACGGATGGTCGTACTTGGACTCGGCCGCCAGGGAATAATGGCCGTAACGCAATTGTTCGTCACGGAAGGGCCGCACCATCTGCGAGTGGCAGGTGTAGCAACCCTCGCGGATGTAGATGTCGCGTCCCATCTGCTCCAGAGGGGTGTAGGGTCGAACCCCCTCCACTTTCTCCACGGTGTCCTCGATCAGGAACAGGGGGGCGATCTCGACCAGGCCGGCGACACTCACGGCCATCATGATGGCCACCAACAGCAGCCCGGTGTTGGTCTCCAGCGTCTCGTGCTTGAACTTGAGCATCTGCGTCCCCCGGTCAGGCCGCTGCCGGACTGATGCGGGCCGCAGCGACGCGGGCCTCGCGCACCCCTTGGCGGATGGTCATGTAGCAGTTGTAGGCCATGAGCAGCATGCCAGAGAGGAAGAAGGCGCCGCCGATGGTGCGCATGACATAGAAGGGGTGCATGACCGCCACCGACTCGACGAAGGAATACTGCAGGTTGCCGTACTCGTCGAACGCCCGCCACATCAGACCCTGGGAGATGCCCGAGATCCACATGGCGGTGATGTAGAGCAACACCCCGATGGTGGCCATCCAAAAATGCACGTTGACCAGTCGCTCGCTGTAGATTTGCGTGTTCCACAGGCGCGGGATCATATGGTACATGGCGCCGAAGGAGATCATCGCCACCCAGCCCAGGGCACCCGAGTGCACGTGACCCACGGTCCAGTCGGTGTAATGCGACAGGGCGTTGACGTCCTTCAGGCTCATCAGCGGGCCTTCGAAGGTGGACATGCCGTAGAAGGACAGGGCCACGATCATGAAGCGCATGATGGGGTCGGTGCGCAGCTTGTCCCAGGCCCCCGAGAGCGTCATGATGCCGTTGATCATGCCACCCCAGGACGGCAGCAGCAGCATGATGGAGAAGGTGGCGCCCAAGGTCGAGGTCCAATCCGGGATGGCCGTCCAGTGCAGGTGGTGGGTGCCCACCCACATGTACATGAAGGACAGGGCCCAGAAGTGGACGATGGATAGCCGATAAGAGTAAATCGGACGTCCCGCTTGCTTGGGCACGAAGTAGTACATCATGCCGAGGAAAGCGGCGGTGAGGAAGAAGCCGACGGCATTGTGGCCATACCACCACTGGGTCATGGCGTCCTGAGCGCCGGCGAACAGGCTGTAGGACTTCATGCTAAACAGCCCCACCGGCATGGCCAGGTTGTTGAAGACGTGCAGGAGGGCGGTGACCAGGATGAAGGCCAGATAGAACCAGTTCGCCACATAGATGTGCGGCTGCTTGCGGTTCATCAGGGTGCCGATGAACACCGTCATATAGGCCACCCAGACCACCAGGATCAACAGGTCGATCGGCCACTCCATCTCGGCGTATTCGCGCCCCTGGGAAAAACCCATGACGTAGGAGAGCGCGGCCAGCACGATCACCGCCTGCCAGCCCCAGAAGGTGAAGGTGGCGAGCCCCGGCGCGAACAGCCGGGTCTGGCAGGTGCGCTGCACGATGTAGTAGGAGGTGGCGAACAGGGCCGAGCCGCCGAAACCGAAGATCACCGCGCTGGTGTGCACCGGGCGGAAGCGACCGAAGGTGAGATAGGGGATGTCGAAGTTCAGCGCCGGCCAGGCCAGTTGTGCGGCGATGAAGACCCCTGCGGCCATGCCCACCACCGCCCACACCAGGGACATGACGGCGAATTTCTTGATGATGTCGTATTCGTATTGCGGTACGACCTGGGTTTGGCCTGCAGCCATGACGCCTCCTGCTCGCAAATCGCTCGATCCGATCACTCGCTTGTAGTTCCCAACTGGCCAGGAAAACGCGCGCATCGGTCCTCGGACATGACGGTCCGAAAAGGTGTCGAAGTATAGTCGCAACGCCGCCTCATCCGCAACCTGACCCTCATCCCGCCCCCGCTGACATCAGGGTTTTCAGGTCGTGGGCGATGTCCTGCGGGCTGTGTGCGAAGGGCAGGAAAAGTCGCAGGCGCCCCTCGGCATCCAGCACGTAGCTGCCGGCCGTGTGATCCACCAGGTAATCGGCGGCCCCCGGCTCCGTGTGCTTGCGATAGACGATCCTGAACTCGCGCGCGGCCCGCGCGACCTCCTCCGGCGTGCCATGCAGCCCGAGAAAGCTCGGGTGGAAATAGGTCACGTAGCGCTTGAGCATCTCCGGCCGGTCCCGCTCGGGATCCACGGTGACGAACAGCACCTGCACGCGCGCGGCCTCCTGGGGCGAGAGCATCCGCAGCGCCTGGGCCATGTCGGAGAGCGTGGTGGGGCACACGTCCGGGCAGTGGGTATAGCCGAAGAACAGCACCACCAGCTTGCCGCGGAAGTCGGCGAGGCTACGGCGCCTGCCGTCGTGATCCGTGAGCGCCAGCCGGCGGCCGAAGTCGGCGCCGGTGATATCGCTGCCGCGGTATTCCGCCCTGGGCGTCGGTTGGCCACAACCGGCCGTCAGGGCGAGTGTCGCCATGAGCAGCAAGGCGCACCCTGCCCACTTGGGCAATGCCGGCACCGATCTCATCAATGTGCCAGCGCGCCGGCAGGCAGGTCGGCCAGTCGATACTTGCCGGTCTGCACCGCCTTGGCCAATTCATCCAGCGTCATGCCCTGCAGCAGGCCGATGATCTTTTTCTTCACCGGGACCCATTTCGCGTGCATAGGACAGGCGGTGGCGTCCGAACAATCCTTCAACCCCAGGATGCAGCTCTTGGTGAAATCCGGCCCCTCGGTGAGCAAGAGCACCTGCATCAGGTTGGTCTTGTGCATGCCCTCGCGCAGGCAGAAACCGCCCAGACGGCCGCGGAAGGAGTCGAGCAAGCCCTGCTTGCAGAGGTTCTGCAGGATCTTGGCCAGATAGGCCGAGGGCACGTTCAGGCGATCGGCGATGTCCCGGTTCAACACCGGCTCGCCCGGCGGCTGGGTGGCGATGTAGATGAGGGCCTGCACGGCGTATTGGCTGGTGCGGGACAAGACCATTTACAACTCCGGAGACATTTTTATCCCGATTTATAAGGCTTAATCCCAGATTTGTCATTAGGGCGCGCGATGATGGCGAGCCGTCTTTCGAGCAG
>Ga0308420_1001019_pt1 | contig 14490 bp, 8 predicted proteins | sample HotsprSampleMS55_FD_203802 | JGI IMG/M metagenome (GOLD analysis project Ga0308420, IMG submission 203802) | Hot spring phototrophic mat microbial communities from Mushroom Spring, Yellowstone National Park, Wyoming, United States - 20090730_MS55 ... | reverse complement strand
TTGCATAGGGCATTTATCCTCCACTTTTTTTCAAATTTAATGAGGGTAAATGCCTCTTTCATTATATCTCTTTACACACTTTTTAAAACGCTACTAAAAAAGATGACACCTCAAATTGAGATGTCATCTTTTGTTCTTTTAAGCAATATCTATTACTATTTTATCAATAACATCTTCTTTGTTTGAACAAAATCATTTGCAATCAAACGATAAATGTATGTTCCACTTGATAAATTCGAACCATCAAATATTACATTATAAGTTCCAGCTGACTGCTTTTGATTAACTAATTCTCTTACTAGTTCTCCATTGATTGTATAAACTAATAACTTTACATCACTATCCACTGGTAATGTATAACTAATCTTTGTAACTGGATTAAATGGATTCGGATAATTTTGTGTTAAACTATATTCTTTCGGAACTACAAATAAATCAGTTTCAACAATTATAACTTCTGAATATGAAAAACTACCATCAATATCAATTTGCTTCAATCTATAAGCAATTTTACCTATTAAAGGTTTATCATCAACAAAAGAATATTCTTTTGGCGAGTTCGATGTACCACTTCCTTGCACGAAACCGATTTTCTCCCAAATCTTTTGATCAGCACTTCTTTCTATTTCAAAACCATAAGAGTTTAACTCCGTTGCAGTTTTCCAATTTAAAGTAACTTTATTATTGGCAAAAGTTCCTACAAATGAAATAAGTTCAACAGGTAAAGGAGTATCAGTTGCATCAGCGGCAGGATTGACACCCGCAGCAGTACTTGCAAATACAAAATATCTGTCTAAAGTTTTTGGTGTTGGACCGTTTGAAGGATTTGTTGTTGGCACTCTTGCCCACATAAAATTACCGCTGGGGTTATTATTCCACATTAAAATTCCTAATTTATTACCTGCACCAGGTGAAAAACCACCAAGAGTTGACCAAGGTATTCTTAATTGAACTTCTCCATCAGCATCAGCAAAAACTATTTGAGAAGAAATGCCATCATCACCTCCAGTTCTGCTTACCCAGTTCCAGTTACCACCACTTACATTATAAACTTCAAAAGCATTTCCGTTAGTGGGAGGAACACCATAAAAAGATTGATTATTTTCATAAACCACATAATAATCTGGTCTTGGTCCACCTGCTAAAAAGCCAACACCTAAAATCGCATTAGTTGATCCATTTGTTCCATCCGGGTCTGTATCTAATGCAGCAAAATACATATCAGAAGAATAATTAGTTCTTCCACCTTTCCAACCAAGATATAAATATGTTGCATCCCAATTCACAAAGAAATCTATCCCAAAACCATCTGCACCTATAAAACTTCCATTACCAAAAGCCTGAAAATTATTTAATGATGCACTCATTGAAACTGTATGGAATGCAGATGGTAATTTTTTGGTTGTAACTTCATCTGCACCTTTGTATGGATAATACGGGTCTCTTGTATTACCATCTATATCTGTTGTATAACCTGAAAGTACTGTTGCTATTAAGTCATTATCGCCGATTGAAGAGCCAGTTAGATGTAAATCTGTAGTAGAGACAAAATTAACTGCTTTTGAAACTGAATTTGCATCTTTAGATGAGGCTGATTGCCAATTTGATAAAGTCTTTTGATCTGCATCATTCCAAAAACCGGTATAAGCATCATTAATCGAAATATCAAAATATAAATCATTATAATTACTATTAAATGTTCCACCAGTTCCTACCCTTCTAATTAACCAAGTTTTCATAGTTGTTTCATTACTTATTTATGATGTTATTAGATATGTTAACAGTTCCTGTTGGTGAAGCTTCTGTTGTTGCTGCAGTTGCAAATGCAATACCAGCAATCAAAGAAGATCCAAAATTAGTCATATTTGTCATTTCAGGAATAACTATTGTGTTATAGTAAATATTTGAAGTTGAGGAAGAGGCATGTCTTATACCATAAATTTTACTATTTGAAACTGCTGCTGTAATAGTGAAGCCTGTAATAAAATTATTATAGATATTTACAATTTTGGGGCTTGCAAGTTGATTATCTATAGCTATATAACCATTACTTGCTCCAGCAGTATTGTTTAAAAATGCTAAGCTTGAAAATTTATTATTATATATATTAAAAGTTCCGGCAGCACTAATGCCATTTGCTAACCAAATTCCTGCGCCTTCACCACTAGCTAGTTGCATATTAGCAGAAATTGAATTACCATAAATGTTAGCGTCATTAACATAACTGCACATTATACCTATTGTACCTCTGTGAGTTATTATATTGTTTGAAACAGTAACGCCAGTCATACCAACTGTTGGAGTGTTTGAATTACTTAACCAGATGCCCAATGCCCCATTCCCTGAAGTACTTGTTATAGTATTGTTATCAATAGTATAATTATCTGGTGAAAAATTAGTAGTTGAAGTACTATCATATCTAATGGTAAATTGAATTGGAGATGTTGAACTGGACGAAGAACTTTGATTAATGATGATTATGCAATTTTTAATTGTAATGTAATCATTATTTCCAAAAATTCTAATTACAGACTTTTGAAAAGATGTAATGGCTCCAAGTATAGTTAAATCTTTCGAAGTTCCACCAATTTGATTTGATCCATCAATTGTTACATAGTGAGTTGGAACTAGACTAGTCATATTATTATAATTGTTTGTCCCAATTACAAAATGACCATCTATACCCCCAGACCTTATAGCTCCACTCGTAAAAGATAAAGTGCATACAACTCCATTGTAGGGCTTAAAAGTAATTGTGTTTGTAGAACTTGTTCCAGTTGCGCCTAACTGAACATCTGTAGGTTCAGTATAAGTTTTGGATTCGGTAAAATAAAAAATACAGGGCCCATTTACACCATTTGCTGTTAAAGCACTACAAGCTGCTGCTAAGGAGGTGAACTCTGGATCACCCCCGCCTGGTTTAGTCCCTGGATCACCAATGTAATATGTTCCGCTCATTTGAGCAAAAATAATTGAATTAAAAAATATTAAAAGGAAAAATAAAGTTGGGAGTAGATTTTTTTTTCATATTTACCTCGAATTGATTTTTAATGGATTCTTGAGTTAAATATAAATATTTTTTTATAAAAGCAAAATACCAGCAATATTTTTTAATTATTAATTTTCAAAATTAGAAAAAATTTTGCATAGTTATGTAAGAATAATTTTCTTATTGATAAATGAACTAAAGTTTGTTACCAAGAACAATTTACAATTAACAATGCACAATTAACAATTGAAAAATCAAAAATCTCAGAATCAAAAATGGAACACCGATCTAACGGATGCGACGGATTAGAACAGATTAATTGGTAGCAAAAAAATAATCCGTGTTAATCCGTTGAATCAGTGTCATCAGTGTTCCATAAATGAAAAATCAAAAATAGAACACAGATCTAACGGATGCGACGAATTAAAGCGGATTAATTTACATCAGGGGGTTGATAACCACAGAGTTCACAGAGAGATTACACAAAGTTCACAAAGGATTATAATAACAATTCCAATAATTCAAAATTTTTATCCCAAGTTAATTTTTGCAAGTTCCATTTTGGTTGTATTTTAGTTTTAGATTATTTTTTAATATCAAATTTAATCTGAGTAAAGCGAACATTTTATTGAATGTTTTAGGTAATACTAATTACTTAGATTATTACAAATTAAGAACTGTGCAAATCAATCCTATCATAGTTTTATGTAATATATTTCTAAAAAGCAATAAATGATTAGATGAAACGAATTTATACTGATAATTAAAATAAGGTGTTGATATGAAAAAAATATTTTTATTATGCTTTGTAATAATTAAAATTTCATTCTCTCAATCAATAACATGGACTGAAATCACATCAAATTATTCACTTCCATCAGGAATAAAAATTTTTCAGGGAGATAGAACATCTCCAAAGTTAAAAATCTTTTACATAGAAGTTAATATGAACGATACTAATCTTGTAATCCATCCATACATTTCTAATGTAAATAGAAATGTTAGAGATTTTGTAACATCGGTCGGTGCTTATGCTGGAGTTAATTGTGGATTTTTTGGTGGTACGACTTCTTTCTCAGCTGTAGTATATCCTAATGAAGTTAAAGCACAGAATGTAGCAACTGTTACTCGTTTCGGTCAATCTTATCCGGTAATAAGAAGTTTTTTTGGGATGAAGACAAACCGAACTTTCAGCGTGGATTGGATTTACCATTTTGGTAATAATGTTAATAACATTTACAAATTCTCTTCACCTCTGCCATATACTAATAATCAACAAACTCCTTTACCACCACCTCAACAATCAGCAGGAAATGTTTATCAAAATTTATTAGTTGGAATTGGTGGAGCTCCAACTTTAGTAAAAAACGGACAAGTAAATGTAACTTACAATCAAGAAATTATGTGGGGAAGTGGTGTTGGTTATGATAATCGTGAACCAAGAACTGCAGTTGGCTATACTGCAGACAACCGAGTTATTATGATAGTTGCTGATGGAAGACAGGTAAACAGTGATGGCGTTGGATTACCAGAACTTGCTCAAATTATGATAAATCTTGGTTGCGTTGAAGCAATGAATCTTGATGGTGGTGGTTCATCTCAAATGGCTGTCAGAAATCAATTCGTTAACAATCCTTCTGAATTCAGAGCTGTGCCTACAATTCTGACAGTTACTCATAAAGACTCAATGAAAATCCCACCTATGATCTATTTCGAAAAAATTATTGATACAGGAGATCCTGAATGTAGTTTAGTTGGACCAGGATGGTTCGCTTCAGCTAATTCAGGATTTTGGGGCAACACGCCAGCACAATTAAATCCTGTTGGAAATGGAAGTAGCTACGCTGAGTTCAGACCAAGAATTTTTACTGAGGCAATTTATGAAGTTTATGGATGGTGGGTAGCGGCTCCTAATAGATGTCAAGATACTCCATTTATAATCAAGCATAAAAACGGAACTGATACCGTTAGAGTAAATCAAACACAAAACGGCTCAATGTGGCGACTAATTGGAAGTTATGCTTTTTCTAACGACACTTCTCAAAAAATAATTATATCCAATGCAGGAACTGCGGGAACATCCACCACTTATATCGTTGCAGATGCAATTAGATTAATTTCTTATAATCCTGCTACAAGTTTTAATGAGAAAGAACAATTACAAATTTCAGACTTCAAACTATTTCAAAACTATCCCAATCCATTTAATCCCAGCACAACTATCAGTTGGCAATCGTCAGTGGACAGTTGGCTTACTATTAAACTCTATAATGCACTTGGTAAAGAAATAGATACAATAGTTGATGGTTATTACGAATCTGGTTTTCATTCTACATTATTCTACATTCTGAATTCTACATTACCAAGCGGAGTTTACTTTTATCAGTTAAGTGCTGGTAATTATGTCGAAACGAGAAAAATGGTCTTAGTAAGATAATAAAATAAAATTAGCAGAAATTAAAAGCAGATATTATTTTTGTGAAGAAAAATTTAAGGGGCTATAGCTCAGCTGGAAGAGCGTCTGAATGGCATTCAGAAGGTCAGCGGTTCGATCCCGCTTAGCTCCACTATACATTGAAAAAATTTAATTAGTTTATAATTTCATCAGAACTTTATCTCGCTGTTCAATATCTTAATATCAAAAATATTTTTTGTCTTTTTTAATAAACTTATTTCAACAATTTTGATATTAAGCTCTTTTGGGAAATAAAACTTTAAAAATTTGCTGAAAATAATTACTAAATTTTTTCTAAGTAATAGTCAGTAAAGAATATAATCTAATTCTCAATCTTTTTAAAGTTATTTAATCACAACTTATTACCCTAATAGTTTATTTTTTCATTTCAAAACACATATCTAATTTTGAACAAGAAATAAAATATATTTGTAAACTTTCATCAAGGTATTCGTCTATGAAAAAAATGAAAGCCCTCGTTAAAAAATTTCCTCAACAAGGAATATGGTTAGATGAAGTTCCAATACCTGAATATGGACCTAACGATGTGTTAATTAAAATTCACAGTACATCGATTTGTGGCACTGATATTCACATTTATAACTGGGATGAATGGGCTCAAAAGACTATTCCAGTTCCTATGATAATCGGACACGAGTATGTTGGGACAGTGGAAGCATTCGGAGAAAATGTTCACGATGTGCATATTGGTGAAGTAGTAAGCGGTGAAGGACATCTTGTTTGTGGGCAGTGTCGCCATTGCCGAGCCGGAAGGGGTCATCTTTGCCCTTTTACCAAAGGTGTTGGTGTTAATAGACCTGGTTGCTTTGCAGAATTTCTGGTTATTCCTGTATCAAACATCTGGCATTGCGATCCTAAAATACCCAAAGAAATCCTCTCAATCTTTGACCCATTGGGAAATGCAGTTCATACTGCCCTTTCTTTTGATATTTTAGGCGAAGATGTTTTAATTACTGGTGCTGGCCCAATTGGAATTATGGCCTCTGCAATTTGTAAGCACGCCGGTGCTAGAAATGTTGTTATTACTGATATAAATCCTTATAGATTAGAATTAGCCAAGAAAATGGGAGTAACGAGAGTAGTTGATGCAACAAAAGAAAATCTTTTTGATATTATAAAAGAATTAGGTATGGTGGGGGGGTTCGATGTTGGACTTGAAATGAGTGGCAGTCCAAAAGCCCTCAATGATATGATTGATGTTATGTACTCGGGCGGTAATATCGCCTTACTTGGAATCCTTCCATCTAAATACGGTATCGATTGGAATAAAGTAATCTTTAAAGGCTTAACTATTCGCGGTATTTACGGTAGAATTATGTATGAAACCTGGTATAAAATGCAATCTATGGTTCAAACTGGACTTGATGTCTCACCTATAATTACTCATAAATTTAAAGTAGATAATTATCTTGAAGCGTTCGAACTAATGAAATCCGGCAATAGTGGAAAAGTTCTGTTAACCTGGTCTGATTAATTATGAATTGGGATGGAATTATTTCCTTATTGTTAGCAACTCTGGAAACTCTTTTAATAATCAACTTACTAATATTTGTTGATAAAAATAAACAAAACAATCTAGTTCTAATTTTAGTTACTCTTTTTGCCTCTTATCAGATGATGGAATTCTTGATTTGTAATCAAGAACTCAAATTACCAATTTTCACTTACATTGCTTTTTTGATTATTACTCTTATACCAATTATAAACTATTTCTTTATTTTAATTATTACTAATAATCTAACCATAAAAATATTCTCCCTTTTGGGAATTTTATTTGTAATATCAGGTTTGTTCTTTATTGTATTTTATGGAATTAATTATCATCTTTTCAAGGTAGAAAAATGCTCATTGTTTTACGCTACTTATAATTATCCATTGGAATTTCTATACGGGTTGTATTATTATTCTCCAATATTGATTTCTTTTCTGTTATTGTTAAAACTAATTAGAAATACAAATAAATTAGAAGGAAGAAAGAAACTTTTACCTTTATTGATAGGATATTTTTTTATCATCATTCCACCAGTTTTAGGTTTTACATTATTGTTGTTTAATTTTGAATTATTATTAAAATCAATGGAAAGCATATTGTGTAAATTTGCATTTTTTTACGCATTATGCTTGAGTTATTATTCTTTATCAAATTCTAAATTTAAAGATGAAAGAAACTATCTTAAATATCTATCTGGTTATAAATGATGGAATCATTTCAGAAATAAGAGCAAAAAGTTACCAGATAAGTGGAAATGATGAATATAAAATCAACTTTCTCAAGTCCAATGCTTTATCTGATTTTGAAAAATCTGATATCTTTGAGTCTCCTATAGACAAAAATGGTCTCAAAATGTCATATAAAAAGTTCTATAAATTAGAAAAACAAGGCTTACAATTTGCCCTATTCGAAAATATATTCAAATATTTTAATGTACCAGATAATCCTTTAGTTTGTTTGACCCCTGTTGTGGATGGCAAAATAATTACTGAAAATAACTCAACTTAATACATAGAGGCTTATAATGAAAAATATAAGACTTTTTACGATAATTATATTAACAATAAATTTTTATGGTTTCAATATGTTTATAACTGAAAAAACTTTACCAATCGATTCTGAAGTAAAAATCTCTATTAAAGAAAAACAAAAACAATTAGACAAAATCTATTTTAATAAAAAATTAGGGGCATTCGTTGAAAATAACAAAACTTACTTTAGATTATTTACACCAAATGCAGAAGATGTTTCACTTGTACTATTTGAAAATGTTGAAGACTCTGTTGGAGTTGTTTATGATATGAATAAAGATGAAAATTCTGTTTGGGAAACATCATTAGATGGTTTTCACTACGGAAAATTTTATAATTTCCTTGTTAAGCATAAAGATAAAGAACCTATTCTATGTCTTGATCCTTATGCCAAAGCTGTGGCAAGTTACAACTCATATTTCACACCAAGAAAAGGAATAATCATTAAAGAAAACGATTTCGATTGGGAAGGTGACCAATGGATTAAAATAAATTGGCGTGATTTAATAATTTATGAAATGCACATTCGTGATATGACAGAACATCCTTCAAGTGGAATTGAAAAAAGAGGAACTTACTTAGGATTGACAGAAAAAAATAAAAAAGGAGGATTATCTTACATTAAAAACTTAGGTGTTAATGCTGTAGAACTTTTACCCTCTCAAGAATTTGCAAATGTTGAAGTCCCTTATAGAAAAGAATACAGAGGAAAATATAACACTTGGAATCCCTACGAACGAAATCATTGGGGTTATATGACTGCTGCTTACTTCGCACCAGAAGAATATTACAGTGTTGATACTCGAAAATTAGAAAGAAACAAATGGTATGGGGCTGATGCTAGACAAGTTAAGGACTTTAAAGAAATGGTTAAAGCATTTCATAAAGAGGGTATTGCTGTTTTAATGGATGTTGTTTATAATCATCTTTCTGAATATGAATTTGGAAATCTAAAGGAAATCGATAAAGAATATTATTTTAGACTTGATGATGAAGGAAACTTTATCGCTGAAAGCTATTGCGGCAATGATTTAAGAACTGAAGCACCTATGCTGCGCAGACTTATTGTAGAAAGCGTACTTTACTGGATGAAAGAGTATCACATCGATGGTTTCAGATTTGACCTTGGTAAATTACTTGACTGGGAAACTATCGAAACAATCATTTATGAAGCGAAAAAATTAAATCCTGATGTAATTATTGTTTGTGAACCTTGGGGGGGCGGTTATGACCCTACAGGTTTTTCCTTAAGAGGTTGGGCTTCTTGGAATGACCAGATTAGAAATGGTGTAAAGGGTGAAAATCCTTTTAATGGACTTGGCTGGATTTTTGGCGAATGGTATGGTAATAATAATTCCGAAAGAATAAAAAGTTATATTCGCGGAACCCTATTTCAAGATGAACACGGTTTATTTCAGAAAGCTGAACATTCTGTAAATTATTTGGAATCTCACGACGGTTTCACCTTAGGAGATTTTATCAGAATAGCTTTAAGAGACATTAACCCTTATAACCAGATAATCAAAAATGTAAATGAATTCGTTAAATTAACCGATATTCAATTAAAATTAAACAAGCTTGCTGCTATGTTCTTGTTTACTTCTCAAGGAATTACGATGATCCATAGCGGACAAGAATTTGCAAGAACTAAAGTTATCGCTTTCGACCCCGATGTTCCTGACACTAACCAAGGAAAAATTGATCATAATAGCTACGATAAAGATAATGAAACCAATTACATAAATTATGAACACTATGAAATAAACAAAGAATTATTTGAATTTTATAAAAAATTAATAGAAATCAGGAAAAATTATTCCGTTTTAAGAAGAGCAGAATACAAAGACATAAAATTTTTCGATGATTATAATAATCAATTTGGAGTTGCTTTTCTTCTCGAAAACAACTATGAATCAATCTTCGTTGCGATGAATGCCAGTAATAGCAGAGATTTAAAGATTAACTTACCTGTTGGAAATTGGCATACATTATTAAGCACTGAAAATAAAAATGAGAAAATAAATTCAAGGTTAATATTAAGTCCAAAAGAGGGAATTATATTAACAAAAAATCAATAGATAAAAGAAATCTCGGAAAATCTCAAGTATTTGCAAAAGTAATTATTTGTTTTTTATGATAAAATAAAAACCCCTGAGAGATTTCTCAGGGGTTAAAATAAATCTTGGCAGTGACCTACTCTCCCACACACTCCCGTGTGCAGTACCATCGGCGTTCCTGGGCTTAACTTCTCTGTTCGGAATGGGAAGAGGTGTTTCCCCAGGACAATAACCACCAAAATTAAAACTCAAAAAAAAGATTGAAAGAGTAGAGCCAAAATATAGAGAATCAAATCTGTGTATCAAAATTTAATGGTTAAGTCGCACGACCTATTAGTACTGCTCGGCTGAATGGATTACTCCACTTACACCTGCAGCCTATCAACCTCGTAATCTACAAGGGGTCTTAAGTCCTGATAAATCAGGAGGGATACCTAATCTTGAAGCGTGCTTCGCGCTTAGATGCTTTCAGCGCTTATCACAACCGCACATAGCTACCCAGCGATGCCACTGGCGTGACAACTGGTACACTAGAGGTGCGTTCACTTCGGTCCTCTCGTACTAGAAGCGACCCTTCTCAAGTATCCTGCGCCCGCATAGGATAGGGACCGAACTGTCTCACGACGTTCTGAACCCAGCTCACGTACCGCTTTAATTGGCGAACAGCCAAACCCTTGGGACCTTCTTCAGCCCCAGGATGCGATGAGCCGACATCGAGGTGCCAAACCTTGCCGTCGATGTGGACTCTTGGGCAAGATCAGCCTGTTATCCCCGGCGTACCTTTTATCCTTTGAGCGACGGCACTTCCACTCGCAACCGTCGGATCACTAAGTCCTGCTTTCGCACCTGCTCGACTTGTATGTCTCGCAGTCAAGCTCCCTTGTGCCTTTACACTCGTCGCATGATTACCAACCATGCTGAGGGAACCTTTGAGAGCCTCCGTTACCTTTTAGGAGGCGACCGCCCCAGTCAAACTACCCGCCTGACACTGTCCCTGACCCTGATTAAAGGGCCGAGGTTAGAATCCAAATAAGACAAGGGTGGTATTTCACCGTCGACTCCCCCGAAACTAGCATCCCGGGTTCACAGTCTCCCACCTATCCTACACATGCCTTACCCGAACCCAATGCCAGGGTGCAGTAAAGGTGCACGGGGTCTTTCCGTCCATATGCGGGTAACCGGCGTCTTCACCGGTACCACAATTTCACCGAGCCCGTGGTTGAGACAGTGCCCAAATCGTTACACCATTCGTGCAGGTCGGAACTTACCCGACAAGGAATTTCGCTACCTTAGGACCGTTATAGTTACGGCCGCCGTTTACTGGGGCTTCGGTTCAGAGCTTCTTCCAATTACTTGGAATGACCCCTCCCCTTAACCTTCCAGCACCGGGCAGGTGTCAGTCCCTATACATCGTCTTAATTGACTTCGCAGAGACATGTGTTTTTGTTAAACAGTCGCTTGGGCCATTTCACTGCGGCCTCATTCAGCTTGATTTGTACAATCTCACCTACTAGAGGCACCCCTTCTCCCGAAGTTACGGGGTCAATTTGCCGAGTTCCTTAACCACGGCTCACTCGAGCACCTTAGAATACTCTTCCCATCTACCTGTGTCGGTTTGCGGTACGATCTGGCAATTTTCTCCCATACGAAGATTTTCTCGGCAGTATGATTAGGATCAGTTTATGTCCAAAGGACTCCCGTTCGCTTCTCGGTTTAACGGAATTGCGGATTTGCCTACAATTCCACCCTACCAGCTTAGACCACCTAATCCGTCAGGTGGCTGACCTTTCACTCCTGCGTCCCTCCTTATGGTCAAACGAAAATTACCAGGTACAGGAATATTAACCTGTTTCCCATCGCCTACGCCTTTCAGCCTCAGCTTAGGATTCGACTAACCCTGAGATGATTAACATTGCTCAGGAAACCTTAGACTTTCGGTGCCCCGATTTCTCATCGGAGTTATCGTTACTTATGCCTACATTTGCTTTTCCATACGCTCCAGCCTGGCTCACGCCAAACCTTCACTGCCTATGGAATGTTCCCCTACCATTCCGAAAATTCGGAATCCATAACTTCGGCAAGCAGTTTAAGTCCCGTGTATTGTCGACGCTAAGTCGCTTGACTAGTGAGCTATTACGCACTCTTTAAATGAATGGCTGCTTCTAAGCCAACATCCTAGTTGTCTGAGCAACTTAACATCCTTTCTCTGTTAACTGCTATTTAGGGGCCTTAGTTGATGGTCTGGGTTGTTTCCCTTTTGGCCACGAAGCTTATCCCTCGTAGCCTGACTCCCGAGAAACATATAAATGGAATTCGGAGTTTGTCTGGGTTTGGTACCGTTGTGACAGCCCTAGCCCAATCAGTGCTCTACCTCCATTATATTGTGACTCGAGGCTAGCCCTAAAGCTATTTCGGGGAATACGAGCTATTTCCGAGTTTGATTGGCCTTTCACTCCTACCCTCACCTCATCCAAGCGGTTTTCAACCCACACTAGTTCGGACCTCCACCCCGTTTTATCGGGGCTTCATCCTGGACAAGGGTAGATCACCCGGTTTCGCGTCTACCGCACGTTACTTCAGTCGCCCAATTAGGACTCGCTTTCGCTACGGCTTCGTTCCTGAGGAACTTAACCTTGCAACGTACGAGTAACTCGTAGGCTCATTATCCAGAAGGCACGCCGTCATCCCGATAAATCGAGACTCCGACCGTTTGTAAGCATATGGTTTCAGGTACTATTTCACTCTCCTAATAGGAGTTCTTTTCACCTTTCCCTCACGGTACTATGCGCTATCGGTTACGAGAGAGTATTTAGCCTTATGGCGTGGTTGCCACAGATTCCCACAGACTTCCACTTATTCCGTGGTACTTGGGAAATTATTCCAAAGAGACATAATATTTTCGCCTACAGGACTATCACCTTGTGTCGTTAACCTTTCCAGGTTATTCGGCTAATATTATGTTTTTTGACTCTTCGACCTATCAGCAATTCGGTCCGAATAATTCCCACTACCCCGCTAACGCAACGGTTGCTGCCTTGAACACGTTAGACGGTTTAGGCTCTTTCCTTTTCGCTCGCCACTACTGGGGAAATCGCTTCGCTTTCTTTTCCTCCAGGTACTTAGATGTTTCAGTTCCCTGGGTTGCCTTCAACTAACCTATGGATTCAGTTAGTGATGACTCAACATTACTTGAGTCGGGTTGCCCCATTCGGAAATCTGCGGATCACAGGTTATTTCCACCTCCCCGCAGCTTATCGCAGGTAGTCACGTCCTTCATCGGCTTCTCGTACCAAGGCATCCACCATATGCCCTTAGTAACTTAACCAAAATTTTTATACACAGATAGATTTGTGCTCTCTATATCTGTATTATTAGAAGATTTTTGGCTCAGTATCTGTTAAAAACGGATTACTCTTTCAATCTGTCAAAGAACAAAAATTAAACTTGTGGAGCTAATCGGGGTCGAACCGATAACCTCCGCCTTGCAAGGGCGGCGCTCTAGCCAATTGAGCTATAGCCCCAAAATTATTAACAATTCTGGGGTACACACCCAGATAGTGGGCCTGAGTAGAATTGAACTACTGACCTCACGCTTATCAGGCGTGCGCTCTAACCATCTGAGCTACAGGCCCATTTTTCTTAAGCCTTTAGCTCAAGATATAAAACAAAAATTTAAGAACGAATTAAAGCTCAAATTGTCTGAGCAAAAAAAAATTTCATCTTAAGCTTTAAGCTCAAGATAAAGACAACAAAAAGAGAACAAAAAGATAGAGTGAAGGAGCCATCCATAAAATTACTCTTAGAAAGGAGGTGATCCAGCCGCACCTTCCGGTACGGCTACCTTGTTACGACTTAGCCCCAGTCACTGGTTTTACCTTAGACAGCTTCCTCTCTGCAAGCAGAGTTAGAATACTGGCTTCGGGTACCCCCAGCTTCCATGGCTTGACGGGCGGTGTGTACAAGGCCCGGGAACGTATTCACCGCGGCGTGCTGATCCGCGATTACTAGCAATTCCGGCTTCATGGAGTCGAGTTTCAGACTCCAATCCGAACTGGGGGTGCTTTTAGGGGATTGGCTTAACCTCGCGGTCTTGCGACCCATTGTAACACCCATTGTAGCACGTGTGTAGCCCTAGGCGTAAGGGCCATGCGGACTTGACGTCATCCCCACCTTCCTCACTACTTGCGTAGGCAGTCCCATTAGAGTGCTCAGCATTACCTGATGGCAACTAATGGTAGGGGTTGCGCTCGTTGCGGGACTTAACCCAACACCTCACGGCACGAGCTGACGACAGCCATGCAGCACCTGTACAAGCGCCATTGCTGGAGGGGTACTTTCATACCCTGTCGCTTGCCTTTCAAGCCTAGGTAAGGTTCTTCGCGTTGCATCGAATTAAACCACATGCTCCACTGCTTGTGCGGGCCCCCGTCAATTCCTTTGAGTTT
>Ga0308420_1001018_pt1 | contig 14492 bp, 9 predicted proteins | sample HotsprSampleMS55_FD_203802 | JGI IMG/M metagenome (GOLD analysis project Ga0308420, IMG submission 203802) | Hot spring phototrophic mat microbial communities from Mushroom Spring, Yellowstone National Park, Wyoming, United States - 20090730_MS55 ... | reverse complement strand
GTCACCGTGCCCGCGGAGACGCGACGCGGGCGGGCCGCCCGCGCTCCCAGGCCATATTCATCGCGGCGTTGTGCGCGAATCGCAATGGACGGCTAACGTGAACATAGCCCCTCGGAGGAGGGGGATGGGGAAACCGGGTTTCCCCATGCCCCCACCCGCGGGAGGGTTTGGGAGGGCTGCGCCCTCCCAAGAATAACCTTATTTTCATTGCGGCTTTGTGCGGCGGAGCCGCATGGACGGCTGATGTGAACATACGCCCTCGGCGAGGGGTGTGGGGAAACCCGGTTTGCCCACGCCCCCGCCCCGCAGAGGGATGGGGAAGCCGGGTTCCCCCGTCCCCCACCCGGTGGGAGGGTGTGCTCACCCTCCATACAACGCGCGCACCACCAGGGGCGTCAACAACCCCTCCACACCCGCCGCAATGGCTATTAGCGGCAGCAGCACCAGCACCCAGACTTTGGCAAAGGCAGCCAGGCTCCACAGCAGGTTGTCGCCGACCGTGAAGCCCCGCGGCGGCGCCAGCAGCGCCGCTCCGATGCGCAGGCCCAGGGCGGCGCTGAGCACGAAGGCCGGCAATTCGATCACCCCGTGCGGCGCAACATAGGCCAGCAGAAACTGCAATGGACTATCCGCGCCCAGGGCCAGCCAGGCCCCTCCCCGCGCCGTGAGCGCCCCGGTCACAAAGCCGATCTGAAGAAAAGCCACAAACGGCACCAGGAAGGCGAACAGCCCGAAGCTCACCGCCGAAAGCAGGTTGGAGAGCAGCGACACCCGCAGGTTGTTGGCGACAATCGCCAGCGCCAGACCGGGCGATGGCGCCGGGGCGCCCCCCAGGCCCTCCAGCAGCGGGACGAGGGGCCGCAGGGAGGCCTGGGCGCCGAAATGCCAGCCCAGGGCCAGGCCGGAAACCGCGGCCAGCAGGGCGCAGAGCAACGGCAGACGCAACTCCTGCAGCAACGCCGGCAATTCCTGGCGATAGAAGCGCCAGGGCGAGAAGGGCAGCCCGGCATAGCCGGCGGGCGCCACCCCCGCGGGCCGGTGCTCGCAAAAGAAGAGCCTGACGCGCGCCCAGAGTAGCCTCGGGCTGAGATCCTCGTGCTCCCGCGACAGGATCTCCTCGCGGTTGAATCCGGCCAGCCCGCTGCGGATCAGCGCCAGGGCGACCAGCCCCAGGGCGGCCAGCATGTACCAGAGCACATCGTAGCGCCGGGCGATGAACAGCAGCGCCTGCAACTGCACGGCCACCGCCGTCGGCAGCAGCACCCCCGAAGCCAGCAGCGTCGCCGCGCGCACGCTGCCGGTGTGGGTGGAGATCACCACCGCGCCGGCGACCATCAACACGCAGATGGCCGCCAGCATGAGGATAATCTGCGCCAGCACCTCCGGCGTCATGCCCGCCGCATACAGCGCCGGGTGGATCAGACGCACCAGGGCCAGGAACACGCCCATGGCCGCCAGGCTGCCCGCCAGCGGCGCCAGCAGCGCGGCCAGGAGCTTGCCCAGATACAACTGCCGGTCGTTAAGGGGCATGGCCAGCAGCGCCTCCAGGCTGTTGCGCTCGCGTTCGCCCACAAACGACTCGATCGCCGTCATCAAGGCGAAACTGGCCGGCACAAAACCGACCAGCAGCCCCACGAACGGCACGAGCCGCCCCAGCACCTCGGCGCTGGCCACAAAGCCGAGCGCCCAGCCCGCGGCGGCCACCAGCGCCGCCGGCAGGCCCAGCGTCAGCAGGCCCAGCGGCAGCAGCACCCGCCAGTCGCTCACGGTCTCGGCCAGTTCGCGCCGGGCGATCACCAGCGCCGGGGGCGGGGGCGCCGGCGGCGCGCGCCGCGCCGTCGATCGGCGCCGCAGCGCCTGCCATTGCCCCTGGCGCTGTTCGCGGGAAAGCAGTTCCTCGCGGCTGAAGGTGCGCATCCCGGCGCGGACCAGGATCACCGCCAGCACGCCCAGCGCCGCCGCGATCAGCCAGAGCTGCGACCAGCGCTCATTGATGATCCAGAACGCCGCCAGTTGCATCACCCCGGCCATCGGCACCAGAACGAAGCTCGACATGAGATTGGCGGCGCGCACGGTCGAGATATGCGCCGAGATCACCACCGCGCCGCTCACCATCACCAGGGCCATGCAGCATACCAGCAGCACGAGCAGCAGCAGGCGCGGCAGGGTCAGCATCCCGAAGTACAGCTCCGGCATGAACCCCAGCAGCAACCCCGCATAGATCTGCATCGCCGCCAGACTGGCGACCAGCGGCGGCAGCAGGGTGGCCAGAAACTTGCCCAGGTACAACTCGGCGTCCGACAGCGGCATCGCCAGCAAGGTTTCGAGACTGTTCCGCTCCCGTTCGCCTACGAACGACTCCAGCGCGGCGATCAGCGAAAAACTGGCCGGCAGAAAGCCCACCAGCAGCGCGCCGAAGGGGATCAGGCGCACGGCGAAGCTGGCATCCTCCAGAAAGCCGACGATCTGCCCCGCGGCGGCGACGAGCAACAGCGGCAGCGCCAGCGCCAGCAGCAGGATCGGCGTCACAATGCGCCAGTCGCCCAGCAGTTCGCGCGTCTCGCGCCGGACGATGATCATAATCATGTCGGGGCGGGCGGCTGCGCTCTCGAGTGTAACCATCGTTCCCCTTCCCCATCCTGCGCGCCGGCTCTGCCGGTCAGGCTTCACCCGCTGCGCTCATCGCGCCGGCGCGCCGCCTCGAGCAACAACTCTTCGGGAGGCGCGGCCATGGTGGCCTGAACATTGGCCGGCAGGCGGACGACCCGGAACAGGCCATCGGGCCAGTCAATCAGACGAAACACCGCCTCGGCGCCCTCGCGCCCTTCGCACTGGGCGGCGATGATATAGCCTTCGTCCAGACACACGCGGGCCATGGCTTTCTCGCGCCAGGCTTCGATCTGCGCCGCGCGCCGCTCGTTGCAGAGCGTCTGGATCAGGGCTGCGGCGCTGATGGTGCTGAAACTGCCCTGAAGAAACATACCCATCACCTCCGCGAGTACCTGTTCACTCCTGGGGGAACCCACGCGCCTGCGAGCGAGGGCGTTTCGCCCCCGTCGCTTCTCCGCGGGCAAGCTGCCCGCGCTCCCAGGAGACATGGTGAATGCTTACCTCCGCGACTACACGGCGCGTCGCACGGCTGCCACCACGCTGTTCATACTCGCCTTCAGCGTATCGAAGACCCCGTAGCCTTTGATCGCCGCCGCCTCGAAGCAGGGGCGACCTTCGATCGGCAGATGCCGGCGCAACTCCTGAACGGACAGGGCATGCGGCAGGTCGCGCTTGTTGAACTGTACCACAATCGGAAATGTGTTGAGGTCATAACCCAGTTCGATCAAGTGCTGCTCCATCGTGTACCATGACTCCTCGTTCTCCGCCATGCGTCCGGCCTGGGAGTCGACCACGAACACCACGCCGTCGGTGCCCTGGAGGATCAGGCGCCGGCTGGCGGCGTAATACACCTGGCCGGGCACCGTGTACAGCTTAAACTTTGGTTTGAGATTGGCAACCTTCCCGATCTCCAGTTGCAGAAAATCAAACAGGAGCGTGCGATCTTGCTGCGTTTTCAGCGAGATGAGCCGCCCGCGTAGATTCGCCGGCGTGCGCGCATAGATAAACTGCAAATTGGTCGTCTTGCCGCTCAATGCCGCGCCATAGTACACAATCTTCAAATTGATTTCGCCCAGCGCCCAGTTGATAAACATGCGCTCCTCCTACCAGATGTTATCAAGATGAGCGGCGAAATTGCGCACGAAATCATCGTTCACGGCAGCGGGAGGCGGCGTCATCGCAGCCTTGCCGACCAGGGCCAGGATGCGTTCCGCCGAACGCTTGATGGCCAGCCGCGACCATCCCAGGGGCACGTCTTTGGCGGTGGCCAGCAGCAGGAACAATCCCTCGCCGACCCGCGAGACCAGAATGGTCATATCATCGTGTTCCTGAACGATCAGATTGCAGGTGCGCTTGCCGCCCAGCAGTTGGGCGATCTCCATGGTGGCCATCAGGTCCCCGGCGGCCAGGGCGGCAAGGCTCGAGACATCGAGCTGCGCGCGACCTTCCCAACTCGCCAGTTCCTGGCCGCTCAGATCGCCCAGGAAGGCGCAGCGCACATCGGCCTGCTGGCCGAGTTGCGCGAGCAGGTTCTGGATGGCCGTCAGATGGGCGGGGGATAGAACAATCGAAGAACGAGACATGATGGCGCTCCCTGTCACTCTTGATGCTGTAACGCATCACCAAACAGTCGCTCGAATTCGCGGTTGAGCGAGGCGCTCAGTTCGGCGGCGATCACCTCGCCCGGCGTTCCTTTCACCAGGCGCATGCCGCTGAGTTGTTGCGCACTGCGCTTGAGTTGGAGCAAGATGTAGCCCAGCCGGGGTTCAACGAACTCTTTGGCGAAGACGAGGGCCAGGAGGTGCTGGCTGCCCACGTTGGTGGCGTAGATGTCAAATTGCACGCCTTCGAGCACAATCAGGCAGCCCACCTGCTGATCATGCAGGGAGCGTCCTAACTCGGCGATGTTGATCGAACTGCCGGCGATCAGCGAGGTGATCGCGTTCACGTCCAGGTTCGCGGCATCACCCTGTTGCGCGATGGTGTTTCCGAGATTATCGGTGTAGATGACAAACTGGGCCTGCGTTTGCCGCCGCAGCATATCAAGGAGCAGCAGCACATCGGCCATCGTCGCCGCCGGGCGACCGGTCTCCGCCATCGGCGCCGGTCCCGTTCCCAGGGGAAGCTCGAGGGTCTTGCCCACCGCCGCAACCAGATCCCCTGCCGCGCCCGGCTGTGGCGCCAGGGCGCAACCGGCCAGTTCCGCTTCGCGCAGACTGACCGCGCTGGCCTGCGGCGGGTGCAGCAACAGGGCGCGGAGGTTGGGCCACCGTTTGCGCAGCCGGCGGATGAGACTCAGGCTCTCGACCTGCAGACCGGCAATCACCAGATCGTAGGGCTGGCCCCCGGCGACAAGCTGCGCGGCGGCGACCGAACGGACGCTCTGCGCCTGGATGCGTATGCCGCGGTCGGCCCCCGCGGTGGTCAGCGCCTGTTCCCAACTCTGGCTCAGCGCCGGATCGCCTTGAATGATCAGTAGCCGGTACTTCATCCGCGGACACTCCCTCTGCATGCGATGGTGGCAGCACCTTGGTGGTGGAGGGGCGCAGGGAGGAGCAGCCTCCCCGCATGCCCCGGCGCTTGCGCGCTAGTCTGAATAGCATATCAAATAAGCGCATGCGGCGCTTCAGCCCCCCTCCCAACCTCCCCCCGCCGGGGGGAGGAGCCGCACTCCCGTCCCCACCCGGTGGGAGGGTTTGGGAGGGCTGCGCCCTCCTACGAAGAACCTATGGCCATCCTGTTCGTGTGCGGCGCGAGCCGCATGGGCGGCTGAAACGTCCTGGCGCTAGCCCTCTCCGGCGCAGGGCAATCGGAAGGTAAAGGTGCTGCCACTCTCAGGGCGGCTGTCAACCCAGATCTGGCCGCCGTGTTGCTCGATCACCGCCTTGGCGATGGTCAACCCCAGCCCTCTGCCCAACACGCCCGCGCGTTCGGCGCTCTCGGCCCGGTAGAAGGGTTCAAAGATCTGCCCCATCTCCTCTTCGCTCAGTCCGTAGCCGGTATCTTCGACCATGACCAGAATGTGGCCGGCTTCGTGGCGCGCGACCACGCGAATGTTCGCCCCGCCGGGGCTGTACTTGATCGCATTGTCAATCAGGGCATTGATGGCCCGGCCCAGTCCTTCTTCGGAGCCGGTCACCCGCGGCAACCCCGGGGCCAGGTCCACCGTCACGTGCTGGCCGCGTCGCCCGAACTCGGCGTATTGCAGACCGACCGCGGCTTCGATCAGGAGATCGAGGCGCAACGGCGAGCAGCCTTCAAGGGTCTGGAGCCGGATCTGCCCGAGGGAGAGCAGATCGTTGACCAGCATCGTCAACTCGCTGTTCAGCCGGACCACCTGCCCGATCAGGCACGACTGTTGCTCGTTGAGTTCACCTGCCGCCGGCACACTGGTGATGAGGTTGCGCAATTCGCGTAAGGGAACGTGAATGACGCGCGAGAAGTTGCTCAGGAAGGTCTCGTGCTGTTCGCGCTCGTTCAGCGCGGGCGCTTTCGCCGGTGTGGCGGGCGGCGCGCTCTTCGGCTCATCGGCGGGGCGAATGACAAAGCTCCACAGCGCGTCGTCAATGCCGCGCGCGATGACGCTGGCGCGCCCCCCGCCCGGCAACGCCACCGTTCCCTCCACCGGTCCCTCGCTCATCAGGGCCTCGCTCAGCAGCGGCGTCAGGCAGGCGGCGCCGCTCTCGATCAGGGAGCGCCCGCGCGCGCTCTGCCCCAGGCCCAGGGCTGCCGCTGCTGTAGCGGTGTAACTGACCAGGCGGCCCTGGCCGTCCACGAGCACCAGCGCATCGGTGAGGCGCTCGAACAACGCGCCGATCTCGTGCGCCAGCGCCGCCTGACGGCGCGCCCGTGTCGGTCCGCCGCCAGCGGGTTGGGACGCGGCGGGAGAGGCGGCGCCCGCGCGGGAGGACCTGGCGGCAGACTGGGGGGCGGCTTCGCCGACGGTTGGCGCGGCGATCCCGTGCGTGGCGCTGATCAGCGCCCCCAGGCCGTTGAGCGCCGACCGCGCGGCGCTTGCCAGCGGGCGCTGGCTGGCGGCCAGCAGCAATCCCCAGAGCGTGCCATCACGTTGCAGAGGGATGATGGTCAGGGTCGAGGCGCCCAGCCAGCGCTGCCCCTCCGCGTCCAGACCGCTTTCGGCCGCGGCGGCGGTGCTGCCAGGCCGCCTGCTGCGCAACACCGTGGCGATCAGGTTGCCCCCCAGGCCGAGCATGGCCGGCCCCTTGCCGCCCGTCGCGGCTAGCACGCGCATCTGGCGCTGGTCGGCGCTCAGCGACCCTATCAACGCGCGCTCCACCCGTAGCTCGTGCAGCGCCTGGCGCAGATCGGGGGTGGCGCAGAGGGTGGGCAGATCGGGGCAGCGCCCGAAGACCCGCGCCAGGTCGATCCAGCGCCGTTCGGTGGGCAGCAGCGCCGGCAGATCGACCGCGTTCAGGCGCGGCTCGGCCACCAGGGCCGCAACCAGCGTGGCCACGAAGGCGCGTTGCGGCTCGGGGGCGGCCAGTTCCGGCAGGCTTATCGTTTCATCGCCGAACTGGGCGAGCGCCATCACCGCGTGATCCACCCGCTCCGGATCGCTCAGGATCACGCACCGAAACCGCTCTCCCTCGGCGCGCGAGACCAGGGCCAGGGCGCCCTGCTCGCCGGCGATCATCAAAAACGGCGCGCTCTGCCAGGCGTCGCCCCACGGCGTGCCTTCGTCCAGATTGCCAAGCGGCCCGCCGAAGATGATCCGCGCGTGCAGATCCGCCGGGCGGCGTTGCACGGCCAGCGTTGCCAGATGCCGCACCTGATCGAGACTGAGCAGGCATCCGGCGTTGGCCGGAACGCCCAGCAAGGCCGGAAGCGAAAGGGGTGCCGCAGCAGTGGTCATGGAATATCTCTCCTCCGCAGGTAAGACATGGTTGCGCGGCGCGACCTGGTGTGCGCCCGTTCGAAGAGAAGGGCGGAAGGCGCAACCCTCCGCGATCCATTGGCTCCGCCGGTGGGGGGCGCGCGTCCTGGTGATGCCGGGATGCGTATGCCGCCGCGGTCGCTACAGGGGTTGCGGGGAGGCGCGCCTCTCCGCAACCCTCTCGCATAACAGGACGCATGCGAATGAAAAAAGGTTGTTCCTGGGAGGGCCCACGCCTGGACCCAATACCTTTCAAGCGCATACGGCGCCGCAGCCCCCCTCCCAACCTCCCCCCGCTGGGGGGAGGAGCCGGACTCCCTCCCCCAGCGGGGGAGGGCTGGGGAGGGGGCAGTCACCTTATTTGAAAAGTATTGCGCCTGGACCCTCCCAGGGGCCGGGGCCTGGGTGCGCGGGCCTCCGGCCCGCCTCCGCAATGGGCTAAACAGGTTGTTCCTGGGAGGGCGCAGCCCTCCCAGACCCTCCCACCGGGGAGGGGGATGGGGAAACCGGGTTTCCCCATCCCCTCACGTCAGGCTGAAAGGGCCCGTTGGGCGACCTGGAGCACGGCCAGCGCCTCCTGGGCGGCATACTCCGGCGCCAGCCGGGCAATGGCTTCACTCAGGGCCTCGTAGCTGAGGCGCAGCGGGCTGTCGGGCAACCCCTGGTGAGCAAGCCAGTGCTGCATCCAGCGGGTGTAGCTGAGCAGCGGATCGGGCATGCCGGCAGCCACGCTGTCGATCAGGTAGGCGACGTACCAACCCGCTTCCGTCGTCGTTTCCGCGCCGCCGGGCGCGATGCCCGCCGCCATCAGCCGTTCCGCCGTCAGCCCGATCAGTTCGGCCTGGATTGACTGGAGCGCCTGACAACTCTCGCGCTGGTAGGCCAGCGCCGCGCCGGCTGCCGTCAGCGCGCGCCGCGCCTCCTCGGCCGGCCCCGGGGCGAGCCGCGCCGCCAGCGCCTCGCCCAGCAGCCAGAGGGCATGCTGCATATGGCCGGTGCACAGCCCGCGCCGCATCCACAACTCCCGTTGCCATTGCACATGCTGGCCCAACGTCGCCGTGCTGTTGATCCCCAGGGCATCAACCAGATAGTCAACCAGATACCAGAACTCGTACGCCAGCCGCGCGCGCCCGTCGGCGCCATAGGCCGCCTGCCAGTGCCAGTGCTGGTCGAACGTCGCTCTGGCCAGATCCTCGGCGAGGTGGGTCTGTTGCTCGGCCACGGCGCGGGGCGCGGCCCCGGCAAAGATCAGCCCTTCGAGCGCGCTTTGCATATACCCGAAGATGAAGGGCTGCCACTGCTCCGGCGTGTGCCTCGCGATAGCCCTCCACAGGTTGCCGTACATCTCGCGAATATGGCCGGTCGAACAACCAAAGCCCCGGATCTGGTCGCGGCGCCAGCGCGTGTGATCTTCGAAAATCATCGGCGAACGGTAGCGGATGCTCTGGATCAGCACCCCCAGGTTGCGATCCATGTCCAGCTTCAGGCGCACGTGGATGCCTTCGCCAAACCGTTGCGCCCAGAATGGTTCACGCATCGCCTGCTGAACGGTGTCTTCAACGATCGCCAGGCGCTGATCTTCGAGCCGTTGCACAATGTCGAAGTTTTCCATAGCCTTTCCCTGTCCGGTTCCGTGACGCCAATGCCCGGTCCGCCCGCACTGTCGCGGTTAAGAAAGGGCGGCATGAAGCTTATTCCTTCATAAACTGAGCCGCCAGACGGCGCGCGATGGCGCGGGGATCGCCGTCCAGGAACTGCCCTCCCTGGACGCGCGCCCGCAGATCGGGGCGTTCGTAGAAGGCCATGCCGCCAAAGATGAACAACGGACGCGGTGGTTCGATCCGGCTGAGGATCTGGCCGGTCTCTGTCAGATTGTGGGCCGCTTCTACGGTCGTTGCCGATAGTCCCAGGATCTGAGGGCGGAGCGTGCGCACCAGCGTCTCCAGCGTCGAGTTCGGCACCGTTTGTCCCAGGTAGTTCACCCGAAAGCCGGCCCATTTCAAGAACAGCGCGATGGTCAGCGCGCCCAGTTCGTGCAGTTCACCCTGGGCGCAGCCGATGACCGCCAGGGGGCCGTGCGGGTTGTCCCGATGGGCGGTAAAGAGATTGTGCAGCTTGCTCTCAGCGAACCTGGTCGCGAAGTGCTCGGTGGCGACCGAGATTTCGCCCCGGTGCCAGCCCTCGCCGATGGCCACCTGCACCGGCATCAGCAACTCGGTGCAGAGCGCCTCCGCCGGGTAGAGCGCCCCGGCTTCGCGCCAGACCTCCTCGGCGGCATTCTGGTCAAACGCCACCAGCGCGCCCATCAGCCGGCGCTGGAAGATCGGGAAGCCCTGGCTGGGCGGCAGCGGCCCTGGCTGAGGCCCCGGCATGCCGTTCTGCGCCGGCGCGCCCGGGCCCCCCGCCGGAGCTTCCGCGGCGCTCGAGCGCAACCAGGGCGGCAAGCCGAATTGCGGGGCCGGGGGCGCCGGCAAGACCGGGCCACCGGCAGTGCCTGCCCGGAACGCCGCCGGCGATGGTGTGGCCACGGAGCGCGGATCTGGCCCCGCAACAGCGGCGCCCGTAGCACTCGGACCAAACACATCGGTTCCCGGCGCCGTGGATGCGCCGGGGCCGAAGGGGGCGGCGGCGGGCGCGGGCGCGCCGCCAGCGCCAAAGGGCGAAGCGGCGGGCGCGCCGCCAGCGCCAAAGGGCGAAGCGGCGGGCGCGCCACCACCGGGGCCGAAGGGCGCGGCGGCCGGCGCGGACGCGCCGCCCGGACCGAAGGGCGAAGCGGCGGGCGCGGGCGCGCCACCGCCGGGGCCGAAGGGCGCGGCGGCCGGCGCGGTGCTCGCGCCGAAAGGCGAAGCGGCGGGCGCGCCGCCACCGGGGCCGAAGGGGGCGGCAGCGGGCGTGGGCGCGTTGCCGGGGCCGAAGGGCGAAGCGGCGGGGGCGGGCGCGCCGCCAGCGCCGAAGGGCGAAGCGGCGCGGGCGGGCGCGCCGTCAGCGGGGCTGAAGGGCGAAGCGGCGGGGGTGGGCGCGCCGCCAGCGCCGAAGGGCGAAGCGGCGGGGGTGGGCGCGCCGCCAGCGCCGAAGGGCGCGGCGGTCCCCGGACCCATCGCGCCCGGCGCGGCCACCGGCGCCGAAGGCTGACGCCCGGGGCCGGGCGCCGGCGAAGTGCCGGTGAGCGTTGCCGGGATAGGCGGACGCAGCCCGGATTGATCGGCCGCTCCCCCCCTGGTTTCAATCAACTGCTCCAGCAACGTTGCCAGGCCCACGGCGCGCGCTAGCCCCTCCGCCTCGTGCGGATCGGGTTCCGCCTGGCCGATCAACAACACGCCCCAGGCCTGACCACGGACGCTGATAGGGATCGCCATCGCCGAAGCGGCCCCGCCGAGCAGGGCATACTCCGGGTCGGTAGGCACGAGCGGCTGCATGGTCAACCGGCCCTGCTGGAAGGCCTGCCCCACCAGACCTTCAGCGAGGGAATGCGGCGGCGGCGGGCTGGCGGCGCTCCAGGCAACCGGCGTCAGGGCGCCGTCGGTATAGCGGTAAAGCAACTCGCCCACCGTGCCACAGAACCGGCGCAATGCGTCCATCGCCAACGGCACCATCTGGTCGTACTCCAGCGCCGCCTCGGCCAGCAGCGACTGCAATTCGGGCAGCTCGCCGAGGCAATCGATCAGTTTGAGGCGTTGCGCTTCGGAGTGGCTTGCCAGGGCATAGGCGATCCTGGCCCAGCGCGCCGCATTTGCGACCGGATCGCGCTGGGGCGCCTCGGGGGGCGCCTGCCCCCGCGCCAGACTGAGCAAGAGACTGGCGCGGCTGACCACGCGCTCCTCGGCTGTCAGCACCCCCTCGAACTGGTACCGTCGCGCGGCGCTATTGGCGCGATCCATGCTGGCCCGGCTGATCATCGAGCCCCAGAACACCGGACTGTCCACGACGAGGAACCATTCCTGGCTCAACGGCGACCCCGCCGGCGTCGGCACAAAGGTCACATGCGGGATGGTTGGCGGCGCCACGTCGGCCTCGCCATACACCGTCACACTCCGGCACAGGGGCGCCAGTTGCGCGATCCGACCCTGGTGCAGATGAAAAAGGGAGAAACGCAGCGTGCCCAGCGCGACATGCGCCTCGACGCCGCGCTCCTGGGCCATCAACTCGAATTGCCGACCGATGACGATCAGCGCATCAGCCTGACGGCGCCAGCGGCGCGCCTCAGGGATATGCTGCACCAGTTTCATCAACGATGGCCCGGACCCGCGCGTGGCGGAGGTTGCAGGAGTTGTCATAGACCTCTTCCTCAGAATGCTCCAGGCAGCCGGTAGGTGAGGACGCAAGGGCGGTCCCGCTCTGGTGGGCCAGGACGGGACAGCGGTGCTGCGCTCTTTCCACAGTATGGCACACCGCTGGAACCAGGGAATTAGTCAGTCACAAGCATTGCGTTAGGGATGCGTTAGGGATTGGCCGGGAGAAGGCTTTTGCTTCCTACGACAATGCATCGTTATATGGCTGAGGCAATGCGGATATTGTATACTATGGCCGGTGAGATATGGTTTCGCTGCGCGGCCTGGCGCGAAACCGTCTGAGGGAGCTGCGGAGGGCGCGACTCTCCGCGATTCCCGTGTTCCGACCGCAGCGGGCGCGCGACCTGGCGCCGGCAGCAGGACTCTGCCGCCGCGGTCGGAACCATATGATGCAAGCAAAATAACTATCATGCACAAAAAATATTTGTTGTGAATACTATTGCCTTGCGGTGAAACTGGTTTTTGCTCCTGTCCATTGCGGTCAATTGCCGGTTGACCGGTGCAGGATCGATGATGCAGCAACCACTCATTTCACCCGATACTGCGCGTATCTGGCAACCGACCCTGGCCTCGCTGTTTGACCTCTGGCAGCGCGTGCTGCAAGACCGGTACAGCGCGCACAGCCTGGGGCGGGCCTTGCTCACCGTGGTGGCCGAAGCCACCCACGCCGCCTGGGCCTCGCTCATGGCCTTCGACCCTGACCGGCGCCAGTTGCAGATTACCGAAGCTATCGGCCTCCCTGAAACGGTCGTCCAGTCCACCCGTGTGGCCCTCGGCGAGGGCATCGCCGGATGGGTTGCGCTGCACCGCCAGCCCCTCCTGCTCGCCCCTGACTACCCCGCTCCGCCGCATCTGGTGAGTTACCTGCGCCGCGACGCCATCGGTTCGGCCCTGTGCGTGCCGATGATCAGCGATGGCGACCTCTACGGCGTCTTGAACCTGGCCCGTAAGGAGGGCGAACCGCCCTTTACCGAGGAAGATCTGTGGTTCGCCGCGCTTGTCGCCGAGCGCCAGGCCCTGGCCCTCAAAACGGCGCAACTCTACGCCGAACTGGCCAGACGAGAACGGTTCATGGAGCGCGTCATGGAGAGCCTGCCGCTCTCGCTGGTCGTGCTCAACCGGCGTTTGCAGGTGGTGCTGGCCAATCAGAACTTCTTCCTGAAACTGCGGCGCGACGCCCGCCAGACCATCGGACGCACCATCAAGCATCTATTTCCCGCGGTATTGCTGCAATATATGCGCCTGGAACAGCGCGTCAACGACGTGTTTGCCAGCGGCGAGCCGTTCGATGGCGAGAAGGTGGCCTATACCGCCCCCGGCCTGGGCAAACGCAACTATTTCTATCGCCTCGTTCCGCTCAAACATGGCGCCGGCGTCGATCACGTCTTGCTCTTGATTGAGGATGTGACCGAGCGGGAGAAACTGGGCGAAGAGGTCCGTCGCGTTGAGCGCCACCTCGCCGGTGTGGTCAATCAGGCCAGCGATCTGGTGGTTTCGCTCACCCCTGATGGGAAGATCATTACCTGGAACCCGGCTGCCGAGCAGGTCTCCGGCCTGAACGCCGAGCAGGTGTGCGGCGAGCCATTCGTGAAACTCTGCGCCCCCGGTCAGCACTGGACGGTGCACGACCTGCTGCGACGCCTGGCTGCCGGCGAGGCGGTGAAGGAGATCGAGATTAGCCTGCTCGGCGCCGATCCGCAGCACCCCGTCGTCGTAGCCTGGAACTGCTCGGCCATGCGCGATGACGCAGGCACGGTGGTAGGGATCATCGCCGTGGGTCGCGATCTCACCGAGCGGCGACGCCTCGAGGCCCAGATGGTGCAGGTGGACAAGATGGCCTCCCTGGGGGTGATGGCGGGCGGCATCGCCCACGAATTGCGTAACCCGCTGGCGATTATCCAGACCAATGCGCAGTTGCTGGAAGAGTACCAGGATCATCCAGAACTGGCCCGGCAGTGCCTCCAGCATATTGTCGCTTCCACCAGGCGCGCGGCCCTGATTATCGAGAACCTGCTCAAGTTCGCCCGCCCGCCTCAGGATCGCTACCGCTTGCTGAACATCCACAATGTGCTGGAGGAGACCTTCGCGCTGCTCGCCAACCAGCTTCTGATGGCGAAGGTTGACCTGGTTCGCGCATTTGCGCCCGATGTGCCCATGATGTACGGCAATCCGGTGCTGCTCCAGCAGGTGTTTACCAACCTGATCCTCAATGCCCTGGCGGCTATGCCGCAGGGCGGGCGCATTACGGTGAAGACGCGCAGCGTCAACGAGCAGATCGAAATCCAGGTGTGCGATACCGGAACTGGCATCGCGCCCGAGCACCTATCATGTATTTTTGACCCCTTCTTCACCACGCGACCGGTGGGTATGGGTGTCGGCCTGGGATTGTCGATCAGCTACAGCATCATCCAGCAGCATCATGGCCAGATCAGCGTTGACAGCCAGCCGGGGCATGGAACCTGCTTCACCATCCGTCTGCCCGCCGATGTGTGATCTGCTGCCCCATGCGGCTGCGCCGCCCACCAGGCAGCAAGGGGGGAACCACGGTGTTTGCTCGCCACGCCCCTGGCAGGTAGGTGTGATGGTTCTTGAGCAATTCATCCGGTATGCCGGGCTGGCCGTGGGACTAAAGCCTCGGCTATGGAATGCGAAGCCGGCCTGGGTGAGCTCTAGCGAATTGATTTCTCAAAGACCATCAC
>Ga0308420_1001016_pt1 | contig 14506 bp, 14 predicted proteins | sample HotsprSampleMS55_FD_203802 | JGI IMG/M metagenome (GOLD analysis project Ga0308420, IMG submission 203802) | Hot spring phototrophic mat microbial communities from Mushroom Spring, Yellowstone National Park, Wyoming, United States - 20090730_MS55 ... | reverse complement strand
CGCCGCGCACCGCGCCGGGCGCGGTGCGTACCGCGCGCGTCGTAAAGCTGGAGCGCATCGCACCAGAGGTGATGCGCGTGCTGCTCGAGCCGGCAGGCGGGCCGCTGCGCTACTACCCCGGCCAGTACCTCGCGATCCTGCTGCCCGACGGCGAGCGCCGCGCGTTCTCCTTTGCCACCGCGCCGCACCTCGGCGGGCCGATCGAGCTCCACATCCGCCGCATCCCGGGCGGCCGGTTCACCTCCTACGTCTTCGAAAACCTGAAGCTGGGCGAGGAACTGCGCTTCGACGGCCCGCACGGGACGTTCTTTCTGCGCGAGGACAGCCGCAAGCCCATTCTCTTCGTCGCCGGCGCGACCGGCTTCGCGCCGGTGAAGGCGATGCTGGAGCACGCCTTTCACCGCGGCCTACGGCGGCGCATGTATCTCTACTGGGGCGTGCGCCGGCCCGAGGACCTCTACCTCGGGGACCTCGCCGAGCGCTGGCAGCGCGAGCACCCGAATTTCACCTACGTGCCGGTGGTCTCGGAGCCGCGGCCCGAGGATGGCTGGCGCGGGCGCACCGGTCTGGTGCACGAGGCGATCCTGGCGGACTTTCCCGACCTTTCGGGATACGAGGCCTACGCCTGCGGTTCGGCGGCGATGGTGGAGGCGGCGGCGCCCGCGCTGCGCGCGCGCGGCATCGCCGAAGAGGACTGCTTTTCCGACGCCTTCCGCAGCGGCGCTCTGCGCCGCGCCGGCGCCGAGATGGCGAAGCTCGGAGGAGGCCGATGAAGTCCGCACTGCGCATCGCGCTGCAGGCGCTCTTCTACCTGCCGCTGATGGCGCTGGTCGGCTACTTCTCGCGGGCACCGCAGTTCACGCACATCGGCGAGGACGAGGCGCTCCTGCGGCTTTCGATCGCGCACGCCACCGAACGCCGATATCCCTGCCGCCGGCGTACCGCGGAGGAGCTCGCGAAGCTTCCGCCCAACCTGCGCGCGCCGGAGGACTGCCCGCGCGAGCGCGCGCCGCTCGCGGTGGAGTTGGAGGTGAATGGCGAAGTGAGGTTGCGCACCGAGGTCCAGCCCGCCGGCCTGCAGCGCGACGGTCTCGCGATGCTGTATCACCGCATGACGCTGCCGGCGGGTGAGCACCGCATCGCGGTGCGCATGCGCGACCGCGTGCAGGAGGGCTACAACCACGTGCGCGAAGAGCGGGTGCTGCTCGCCGGCGGCGACGCGTTGCTGATCGACTTCGACGCCGCGCGCGGCAGACTGGAATTCCGTCGGTGAGGGCGCGCGCGTTCGCCGCCTGGCGGGCGCTCGAGCGCCGCCTCGACACCGCGTTCGGGCCGGAGGCCAATCCGCTGCGCCATTCGGGCGCGCTCGCGTTCTTCCTGTTCTGGGTGGTCGCGCTGAGCGGCATCTACCTCTACCTTTTTTTCGACACCAGCGCAGGGGCGGCCGCCTGGCGGTCGGTCGAGCGCCTGAGCGCCGAACACGGCGCCCTCGGCACCACGATGCGGGGACTGCACCGCTACGGCACGGATGCGATGGTGCTCGCGGTGCTCGCGCATCTGGCGCGCGAGTGGCTCGCCGGACACGAAAAGGGGGCGCGCCGGTTCGCGTGGCTGACGGGGGTACCGCTCGTGGTGCTGCTGTATGCGTCGGGGATCGGCGGTTTCTGGCTGGTCTGGGACGAGCGCGCGCTCTTCTCGCTCACCGCGACCGCGGAGTGGTTCGACTGGCTCGGCGTGATGCCGGAACCTTTCGTGCGCAGCGTTGTCGTCCCCGGGGCGCTCGCCGAGCGCCTGTTCACGCTCTTCATGTTCCTGCACATCGGGATCCCGCTCCTGTTGCTCGCCGGCATGTGGGTACACGTGCAGCGCCTCGCGAGCCCCGAGACGCGCCCGGTGCCGGCGCTCGCCGCAGGCACGCTCGCCGCGCTCGCGCTGCTGTCGCTCGCGGCGCCGGTCGAGAGCGGCGCGCCGGCCGAGCTCGCGCGTCCGCCGGCGGCGGTGTCGCTCGACTGGTTCCTGCTGTTCGCGCATGCGCTGATGTACGCGACTTCCCCCGCCGCGCTGTGGGCGATGGTCGCGGGGGGGGTCCTGCTTCTCGTCGCGGCGCCGTGGCTCGGCCGCGGGGCGCGGCTTCCGGCGGCGGTCGTGAGCCCGGCCGACTGCAACGGCTGCGGGCGCTGCTTCGCCGACTGCCCCTTCCTCGCGGTGACGCTCGTGCCGCATCCCGCCAAAGCGCGCGCGCCGCGTATGGCGCAGGTGGATCCCGCCCTCTGCACCGGCTGCGGCATTTGCGCCGGCGCGTGCCCGTCCTCGACCCCCTTTCGGGCGAGCGAGGCGTTCTGCTCCGGCATCGACATGCCGGGCCGTCCGATCGCCGGTCTGCGCGCGCGCCTGGAGCGTGCGCTCGGCACGGCCGGTGGCTTTCCGCGCGTGGTGGTCTATGGTTGCGAGCGCGGCGCTCCGCTCGCCGGCGTCGGCGCGCCGGACACGGTGCTGCTGCCACTCCTGTGCGCCGGGATGCTGCCGCCGTCGTTCGTCGAGTACGCGCTACGCTACGGCGCCGACGGTGTGCTCGTGAGCGGCTGCGAGGCGGGCGGCTGCGACTACCGCTTCGGCCAGCGCTGGCTCGAAGCGCGGCTTGCCGGCCTGCGGGAGCCGCGGCTGCGGGCGAACGTGCCGCGCGAGCGGCTCGCGGTGGCGTGGACGGCGGATGCGGCAGAGCTCGAAGCCGAACTCGAGCGCTTTCGCGCGCGCCTGCGCACGCTCGGCCCGCGGCGTGCGCCCGCGCGGCCGAAGCGCGCGGCGGCCGCCACAAGGTAGGATTCGACGGTGCTGTGCCATTCCCCCTTTGCGCTGGAGGTGCCGCACGACGAACGGGCGAGGCTCGCAACCGGCTGGCTTGCGCTCGGCCTCGGCGCACTGATGGGCGCGGGGCTGTTCGCAGTCCTGCTGGTCGCTGCGCGCGCGCCGTTCCTGAAAGACCTCGTGCCCGCGGGCGACTTCTTCCGCGTCGCGCTCGTGGTGCACGTGGACCTGTCGGTGCTCGTGTGGTTCGCCGCGCTCGCCGGCATGCTGTGGAGCCTCAACAGCCGCCCGCGCGCGCTCGGCGCGGGCTGGCTCGCGCTCTGGGGCGCGGCGGCGGGGGCGGCCGCGATGGTTGCCGCCCCGTTCGTCGAGGGGGGCGTCGCGGTGATGGCGAACTACGTGCCGGTGATCGAAAGCCGCTGGTTCATGACCGGTCTGGTGCTGTTCGCCTCCTCCTGGGCACTGATGGTGCTGCGCTCGATGAGCGTGGTCCCACCGGTCGGCACGCAGCTCGACGGGGCGGGCGCGCTGCGCTTCGGGCTGAACGCTTCGCTGGTTGCCGCGGCGGTGGCGCTCGGCGCCTTCGTATGGTCGTGGGCGGCGCTGCCGACCACGCTCGACGCGCGGGCGTACTACGAGGTCCTGTTCTGGGGTGGCGGCCACGTGCTCCAATTCGTCTGGACGCTGCTGATGCTGGTGGCCTGGCTCTCGCTCGCGGAGGCGGGCGGCGCGCCGCTGCCGCTCACGCCGCGGATCGCGACGCTGTTCTTCGGCGTCGCGCTCGCCTCGGTGTTCGCGACCCCGGTGATCTACCTCGCCTGGGACGTCGTCTCGCCCGAGCACTACCGCTACCACACCGCGCTGATGCGCTACGGCGGCGGGCTCGCGATCCTGCCCTTCGTGCTCGCGCTCGGTATCGCGCTCCTGCGCTCGCGCCCGCGAGCGGCCGACGCACGGCCGCTGCGCGCAGCGCTCGCATGGTCGATGGTGCTCTTTTGCGCGGGAGGGGCGATCGGGTTCACGATCAGCGGCTCGAACGTGCGCATCCCGGCCCACTACCACGGCTCGATCGTCGGCGTCACGCTCGCGCTGATGGGCCTGGTGTACCACCTCCTGCCGCGCCTCGGCTTCGCCTCGCCCGCCCCGCGCGCGGCCATCGTGCAGGTGTGGCTCTACGGGGCGGGGCAGCTCGCGCATGTCGCCGGACTCGCCTGGTCGGGCGGCTACGGCGTGCCGCGCAAGGCCGCCGGTGCCGAGCAGGCGTTGCGCACGCTGCCCGAGATCCTCTCGATGGGCCTGATGGGCATCGGAGGGCTCGTCGCCATCGCCGGCGGCGTCGCCTTCGTCATCATCGTCCTGCGCGCCATGGTGCCGGCATGGAATTGGTCGCTTTCACGGTCGTAGGGATCGCGCTCTATTTCGCCGCGGACGCGGTCCTCGAGTGGCTGGAGCGCATGCGCGGGGGGCGCTTCGAGAACCGGCAGGTCGTCTACTTCGCGATCATCCTGCCGCTCGCGCTCGCCGCGTTCTGGCTGATCCGCCGGTTTTTCGGCCCGTCCGGGCCGTAGCGCACCCGCACGCGGGCGATCGGTCCTTCGGCGCATGCTCTTCGAGCCGTGCGCGCCGCGCGGCCGAGGGGCAGGGCGCTGCGCCCCGAGATCGCGGCTGCCCTTTAACCTGGATCAACCCCGGCCACTCTAGCGTATGCTTCGCTCTCGGCCATGAAACCGACACTCACTGCAGGACTTTCCGGGCGGCGCACGGTGACCGTGGACGCTGGCCGCACGATCGACTTCATGGGCGAGGAGGCACGGGTGTACGCCACGCCGATGCTCGTGCGCGATATCGAGATGACCTGCCGCGAGCTCCTGCTCGCGCACCTCGATCCGGGCGAGGACTCGGTCGGCACGCGCGTCGAGCTCGAGCACCTCGCCCCGACGCTCCTCGGCATGAGCGCCGAGATCGCGGTGACGGTCGCCGAGGTGAAGGGGCGGGTGGTCACGTTCGACGTGAGCGCCTCCGACGGCGTGGACACGATCGCGCGCGGACGTCACGCGCGTTTCGTGGTGGACATCGCGAAGACGCGCGAGCGGCTGGCGGCGAAGGCGAAGAAGGCAGGGCTCGGGTGAAGGTCAAGACCTACTGCTACCAGTGCGTCGCCGGGCCCGATCTCCTCGAAGTGGAGGTCGAAAACGGCGTCGCGACCGAGGTCACGCCCAACTTCGACGCCGCCGGCATCCATCCCGGCGGCGGTCGCGTGTGCGTGAAGGCCTACGGGCTGGTGCAGAAGCTCTACAACCCGAACCGCGTGCGCTCGCCGATGAAGCGCACGAACCCCAGGAAGGGCCGCGGCGAGGACCCCGGCTTCGTGCCGATTTCCTGGGACGAGGCGCTCGAGACCATCGCCGCGAAACTTCGCGAGATCCGCGCCAAGGGGCTCCTCGACGAATCGGGCTACCCGCGGGTTGCGGCGAGCTTCGGCGGCGGCGGAACGCCGCAGTCCTATATGGGAACCTTTCCGGCGTTCCTGTCCGCCTGGGGACCGGTGGATCTCGGCTTCGGCTCCGGCCAGGGCGTGAAGTGCACGCACTCCGAGCATCTCTACGGCGAGTTCTGGCACCGGGCGTTCACCGTGTCGCCGGACACGCCGCTCTGCGACTACGTCATTTCCTGCGGCGCCAACACCGAGGCTTCGGGCGGCGTGGTGGGGGTGTGGCGTCATGCGGAGGCGCGCGTGCGCGGCATGAAGCGCGTGCAGGTCGAGCCGCATCTATCGATCACCGGCGCCTGCTCGGCCGAGTGGGTGCCGATCCGTCCGAAGACCGACGCCGCGTTCCTCTACGCGCTGCTGCACGCGATGCTGTTCGAGCACCCGCGCGAGCGGCTGGACCTGAAGTTTCTCTACGAGCACACTTCTGCGCCGTACCTCGTCGGGCCGAACGGATTCTTTTTGCGCGATCGCGAGAGCCGCAGGCCGCTCGTCGCGCCGGCGCTCGAGGGGGCGTTCCGCAGGCAGGCGGTCGAGATCGGTCCCGACGGCGAGGTGCTCGCCGAGGGCGAGCTCGAAGGCACGACCGCGTTCACCGCCTTCGTCGAGCACATGCGGCCTTACACGCCCGAGTGGGCGGAGAAGATCTGCGACGTGCCGGCGCGGACGATGCGCCGGATCGCCGCCGAATACCTCGACCATGCGCGCGTCGGCGCGACGATCGAGATGGACGGCAAGACGCTGCCGCTGCGGCCGGTGGCGGTGGTGCTCGGCAAGACGGTCAACAACGGCTGGGGCGGATTCGAATGTTGCTGGGCGCGCACGATGCTCGCGGCGCTGGTGGGCGCGCTCGAGGTCCCCGGCGGCACGCTCGGCACCACCGTGCGGCTGAACCGCCCGCTGTCCGAGCGCCACGCGAGCGTGCGTCCGGGCCCCGACGGGTTCATGGACTACCCGCTCAACCCGACCGACCGCGAGCACTGGAGCGCACGGCCCAACATTCGCAATGCCTACCGCACGCTGGTGCCGCTCGCGGCCGACGGGCCGTGGAGCCAGGCGCTCGGTCCGACTCACTTCTCCTGGATGTTCCTCGGCGAGACGCCGCCGGGTCTGCCGCGCGTGACCTATCCCGAACTCTGGTTCGTCTACCGCACCAACCCGGCGATCTCGTTCTGGGACACGCCGCAGGTCGCCGAGCGTATGGCCGGATTCCCGTTCGTCGTCGCGCTCGCCTACACCCGCGACGAGACGAACCACTTCGCCGACCTCCTGCTTCCCGACCAGGTGGACCTCGAAAGCCTGCAACTCATCCGCGTCGGCGGCTCGAAGTACATCGAGCAGTTCTGGCGCCACGAGGGCTACGCGCTGCGGCAACCTGCGGTCGCGCCCGCGGTGGACGCGCGCGACTTCACCGACATCGCGACCGAGCTCGCGCGGCGCACCGGGCTTCTCGAGCGCTACAACGCCGCGATCAACCGCGGCGCGGCGGGCGTGCCGCTCAAGACCGAACGCTGGGACTTTTCGCTCGACCCCACGCGCGCGCACACGCGCGAGGAGATCTGGGACGCGGTGTGCCGCGCGGCGAGCGCCGAGCTCACTGACGGCCGGGAGACCCACGGGCTCGACTGGTGGCGCGCACACGGCCTGCGCGTGAAGCCCTTTCCGCAGTCGCTCTGGTATCTCTTCCCGACGATGGTGGAGAAAGGACTGCGCTTCGAGCTTCCGTACCAGGAGCGGCTACTGCGCGTCGGCCGCGAGCTCGAGCGCCGGCTGCACGAGCACGGGATTCGCTGGTGGGATCGGCAGCTCGCCGAGTACCAGGCGTTGCCGGCGTGGAAGGAGTTTCCGTCGCTCTGGGAAGAAGCGGTCGTGCGCGCGGGCGGCCGGGCCGAGGACTACCCCTTCTGGCTCCTCACCTCGCGCAGCATGCAGTACGCTTGGGGCGGGAACGTCGGCGTGCAGATGATCCGCGAAGTCGCAGCCAACGTCGCCGGCCACGGCGGGGTGATCGTCAACGCGCGGCGCGCCGAGGCGCTCGGCATCGCGGAGGGCGACCTCGTCGAGATCGCCACACCGCGCGCCTCGGTGCGCGCGCGCGCGGTGCTGCGCCAGGGGATCCGCCCCGATACGCTGCTCTTGGTTGCCCAGTTCGACCACTGGGCGACGCCTTTCGCGAAGGATTTCGGGGTGCCGAGCCTCAACCGTCTCGTGCCGATGTCGCTGGAGCTCACCGATGCGACCGGTTCTGGCGCCGATGTCGTGCGCGTCGCGCTGAGGAAGGCGGCATGACGCGCTGGGTGATGGTCGCGGATCTTCGCCGCTGCGTCGGCTGCCAGACCTGTACCGCCGCCTGCAAGCACGCGAACGCGACGCCCCCGGGGGTGCAGTGGCGCCGCGTGCTCGACATGGAGGTGGGCGAGTACCCCGACGTGAAGCGAGTTTTCGTTCCGGTGGGCTGCATGCACTGCGCCGATCCGCCGTGCATGCACGTCTGTCCGTCGACCGCGACGCGCAAGCGCGCCGACGGCATCGTCACGATCGACTACGACCTCTGTATCGGCTGCGCCTACTGCGCGGTCGCCTGTCCGTACCAGGCGCGCTACAAGACCGACGAGGCGACCTTCGCCTACGGCGACCCGATCCCCTCCGAGGCGCAGCGCCACGACCCACGGCGGCTCGGGGTGGCGACGAAATGCACCTTCTGCGCCGATCGCGTGGACGCGGGGCTCGCGAAGGGGTTGAAGCCCGGTGTGGACCCGGAAGCGACTCCCGCCTGCGTCAACTCCTGCATCGCGCAGGCGCTCGCCTTCGGCGACCTCGACGACCCGCAGAGCAACGTCTCGCAGCTCCTCGCCGAAAACCACTTCTTCCGCATGCACGAGGAGCTCGGCACCGAGCCCGGCTTCTATTACCTGTGGGATCGCAAGGAGGCGAGCGCAGCATGAGTTACGGCCCGCGTCCGTGGATTCAGCAGCACTGGGACTGGCGCGCGGCGGCGAACTTCATGCTCGGAGGCACCGGCGGCGGGCTCGTCGCTGCCGCCGCGTTGCTCGAGGAGCCGGGCGCGCCGCTCGCCCTCGGCGCGGGGCTGGCGCTGGTGGCGGCGGGGCTCGGCGCGGTGTGGCTCGAGATCGGGCGCAAGCTGCGTGCGCTGCACGTCTTCTTCAACCCGTTCACCTCCTGGATGACGCGCGAATCGTTCGCTGCCGTCGTGCTCTTCGCACTCGGCCTCGCCGCGCTCGCCACCGGCTCGCGGTGGCTGGGTGCCGCCGCCGCCGCCGCCGCGCTCGCGTTCATCTTCTGCCAGGGGCGCATCCTCTACGCTTCGAAGGGAATCCCGGCATGGCGGATTCGCGAGGTGGTGCCGCTCATCGTCGCCACCGGCGTGGGCGAGGGCGCCGCGCTCGCGCTCGTCTTCGGCCTCCAGAGCGGGCTTGCTGCGCTCGCCGCGCTCGCGCTCGCCGCGCGCGCGCTCGCCTGGGCCCGCTACCGCCAGGCGCTCGGCGCGGGCGCTGCCGCCCGCGTGCTCGAGCCGGCCGGCCGCGCGCTGCTGCAGTTCGGCACCGTCGCACCGCTCGCCGCGCTCGTGCTCGCCCTCTTCTGGCCGGCGGGCGCCTGGCTCGCTGCCGCGCTCGCGCTCGCCACCGGCTGGAGACTCAAATTCGTGCTCGTCGCGCGCGCCTCCTACAACCAAGGCTTCGCGCTGCCACAGGTCCCGGTGCGGGGCGCGCGCACCGACCGGAGGACCCCCGCATGACCTGGCGCTACCACCCCGACGTCGAAACGATGCCGCGGGAGAAGCTCGCCGCGCTACAGCTCGAGCGGCTGCGCGAGACGGTGCGCAATGCGTACGAGAACGTGCCGCTGCACCGCAGCCGGATGCAGGCGATCGGCCTCGAGCCCGAGGACATCCGCTCGCTGGACGATGTCGCGAAGCTGCCGTTCACGCTCAAGACCGACCTACGCGACCAGTATCCGTTCGGCATGTTCGCGCGGCCGCGCGAGAAGGTGCTCCGTCTACACGCTTCCAGCGGCACCACCGGAAAGCCGACCGTCGTCGGCTACACCGCCAAGGACCTCGACACCTGGTCGGAGCTGATGGCGCGCTCGATGGCCTGCGGCGGCGCGCGGCCGGGCGACGTGGTGCACAACGCCTACGGCTACGGGCTTTTCACCGGTGGGCTCGGCGCGCACTACGGCGCCGAGCGCCTCGGCGCGACCGTGGTGCCGATGTCCGGCGGCGCGACCGAGCGCCAGATCGTCCTCATCCAGGACTTCGGCGCCCGCGTCCTCTGCGCGACGCCTTCCTACGCACTCGTGATCGCCGAGGTGGCGGAAAAGCAGGGTGTGGACCTGCGCCGCTCGAAGCTCGCGATCGGGCTCTTCGGTGCGGAGCCTTGGAGCGAGGCGATGCGCAGGGAGATCGAGGCGCGGCTCGGGCTGAAGGCGGTGGACCTCTACGGGCTTTCCGAGATCCTCGGCCCTGGCGTCGCCTGCGAGTGCGAGGAGGCGCAGGCGGGACTGCACGGCTGGGAGGATCATTTTCTCTTCGAGGTGATCGACCCCGAGACGGGCCGGCCGCTTCCCGAGGGCGAGCGCGGCGAGCTCGTGATCACCACGCTCACCAAGGAAGCGCTGCCGATGATCCGCTACCGCACGCGCGACGTCACCAGCCTCGACCGCTCGCCGTGCGTCTGCGGGCGCACGCACGTTCGGATCCGGCGCATCACCGGGCGCAACGACGACATGCTCATCATCCGCGGCGTCAACGTCTATCCGTCCCAGGTCGAGGCGGTCCTGGTCGGCATGCCGGACATCGCGCCGCACTACCAGCTCGTGGTCGAACGGCGCGGCAACCTCGATCACGTGACGGTCGAGGTCGAGGCGGCGCAGGGGGTTCCGGACGAGGCGCAGGCGTACGCGCGCATCGCGGAGGCGGCGCGCCACCACCTCAAGTCGATGATCGGTATCACGACCGACGTGGTGGTGAAGCGCCCAGGGGAGATCCCGCGCTCGCAGGGCAAGGCGGTGCGCGTGCGCGACCTGCGGCCGCGTTCGTGACGAGCGGAACGGCCCTGCCGATGGACGAGGCGCGGAAACCGAAAATCCGGCCGCTCGCGCCGGGCGACCTCGAAGCGGTGGTGGCGCTCGATGCCGCGCTTTCCGGCCGCGCGCGCCGCGGCTACTTCGAGCGCAGGCTCGCCGCGGCGCTTCGCCAGCCGGCGCTGCACATCCAGTTCGGGGTCGAGGCGGAAGGTGAACTGCGGGGGCACCTTCTCGCACGCGTGCTCGAAGGCGAGTTCGGGCGCCCGCGGTGCGCGGTGCGCCTGGAAGCGATCGGCGTTGCCGGCGCCGCGCGCAGCGCCGGCGTCGGGCGGGCGCTGCACGCCGAGCTCGAGAAGGAGGCGGTGCGCCGCGGCTGCACCGCGATCCGCACCGGCGCCTTCTGGCGCGAGCACGCGATGCTCGGCTTTCTCGACGCGCTCGGCTACCGGCTCGCACCGGCGCTCGTGCTCGAATGCGCGCTCGGGGAGGCGCCGCTCGGCAGGGGCGAGGCGCCGGCGGTTTCTCCCGCGCGCGAACCGCACGGCGATCCGAACGACTGGAGCGCGCCGCGCGCGAACGACTTCGAGGAGCTCGCGCGCGACCGCGCCGAGCTCTCCTCGCTCGCGGCTTCCGACCTCGAGGATCTGGTGCGCGTCGACCGGCATATCACCGGCCGCGAGCGGCGCGAGTTCATGCGCCACGCGCTCGAAGAGGCGCTCGCCGAAGGCGGCGTGCGCGTCTCGCTCCTCGCGCGGCGCGACGGCATCGCCTGCGGCTACGTCATGGCGCGCGCCGATTACGGCGACTACGGCCGCCCGGAGCCGGTCGCGGTGCTGGACACGATCGGAGTCGCGCCGGAGTACGCGCGCCAGGGGATCGGCCGCGCGCTGCTCTCGCAGCTCTTCCTCAACCTCGCCGCGCTCGGCATCGAGCGCGTCGAGACCGAGGTGGCGTTAGAGAGCCTCGGGCTCGTCGGCTTTTTCCGTGCCGCCGGCTTCGCTCCGGGCGAGCGGCTGGCGTTCGTGAAGCCGCTCGGGGGTCGAGAGCGGTTCTCGTCGGAGGAAGGAGCGAAAGCATGAGGGGCCTTGCAGGTAGGACCGCGATCGTCACCGGCGGCTCGGCCGGAATCGGCGCGGCGATCGTCGCGCGTTTTCTGGAGGAGGGCACGCGCACCTTCGTCTTCGACCTCAATCCTCCGGCGCAGCGCGAGGCGGTGTTCCTGCGTACCGACATCACCGACTACGAAGCGGTGAAGCGCTCGGTCGCGGAGTCGGGCCCTGTCGACATCCTGGTCAACAACGCCGGCTGGGACATGTTCCGGCCGTTCCTGCAGACCGATCCGGCGTTCTGGCAGAAGATCATCGCGATCAACCTGGTGGGGACGATGAACGTGCTGCACTGCGTGCTGCCCGGCATGGTCGCGCGCGGTGCGGGCCGGGTGGTGAACATCGCCTCGGATGCGGGCCGCGTCGGCTCCTCCGGGGAGGCGCCGTACTCCGCCTGCAAGGGCGGGATCATCGCGCTCACGAAGACGCTGGCGCGCGAGCTCGCCACGAAGGGCGTGCGGCTCAACACCGTCTGCCCCGGCCTCACCGAGACCGGGATGCTGGAAGCGTTTCTCCAGGGCGCGGGCAATCCGGAGAAGCTGCGCGAGGCGTACCGGCGCGCGATCCCGATCGGCCGGCTCGGGAGACCCGAGGACATCGCGGGCGCGGTGCTCTTCCTTGCGAGCGAGGACGCCGAATACATCACCGGCCAGACGATCAGCGTCTCCGGCGGCCTCACGATGCACGGCTGAGCGCAGGCGCGCGGACGTTCGGGCCCGCGCGCGCGGCTCAGGGCACGACCTCCACCACGCCGTTCATCTCCGGGTGAGGCCCGCAGGTGTAGCGATAGGTTCCCGTCCGGTCGAAGCGGCGCTCGTAGCTTTCGCCGGGCATCATGCGCTCGGATTCGGGCAACCCCTCCTCCTTGAACCATATCGAGTGACTCGCGCGCCGCTCGTCGTTCGTCCACTTCACCGTCGTGCCGACCTTCACGACGAGCTTTTCCGGCACGAACCGGTAGTCCTTGATCCGGACCTCGGCGCCGAGCGCGGCCACGCTGAGCGAGCCGAGCGCCGCAGTCGCGAGGATCTTTTTCATGGCCGGACGGCGTTCAGATCGGCTTTCGCGTCGATCCCGAGCGTGTAGCCGAGCGAGACGTAGTGGAAGCGCCCGTGCGTCCAGTCGTCGTGGATCGCGAAGCCGAAATTGACCGTTTTGCCGGGTGCGAGCGTGACGTCGCCCTGGCCACCGCTGAACCGGCGCACGAAGGTCACCGTCCAGGTGTCGCCCGCGAGTTTTCCGGTCGCCGACACCAGCGCCTTGCCGCCTTCCATCACGCGGCGGTCGCTCACGTGGCCGTCCACCGGTTTGCCCTTGGAGCGCCACTGCACCAGGTCGAACACGGTGCCGCGGGCGTACTTCGTCTTCTTGTCGTCCGTCGCCTCGGGCATGGTGCGAAGATCCCGGTGGCAGGTCGCCCAGCAGCCGCCGAGCGGGACGGTGCCGTCGAGCTTGTGCTCCTCGAGCATGAACGCCAGCTTGACCTGGTTTTCCGGGTCCTGCTTCGGCGCGCCGGCCGACGGCGGCTGCTTCCACGAAAAGCGCAACCAGAGATGCTGGCCGTCGTGCGCCGCCTGCACGCTCACCGGAATCGAGCCCGCTTTGCCCTTGATCGGCGTCGGTTCGAGCTTCTGCCCGGTGACCATTTTCTTGCCCATGTCGGCGGCTTCCTCTTCGTGACAGCCGGCGCAGGTTTCGCCCTTCTTCATGCCGCGGGCGCCGCCGTGCTCGGTGCCCTTCAGAATGAAGTCCAGCGGGGAGACGCCGGGATAGAAGACGACGATCTTTTTCGCCGGGACCTTGCTCCAGTCGGGCTCGGCGGCGGACGCGGCGCCGGCAGCGAAAACGGCGGCGAATGCGCAGGCAAGGTAGCGATGCGGGGCTCTCATCGTGCGGCTCCTAGTCTTCTTCCTTCATGCCTTTCGGCTTTTCGTGGGCGATTCCCTTGTGGCAGTCGATGCAGGTCTCGTTGTTCTTCGCGGCAAGCTCGTGCTGCCTGCGCGCGCGCGGCTTCTGGATCGCGGTGTTCATGCTCTGCAGGCTGTGGCAGTTGCGGCACTCGAGCGAGTCGTTCGCCTTCATGCGCCGCCATTCGCGCTCGGCGAGCGCCAGGCGTTTGGCCTCGAACTTTTCGCGGGTATCGATCGTGCCCATGATCCAACCGTAGAGCTCGCCGGTGGCTGCGATCTTGCGCAGCATCTTGTCGGTCCATTCCCGCGGCACGTGGCAATCGGCGCAGGTGGCGCGCACGCCGGTGCGGTTCGTGTAGTGGATGGTCTTTTTCAGCTCCTCGTACACATTGTTCCGCATCTCGTGGCAGCCGATGCAGAACGCCTCGCGGTTCGTCCATTCGACCACGGTGTTGAAACCGCCCCAGAAGATCACGCCCGCGGCCGCGCCGCCGAGCGCCAGGGCGACGGCGCCGAAGCCGGCGATGCGTGAGCGCAACGATCCCATGCTGTCTTTGTCCGCGTAACGCGCAGCTGCGCGCGACGCTTCGAGGCCATTCTGGGCGTCGTGGTACCGACGCGCTTTGATCCAGGTTAACCGCGCCGCCGGCTCTCCCGGCCGGCAGCCCGACGTCTCGGGCAGGGGCCGGGAGCCGGTAGCGGCGGCGCTAGTAGATGTCGTACTGCGTGTTGTAGACGTTGAACTTGCCGGTCGGGGTCACGATCTTGCGGTCCGCGATCACCGACTTCAGCTTCAACGTCTTGTCGTCGTAGACGACGAGCGCCGAAGGCTCCGTCTTGCCGCCCCACAACGAGATCCAAACCTCGTCGCCTTTTTCGCTGTACTCTGGATGCACCGCGCGGCGGATCGCCTTGGTCATCGGCAAGCCGGAGTCCTTCGCCACCTCGACCTTCACCGGCGGTTTCGCGAAGTCCTTGAGATCGAACACGTACACCGATTCGGCGAGGTCGCGCTCCGGGTTCTGCGGGAAATCGACCCAAAGCCAACGAGACTTCGGATGAGTCTTGACGAAGAGGTTGCCGGCGCCCGGCACCTTCAGCTCCTCGACCACCTTCCAGTTGTACTGCTTGAACTTGGCATGCTCCGGCTT
>Ga0308420_1001014_pt1 | contig 14528 bp, 16 predicted proteins | sample HotsprSampleMS55_FD_203802 | JGI IMG/M metagenome (GOLD analysis project Ga0308420, IMG submission 203802) | Hot spring phototrophic mat microbial communities from Mushroom Spring, Yellowstone National Park, Wyoming, United States - 20090730_MS55 ... | reverse complement strand
GAGATCCTCCGCGGCAAGGCGCGGAAGCAGCGCGGGCGCGGCGCTCGCTCCGGAATCGCGAAAGTGCCCTGCTTCGAATTGGCGAACGCACGCGGAACCACCAGAATCGGACCAATCTGGTCAGATATGGGACGGTTATGCGACTCTGGCAAATACAGGAGGCAAAGGCTCATTTTTCCGAGCTGATCCGGGAAACCGAACGGGGCGGCCCGCAGGCCATCCCCTGGCACGGCCGTGGAGTAGCCGTGGTGCTGTCCAGGGCCGAATACGAGCGCCTCACGGGTGCCGAGCAGTCGCTGGTCGAATTCATGCGCCGCTCGCCGCTCTTCGGCGCCGACGACATCCACATCGGTCGGGATGCCAGTCTCACCCGCGACGCGGTGCTTTGAGCTATCTCATAGACACCAACGTGCTGTCGGAACTGCGCCGGCGCGACCCGGACGTGAACGTCGTGCGCTGGATCGCCGATTGGCCGGCGACCACCTTGTACACCTGTCCGTCCTCACCCTGGGCGAATTGCGCAAGGGCGTCGAAAGCCTCGCGGAAGGAGACCGCAAGCGCCGCCTGCTGGACTGGCTGGAGGTCGAACTCCCCACTTTCTTTGCCGGCCGCATCCTGCCGGTGGATGCCGCCGTGGCGCACCGATGGGGACGGCTAATGGCGCAGGCGCGTCGGCCCCTGCCCGCGATTGACAGCCTGCTCGCCGCGACTGCGCTGGCGCACAGCCTGACGCTGGTTAGACGGAACCGGGAGGACTTCCGGCATCCGGACCTGACAGTCCTGGATCCCTGGTCGGCTTGAGCGTCGCTCGCCAGAGCGCGCGACTGCCCGCGAACCCGACGCGGAACCTTGCGCCGTCCTGAAGCCCTCCCGCCCAGCGCAGCGCTTCTCCGGAAGCCTCGAAGAGATCCGCCGCGGCAAAAGGGAGGGATGCCCCGCTCCCTTCCGCCCCTCCGGGGTCTTCATACGACAAGTTCGCGCAAAATCCGGGGATGTTTTTCGGCAACCTTGATCAGCATCCGAGCGGCGGCGCTCGGTTCGCGGCGCCCCTGCTCCCACTCCTGGAGCGTACGAACGGACACACCGAGCAATTCGGCGAACCGGGACTGCGACAGGCGGGACTTCTCGCGTGCGCGAACGATCGCGAACGATTCCACGGTGAATCGGCGGCCGATGCGCCCGGCCCTGATGTCGCGAATGCCCTCGAGGATCTCGGCGCCGAGGTTTCGGGATTTTTCCCGGTTCGCGAGGCTGCGTTCAGCGGGTTTCTTCATCGTCAATGGCCTCTTTGATCTGCCTCAACACAGGCGCGGGGATATTCTCGCGCACATGCTTTCCAGTTCGCCCGCGCGTCCCGAGCGCCGCGCGAGGATCTCCATCGCCTTGCCCCGCACCGCCGCGAGCTGCAGCAGCGGCGCGCGCGCAGGCTCTCCTCCCGCGGCACCGAGATAGACGAGGAGCTGGAGCCAGAGTCGGAGCTGCCTGCGGCCGACGTACAGGAGCGCCTCGCGCAGCGAGCCGATCGGGCGCGCGAGCCCGCCCGACGCCGGGTTCGCGAGGCGCAGGAGGCCGAGCGCGACGCCCGGCTCGCGCTTGATCTCCTCCTCGAGCGCCTTCTCGTCCGCGTCCTCGTCGGCGAGCCGAGCGAGCACCCGCAGCGCACCGAGCCGCACCGGATCGGGCCGCGCGGCGCCGAGCGTCTGCGGCCGCGCGAAGTAGTAGCCCTGGAAGAGCGCGAATCCCGCATCGCGGAAGCGGCGGTACTCGGATTCCGTCTCGACCTTCTCGGCGAGCAGCGTCTTTCCCGGAAGCTCGCGCGCGAGCGCCGCCGGTTCGCGGTGCGCGAGCCGCGGCAGGTCCACCTTGACGATGTCGAGCAGCCCGAGCACCGGCGCGATCGCCGTGCGGTCTCCAGCCCAGTCGTCGGCCGCGAGCCGGTAGCCCTTCGCGCGCAGGGCCTCGCATCGAGCGACGACCTCGGGCGTGAACTCGACCGTCTCGAGGAGCTCGAGCACCGCGCGCTCGGGTGCAAGCAGCTCGATCTCCTCGGACCGCAGGAAGTCGGCGTCGACGTTGACGAACCCCGGGTGCGGGCCGAGCGCCTCGCCGAACCCCGCGTCGAGGAACACCTTCTGCACCACGGTCGCGGTCGCGTGGCGGCCGTCGGCGATCGGCCCGCCGCCGGCGCGAAAAAGCAACTCGTAGCCTGCGATGCGCGACTCGCGGTCGAGGATCGGCGGGCGGGCGATGTACACGGCGGGCTACGCGCTGGAGCGTGCCTCGCTCCCGGCGCGCAGCCGCTCGAGCAGGCGTGGGGCGATCGCCTCCAGCGGCAGCACTTCTTCCACCGCGCCGAGCGCGATCGCTTCGCGCGGCATGCCGAAGACGACCGAGCTCGCCTCGTCCTGCGCGATCGTGTAGGCGCCGGCGCGGCGCATCTCGAGCATCGCCGCCGCACCGTCCCTGCCCATGCCGGTGAGCATGATCCCGACCGCGTTGGCCCCGACGCACTGCGCCGCCGAGCGGAACAGCACCTCGACCGAGGGCCGGTGACGGTTGACCGGCGCGTCCTCCGACAGCATCGCGTGGTAGTGCGCGCCGGAGCGACGCACCGCGAGGTGGCGGCCGCCGGGCGCGAGGTAGGCGTGGCCCGGGAGCACCCGCTCGCCGTCCTCGGCCTCCTTCACCCGGATGCGGCAGAGCCCGTCGAGCCGCTCGGCGAAAGAGCGGGTGAAGCCGGGGGGCATGTGCTGGGTGACGAGGATCGCCGGGGTGTCGGGCGGCAGAGGTTCGAGCACCGCGCGGATCGCTTCGGTGCCTCCGGTCGATGCGCCGATGAAGCCGAGCCGCTCGCTTCCGGCGCGGCCGAGGCCGGCGGGGGCGAGCGGCGCGCGTGGCGCAGCCGGGCGCGGCCGCGGGCGGCTCTGCGCCGCGAGCCGGATCTTCGCCACGATCTCTTCGGCGAGGCGGAGCAGCCCGTTCTCGACCCCGAGCTTCGGCTTCGCCACGAAGTCCACCGCGCCGAGCTCGAGCGCCCGCAGCGTCACCTCGGCGCCGCGCTCGGTGAGGCTCGAGAGCATCAGCACCGGCAGCGGATGCGCGCGCATCAGCCGTTCGAGGAACTCCAGTCCGTCCATGCGCGGCATCTCGACGTCGAGCGTCAGGACGTCGGGCGCGAGCGTGCGGATCATGTCGCGCGCGACGATCGGATCGCGCGCGGCGCCGACCGCGACCATGTCCGGCTGGCGGTTGACGATGTCGGCGAGCACCGCGCGCACGAGCGCCGAATCGTCCACGATCAGCACCTTGACGCGCGCGGGGGTCGCCGTCCGGAGCGGTGCTTTCATGGCATCGCCTCACACGAAGAGTTCGACCTCGCCGGCGACCGGCGCGCCTTCGAGCCGTCGGCGATAGGCACGCTCGCGCTCGAGGAGCGTGTCGTTGCGCAGCTCGCGCAGGCGCTTGACGAACGCCCGTCCGCTCGCCGGGAAGTAATAGACCTTGCGCGGATAAACATCGGCGAGGTCGCGCGCGGCGATCCGGATGCCTTCGGCTTCGAGGAACGATTCGACGAAAGCGGCGTTGCGGTGGCCGACGTTCGACGCCGCGAGCCCGGGCAATACGTTTCCGCCGCCGAACACCTTCGCCTCGAGGCGCTCGCGCTGCGCGCCGAGCTTGACCAGATGGCCGATCAGGGTCTCCATCGCGTAGGTTCCGTAGCGCGCACTTTGCGAGGCGGACGGGTCGCTCTCGCCTTCGGGCAGCATGAAGTGGTTCATGCCGCCGATGCGAAGCCGCGGATCGCGCAGGCAGGCCGCCACACAGGAGCCGAGGACCGTCACCAGCAGGATCGGGCGCGTGCTGACGCAATATTCGCCCGGCAGGAGCTTCACCGCCTCGGTGCGGTGCACCGGGTCGAAATACCGGTTGCGCGCGAAACACTCCGGAGCGGGCGAGCTACCCCACTCCGCGGAAAGCGCGCTTTCGGCGAGTGCTCTCACGGCGCACCGCTTCGCGCGGCGAGCCCGTACACCGTCCTGCCGCACGGCCGGAAGAGATGCGCCGCGTGGTGCAGCGCTTCCGAATGGCCCATGAAGAGCAGGCCGTCGGGACGAAGCAAGGGCGCGAAGCGCTCGAGGATCGCGAGCTGCGTCGGCTTGTCGAAATAGATCATCACGTTGCGGCAGAAAATCGCATCGAGCGGGCCGCGCAGCGGCCAGTCGCGGTCGAGCAGGTTGAGGCGTCGAAAAACGACGAGGGCGCGCAGCTCCGGCCGTACGCGCACCTGCCCGGCGTTCGCGCCGCTTCCGCGCAGAAAGAAGCGGCGCAGCCGCTCGGGTTCGAGCTGCGCGACCCGCTCCCGGGGATAGATTCCCGAACGCGCGCGCTCGAGCACCTCGCTGTCGACATCGCTCGCCAGGATGCGCACCGGGGGCTCGTAGGTGCCGAAGGTCTCGACCGCCGTCATCGCGATCGAATAAGGCTCCTCCCCGCTCGAACTCGCGCAGCTCCAGATCGTCTGCATCGCGCTTGCGCTCGCACGGCGCAGGTGCTGCGCGAGCACAAAGAAATGATGCGGCTCGCGAAAGAAGGCGGTGAGATTGGTCGTGAGGGCGTTGACGAAGGCCTCGCGTTCGGCGCCGTCGCTGCGTTCGATCCGGTCGAGATAGTCGGCGAAGGTTGCGAAACCGCCCGCGCGCAGCCGCCGCGCGAGCCGGTTGTAGACGAGCTCGCGTTTGGCGGGCGAAAGGGAAATACCGGCCAGCGCGAAGATCAGCCGCCGCACGCGCTCGAAGTCGCGCTCGGTGTAGGCGAATTCGCGCCCGGGAAACGGCAATCGCCGCTCGGATTCGGGCATCGTCCCTTCTCTGCGTCGCGCTCGTCTTGCCAGCGCTTGGCGCCGACCGCCGCGGCCCTCCGGCTGGCGCCATCGGTTTCAGAACTCTTCCCAGCCCTCCTCCGCGCCGGCGGCCTTGCGCTGCGAGTCGCCCGCGCGAGGAGGCTCGGCGGAGCGCTTGGCGAGCGGAAGACGCGCGACGTTGCGCGGGCGGTTGGCACTGCGCCGTTCGGTGCGCCCGTCCCACGACCGCTCCCGCGCCGGTGCTGCCGGCACTGCCGGCGCTGCCGCCGCCCCCTCGGCCTGCTCGATGCGGAAGTTCGCGACCGCCTGCACGAGCTTTGCCGCCTGCTCCTTCAGGCTCTCGGCTGCCGCCGTAGCCTCTTCGACCAGCGCCGCGTTCTGCTGCGTCGTCTGGTCCATCTGGCTCACCGCCTTGTTCACCTGCTCGATGCCCGCGCTCTGCTCCTGGGAAGCAGCCTGGATCTCGCCCATGATGTCGGTGACCCGCTTCACCGAGGCGACGATCTCCTCCATCGTTCTTCCGGCCTCGTCCACGAGCCTGCCCCCCGCCTCGATGCGCCCTACCGAATCCTCGATCAGCGCCTTGATCTCCTTTGCCGCCGCCGCACTGCGCTGCGCCAGCCCCCTCACCTCGGCCGCCACCACCGCAAAGCCCCGACCCTGCTCGCCCGCACGCGCCGCCTCCACCGCCGCATTGAGCGCCAACAGATTCGTCTGGAAAGCGATGCCATCGATCACCCCGATGATGTCGGCGATCTTCTTGGAAGCGTCCGAAATACCACGCATCGTCGCCACCACCTCGCGCACCACCGACCCACCCTTCGTCGCCACCTCGGAGGCCCCCACCGCCAGCTGATTGGCCTGGCGCGCATTCTCGGCATTGCTCTTCACCGTGCCGGTGAGCTCCTCCATCGAAGCGGCTGTCTCCTCCAGACTGGAAGCCTGCTCCTCCGTGCGACTGGACAAATCCGCATTGCCCGCCGCAATCTCCCGCGCAGCCACATCCACCGCCTCGGCCGCACCCTTGATCTCCTGCACCATGCGCGAAAGCGCCTCCGCCGTCGCGTTCGCATCCTGCGCAAGCCGCCCGAACATCCCCTGGTACTCACCCCGCATGCGCTCGGTAAGATCCCCACGCGCAAAGGCGGCGAGCACCCGGACGAGGTCCGACAGTCCCGACTCGGCGGCCCGCATCACCGCGTTGAGCCCCGCGACCATGCGGCGGTACTCGCCCGAGAACTGCGCCTCGTCGCCGCGCACCGAGAAGTCGCCGCGCTCTGCCGCCTCGACGAGCCGCCCGATCTCCCGGCTCATCGCCTCGAGCCCGGCCCGGATCGCCTGCACCGCGTCGCGGATGCGCGCTTTTTCGCCAGGCAGTCGTTCGATCTCGTGCGCGAAGTCGCCGGCCGCATACCGGCTCACCACCTGCACCACCCGATCGAGGGTCGCGAGGTGCGAGGCCGCGAGTTCGTTCGTCGCCGCCGCCATCTCGCGGAACGCGCCTTCGAAGCGTTCGGGAGCGATGCGCCACGAAAGCGCGCCTGCCTCGTGCTGGCGCCGCATCTCGAGCTGGGCGGCGACCACCGCCGCGACCGCCTGCTGCATGCGGCGCATCGCCGCGAGCACACTCGTCTCGTCGCCGGCGGCGAGCGCGATTTCCTTCGAGAAATCGCCCGCTGCGACGCGGCGCGCGAGCTCGGCTGCATCGCGCGGCTCGCCGCCGACCTCGCGCAGGATCGAACGGGCGACCGCGACGCCCACCGCGATCGCGAGCGCGACGACGAGCGCGAGCGCACCGAGGACGACGGCGTTCATGGCGAGGAGCCCGCGGATGCGGCTCTCCAGCACCCGCTCGAGCTGACCGGATGCGGCGCCCAACAGTCCGAACTGCCCGTCGATCACCCGAGTGTAGAAGGAAAAGTACTCGCGCGGATCGTAGGCGAGCGTCTCCGCCCGCAGGATCTTTTCGCGCGCGAGCGCAAGCGCCTTTTCGGCTCCGGAGCGCGCCTCGTCCACGAGGCTGCCGAGCGACTTGCCGACTTCCGCATTGATCTTCATCGCCTTGCCGAGCTCGCGGCTCATGAGCCGCAGGCTCCTTTCGGCGCTGTCGGCGAGCGCGGCGAGCGCCGCGCGCTCCTCGGCCGAAATCGCCTTGCGTGCGAGGTAGAGCGAACCGCGTGCGCGCGCCTGGCCGAGCGCCTCGGCGAGCTGCGGCATATGCACGAGCACCGCGATGATGAGGTGATAGCCGTCGGCGGCAGGATCGTACGAGAGCCCGAAGCGATCGAGCACGAGATCGAGGAGCTCGAAGTACGAGCCGACGAGCGCGGTGTGGCGCGCGAAGCTTTCTTCGCCGCTGAGCGCGCGGGCGCCGACGTCGCGCGCGAGCGTCTTCCATTGCGCGGCCGCGTTGGCGGCGGCCGCTGCGAGCGACTCGGCGCCGCGCTCGGCGAGCGTGCTCGCGAGCTCCTCGAGCGCTTTGTCCACCTCGGCCTGCTTCGCCGCCCGCTCGCTTTCCATCGCCTGGTTTCCGCCCAGCACGTTCGCCGCAAGACCGCGATGCTGCTGCGTGAGCTGCATCGCCTTGAACACCTGTTTCGCCGGCGCGATGCCGGCGAGCTCGGTGCGCGCGACCGCGATCTCGCGCAGGCTCTGCACGAGCACCATCGCCAGCGGCCCGGCGACGAGCAGGATGCCGAGCCCCCCGAAGAGGGCGAGTCTTTTGCCGAGCGTCATGCGTTCGAGGATGCGTTTCATGGTCCAAACCTCCGCACTCTGGTTGTCTACGCCGTTTCAGACCGCCGCTGAATCGACGAGCCCCATCTCGGCGCCCGTCATCAGCTTTTCGATGTCCAGCAGGATCAGCATCCGGCCCTCCACCGTCCCGAGCCCCAGCAGGTGGCGCGTGTCGCAACCGGCGCCGAGGTCAGGGGCCGGCCGGATTTCGTCGGGCGAGAGCGCGATCACGTCGGATACGGAATCCACCACGATCCCCACCACGCGGCGCGCGACGTTCAGGATGATCACCACCGTGAAGGCGTCGTAGTCGGCACGCTCCAGGCCGAACTTCACCCGGAGGTCGACCACCGGCACGATCGTGCCGCGCAGGTTGATGACCCCGCGGACGAACGCGGCAGCGTTGGGGATCGAGGTCGGCGGCTCCCAGCCGCGGATCTCCTGCACGCGCAGGATCTCGATTCCGTACTCCTCGCGCCCGAGCCGGAACGTGAGGAATTCGCTGGCGGGCGCGCTCTCCGCGCGCGCTTCGCGCGCTGCCGTTTTCGTCGTTGCTTGCAGCATCCTGTCGGTTCTCCCTTTGCGGCTCGCGCACGCTCAGGCGGCCAGCTCGAGCCGGCTGTGGGCACGCGCGACGACGTGGGCGACATCGAGGATGAGCGCGACGCGCCCGTCGCCGAGGATCGTCGCGCCCGAAATGCCCGGAACCTTGCGGTAGTTGGCCTCGAGGCTCTTGATCACCACCTGGTGCTGGCCGAGGAGCTCGTCGACGAAGAGCGCGGTCTTGCCCCCCTCGGCTTCCAGCACCAGCAGGATGCCTTCCTCGTAGCGGCGCTTTTCCCCGGGCAGGCCGAGCACTTCGGCGAGCGCCACCACCGGCAGGTACTCGCCGCGCACCGCGATCACCAGTCCGCGACCGGCGAGCGAGCGCACCGCCTCCGGCTGCGGCTGCAGTGCCTCGGTGATGTAGCCCAAGGGCACGATCACGATCTCGCGCCCGAGCCGCACCGACATGCCGTCGAGGATCGCGAGCGTGAGCGGGAGCCGGATGGTGACGCGCGTGCCGACCCCGGCGCTCGATTCGATCTCGACGCGCCCGCCGAGCTCCTGGATGTTGCGCCGCACGACGTCCATGCCGACACCGCGGCCGGAGACGTCGGTCACCTGCTCGGCGGTGGAAAATCCCGGCTCGAAGACGAGCTGCCAGACCTCGGCGTCGGTCATCGCATCGGAGACCGCGCGGCCGCGCTCGCGCGCCTTGGCGAGGATCTTCTCGCGCTGCAACCCCCGGCCGTCGTCGCTCACCTCGATCACGATCGCGCCGCCCTGGTGATAGGCGTGCAGCGTGATCGTGCCGCGCCTCACCTTGCCGGCCGCCGCGCGCTCTTCGGGCGGCTCGAGGCCGTGGTCGAGGCTATTGCGGACGAGGTGCGTGAGCGGGTCCACGATCCGCTCGATGAGCCCCTTGTCGAGCTCGGTGTTCTCGCCGACGGTGTGAAGCTCCACTTCCTTGCCGAGCTTCGCCGCGGTGTCGCGCACCAGGCGCGGAAAGCGCGCGAACACGAGCGACATCGGCATCATGCGGATCGCCATCGCCGCTTCCTGCAAGTCGCGGGTGTTGCGCTCGAGCTGGGCGAGCCCGTTGAACAGCGCCTCGTGCAGCACCGGATCGAAGCGGGAGGCCGTCTGGGCGAGCATCGCCTGGGTGATCACGAGCTCGCCCACGAGGTTGATCAGCTGATCCACCTTCTCCACGCTGACGCGGATCGAGGACGCTTCCGCAGCCTGCGGGAGGGGGCCCTTGGGCGATCTCAGCTCGACCACCTTCGAACCGGATCCGTCCTCGGCGGGCTGCGCGGCGCGAAGGTCTTGCGAAGGCACGAAGAGGCCGAAGCCCTGCTCCTCGACCGGTCGTGGCGCGGCTGGCTGCGGTTCTACCGCGATCACCTCGACCCGGTCCGGATCGGCCATGAAACCGAGCGCGTCGGCGAGCTCCTGCTCGGTCGAGCCGGTCTCGATGCGAAAGCGCCGCTCCACCGGCGCTTTCGTCTTCGCCTTGCCGCGCGCCCTTCTCGGCTTCGGCCCCGGGGCAGCACCGATCTCCTCCAGGGTTCCGAAATCCCGGAGGTCCGCGACGATCCCGTCCACCGCGGCGGCGGTGAACTTCCGATCGAACGGACCGAAGACGATCTCGAAGGTGCGAAGCCTGCCATCGGGAGCCGCCTGCGCTTCGGGGACCGGGGAGTGCGCCTGCGGCCGCGGGCCCTCGGCCGCCTCGGCGGCAGCGGAAGTCCCGAGCGATGCGCGCAGCCGCCCGCAGAGGGCACCCACATCGGCCTCGGCTGCCCCCGATTCGCCCTTCCTGCGCGCCGCGAGCATCGCTTTCAGCGCGTCGGCGCAGGCGAGGAAGGTGTCGACGATCTCGCGCGTGAGCGCTTGCTCGCCCCGCCGCACGCGGTCGAACACCGTCTCCATCTCGTGCGTGAGCTCGGCGATGTCCTGCATGCCGAACATCGCCGCGCCGCCCTTCACCGAGTGCGCCGCGCGGAAGATCGCGGCGAGTTTCTCGGCATCGGCCGCGCCGACATCCAGCTCGAGCAGCAGCGATTCCATCGCGGCGAGATGCTCGGCCGCCTCGTCGAAGAAGACGCCGAGATACTGGGAGAGATCGTTTCCGTCCATCGCCCTTATCCGATCACCCGCTGCACCACCTCGACGAGCCGCCGCGGATCGAAAGGCTTGACGAGCCATCCGGTCGCCCCCGCTGCGCGCCCCTGGGACTTGATCTCCGCCCCCGACTCGGTGGTGAGCACCAGGATCGGGACGGCCCGGTACTGCGGCAGCGCGCGCAGCGCACGGATGAGGGAAAGCCCGTCCATGCGCGGCATGTTCTGGTCGGTGAGCACGAGATCCACCGTGCGGCTGCGCGCCTTGGCGAGACCGTCGGCGCCGTCCACCGCCTCGAGGACTTCGTAGCCCGCGCCCTCGAGCGTGAAGCCCACCATGCGCCGGATCGTCGCCGAGTCGTCCACCGCGAGGATCGTTTTCGCCATCTTCGGCTCGGGTGCTAGAAAAGCTCGATCTCTCCGGCGCCCAGAGAGCGTTGGCCGACCGCCGCAGCGCCCGTTGCGCTGCGCCCTGGCGCAGGTCGGCGGCGCAGACCGCCCGCTGCCGGCGCGCCGTTCGCCGCCGGTGCGGGCACGAGGCATGTCGCAGGGCGAGCGAGCCCGCTCGCCCGTTCCTGGCGCGCAAGCGCCTCGAGCTCGCCGAAGCCGCGGGCGAGCCGCGCGGCGGCATCGGCGAGCAGATCCCTCAGCTGCCCGATCCCGGCGCGCACCTCGTCCGTCTGCGCGCGATGAAGCTCGACGTACTCCGCTGGCAGCGGACGCGCCCGCGCGCGCTCCCCGCGCCGACCCCTCATGCTAGACTCCCCGTTCGCCCCCTTGCCGTCGCACCGCACCATGCGGAGCTGTCCCGGTGTTCGCATTCCCCGTGGGCGATTCTCACGGCACTTATCGGCCGCGAATCGGGGAAATAAAGCCCTGCGAGGGCGCGAATTCGCGGTCTACGCCGCCCTCGCCCGCGGCACGCTTGGAGGTCCGAGATGAGCGGGCCGGCCCCGAAGAAACTCCCCGCCCGACTGCGGGTGTTGGTGGTCGAGGACTCGGAAGACGATTTCGCGCCGCTTTCGCCGGACAGCGATCGGCGCAACCGGCTGTCAGCGGCCGGACAGCCGGGCTTTTCTGCGCCGCCTGGCCGGGGGAGTCACGAAGCGGATCTTCGCGGCCGCGTCTCTCGTGGTAAAAAGCTCGCTTCCCATCCGTCCGGTCAGTTCCGCGTAGATCCGCTGGAGCTCTTCCGGCAAATACTCGTGCACGATCCGGTTGCGCTGATCGCGCATCTCGATCCACAGCTGCACCGATGACACCAGCCCCAGCTTTTCCATGCGGTTCAGCAGATCCCGCAAGGTGTCGGACGCCTCGCCGAACTCGTGGCGTTCGTGCGCCCGGAAAAACCGGATCGCTGCTTCCACCGCGCGCACGTAGCGATCGGCAAGCGCGTCGTAGGGCTCGAGCTGTTTTGGCGTGTAGCGCCGCCGGGGATCGTAGGGCCGGTATCGGCGCACCGAGGCCGCGAAAAGTTCGATCGCCCGCAGCGCCCTGTCGCGCGCCGCGCTGGCGAGGACCGCGAGTTCCTTTTTCACCGGATGCGCTTGCGCCTCAGAGTGGCCAGGAAGGCGCGTTGCTCGGCGCTCAGACGCCTCGGGTTCATCACCACGACGTCCATGCGCTCCTCGCACTCCATGAAGAACCGGGTCGCGACCTGTCGCGAGAGCTCGAGCGGGTCGCGGCGCGAGAAAATGAGCAAGTCGATGTCGCCGCCGCGCGCCGCGTCGTCCAGCCGCGAGCCGAAGAGATAGACCCGCGCGGCTCCGATGCCGGCGAGCGCCCTCGTGAGCGCCCTGCGTTCGATCGGATCGAGTCTCACCGGTTCCCGCCTTGCCCGCCAGTGAAAATGCAGTGTGCCACGGATCCTCCTGCCGGGGGCGCGCGAGCACCGGCTCGACCGCACCCGAACCCGGCTCGCCTGCCTTCCGAGGCCCCAATCTGCGGCTGTGCGCCGCCACCACCCCATGAGGAGAGTCCTTCGTGGGTCTTCGAGGGATCGGCCGCGAATCGGGGAAATAAAGCCCCGCGAGGGCGCGAATTCGCGGTCTACGCCGCCCTCGCCCGCGGCACGCTTCGAGGTCTGAGATGAGGGGGCCGGCCCCGAAGAAACTCCCCGCCCGACTGCGGGTGTTGGTGGTCGAGGACTCGGAGGACGACTTCGAGTTGCTGCGCGCGTTCCTCGCGAAGGGAGCGTGGCGCCTCGAGGCGCGGCGGGTCGAGGACGCCGCCGGGCTGCGTGCGGCGCTCGCCGAAGGAGGCTGGGACGTGGTGATCTCCGATCACAACCTGCCCGGCCTCGACTCGCTCGCCGCGCTGCGCATGGTGCGCGACTCGGAGCCGGACGCGCCCTTCATCATCGTCTCCGGCCGCATCGGCGAGGACGTCGCGGTGGACGCGATGCTCTCCGGCGCCGACGACTACGTCATGAAGCACAATCTCGCGCGCCTGCGGCCGGCGGTCGAGCGCTCGCTCGCCGCCCGCGAGCTGCGCCGCCAGAAGCTCGAGGCCGAAGCGCGCGAGCGCGAGACCGAATCGCGCCTGAAGGCGATCGCGGCGCACCTGCCGGGGGTGGTGTTCCAGTTGCGCCAGGCGGTGCCCGACGAGCCGCCGGTGTTCGTCTATCTCTCGGACGGTGCCCGCGCGCTGCTCGGCGAAGCACCGGCCACGCTGCTCGCCCGCCCGGAGCGGCTCGCGGCGCTCACCGCCAACGCTCCCGGCGAGTCGCTCGCGGCGCACATCGCCACCGCCGCGCGCACCGGCGCCCCGATCGCGTGGGAGGGCCGGGTAGGCGCCGGAGAAGCGTTGCGCTGGGTTTCGGTGAGCGCCTCGCCGCGCACCGCCGGCAGCGCGCGCCTCTGGGACGGCATCATGGTGGACATCAGCGCACTGAAGAACGCCGAGGCCGAGCTCCGCCGCCTCGGTGCCGAGTGGGAAACGCGCATGGAAGAGGAGCGGGCCGCGATCGCGCGCGAGCTGCACGACGAGGTCGGCGGCACGCTGATGGCGCTCAAGGCGGACATCGACTGGTTGCGCCCGCGCGCGGCCGACAGTGCCGAGATCCAGGCCAAAATCGCCGACATGGCCAGCCTGGTGGACGCGCTCCTCGCCGCCGCGCGCCGGCTCTCGGCGGCGCTGCGCCCCGAGCTGCTCGACCTCGGGATCGTCGGTACGCTGGAGGCGAAATGCGCCGAATTCGCCTCGCGCACGGGCCTCGGCTGCCGCTTCCGGACCAATGCCGAAGAACTCGCGCTCGCCCCCGAGCGCGCGCTCGCGCTCTACCGCGTGGTGCAGGAAGCGCTCACCAACGCCGCGCGGCACGCCGGCGCCACGCGCGTCGACGTCGAGCTCTTCGCCACCGCCCGCGAGGTGACGCTCGAAATCCGCGACGACGGCTGCGGGCTCGCGCCCGAAGACCTCGTCAAGCCCGGCTCGTTCGGCCTGCGCGGCATGCGCGAGCGTCTGGAGCGCCTCGGCGGCTGGATCGAGATCACCGGGGCGCCCGGGCGCGGCACCACGATCATGGCAGGACTGCGGCGCGCATGATCCGCCTTGCGATCGCCGACGATCACGCCATCGTGCGCCGCGGCATGCGCCAGATCGTCTCCGAGGCGCGGGACATCGAGGTGGTGGGCGAAGCGGCCGACGGCGGCGAGCTCGCGGCGCTGCTGCGCACCCGGGAATGCGACGTGCTGCTGCTCGACATCGCGATGCCCGGCCGCAACGGCATCGAGATCCTGAAGTCGCTGCGCGAGCGCCACCCGCGCCTGCGCGTGCTCGTGCTCAGCATGTACGGCGAGGAGCAGTACGGCGTGCGCGCGCTCCGGGCGGGGGCGGCCGGCTACCTCACCAAGGCGAGCGCGCCGGAAAAACTGCTGGAAGCGATCCGCCAGGTCGCCGCCGGGCGGCGCTACATCACGCCGCGGCTCGCCGAATGCCTCGCCGAGCGGCTCGCCGAGCCCGAGGCCGGCCTGCCGCACGAGCGGCTGTCGGACCGCGAGTTCGAGACGCTGCGGCTACTCGCCTCCGGGCGCAAGCTTTCGGAGGTCGCGACCGAGCTCGCACTGTCGCCGAAGACGGTGAGCGTGTACCGCGCGCGCGTGCTGGAAAAGCTCGGCCTGCGCACGAACGCCGAGCTCGCGCGCTACGCGCTCGAACACCGCCTGCTCGAATAGCGTGCGCCGCGAGATGCCACCCGCCGATTCCTTTTCCGGGGCGCCGAAGGCCGGCACCCGCGCACTCGGCGCCCTGGACCGCCGAGCGGC
>Ga0308420_1001005_pt1 | contig 14579 bp, 12 predicted proteins | sample HotsprSampleMS55_FD_203802 | JGI IMG/M metagenome (GOLD analysis project Ga0308420, IMG submission 203802) | Hot spring phototrophic mat microbial communities from Mushroom Spring, Yellowstone National Park, Wyoming, United States - 20090730_MS55 ... | reverse complement strand
TGCCATATGCTATTGATCCCAGTAATGACGATCTCCGCTACGCCCGCAACAAGATTCGCCACCTCCTCCTCCCCTTTCTCGAACGAGAATTTACTTCGCGCATTCGCTATCACTTAGCACGCTTAGCGATGGTCATGCGTACCGAGGAAGACTGGCTTGAAGCGCAGGCACACTCTGCCTATGTCCGTGTGGTAGACTCGCCGCTGGTCCTGTCGCTTACCCGGCTGGCGGCGGAACCAGCGGCGCTGCACAGGCGGATCTTGCGACAGTGGCTCGAGCGCAGCGGTCGGACCTACGAGCTCGCGTTCTCTCATCTTGAGGCAGTGTATCGGCTGAGTGCAGGTCAGGTACGGCAGATGGTGGCGCTCCCTGGTAGTGTGTACGTACGGCGCGAGGGCGATACCCTGCGCATCGCGCCCGCACAAACGTCTGCCGCGCTTCCGTATTATTGTGTCCTCACCCCAGGACAAGAGGTCCTGTTACCGGCGGCCGGCTGGAGTGTGACCGTTTCTCCGCTCCAGCCGTGGACCGGCCCCCGGCACGGCGCCCGCTCTGCCGACCGCTGGCAAGCGGTTTTTGATGCGGCTTTCCTCTCGCGGGGATTTTTCGTACGCAACATGCAGCCCGGCGATCGGATTCGTCCTCTGGGGATGCAGGGGCACCGCAAGGTACACGATGTTCTTGTCGACGCGAAAATTCCGGCACACCGTCGTAAGGTCTTTCCGCTAGTCGTGATTGGGCAAGACATCGCCTGGGTCCCTGGCTGTGTCCGCGGCGAGGCAGCCAAAGTAACCTCCTCCACGCGCCTTATCTGCCGGGTGGTCGTGAACCCATTGCCGGAGAAAGGAAAACTATGTTAGGCTGGGGAAGCTTGATACGAGAGGGATGAGGAGTGAATAAGGTTTCGCACAATCTGGCATTGTGGCTGGTGCTGGGACTGATGTTCCTTCTCCTGTTTAATCTCTTTAACCGCCAGCAAACCAGAGAGCCCGAGATTATCTTCAGTGACTTCTTTTCTGCAGTCGAGCGGGGGGAAGTATTAGAAGTGACCATCCAGGGGCAGACGATCCGCGGGAAGTTCCGCAACGAGGGGCGGTTCAAAACCTTTGCCCCCGCTGACCCGGACTTGATGCGCACACTCCGGGGCAAAGGGGTAAAGGTGGCTGCGCGGCCCGAAGAGGGTGAACCCTGGTATATCGCTATTCTCATCCAGTGGTTTCCCATGTTGCTGCTGATCGGCGTCTGGGTCTTTTTCATGCGGCAGATGCAGATGGGGGGTGGCAAGGCGATGTCGTTCGGCAAGAGCCGTGCCAAGCTGCTGACGGAGAACCAACATCGGGTCACCTTTAATGACGTGGCTGGCGTTGAGGAGGCAAAGCAAGAACTTGAAGAGATCATTGCCTTCTTGAAGGATCCTAAAAAATTCACCCGCTTAGGCGGGCGTATTCCGAAAGGGGTCTTGCTCGTCGGGGCCCCGGGGACCGGGAAAACCCTCCTTGCCCGCGCGATTGCGGGGGAGGCCGGCGTGCCATTTTTTTCCATTAGCGGGTCAGACTTTGTGGAGATGTTTGTGGGGGTTGGTGCGTCGCGGGTCCGTGATTTATTTGTGCAAGGGAAGAAGCAAGCTCCGTGTATTATTTTCATCGACGAGATTGATGCTGTCGGCCGTCATCGCGGGGCCGGTTTAGGAGGCGGCCACGATGAACGGGAGCAAACCCTTAACCAGTTGCTTGTGGAGATGGATGGCTTTGAAGCCAACGAAGGAGTCATTCTCATTGCTGCCACCAACCGACCCGATGTCCTTGATCCTGCGCTCTTGCGTCCCGGACGCTTTGACCGCCGCGTAGTGGTGCCGCGACCCGACGTGCGGGGTCGGGAGGAAATTTTGAAAGTCCACAGCCGCCGGGTGCCGATGGACGAGACGGTGGATATTCACAAATTGGCGCGTAGTACGCCGGGCTTTTCTGGTGCAGACTTGGAAAACTTAGTCAACGAGGCAGCACTCCTCGCCGCCCGGAAAAATAAAGATCGGGTTAGCATGGAGGACTTTGACCTGGCCAAGGACAAAGTGCTGATGGGAGTTGAGCGCCGCAGTATGATCTTGAGCATCGAGGAACGGCGGAACACGGCGTACCACGAAGCGGGGCATGCGCTCGTTGCCAAACTCATCCCTGGCACGGATCCGGTCCATAAGGTGACGATCATCCCGCGCGGGATGGCGCTCGGCGTTACCCAGCAGGTGCCGGAAGACGACCGCCATACCTGGTCACGGCAGTACATCCTCAACCGCCTCGCTATCATGTTCGGCGGTCGTGTAGCTGAAGAACTCGTCCTCGGCCATATGACGACCGGTGCCGGTGACGACCTTGAAAAGGCGACCGAACTTGCCCGCCGCATGGTATGCGAGTGGGGAATGAGCGAGCGGCTCGGCCCGATGACATTTGGGAAGAAAGAGGAGCAGATTTTTCTCGGCCGCGACTTTACGCAGGTTAAAGACTATTCCGAAAAGACTGCTATTGAAATCGATACGGAAGTCCGCCGCATCATCATGGGTGCCTACGAACGGGCCAAGACGCTCCTGCAGGCGAATCTTGAGGTGCTCCATAAGGTGGCAGAAGCCCTGCTCGAGAGAGAAGTATTGGACGGGCAGGAGATTGACGCAATCATCAAAAATTTTGGGAAAGGGAACGGGTCGCTAGAAGCACCGCAGGCCATGGCGAGCGCATCGTGGTAGATTCATTCTGATCGAACGATATACAGGGGACACGAGGAGACCGGCTGCGTCGGTCTCTTGGAGGGAGTGGGCAGAGGACGTGAGGAGTGATTCTCGAGCACGTGTCTTCTGGTAGGGGGTCTCTCCTCTCCCCAGAGTCTACTGTCGTTCTTTTGCTCGTTGTTGCTCACGGCTCGTGTTGACCGGTAAACGTGGCCGACCTCATTACCCAACTCCGCTGGCAGGATCTGCTCGATATTGCGCTGATCACTTGTGGCGTGTATTGGATCATCCACCTGATCCGCGGGACACGAGCCGTGCAGGTATTGCTCGGCCTCGTCTTTCTCTTTCTTACTTATCTCGCCTCACAGGCTTTGGAGCTGTATACCCTCAACTGGGTGCTCGACAACTTTCTGAGCTCTATCCTGCTGGTCATCGTGGTACTGTTCCAGAATGATATCCGGCGTGCGCTCATGGAGGTTGGTCGGGGGTCCCTCTTTGGGGTTGGCGAGCGTACCGATTACCGGGCGGTGCTCGAAGAGATTGTCAAGGCTGTGGGGACGCTGGCCAGCACGCGCACGGGAGCCCTAATTGTCCTTGAGCGGCAGGTGGGGCTGAACGAGTACATTGAGGGGGGCACCCGGCTCGACGCGCGAGTCAGTAAGGAGCTGATCTGTAGCATCTTTCTTCCAATCTCACCCCTGCACGATGGAGCGGTGGTTGTTCAAGGGGGGCGTGTAGCTGCAGCAGGCTGTTTTTTACCGTTGACGACCGACCTCCGGGTCAGTAGAACCCTGGGCACACGTCATCGCGCTGCAATAGGATTGACCGAGGAGACGGATGCTGTGGTAGTCGTCGTGTCAGAGGAAGCGGGGACGGTTTCGCTCGTCAGCGAAGGCCGTATCTGCCACAACCTCAACGTTGATACATTAAGCGCAATGCTGCGGCAGTTATTCAGGCATGAGATGGGGTAGAAACACTTTCCGGGCGGTGACGTCGTTCTTTGGGCGCAACGCAACGCTCAAATTGTTTTCCCTGACCTTCGCCTGTGGCCTCTGGCTGTTTGTCAATGCGGGAGAGCGGGACACGGAAAAAACTCTTCTTGTTCCTGTCGAACTGCGGAATCTGCCCCCTCAATTAGTTGTCATCGGTCCACGAGTGGACTACATCGATCTGCGCGTCAGCGGGCCGCGCACGCTCCTCGGCCGGCTGAGCTCAAAACACATTACACTCGATCTGGCTGGGGTGCGGCCAGGGCCTTCTTCTCTTCGCATCACGACTGACTTGCTGCATTTGCCGCGCGGAGTGAAGGTCGTCCGCATTACTCCGTCCGAGATTAACCTGGAGATCGCTCGTATCATCAAGCGCACCATCCCCGTCTCCCTTGACCTGGTCGGTCAACCGCCGCATGGATATACGATCGTGGAGACAGAGGTGATACCGCCCACTGTGGAGGTGACGGGACCGGCTCCACAGGTGGAGCGGTTAGACACCATCCGGACTGATCCGCTCGACCTCGGCTCGGCGACCCAGCCGCTGACACGAGAGCTTAACTTGCGTGGTCCGGAAGCCGATTTTGTAACGTATAGCACGGAGAAGGTGCGAGCCCGAGTTGAGATTCAGGAAGTTATCCTGACACGTGAGTTCCGCCGAATGCGCGTCGAGGTCAGAAATGCCGCTTTTCGGGCAGTGGCTGCGCCGCTGTTGGTGGATGTCACCATCCGTGGTCCCCAACGGCTCGTCGAGAAGCTGAAGCTCAATGACGGGGCTGTTTTTGTCGATGCCACGAACCTCGGGCCCGGCACGGTCACACTCCCAGTCAACGTGCAGATTCCTCCCGGCGTCGAAGTGATCGCGCAGGAGCCCGATGAGGTCGAGCTGCGACTCATCGAGGACCGAAAGCCACAAGCAGAGCAACAGGGACGCAAGAAGAGACCAGGAACAGGAGCACCACGATGACGAACAACAAGCAACGGCATGAGCGGTTGTTTGGGACTGATGGCATTCGCGGGGTGGCGAATGTCGAGCCGATGACTTCGGAGACGGCGCTTCGGCTTGGTCGGGCGCTCGCCTACATCTTTCGTGACCGTCCTGGTCCACACAAAATTCTCATTGGCAAAGACACGCGGCTGTCCGGATATATGCTAGAGACAGCTCTGGCGTCGGGGATCTGCTCCATGGGGGTCAACGTGCTGCTGGTCGGCCCGATGCCGACGCCGGGCATTGCCTTTCTCACACGGAGTTTGCGAGCCGATGCCGGGGTTGTGATTTCAGCCTCCCATAATCCGTTCCAGGACAATGGCGTGAAGATTTTTGCGCGCGACGGTTTTAAACTGCCGGATGAGGTCGAGGACGAAATCGAATCGTTAGTCGTCGATCGGAGAATCGACCATCTCAGGCCGACAGCAGCGGCGATTGGCAAGGCGTTCCGTGTCGATGATGCTCTGGGCCGGTACAACGTGTTTGTCAAGGGGGCGTTTCCACGGCACCTGACTCTGGATGGCGTCAAAATTGTCGTCGATTGTGCGCATGGGGCAGCGTATAAGGTCGCCCCAGAGGTGTTGGAAGAGCTGGGAGCGCGGGTCACCGCCATCGGTGTCGCACCGGACGGGGAGAATATTAACCGTGATTGCGGTGCACTGTATCCCCACCACGTCCAGCGGCTGGTACGAGAGAGCGGTGCGCATGTCGGGGTGGCGCTCGATGGCGATGCGGACCGTGCGATCCTCATCGACGAGACTGGAGAGATTGTCGACGGGGATGCCATCATGGCCATTGCTGCGGAGGATATGTTGCAGAGTAACACGCTGCACCGTGAGACGCTCGTAGGCACTGTCATGAGCAACCTTGGCTTAGAGGTCGCCTTGAAGAAAATGGGCGGCCGGCTAGTTCGCACGGCGGTAGGTGACCGCTACGTGGTGGAGGAAATGCTCCGCGGGGGCTATAACCTCGGGGGGGAGCAATCTGGCCATGTCGTTTTTTTGGACGTTAACACCACGGGCGATGGACTGGTCACGTTCCTCATACTGCTCGGTATCATGTTGCGGCGGCAGCGGCCTCTCTCCGAACTGAAGAAGATCGTGCAGCTGTATCCCCAAATCCTCATCAACGTGAAGGTTCGTGAGCGGCGCGATCTAGCGACCATCGAGCCGGTTGCGGCAGTGATGCGCTATGTCACACAGGCGCTAGGCGAGACCGGCCGGCTACTGGTGCGCTACTCGGGGACGGAGCCCGTGGTGCGCATCATGGTCGAGGGCGAGGACGAGAAGACCATCTGCGGCTATGGCGAGACGGTTGCCGAGGTCATTCGCCGGCACCTTGGCGCCGAGGATGCGTGAGCGGTGGAGGTCTTCGTTTGTGTGCTCTTGTCCAGGGGAGAGGCAACGACTCTATGTATCTCGTGAGTGCCAGAGAAATGCGCGAGCTCGACCGGCTCACCATTGAGCAGTATGGCATACCGGGCCATGTGCTGATGGAGCGGGCTGGGGCTGGCGCGACGGAGGCCCTTCTCACGGCCTTTCCTCATGTCCACACCACTCTTGTGGTAGTCGTCGCGGGGAAAGGGAACAATGGGGGGGATGGCTTCGTCATCGCCCGCCTGTTGAAGAAAAGAGGCGTGAAATGCGAAGTCCTCCTGGCCGCCAAGAAAGCGGAGGTCAAGGGCGATGCGCGCCGCAACCTGACTGCTTTTTTACGGCTCCGGGGGAAAGTCAGCGAGGTGACCGAACCGGCGCATCTTGACGTCGTGCAGGAGAAATTGGCGCGGTGTGGGCTGATCGTAGACGCGTTGCTCGGGACTGGGCTGAATGCTCCCGTCCAGGGCCTGCTGGCCGCGCTCATTGACCTCGTCAATGCGAGCGGGGTGCCGGTCGTCGCCGTCGATATCCCCTCCGGTTTGGATACGGATCGGGGCGAGCCGCTCGGAACAGCTATCCAAGCCGACCTCACAGTGACATTCGGTTATCCCAAGCTCGGACACGTGACGGATACCGGAGCGCTCTATACGGGCACACTTGTTGTCGCTGATATTGGCATCGCCCCTGCGGCGATCGCAACGGTGCGACCGCGCTCCGCTCTGTTGACCGCGGAGGAGGTAGGCGCACTCGTGCGTGTGCGTCCACGTGCCGCGCATAAAGGGGACTTCGGCCACCTGCTGGTTTTGGCCGGGGCACGGGGAAAGAGCGGGGCCGCGTTGATGTGTGGCGGAGCGGGATTGCGGGTGGGGACGGGGCTGGTCACCCTCGCCGGCCCAGCCTCGCTTAACTCAATATTTTCTTCGGTGTGGATGGAGGCGATGACCATCCCTATGCCTGAGCGACCGGATGGGAGTTTCAACCTTGATGAGGGAGCGGTTGCCGAGGCGATACAGGGGAAAACCGCTATCGCTTTTGGGCCGGGAGTAGGAGTCTCGACGGACACCATCGGCCTGACCCGCTGGTTGCTCACCAATAGCAAACTGCCTCTCGTCATCGATGCCGATGGCCTCAATTGCCTCTCTACGGATCCCGAGGTCTTGCGTAACGCGACCGTGCCCGTGATTCTGACGCCACACCCTGGCGAGATGGCACGTCTCATAGGCAAACCCACAGCAGAAATCCAGGCCAACCGTCTTGGTGTGGCGCGTGCCTTCGCCACACACTACCACTGCTATCTCATTCTCAAAGGTGCCCACACGGTCATCGCTGCCCCCGATGGCCGGTGCTGGGTCAATCCCACCGGCAACCCAGGGATGGCAAGCGGGGGGATGGGGGATGTCCTGACCGGGATTCTCGGTGGGCTGCTTGCCCAGGGTTATCCGCCCCATGAGGCGTGCATGCTCGGCGTGTTCCTGCATGGGTACGCCGGGGACCTCGCTGCGCGGGAGAAAGGAGAAGCCGGGATTCTTGCACGTGACGTGATTGAACGCCTCCCGCAGGGGCTGCGTACACTCCAGCAAATTGCCCTGGGAGATGACGGGGCAAGGGATGATCCGTAAACTCTACTCCCACTCCCCTGAGGAGACCAAGGCGTGGGGGAGCCGGCTCGCCCAGCTACTGTTCCCCGGAGCGGTCGTCGGTCTGGAGGGTGAGCTCGGCGTGGGGAAGACGTGTTTTGTGAAAGGGCTTGCCGCCGGCCTTGGCCTCGACGAGAAAGAAATTACCAGCCCTACCTTTACTCTCATTGCAGAACACTATAGGGGAAGGATACCACTCTACCATATCGATCTCTATCGCCTGGAAGGGGGGGGGATCGGAGAGCTAGGCTTAGAGGAGTACTTGGATGGCCAAGGCGTATCGGTCATCGAGTGGTTTCGCTTCCTGCCAGCTGGCATGGTGGGTGAGTATCTACTGATTTCGTTGTCTTTCCTGGGAGCAGAGGAAAGGGAACTGACCTTTTGCGCGCAAGGCCTGCCATACAAGCGAGTTGTGGCAGCTTTGTAAGGGAAACAGAGATATCCCTGCCTCTCGCGGCAGTGGGAGGGGGTGATCAGGAGGTATGCGGAATTGACGATATGCTAGTGGTACAGAAATACGGTGGCACTTCGGTCGGATCGATTGAGCGTATCAAAGAGGTGGCGAAGCGCGTAGCTGCAACGCACGACGCCGGACATCAGGTTGCAGTAGTTGTCTCGGCCATGAGTGGTGAGACCAACCGCTTGCTGGCTCTCGCCAAGCAAATCTCCCCTCAGCCGGACGAGCGGGAGTGCGACGTCCTCGTGTCTACGGGTGAACAGGTATCGGTTGCGCTGCTGGCGATGGCACTCAAGGATATGGGCTACGCGGCGTTTTCGCTTCTCGGGCATCAGGTGCGGATTGCCACGGACAGTGCGTTCGGGCGGGCACGCATCAAGCATATCAAGACCGAACGCCTCTTGTCCGCCTTGCAGAAAGGCCATATCGTGGTGATTGCCGGCTTTCAGGGGGTGGACGCCGACGATAATATTACTACGTTAGGCCGTGGCGGCTCGGATACGACCGCGGTGGCAATTGCGGCAGCGGTTAAAGCTGATGTATGTGAGATTTATACCGACGTGGACGGGATCTACAGCGCCGACCCGCGTGTCTGCCCGCAGGCGCGTAAGTTGCGCCGTATCTCGTACGATGAGATGCTCGAGCTGGCCAGCCTGGGGGCTAAGGTCTTACAGATCCGCTCAGTGGAATTTGCCAAACGCTATCTTGTCCCCGTGCACGTTCGCTCGAGCTTTTCCCCCGATGAAGGGACTTGGCTCGTACCGGAGGACCCAAGTATGGAAGATGTCATTGTCTCGGGTGTGACGTCGGACCTGGACCAAGCTAAGATTACGCTGCAAGGGGTGCCGGACCGACCGGGGCTCGCCGCCAAATTATTCACCCCGATTGCCGAGGACAATATTGTGGTCGATATGATCATCCAAAACGCTGGCGCAGATGGCTCGACCGATCTGACCTTCACTGTGCCTAAAGGAGATGCACAACGGGCACTCGCGCGCGTGCGGGCCATTATGCCGGAGATTGGTGCGCAAGGGGTAACGTTCGCGACGGACGTAGCCAAGGTATCGATCGTCGGCCTCGGAATGCGCAGCCATGCTGGGGTCGCAGCGCGCATGTTTCAGGCATTGGCGCAGGAAGGTATCAATATCCAAATGATTTCGACATCGGAAATTAAGATCTCGGTTGTCATTGATGCCAAATACACGGAACTGGCGGTGCGTGTCCTGCACGACGCATTCATTGCTCAAACAGGATAAGGACGTCTGGCAAACCTCTCTTTCCCCTCGTCGGCGAGGGGCAGGCAGAGTGAGCACGGATGTTGCGCGAGATGCTCTAAGGTAGGTGCGAGGTGGCAATGAAACGGGTTGCTCTCTACGATACGACGCTGCGAGACGGGTGTCAGGCGGAGGATGTCTCATTTACGCTTGAGGATAAGTTGCGTGTGGCCGAGAAGCTCGACGAGCTTGGCATTGCGTATATTGAAGGCGGCTGGCCGGGCTCGAACCCCAGAGACGAAGAGTTCTTTCGCGCGGTCAAAAAGCTCCGGTTACGCCACGCGCGTATTGCCGCGTTCGGGTCAACCCGGCGGGCGAATATTGCAGCGGCGGATGACCTCAACCTCCGGCTGTTGCTCAAGGCCGAAACCCCTGTCGTTACCATTGTCGGCAAGACCTGGGATCTGCACGTGCGTGACGATCTCCGTATTTCCAAGAAGGCTAACGTGGAGGTGATCGCCGACTCGATCGCGTACCTCAAAAAGCGGGTCGAGCAAGTGTTCTTCGATGCCGAGCACTTCTTTGACGGCTACCGTGCCAACCCTGAATACGCCCTCGAGTGCCTCACAGCGGCGGCACAGGCCGGAGCCGACGTGCTGGTCCTCTGTGATACCCGCGGCGGCAGTATGCCGCACGAGATCCTGGCGGCGACCCGTGCTGCTGCCCATGCCGTATCGGTCCCCCTCGGCATCCACTGCCATAACGATTGTGACCTAGCCGTTGCCAATACCCTGGCTGGGGTCGAAGGCGGCGCCGTGCAAGTCCAAGGAACGATCAACGGTTTTGGCGAGCGCTGCGGCAATGCCAATCTGTGCTCGGTGATCCCCAACCTGCAGCTCAAGCTCGGCTACCAGTGTGTCAGTGCCGCTCAACTGCGGATGCTGTCCGAAGTCTCACGGTTTGTGTATGAGCTCGCGAATATCGAACCCAGTAAGCGGCAGCCGTATGTTGGGGTGAGTGCCTTTGCTCATAAGGGAGGCTTGCATGTTGCCGCCATACAGAAGAACCGCGAGACGTATGAACATATCAATCCCGAACTCGTTGGCAACCACCAGCGTGTCTTGGTCTCTGACCTCTCTGGTCGGAGTAACGTTGTGTACAAGGCGAAGGAATTTGGGCTCAATATAGAAAGCGCAGATCCCGCCGTGAAGGAGATTCTCGAGGAGGTGAAACGGCTGGAGAACGCCGGGTTTCAATACGAAGGTGCTGAAGCGTCGTTTGAGCTGCTCATGCAAAAGGCGCTGAACGGGAAGGTGCGGCATTTCCGTCTCATCGGCTTTCGCGTGATTGACGAAAAGCGTAAGGAAGACGAGCCGCCCCTCTCTGAAGCGACGATCATGGTGGAAGGTCCTGATGGGGCGATCGAACACACGGCGGCGCAAGGCAATGGACCGGTGAATGCGCTGGACCGCGCCCTGCGCAAGGCGCTCACCAAGTTTTATCCACAGCTTGAGCAGATGCAGCTGCACGATTACAAGGTCCGTGTGCTCGGTGGGGATGCCGGCACCGCTGCGACCGTGCGGGTGCTGATCGAGTCGGGTGATGAGCGTGACCGGTGGGGGACCGTCGGGGTTTCGCCCAACGTTATTGAGGCAAGTTGGCAGGCGCTGGTCGATAGTATCGAGTACAAACTATACAAAGACAAAAAGTCCACGCTGAACCTTCAGCGCCCGGCGAAACGGGGCTGAGCGGCAAGGAGATCCGGGTGCAGCCGGGACGAAGCAGGCGCCCGGAAGGTTGATCCTCGGGTGGGCTGAATATTAACTGTTGACAGCGACGAGCTGTGGTATGCTCTGCGAACGCATCAGGGAAGACATTCAAGTCGTATTCGAGCGTGACCCTGCGGTCCGTTCAACGTGGGAGATCCTCTTTGCGTACCCCGGCTTCCATGCCGTGCAGTTCCATCGTCTGGCACACTGGCTGTGGTGCCATCGTTTGAAAACGGTGGCGCGTGTCGTCAGCCACCTCTCCCGCTTTCTGACTGGCATTGAAATCCACCCGGGCGCCCGGATTGGCCGCCGCCTGTTTATCGACCACGGCATGGGGGTGGTAATCGGGGAGACAGCAGAGATTGGTAACGATGTGACCCTGTATCAGGGCGTCTCTTTAGCGGGGACCAGCCGTGAGAAGGGCAAACGCCACCCAACGGTCGAAGACTGGGTCTTGATTGGTGCCAATGCGACGGTTTTAGGGCCGATTACCATTGGGCGACACAGCCGTATTGGTGCCGGCTCGGTGGTCGTCAATTCTGTCCCGCCCCATGCGACTGTCGTTGGAGTGCCAGGGAAGATCGTCAAAGGTGGGGGCCGGCACTCTGAGTCTGGCAGGCCGATTATTGACCTCGATCACGCTAACCTGCCCGACCCACTCTTTCGTGCGCTGTCTACGCTACTTGAACATGTGGAAAAACTCGAGCAGCAAGTCGAAGAGCTGACCTCGCGTCAAGGAGTTTTGGAAGATCGGTTCGCAGAGGGAAACGAAGATTTACAGCGGGTGCGCGCCCTATTGAAAAACGGTAGTGTGGAATAAAAGGCGTGTGGCCTATGGTGTAATTGATTGACACAACCTTCACCCTTCTGCCAAGAATTGTTACAGTTTGCTCCTAAAGGTCGTGGTGTGTGAAGGGTTTTGCTGAGGAGGAGCAGTGAGGCAAGGGGGTGGAGGGAGAGCCAGCTGGGGCATCTTCCTCTTATTGTGCAGCGGTGTCCTGGCCTGTGGGCACGGGCTGTATCACCAGGTCCGGCCTGGAGAAACCCTGTCCAGCATAGGTCAGCAATACGGCGTGTCGTATCAAGAGATCGCTCGCCTCAATAATATCCGCAACCCTGATCGCATAGAAGTGGGACAGCGGCTACGCATTCCTCGTCTCGCATCCCGGACTGGCCCTCCCCCTACTTCTGCCCGTCAGTTTGCGGCACTTCCCCCTCCCTCTCTGCGCGTCAGGCCCCGTCCGCTACCACGAGAAGAAGGGGCCGGCATGTTCAACTGGCCTGTGGAGGGGACGGTGACCTCAGGGTTTGGGCCCCGCAACGGTAGTTTTCACGAGGGGGTCGATATTGCCGCCCCTGCCGGCACCCCAGTTGTAGCCGCGGCCGATGGACAGGTGATCTTCAGCGACGAGCTGCGTGGCTATGGCAAAGTCGTGATCATTCGTCATAACGCCCACTATGTCACTGTCTACGCCCACAACCGGGTGAATTGGGTAAAAGAAGGGCAATTCGTCCGCCGCGGGCAACGCATCGCTGAAGTAGGGCAAACCGGGCGGACCACAGGGCCGAGCCTGCATTTCGAGGTGCGCAAGAACAACCTGGCACAAGACCCGTTACGGTACTTGCCACAAGACCGTCGCACGGTGCAAGAGAGCCCCGTGCCTTAAGAGGATCCTATGTTCGACCCGAAAGCGTTCATCCGCAGCATTCCTGACTTCCCCAAGGTTGGTATCGTCTTTCGTGATATCACCCCCTTGCTCGCTCATGGTCCGGCGTGGCGGGAGACGGTGAACCGTATTGCCGAACGCTACCGTGGTCGGGTGGATGTTGTTCTGGGTATTGAATCACGGGGCTTTCTCATCGGTGCAGCTATTGCCTACGCACTCGGCCAGGGCATTGCTGTTGTCCGCAAGCCGGGCAAGCTGCCGGCCGCCACGCTGCGGACGAGTTATACCCTGGAGTATGGAACCGACGCGTTGGAAATCCACCAAGATGCCTTTGCGCCGGGCAGTCGGGTGTTAGTGGTCGATGACCTCCTTGCTACCGGCGGAACAGCCCAAGCCGCAATCTCTCTGGTCCAACAGTTGGGAGGCCAAGTCGTGGAAGCTGCCTTTATTATCGAGCTAACGTTCCTCGGGGGGCGTCAACGGCTTGCGCCGTGCGAGGTGTTCTCTCTGGTGCAGTATGACAGTGAGTGAAATTGAGGGCAGCACTGGCTCCTATACGGGGCCGCGGGGAGGTGACGAGGTCCCCATTTATGATCTCGACGATCGAGGTGTCCGGGACTTTGAGCAAGTCTGCATATGTCGCCCTCTACACCCGCGAGGTCCCTGGCGGCGACCATAGTACGAGCCCAGGGGAAACAACTTCGACACCCCGCCCTTTCATTCCCCTCTCCCCCGCTTCCCTCTATAATAACTCACATGGCCGAACCGCTTTTCCGCGAGATCGAGCATACGGCTGACCTGGGGATTGAGGTTGAAGCCGATACCCCACAAGAACTCTTTCGCCGTGCTGGGCTTGCACTCTTTGCCTTGATGGTTAGTCTGGAACGTGTCGAGACCCGGGAGGAACGGGAACAGGTCGTGCAGGCCGATGGCTGGGAGGAACTGCTGCACGACTGGCTTTCTTCCTTGCTGCATCAGTTCTTACAAGACGGCTTTATTGCCGCGTCCGTGACGATCGCTGAGCTTGACGCGACCCGCGTGCGCGCCCGGCTCGCCGGTGAGAAACTCGATTATGATCGGCACGCTTTCGAGACCGAGATCAAGGCGGTCACGTATCACCAACTCATGGTGAAACAGGAAGACGGTCGCTGGCGGGCGCGGGTCATTTTTGACGTGTGAGGCTATTATGGGACAGGTAGAGATACAACAGGTGAGTGACTACCTCTGGGAGATCCCCAAACACGGCGGGATGCGCGTTCCCGGCCGGGTGTATGCCACGCGTGAGTTGATGGCGGATATCAAGAACGATGCTGCCTTAGAACAGGTGGCAAACGTGGCGCATCTTCCCGGCATTGTCGGCTATTCGCTGGCAATGCCGGACATCCACTGGGGGTACGGATTCCCGATTGGCGGCGTTGCTGCGGTCGACGCGGCAGAAGGGGTCATTTCCCCCGGCGGAGTTGGGTACGATATCAACTGCCTCGAGGCTGAGGCGAAAGTCTTGCACCGCTTCGGCTATTACCGCCGGATCGAGGACATTGTGACCGCCCGTCTCAGCGACCCTGTGCGTTGCTACAGTCTCGACACCGTGCAAGCGCAGGCTGCGGAAATCGGCGCGGGGCTCTGTAAGCGGCCGACTCACCCGGTTTTAGCGCTCGTGACCACGAGTGGCCGGCGTGTGGCGGCAACAAGCGACCACCCGTTTCTGACCCCTACCGGCATGCGGGCGTTGGGAGAACTCCGGCCCGGAGACCGTGTCGCCGTCG
>Ga0308420_1001002_pt1 | contig 14598 bp, 12 predicted proteins | sample HotsprSampleMS55_FD_203802 | JGI IMG/M metagenome (GOLD analysis project Ga0308420, IMG submission 203802) | Hot spring phototrophic mat microbial communities from Mushroom Spring, Yellowstone National Park, Wyoming, United States - 20090730_MS55 ... | reverse complement strand
ATTTCCTTTTTATTTTCTGGACTTACTAACTCTACTGGAGAGGGTTTTGGGATTTGTACAATTTCAAACTTTCGCACCTCACTTGTTTTAGGTTGCATACCTGCTAAAATAGGTTGTGCGAGAATTCTATAAAAGTAAGTTCCAAAAGAAAGATTATCTACTAATAACTCATCTGAAAAAGAATCTTTGCGGAAAATAGGATTTGAAAAATCTATTGTATTAGAAATTTCTAATGTATAGCTTTTAAAAAATTCTTCTTTTGCCCAACGAAAAATAATTTTAGGTTTTTGTTTTACTGAAGCAAACTTAAAATTTGGTTGAGGTAACAAAACTTGTAAAGGTTTTGAAGAAATAATTGCAAACTGCTCTTTTGAAGAAGTTACTTCAAACTTAGACTCTGGAACCAATCTCCATCTATAGTTTCCAACAGGTAATGAAATCTCAACAGAACTTCCAGATACTTTTTGAGTTTTTATAAGCTTTCTTGTAGAAGCATTAGAAATTTCTAATATATACTTACTGTTTTTTTCATAGGGTTCCCATTCAAAACGAATTTTTTCTACTCCTTGATTAGAAGAAACATAATTTGAAATAGGATAAATTAATTTAGCCGATTTTTCTTTTTGTAAAATTTTTTGTTCTTTTACTCTTACAAGACTAGCTTTATCAATAATTTCTTTTTTACCTTTTGAATCTAAAACTACTTCACCTTCTGTAACTCTAACATTTACAGTTTTAGAATATCCTTTATCAACTGAAAGTTTTCCTTGCTTTACTTCAAAATGATTTTCATCACAGATGAGCCTGGCGTTTCTTGAACTTTCTAGATTTAAACCACCCCTAGTTAATCCAATGTTTAATTCATCTTCTGCACTAAAACTAAATACAGCCATAGTATTTTCATTTAACTTTACTTGAGAACCATCTTTTAGCTTTACTACAACTTCAGAAAACTCATCTGTGCGAATTGTATCGTTTTCATACACAGGAAAGTTAATATCCACATCTTCCCAAATTACTTCTGAACTATATTTACGTTTAGTATCTTTTAATTTTGTAGTTACTTCACCTATCACTTTTCGACTTCCAGCATCTAACTTTTTTTGAAACTCTGCACAAAGTAAACGACTAAAAAGCAAGGCTATTAAAATTAAAATAAGGTTTACTCTTGTCCTCTCAGAACGAAATAAATTTCCCATATTACTTGTGTGTCCGTGTAAATACTCCATCCCAAGTTTCTTCTGGAGGACTTTGAAGATATTCCTCGCATCTACTAATGAGCATATTTACAGCCTTATCTTTTTCTCCTCTAGCTTTTTCAGCCTGTTTTAACTTTTCTATTGCCTTTTGCCAATCTCGATTTAAATATAAAGAAAAACCTTCTTCATAAAGTGCTGTAGATTCTGTTCTATTTGTAGGTTCTTTTCCTTTTTGAGAAATAAGTTCATACAAAAGTACTGGCTCATTTTTTCCTTTTACTCTAACTAAGTCAAGTTTTCTAGCAAAGACTTCATTTTCTACTTGTTTATATGTCATTTCGCTAATTAAAATATTAACTCCATAATCTTTTCCTGCTGCTTCTAACCTTGCAGCTAAGTTTACAGTGTCTCCCATCATAGTATAAGATGCTAAGGCCTCTGTACCCATAAAACCTACTTTTGCAAGTCCCGAGTTTAGACCAATGCGAATGTCCATCTCGTGAGCTTCAGGAATGTAGGAATTATTTTTTTTCCAACTCAACTTTAATTCCTTTAGCTTTTCTATCATCTCTAATGAGGCAAGGCATGCTTGTAAAGCAGGAGATGGAATATCTATTGGAGCATTAAAAATTCCAACAATGGCATCTCCAATATACTTATCTAAGACCCCATTATATTTTTTTAAAATAATAGTCATTGCTCCTAAGTATTCGTTCAACAAAGAAGCTAACTGAACAGAAGTCAGTTTTTCACTAATTGTAGAAAATCCTGCAACGTCCGAAAAGAAAGCTGTAATTTGTCGTTCACTCCCACGCTTTAAGGCATCAAAGTCTTTCATTGCTTCTTCTACTACTACTGGGTCAATCATGTTTCCAAGAATATTTTTTACTTTTTCTCTTTCTTCTAAACCTTTACCCATTTCAATAAAGGATGCAGTCAATACTCCTACTTCATCTCTATATTTAGGTACAATTTTGGGATGAAAATTTCCTTTTTGAATTTCTTTAGTAGCTTCTACAAGACGTAAAAGAGGCTTTGTAAGTGTAATGGAAAAATTATAAATAATAAAAATAGAAATGCATAGGGCAATTACTAAAATGTAAAAATTTCTTCTTTGGATATTGTAAACTTCTTCAAAAGCTTTTGATTCTCTAACATAAGAAATGACACTTGCTCCACCTAGTCCTAGTTTTTTAAAAGAACCAAAAGCTGCCTCTCCTGACTCATCTATAAACTTTGTTTGACCTGCTTCTAATTGATTTTCTAGAGTAATTTTGACTACTGCTGAATCTGTCACATCCTTAGCAGTAAACATGACTATCTCATCGGGATGAGCTACAATAATTCCTTCATCGTTAATTAAAAAGGTCTCCATGATACCTGTTTTTCTTTCAAAAGAATCTTTAATTCGATCTAAATGTACGATTGCAACGATGATACGATCTGTATCTTTTCCATGTGGGGCACTTAGAGCAAAAGAAGGTAGTTTCATACCTGGGCTTGTGTTAGTAAGCACAAGCTGCCCTGAACTAGCTCTAGAGAGGGATTTAGAGTGAATGTCAATTAAATTTAAAAAGTCAGAATCAATTAGTTCATGTTCACGAAGAAAGTCTTTATTGTATTCTACCTCAATAGGTTTTAGTTCAGAGTCTCTAATAGAAAAAATTCCTACCATGAGGAAATATTTGTCTTCTCGAAAAAATAGTCTCAAGAAACTTTCTTTAGTAGGAATATCTAGAGAGTCTTGCTCCATTGTAGTAACTACAAGAGAAGTCTTTTCAAGTAGATAAGTAATTTCTTCTTTTACTCTTGCACCAATGACATCAGTTACTTGAACTAGATTTTCTTTAATTCTAGCTTCAGAGTCTTGTCTAAAAAAGTGAGTAGCTAAAAAAATCATAGTCCCAAGTGCAAAAATAATTACCAGAGAGTTAATGAGAATTAGTTTAAATTTTATTGTGAATGGAGAAAGTGTAAAAGAATCTTTTCCCTGGCTCATATAGTTACCTTTTTAAGTTTGAGTGGCATTTTAGTAGCTTGAGTTTTTTTCTCAAGTACTTTCTTTTAAAAGAAAGTTTTTTTCTTAATAAGCTATCTACAAGCATGATATAAATCATATAAGCAATGCCTCAAAGACCTGGATTTTTTACTTTACATACTTTTTTTATTTAAACTAATTAGAGTAAATTTTAGTTCTTAAAACTTTATTCTTTTCAAAGAAGGTTTTTATGTTTCAAAATTTAAAAATCGCATATAGGTTAGCTATTGGGTATTTTTTTGTCTTGTTGTGTTTAGGTGCAGTGGGGTACTTAACTTTATCTAACTTAAGAGACTTTCGTGATCTATCAAAAGTTCTTTCCTCTCGTAGTATTCCAAATGTAGTCAATTCGAATCACATCATAGATTTGTACAATGAAAACGTAAAAACAGTTCACCGTATTTTACTAGTAAATGCAAACGACATGAAAACTATCCAAGGTTATGAAACTGTAATTTCAGAAAACCGAGCTAAAATTACTAAACTTCTAGAAGAGTTACAAACTACCATTATATCAGAAAAGGGCAAACAACTCTTAAGAGAGGTCATTGAAAGTAGGAATGCCTTTTTAGTTGAACTAGACAAGGTGATAGACTTAAACCGAAGAGGTTTACGAGAAGAAGCAATTGTACATGAGCTAAACATAATGACCCCTGTTCAAAAAAAATTACTTCAGTCTCTAAATTCTTTGATTGAGTTTCAATCGGAAATGGCTTTAAACTCTTCTAAGGAATTAGAAGAAAAAGTAGATTTTTTCGTGAGATTTTTACTTTTCATTTTAGGTGGTTCATTTATATTTGTATTGTTTATAGGGTTTTCTGTTACCCGTTCTACAGCTACTCCAGTAGGAAAACTCACTCAAGCTATAGAAGAAATCAAAAAAACTGGGAATCTATCTACTCGGCTACAGTTTAAGACTATAGATGAAGTAGGCTTACTTTCTGAAGCAATAAATTCTTTCTTAGATATTTTTTCTAACTTACTTAAAGATGCAGACACGCTGACTCAAGCAGCAGTAGCTGGTAAGCTTTCAACTAGAGCTGATTCTTCACGTTACGTGGGTGATTTTAAAAAAATTGTAGATGGAGTAAACGCCACTTTAGATGCAGTAATAGGTCCACTAAATGTAGCTGCTAATTATATAGATAAGATTTCAAAAGGAGAAATCCCACCTCAAATTACTGAAACTTACAACGGTGACTTTAATACTATAAAAAATAATTTGAATACTTTAATAAATACACTCAACCGGTTTAACTCTGAAATGACAAAGATGACTTCTGAACAAAAAGCAGGTGATATTGACTCTTATATTGATCCAACTCATTTTCAAGGATTTTATAAGGCTATGGCTGAAGGAGTAGTAGAAAATGTCAAGCTACATATAGATAATATATTAGAAGTCTTAGGAGTTATGGGAGAGTATGGGGAAGGAAATCTAAGTATAGAACTACGAAAGCTCCCTGGTAAACAAATTATTGCAAATCAAAAATTAGATATAGTTCGTTCAAACTTAAAATTAGTTACAGAAGAAGTAAACCTTCTTATTTCTGCAGCTTTAGAAGGAAAGCTTTCTACTCGTGGAGATTCAAGAAAATTTAAAGGTGCCTTTGCTCAATTAGTGATAGGAATTAATTCTACTTTAGATGCAGTAATAGGTCCACTAAATGTAGCTGCTAGTTATATAGATAAGATTTCAAAAGGAGAAATCCCACCTCAAATTACCGAAACTTACAACGGTGACTTTAATACTATAAAAAATAATTTGAATACTTTAATAATAAACTTAAATACCTTTATTGACGAAATGGCAAAGATGAAAACTGAACATGATGCTGGAGATATTGACTACAAAATCCCAGAAGAAAAATTTCAAGGGGTATACCAAAAAATGACCGCTGGAGTCAATGAACTAACTCATTCTCAAATTACAATGAAACGAAGAGTCATAGATTATGTAGCTTCCTATAGTAAAGGTGATTTTTCTCAAGTAATGGAGAGACTTCCAGGTAAAAAAGTTTTTATTAACAATGCTTTAGACTTGCTTAGAAAAAATATGATGGCAATTAACGAAGAACTTCAAAAAATTATTGAAGGAGCTAGTTCTGGAAATCTTTCTGTAAGAGGAGACACAAACCGATTTGACTATGCTTTTTACTCTAATATGATTCAAGGAGTAAACAACACTTTAGATTCTGTAATGTATCCGCTCAATGAAACTATAACAGCTATGTCAAAGGTAGCATCAGGTGACTTAAATGCTGGAATGGAAGGAGATTATAAAGGAGACTTTAAAAAACTTAAAGAATCAGTGAATATTACAATAGGAAAGCTAAGAGAAATTGTCCTAAAACTGAGAAAAGTTTCACTTGAGATCAGTCAAAATGCTAACCAAATTAGTTCTACAGCACACAACTTAAGTTCAGGAGCTACCGAGCAAGCAGCCAGTGTAGAAGAATCTTCTGCCTCTATTGAAGAGATTACTGCGACGATTGTTCAAAACAATGATAACGCAAAAATTACAAATAACATGAGCCAAGCTTCAGCTAAAAAAGCAGAAGAAGGTGGGAAAGCTGTCCTAGATACTCTAGAAGCTATGAAGTCTATTGTAAAGAAAATTCATATTATAGAAGAAATTGCTTCTCAAACAAATTTACTCGCAGTGAATGCCTCTATTGAAGCAGCTAGAGCTGGGGAGCATGGTTTAGGTTTTTCTGTAGTAGCTACAGAAGTAAGGAAATTAGCTGAAGGAAGTAAGGTAGCAGCTAAAGAAATTAGTGAGCTGGCAGCAAATAGCTTGCAAGTAGCTGAAAATGCAGGAAACTTAATTCAACAAATTATTCCAGATATTCAAAAAACAGCAGATCTTGTTCAAGAAATTTCTTCAGCATCTGAAGAACAAAAAACAGGTATGGAGCAAATAACAACAGCTATAAATCAGCTAAGTACTGTCGCTCAAAGTAACTCTCAAGCAGCTGAGTCAATGGCTGCTACCTCTGAAATCTTAAAAAAACAATCCCAAGAACTAAAAGATACTGTAACTTTCTTTAAAGTTCAGGAGTAAACAACAAATTTTAAAAAAGGTTAGCTCATGAATATCCTAAGAAAAGTAGATGAAATAGAAATCTTCTTTTATGAAGAAGACGCTACAAATGATCCTCAAAACTTAAGAAGTGCTTTTGAAGAAATGCTAGAAATAATAAATTTACCAAGAGTACGTCTGAAATTTTGTGAGGTAACTAGTTTTCGACTAGAGTCATTAGCTTTAATCTTTAGCTTTTTTAAAACCTTAAAACAAAAAGGGATCACATCTGAGCTTTTAGTTCCAGAAAGATTAGAACATTTTTTAAAACAATTTCATACAGAAAAGATTCCAGATCTCACTACAAAGTTAGAGCATACGGGGTAAAACATGGAACTAGATTCTTTAATATCTGACTTTGTATCAGAAGCCTTAGAATTATTACAAAAAGCAGAAACTCGTATCTTAGAACTAGAAGAAGATTATAATATTGAAAAACTTCATTCTATATTTCGAGCCTTTCATACTATAAAGGGAAACTCGGGTATGTTTGGGTTTCATGTAATCCAAGAATTGTCCCATAAATCAGAAGAAATTTTAGATGCTGTTCGTTCAGGACATTTACCTTATTCTAGAGAATTAGCTGACTTACTTTTAAAAAGTATAGATAGATTAAAGCAAATTCTAGCTGATATTTATAATGAAAAAAATTATTTAATAAGTGATCTTATAGAAGAAATTATTAATTTTGCACAACCCTCACATACCCAAACTTCCAAAGAGGTTTCTGTTCGAGAAGAAGCTCCTAACTTAGAAATTCTCTACTCAGAACAAATCAAACTAGCTTTAGAAAAAAAATTAAATCTTTACTATTATCTTTTTGAGTTGTTAGAAGATTCAAACTTAACGTTAGACGAATTAGAAAATAAACTAAAACTAGTCGAAAATGAGGTTCTTTCTAGAGGTTTAGACTATTATTCTATACCACTGATTTATGAAAAAAAAATTTCTTTACCTTATTATTTTTTAATACTTACGCAGGAAAATATAGATGCTTTTGAAACAAAGCTAGGTTTAAAAGCCAAACAAAAAATTACCCTACACCTTCACACACAGCAAAAAACAGAAGAAAAAACAAACAATATTACTACAAATCAGACAGATTTCTTGCGAGTAAAAATTGACTTGTTAGACGATCTTATCAACTTGGTAGGAGAAACCATCATTACTAGAAACCAACTTTTACAGCGAGCACCACTCTGGAATGATCCAGAGGGTAGTTCTATTCTCTCTAGAATGAGTCAACTTATTACTCAACTTCATACTAAAATTATGAACACTAGGCTTCAAGAGTTAAGCACTGTGTACCAGAGAATTTCCCGTATTGTGAGAGATACATCTAAGTCACTTGGAAAACAAGTAGAACTTAAGTTGGAAGGTGGAGAAGTAGAGCTAGATAAAACTATGATTGACACTATTTTAGATGCACTAGTACACCTCATACGTAACTCTATTGATCATGGAATTGAAACTCCTGAAGAGAGAAAAAAATTGGGAAAATCACAAGAAGGTCTGATTTCTATACGTGCATCTTTACAAACTGGAACAGTAAGAATTCAAATTGAAGATGATGGTAGAGGACTAGACTATGAAAAAATTAAACTTTCAGCTATCAAGAGAGGTCTACTTACAGAATCTAGAGCTCAAGAAATTTCTAATGAAGAACTTACAGAATTTATTTTTTTACCAGGGGTAAGTACAAAGGAAAATATTACTGAAACCTCCGGTAGAGGTGTAGGAATGGATGCAGTGAGGAATGGGCTGAAAAAAATTGGAGGAACTATTCATCTAACTAGTGTAACAGGACAAGGACTAAAAATTACTGCAACTATTCCTCAAACTGTTTCAGTAATTTCTTGCTTACTTATTTTAGTAAATGGGAGAAGGTTTGCTATCTTTCAAAAATATATTGCTGAACTTTTACAATTTGAGGAAAAAAATTATAGCGTTATAAATGGACATGGAATGTATCAACTTAGAGAAAATCTTATTCCAATCATCCACTTAGGAAAACTTCTCTATGGTGAAGATATTCAGAGTAAACAACAAAACTCATATATAGTTATAATTCGACTCGATACATATTATTTTGGTCTGTTATTTGATGAAATGCTAGGTACTGAAGAAATAGTAATTAAACCATTAGGGGAGCATTTTAAAGGAATTAAACTTTTTTCAGGTGCAACCATAATGGGGGATGGAGAAGCTGTTTTAATTTTAGATGTATTTGGAATTGCAGACTATACTGGAATTCATACAATTGAAGTTAAAACCAGTAAAGAAATTATTTCTAAAACAAAAGAGAGAGGAAAAGGATATGTATTATTTGAAAGTTCAAGTCAATATTTTGCTACTCTTTCTAGTTCTATAGTAAGTATAGAAAGAATTTCAACTCAATCCATTTATCATATTTCAAACATAGAAGTAATTGAATATAAAAATGACATAGTTCCCATCCAAAGACTAGAAGAAATTTATAACATAGAAAAGCAACCTGACCAAAAAGAAAAATTTGTATTAATTTGTAAAGTAGAAGAAAGATATTTAGGAATTTTAATTGACAAAGTTTTAGATGTAATAGAAAGCTTACAACTAGTTCCTTCTTCACAACATTGGCAAGGAGAAGGAATTTTAGGACATGCTCTTTATGACCAAAAACCCACAATTTTAGTTGACATAGAAGCTATTTTAACTAAAGTTAATCATAATAAATTTAAATGGCTTGGCAAAGTAATAGAAGAAACTATGTCATTGGAAGTCAAGTAATGGAAGACAAACTTCAACTTTTAATCTGGGAAACAAATGGACAACTCTACGCAGGAGACGTCAAGTATTGCCTAGAGGTTCAAAATGGAAAAAAAATTCTAGACGTACCACATTCCAAAAAATATATTACAGGAATTGTCAACTTACGGGGAGATATTGTTACTGTTTTAGATCTTTTTGTGCTTATGGAACAAAAAGATCTCCCCGATAAAAATAAAGCAGTTATTATACGATTAAAAAATAACGATAAACAAGTAGCAGTAATGGCTGATTCAGTGTTTGAAGTAATCGAATTGCATTCAAATATGTTAGAATCTGCAGAAAATCACTTGAGTGAAAAAGAATTTAAATATATTCCCTACATAGCACGTAGGGAGAATCATTTAATTTTAATTGTAAATATACCGGAGTTGTTTGTTATTCATTGAGGTATTATGGCTAAGACAGTTTTATTAGTAGATGATTCAGGAACCATGAGAAATATTTTAGCTCAAGCCCTATCTTTTTCAGGGCTAGAATTAGTAAAGCTAGAAGCAGAAGATGGAGAAAAAGCTTTAGAACTTTTTAAAACTAACAATATTGATCTAATAATTACAGACATTAACATGCCTAAAATGGATGGGCTCACTCTTATTGCAGAAATTAGAAAACTTTCAAAAACTGTTCCAATTCTTGTGTTAACTACTGAATCTAAAGACACTCTCAAGCAACAAGCTCTCTATATGGGGGCAACAGGTTGGATTATAAAACCCTTCAAGCCTGCTCAAATTATTTCTTTACTTAAAGAGACCCTAAATCAAAACAAAGTTTCATGAGAAAGTCCTTCTACATAGTCTATATATTCTTGCATTTGAAATTTCCGTAAAGCAGCATCAGTAGACATGTAGCGAATATTTCCAAAAATATTTCTTTCAGGAAACCAAGGTCTATCAAAAAGTCCAAAACACCACAAAATTCCTGTATAAGAGTTAGGATTTCTTCCATCTAAAGCATATTTATTGTTAAAATCCTCTAATATTTCAAAAGCTTCTTCTAAACTAGAAGTCCATTCAATAACTTTTTTACCCCAGAGCATTCTCATATAATTGTGCATTTTTCCCGTAAAAACCAACTCTTTTTGTGCAAGGTTCCAAAGTTTATCGTGAGTTACAAAATTTTCAAGCTGTAATTTTGTATATAAATGCTCTCGTTTGTCTTCTTTATGCTTGAGATTATTTTTTTTTAGCCAATCAGGTAATATGCTTAAGTCTTTTCTAAAACTTGGCTCTAAAAAAAACATAAGATAACCTATATCTCTCCAAGTTAAAAGTTCATCTAAAAACCCATAAATAGAAGGATTATTGTGAAAAAATTCTTTTTTCCCTATTTGGGATAAATTTAAGTTTTCAATACTCCAATTTTCTTTAGAGTTTAAATTTAAAACAGAACTTACAATTTCATCTATGCTAATATATCCAAAGTGAATATAAGCTGAAAGTCCCGACACAGGACTTACTTGTGGGGAATGTGGATTAGATCTACCTTCTTCATAGTGTAAAATTTTTTTACTTAAAAATTCTTCAAGTAAAATTAAAGCTTGTTTTCTTCCACCTTTTGTAGGAACTACTGAAACTTGATTTTGGAAAGAAATTTCGTTTAGAATTTCATTTATACTTTTCGTTCTTGGGTTCCAAGTTGGAAGAGGTGGAGTCTTTTTCCAACTTGGTAAATTTTTTATAGAAGGATTTTTATTTGAAATATGTCGAAAACTCTCTGGAAATAATTTATGGATCCTAGGTCGTAAAATTCTAGCTGCTGAAGCAAATTCTCCATAGAGTTTTAATGGAATAACTCCATTTCCATCTATAGAGTAAAGAGGAACTAAAATCTTATTTGCTAGTTTTGTTGTTTGCTCTGGAATAATAAAACATGGAAAGTCATCAGTTACAACTGCTACTGCCTTTTCACATATAGACTTTAAAACTCCTCTAGCAGGGTTTTTAGAAGTTTCAACAAAACTCCAATAAGTAAAACCTTTTTCTTCTGCTTCAAAAAAATTATTTTCCATCCCTTCCAATATAAACCGATGGATTCTTGTTGAGTTCCAAGGATAATCCATACGAAGTCCTTCGTAAACCACAAGAGGCTTTTTATATTGTTCAGCTAGAGAAATCGCAAAGTCTAAACTATGATTATACTCTAATCTACGATAAGCCTGCATCCAATAGAGAACATATTCTCCCTTTACATTTGGAGAAAAATTATTTACTATACGAATGCGTTCTTTTTGCATATATGCAAATTATCTTTCACGTCTTGTAAAATTGTTTATTGTTTCATAAAACCAAAGAATGATTTGATATAAAAAAGCAGGTGAAATTGTCATGTAAGAAGCTCCAAATCCAACTGGCTTGTCAAATTTAGCCTCGGGGTTTACCCAACTAACTTTAGCAATACCATCAAAAGTAAAACCTTTTAATTTCATTTTAAAACTAAAGTGTTCTCCTACAGAAATGTTTTCACTAGTAGAAATATAGAAACCTCTCTCAGAAATGTTAATTACATCTGCAGAAAACTTCTTTGAACCATATTGAATTTCTACCCCTTGAAGAGTAGTAAATCTAGGTAAAAGCTTAGTAGATAAAAACCTATCTAAAATTTCTGCTTCTTTAGAAAGACGAGAAATTAAAAATCGAAATCCTATATTTTCCCCATCTTCTCGAACCCATAGGGCTGGTGCTTGCCAGTCTAGTCCATCTAAATCTAACTTTATGGTAACTTTAGAATTTTCAGGAACATTTCCTTCCACTTTAGCTAAGCAACCTGTAGGACTTATATCCATGGTTACTAAACGCAGAGTAGTATTATCTTCTAGTTTTACATTTCCTCCTATAGGAATTTCAATTCTCCATTTTTTACGAAACCCTCTTGGAATTAAAGTTAAGTAAGGAGTGGAAATTTCTTTTGTAAGAAAGTAAGCAATAACAAAAAAAGGAGCAAGAGTATAGATCATATTCCAAATAAACTTTTCTTCTATTCCTTGAACTACTAAAAGATAAGTTCCATGTCCGATGAGTATAAAGTTAAACAATAAAAAAAGGACATAAGCCCACCTCTTGACTCCTAAAATTCCAATTCCTAAAACAAAAGCCATTAGATTTAAAGATAAACTCAAAGGACCAAAAGTTGAAAAAACTCTTTTAAATTCCAGTGGATCCATGTTTAAGTTAGAAGCAGTTGCAAAATAACTAAAGCTGGGAACAAGAATATAAAAAAAGCCAATGATAAGAATAGGAATTGGAAGGTTTCTAAAAGATACAGGAAATATTTTTCTAAGCATTATGGACTCCATAAAATGAATGTTTTTAAACTTTTTAAATTTTATCTTTGATTTACAAATACAAGTATTTTTTTATTATCAAACATTCAACTAAATAAGATTTTATAAGAATTCAAAAAACAAATTGCTTTTAGAAATGAGCACTAGGGACGGTTTAAAAAAAATCACAACTTCAAAAAAAAATTGATAAAAAAAATTTTTATTGAATTATATACTTATGCAAGGTAAAGCTTTATTTTCTCTTCTTTTCTTTTTATTTTTTCCTCTCTTTCCACAAGATAGAGGATTTGCTAATATTGTAGTTGGAAAGGTTTTTGTTAAAAAATCCAAAACACTCCCCTAAGCAAATTTCTAAAGGTGAATTTATAGAGGTAGGCGATATAATCCTGACAGGAAATGGCTCTAGTTTGACTTTTACTTTTCAAAAATCAGAATTTAAAGTTTTAGCCAACTCTACCATTACAGTCCAAGAATTTCCCACACAAGAAAAAGAAGGAAATGTAGAAGTAAAGTCGGGATTTGCTTGGTTTAAGCTAGCAAACTTAGGTAAGTTGGGATTTAAAGCTAACCTACCACAACAGCTGCAGTGAGAGGGACTGCTTTTGCTGTGATTTATGACGATAAAACAAACGTGGCTATGAATTGTATCTGTCATAGACAAGTAGAGGTAACTCCTGATAAAGGGCAACCTACTTTAGTTTCTAAAGGAGAAGGTTCTAGTGTTAAAAGACTCTCAGAATGTAGAAAAAGTTTCTTACAAAGGAGAAATTGAAAAGCTCGATGCACTCATTGGTTTTAAGAAAAAAGTAAAAGAAAGTCCTGTGCTAACTAAAAGGTTGCCTTTCTTGTCATAAACCTAAAGGCTGGGAAATCAAAGGAATAATAAAAGATTCAACTTATCAAAAATAAGTTTTTGACTTAAAAACTAAGCATGGCTTTAAAGAAAAGTTGCCTGTCTTTACGGTCTAGATAGCTTAAAACACTATTGGAGTTTGAATCTTTAAACTGTTTCAAGTATTCTTGTTCAGTAGTTTCATTTCCAGTAAAAGTTTGAATATAAATCTTTTTAGGATACCCATTTTTATCAAAGTTTTTTACTTCTGCATAACCTATTGCAAATCGCAAGTTGGATTCATATATGTACTCAATAAATCCAAGATCTCGAAAGAAGTTTTCTTTTGAGCGATAGTAAGAATTTGTATCTAAATAGTGGTAAAATCCATCAGATTTACTGTTGTATACTCCAACTATTCCATTGTTTCCATTACCAAACTCCTTTCGATAACCAAAAGTAAGATTTTGATACGAAAGACTCAACCAAAAATAAGTCCCTTTTCCTGCTAGGTCTGTTTCATATTGGGGTAACTTTGAAAAATTTAACCTATCAAAAGTACTTCCACCATATTTTTTTTGTAGAATCCTCCTATTCCAAAGTTAATAATTTGTTTCCAGAGTAAATTTATTTCTAATCCTAATGTCTCTGTCTTTAAGCTACGTAAATCTTTTATAAGTAAAGTATTTGGATTACCATCGCTGGTTATACATTTAGATTTGCCTTCAATGCATTCATCTCCAGCTTGACCAAAAAAATTTCCTAATCTACCTAATAGATGCAACCCTAAAAAAAAATTTTCTAGTTTTTTTTCTAGTGATATTCGCGAGTAGAGATCTACTGCACTAGAATCTGAACTTTGTATTTCTTTGTAACCCTCTCCATTCATCACTCCTAAGTAAAATTGAAAAATTACATAAGATAATAAGGTAGATACACCTATGTCTGCAGGTTGAGGAGCAAAGGACATAGATTCCATAGGAGCCTATATATCTCCAATTCCATAAATCTTTCCATTGAGTATAAACATGTGGAAGTTCTTGGATTCCAAAAATAAGTTTTAAACTAAATTCTGATATTTTCCAAGTCTTTTGTACGTTTGCACGCCTTATTTGTAATATGTATGGGTTAGCTTTATTTCCACCATTGACTTGTGTGTCTGTTTTTCTGAAAAAATAGGAGAAAAAAACATTCCAATAAAAAACAAAAAAATAAGTAAAAATTTAATTTCATCATTACTCCACCAATATTTAATAATCAACCTAGAAAAAACTTTTAGATAAGATCTGATGGATACATTTGGTTTTCTAATTTTTGTAAATAAATTTTAGCTACAGTATCTTCAGGATTGATTGAATAAAC